>TARA_R110002049_G_scaffold88768_3_pt1 | contig 24447 bp, 20 predicted proteins | sample TARA_R110002049 | Tara Oceans TARA_R110002049 (sample SAMEA4396941) | marine metagenome | biome: Polar Biome; feature: [SRF] surface water layer (ENVO:00010504); material: water (ENVO:00002006), including particulate matter (ENVO:01000060) such as... | depth 5 m
GGTTCAAAACCAAAAGTTTTAGATTTTGAAGGCGGACAGCTTGCGAAAACGAGTACGGATTTTCTAAACCTTAAGGAATTACCCCAATCCCTGCTTTTCATCGGTGGTGGATATATCGCCTTTGAATTCGCCCATATTGCCGCACGTTCTGGGGCCGAGGTAACAATAGTACATCGAGGCAAACGTCCATTGGAAAACTTTGACAAGGATATTGTAAAACATTTGGTCGATGCCACACGTAATTTAGGTGTCAAGCTCGTTCTTGAAACTGAAGTTTCTAAAATTGAACGTAAAGATGGCAACTACATAACTACAGGAATTTCAAACGGAAAGGAAACTAACTTCAAATCGGCAGCGGTGTTTAATTCCGCTGGTCGTCCCCCAGCCATTTTTGATTTAGAATTGGAAAAAGCAGGTATATCCTTCTCAAAAAAGGGGATAGAGGTCAACGAATACCTTCAGAGCACAACGAACGCGAACATATATGCAGCTGGCGATGCAGCGGACTCAAGAGGATTGCCCTTAACACCCGTAGCTGTTTTGGAAGGACACGTCGTAGCTTCAAATATCATTAAAGGAAATAAGAAAAAAGTCAGTTATCCCCCAATGCCTTCCGTAGTTTTCACTTTGCCCACTATGGCAACCGTTGGTCTATTGGAAGGTGAGGCTAAAGAAAAAGGATATGATATAAATGTCAATTTTGAAAAAGTGGATAATTGGTTCAATGCGAGACGTCTGAATGTGGATGAATATGCTTATAAAACAATCATCGATAAAAATAACAATACCATTTTGGGCGCGCATCTGATCGGGCCTCATTGTGAGGAAACCATCAATCTTTTCGCAATGGCGATAAAGACCAAGATGACCATAAGCGATTTGCGGACAATGATATTTTCATACCCTACAATGGCATCTGACCTAACCTATATGCTCTAACTATTATTTATGGAAACTACGATATTAAAATCTACGATTACCTGTCCTGAATGCGGTCATAAAAAAGAAGAAGAAATGCCGACCACGGCCTGTCAGTTCTTTTATGAATGTGATAATTGCAAACAAATACTAAAACCAAAAGAAGGCGATTGCTGTGTATTCTGTTCCTACGGTACTGTGGCCTGCCCACCTATTCAGGAAGGTTCAAAATGCTGCTAATAATATTGGAAAAATATTTGGAGACCATCTTGGGGACCAACATCACCTAATTTAAGTAATTCAGGCGCGAGCCTAATACTTCAATATTTAGTTGCATTATTGCTAAGATCAGGATTCTAATAGCATTACCGTGCCAAGTCCGCCATCAGCACAGATACTGACGATAGCTCTTTTTCCGGTGCCTCTTTTTGCCAGCTCTTTGATTGCCTGGTTAATAATTCTGGCGCCGGTTGCGGCAAAAGGATGGCCAATGGCTATGCTGCCACCATTCGGATTTAAATATTCCCGAGGAAACTCACCAAAATCAAAAGAAGTCCCCACTTTTTTTAAATGTTCCTTATCCTCCAATAATTGAATGTTTGCAACTACCTGCGCCCCAAATGCTTCGTGAATTTCCCATAAATCAATTTCCGTATAGCGAAGTTTATGTCGTGCCAATAATCTGGGTATGGCATAGGTTGTGGCCATTAGCAATCCATCTTTCTCAATATTTACGGCAGCAATTTCCCAGTCGATAAGCTTTACAGAATATGAACCTTTTGGGAACTTTTCCTTTCCTTTTTCCTTACATACCCATAATCCTGCTGCACCATCGGTCAGCAATGAAGAATTCCCGGCAGTAAGCGTGCCGTTTCCAGATTCTTTATCAAAAACAGGATTCAAGGAACTTAGTTTTTCCAAGCTTGTATTTTCCCGTGGTATTGTATCCTGATCTAATCCGTTGACCGAGGTAATGAGATCATTGAAAAATCCATCATTACGGGCTTTTATATAATTTTGATGGCTCTTGAGGGCTACTTCGTCCTGTGGCTTCTTTTTGATTCCGAGACGCTTGGTAGTAATCTCAGAATGTTCCCCCATACTCAATCCCGTACTTCTGTTGGAAACACTTGGAATAAACAAGCGAATATCCCCGAAACTCAAATCTTTAAGTTTACCTATTTTTTCCTTTAAACTTTTGGCCTGAAAAAGTCTTCTTAACCAATCTGAAAAATCTTGGTTTAACCCCAATTGGATCCTGCTCATACTTTCTGCCCCACCTACCAATGCAATTTGTTCCTCATTTATTAGGGAAGCAGCTTCAATCGCAGCCATCATACTGGTACTACAGGCCATTATGGTTGTGAAAGCTGGAATGGTCTGATCGAACTTGGCATCCATTATAATTTCACGGGCTAAATTACTGTACCCGAGATTAGGGGCCACTGATCCCCATATCAATAGATCAGGGCTCAGATTGTTACCTTCTATCATTGCTTTTACCACGGGTAGGGACAAGCTTATTACATCTAACTCCTTTAACTCTTTATCTACCTTTGCAAAAGGTGTTCTTAATCCAGCGATTAGCCAGACAGTTTCATTAGTTATTTTCATAGTAATTATTTCTATGTAATATACAAACTAAATTAAAAATACTATGCCTGCGTATGTTTCCAGAAAAATAAAAAGTACTCTTATATAATTTGAAAGGTTCTTGAAACTAATTCGACAAAAGTTTTGTTAAAGGCAAAATGTTAAATTAATTATTTTGCTATATTTGCAAGCAATAATGAAAAAAGGTATAAACAAAATAATATCAATGACTTTGGCACTTCTTGTGTTCGCCACCTCAATGTCTTATGCGGTGGAGATGCATTTTTGTGCTGAGAATTTAGTTGATTTTTCCTTTTTCAACAACTCTGATACTTGCGCACAGTCAGGCAATGATGAATTTCTGAAAAATTGTGCGATATCGGAAGTGCCTTGCTGTAGTAGTGAACAAATCCTTATTGAAGGTCAGGACAACCTGGTAAAGGTCAATTTTGAAGATCTAACATATAGTCAACAACTATTTTTAGCTTCTTTTACATATTCCTATATCAATCTCTTTGAGGGTCTTGATAGAAAATCTGTACCGTTTGTTACGTATGCACCTCCCCTTTTGGTCAGGGATATTTTAGTTTTGGACCAGACTTTCCTCATTTGATTTTTAAGTAATTTAAAATTAAGCCCATCAGTAACTCTGATGCAGGCTATGCTGTGCTTTATTCTTTCAAAGCAGTATCTTTAATTACTTAATAATCAAACATATGCTAAATAAAAGTATTAAATTTTTAATCGAAAACAAGCTGGTAGCTGTATTGCTATTAGCGTTATTTGTCGGTTGGGGTATAGTAAACGCCCCATTTGATTGGAGAACTGGAATTTTACCCAGCGATCCGGTAGCCGTTGATGCTATACCCGATATTGGGGAGAATCAACAAATTGTTTACACGAAATGGGATGGTAGGTCGCCACAGGATATCGAAGACCAAATTACCTATCCACTAACTACTTCTTTATTGGGTATCCCAGGGGTGAAAACCATCCGAAGTTCTTCGATGTTCGGTTTTTCGGCAATCTATATCATTTTTGAGGAGGATATAGAATTCTACTGGAGCCGAAGCCGCATACTGGAAAAGTTAAACTCTTTGCCCGCAGGTTTGCTCCCAGGGGATGTCAACCCATCATTGGGACCAGATGCAACAGGTCTTGGCCAAATATTTTGGTACACGCTGGAAGGCCGCGATAAAGATGGCAACGTAACTGGTGGTTGGGATTTAAATGAATTACGGAGCATTCAGGATTTCTATGTTAAATATGCATTATCTGGGGCAAGCGGTGTGTCTGAGGTCTCATCCGTAGGCGGTTTTGTACAGGAATATCAGATAGATGTAGATCCGGAATTGATGCGGCAATACGACATTAGTCTCCAACAAGTCGTAAAAGCGACCCGAAACAGCAATCGTGATATTGGTGCCCAAACACTTGAAATTAATAAAGCTGAATATTTAGTTCGGGGCTTGGGTTATGTAGAATCCATTGAGGATATACAAAACGCGGTAGTCACATCTGAAGATTTTGCTTCTATTCGGGTTAAAGATATTGCCAAAGTAACATTGGGGCCTAAAACACGTCGTGGCATTTTGGACAAAGAAGGAGCCGAAGTCGTGGGTGGTGTCGTTGTTGCGCGTTACGGGGCAAACCCTCTCGAAGTAATCAACAATGTAAAGGACAAAATAAACGAAATAAGCGCAGGATTGCCCACAAAAGAACTAAGTGATGGAAGAACATCCCAAGTAACCATAGTCCCTTTTTATGATCGCACGGAATTGATTCAGGAGACACTGGGAACACTTAATGAGGCCTTGACTATGGAAATTCTCATTACCATTCTCGTGATTATCATAATGGTCTTTAATTTAAGGGCTTCCATTCTAATATCCGGTCTACTGCCGGTTGCAGTGTTGATGGTTTTTATATCAATGAAACTCTTTGACGTACCTGCTAATATTGTCGCATTATCCGGAATTGCGATAGCCATAGGTACAATGGTGGATGTAGGGGTGATCCTCTCCGAGAATATTATCCGGCATCTCGATGAGGACAATGGTAAATTGTCCATAAATGAAATAGTCTATAATGCTACTTCAGAAGTCTCGGGAGCAATTTTAACCGCTGTTTTAACTACAATTATCAGCTTTATCCCCGTGTTCACTATGATCGGTGCGGAAGGAAAGTTGTTCCGGCCACTCGCCTTTACCAAAACAATGGCATTAACGGCGTCTTTGATAGTGGCACTGTTTCTAATACCTCCCTTTGCTGCTTTCTTTTTCAAAAAGAGAAACGTTAAGAACGTTGCAGGATATACCATTAGCGGCCTAATAATAGCCCTTGGGATCGCAGCTCTTATTTTTGGGTATGTCTTGGGTATCGTGCTTATAGCTTTTGGGGTAACAGGTATCCTATTGCTCAAAAAGAAGATTTCTCCAAAGCGTTCGAACTATATCAACATCATTATTTCTGTCTTGACAATAGTTTATCTGTTGGCTGAATATTGGAGGCCATTGGGGCTTGAAAACAGCATATTCTGGAATTTAATATTCGTAGGTGTAATCGCTTTTGGTCTATTGGGAGCCTTCGCCGTTTTCAGGAATTACTACACAAGGATCCTGAGATGGGCACTGCGGAATAAAATTCTGTTTTTGTCATTTCCCACGGTTGTTGTGATCCTCGGAGTACTCATAATGCAAAACACGGGCAAGGAATTTATGCCTTCGCTCAATGAAGGATCCTTTCTTTTGATGCCCACTTCTATGCCGCACGCCGGGGTAGAAGAAAATAAGCGCATTTTAAGGCAGTTGGATATGGCAGTAGCTAATATCCCCGAAATCAAGACTGTAGTGGGTAAGGCTGGTCGAACCGAATCGGCCTTAGACCCTGCACCTTTGTCAATGTATGAGAATATAATTCAGTATAAATCTGAATATATGCTGAACGAAGAAAGGGAATGGCAACGGTACAAGGTAAATGAAGATGGATTATTTGTATTGACAAGCGGAAAATTAAGTATCAATCCCAATTCGGAGATAGATGAAGCGGCCGATGGTTATGCAGAAGCGGACCTAAAAGATCCTTTCAGCATAAAGCGGGAAGACCTTATCCCAGATGAAGGCGGGGAATACTTTAGGAACTGGCGACCGGAAATCCAATCTCCTGACGACATCTGGAACGAAATCGTGAGGGTCACTAAGCTTCCGGGAATTACATCGGCACCAAAACTGCAACCCATCGAGACCAGACTGGTAATGTTACAGACCGGTATGCGTGCCCCTATGGGCATAAAGGTAAAGGGACAGGACCTTAGGGAAATTGAAGCATTCGGACTCAAACTGGAAGAAATCATAAAAGAGGCTGATGGGGTAAAAGATGAAGCCGTGTTTGCCGATCGTATTGTTGGAAAACCCTATTTGCTTATTGATATAAAAAGAGAACGATTGGCACGCTACGGTATATCCATAGAAGATGTACAGCAAACACTTCAAGTGGCAATCGGGGGAATGCAAATTACGGAAACCGTTGAAGGGCGTGAGCGTTACGGGGTGCGGGTACGCTACCCACGTGAACTCCGCGAAAACCCGCAGGACATAAAGGACATCTACGTTCCCGTGGAAAAAGGAAGTCCTGTGCCCTTGGGTGAACTTGTGGATGTACGTTATGAACAGGGTCCGCAGATCATCAAGAGTGAGGACACCTTTTTGATTGGCTATGTGCTGTTTGATAAACTCGATGGTTTCGCAGAGGTAAACGTCGTAGAAAACGCACAGGCGGTAATCCAGGATAAAATAGATTCTGGTGAACTTGTGGTGCCAAAGGGAATTACCTATCGGTTTACCGGTACCTATGAAAACCAACTGCGGGCAGAAAAAACATTGTCGGTAGTTGTGCCGCTGGCATTGGTGATCATTTTCTTGATCCTTTACTTTCAATTTAAATCCGTTTCTACATCGTTAATGGTGTTTACTGGCATTGCTGTGGCATTTGCCGGAGGGTTCTTGATGATCTGGTTCTATGGCCAAGACTGGTTTTTGAACTTTAGTTTATTTGGCGGAAACCTGCGAGACCTATTCCAGATACATCCCATTAACCTAAGTGTTGCCGTATGGGTAGGTTTTATAGCCCTTTTTGGGATTGCAACCGATGATGGGGTGGTAATGGCCACGTATCTAACACAGACCTTTGACCGGAACGAGCCGGAGAATAAAGAAGAAATACGAAATTCTGTCGTTGAAGCTGGTGAAAAAAGGATACGCCCTTGTTTGATGACCACGGCAACAACCATTTTGGCTTTATTGCCCATATTGACTTCAACAGGGCGTGGGAGCGATATAATGATACCTATGGCAATTCCAAGTTTTGGTGGAATGCTTATAGCGCTTATGACACTTTTTGTCGTACCCGTATTGTTCAGTTGGAAAAAAGAATTTGCACTTAAAAGAAGAAACAAATGAGAAATATAATTTTAATAATCACGCTGTTAATTTTTGCTCAGTCCCGGGCACAGGATTTACAGTCGTACCTTCAGAAGGCGGAAGAAAACAACCCTGAGATTCAGGCTTTTGAACTTCGTTACAATATTGCTGAAGAAAAGATAAATGAAGTCAATACACTTCCCAATACGGAAGTACTCGCAGGCTATTTTGCCAGTGAAACAGAAACTCGGACTGGGCCAAAAAAAGCACGTTTCACCGTAAAACAAATGATTCCCTGGTTTGGAACCATTACGGCACGGGAAAATTACGCGTCCTCACTGGCGGATGCTGACTTTGTTGATGTCGTTATAGCGAAGCGAAAGTTAAAACTCGCTGTTTCCCAGAACTATTATCGTTTGTATGCTATTAGAGCTAAACAGCGCATTTTGGATGAGAATATAGAACTTTTGGAAACCTATGAAAGATTGGCACTTACCTCACTTGAAGTAGGAAATGCTTCCGCAGTGGATGTATTGCGCCTACAAATCAGGCAAAACGAACTGGTGGAACAAAAGGAAGTGCTGGCTCAGGATTTTTTGGCAGAACAAAGTGAATTCAATAACCTCCTTAACCGAGATGAAGAGGAACAGGTAATTGTATATGATTCCTTGGCATTGCCGCTTGTAGATCCTATGGTTTCTTTAAATAATTTAAACGTTCATCCCGAACTATTAAAGTATGATGAACTCTATGAGTCGGTAGAGCAGGCAGAATTATTAAATCAGAAGGAATCCTTACCTGACCTTGGTTTTGGCCTGACCTATGAACCTGTATCTGAACGATCAGATGTCACTTTTAGCGATAATGGTAAAGATATTTTAATGCCAATGGTAACCGTATCGATCCCAATTTTCAATAATAAGTATAAATCGGTTTCAAGGCAAAATAAGCTTAGGCAACAGGAACTTGAGGCGAAAAAAGACGAGCGCCTCAATAATCTGGAAACGGCTTTGCAAACTGCATTGAGCAACAGGGAGTCGGCACGTATAGCCTACACCACCCAATTTGATAATTTACAACAGGCAAATGATGCAGAAGAAATTTTAATAAAAAGCTATGAAACAGGCACAATCGACTTTAACGATGTGCTCGATGTACAGGAGTTGCAGTTAAAATTTCAGATCAATGGTATTGAGTCTGTCAAGAATTATTACGTACAAATGGCAATTATCAATTATTTAAGTAACAATAACTAATCTGGTAAAGATTAATAAAATAAGACAAAATGAAAAAATATAGTATTTACATAGCAATATTGATCGGTGGATTAGTACTGGGCTACTTGATATTCGGTACCGGTTCACAAGATAAATCAATGAAAGACGATGAAAAATCTGCAATGGCAGACGAACACGATCACGCCGCGGAAAATGGCGGATCCGAAATGTGGACCTGTTCTATGCACCCTCAAATTATGTTGCCCGAGCCGGGAGACTGTCCAATTTGCGGAATGGATCTAATTCCGGCAGAAGAAGGTGCCGGCGGTTTGTCGACAGATCAATTTAAAATGACCGAAAACGCATTGGCACTTGCCAACATTCAAACCACCCGGGTTGGAGGAGCTAATGTAGAAGGCAATTCGTTGGTTCTTTCTGGAAAAATAATGGAGAATACAGAAAAGACGGCAGTATTACCAGCCCACTTTAATGGCCGTATTGAGAAATTATATGTCAATTATGAAGGAGAAAAAGTAAGAAAGGGACAGGCTGTAGCTAGTGTTTATTCCCCTCCCTTAATTAGTGCGCAACAGGAATTGATTACAGCATATGGAATTAGGGAAAGCCAACCCGCAATATACCAAGCGGTCAGGAATAAATTTAAAAATTGGAAAATTCACGGATCACAGTTGGATGAAATAGTAAGAACTGGAAATGTGAAGACCGAGTTTAAAATTTATTCGCACGTCTCTGGAGTGGTTACGGATATTAATGTGAAGGAAGGTGATCACATTATGGACGGCCACCCGATATTCAAGGTTGCCAATTTGAAATCTGTCTGGGCGATGTTCGACGCCTATGAAAATCAGATTTCGAGTTTAAAAGAAGGGCAGGAAATCCAGATCACTACCAATGCATATCCCGACAAAGAATTTACTGCAAAAGTGTCCTTTATTGACCCCGTTTTAAATACGGCCACCCGTACGGTAATGATACGGGCGGTACTGAACAATAAGAATGACCTGTTCAAACCGGGAATGTTCGTGCAAGGCAAGGTAAAAGGAACGAGCGGTGCGGATAGCGAAGCTGTCGTTGTACCACAAAGTGCGGTCTTATGGACTGGGGAACGCTCGGTGGTTTATGTTAAGGCAAAAGAAGATGAGCCAGTTTTTGAACTTCGGGAAGTGAAGCTGGGGAAATCAATGGGCGACCAATATGAAATTCTTTCCGGTCTGCAAAATGGGGAACAAGTTGTTACCAATGGCACCTTTACCGTAGATGCAGCAGCGCAGTTAAAAGGAAAAAAATCTATGATGAGCCCTGAAGGAGGTATGGCAGGAGGATCTATGCCCGGGATGGATATGGGCAATGATGCCCAGGTTGTAAAGGGCCAGGTAAGCACCGAGAAATTCCTTGAAGGCCGGGCCTATGATTTCCGTAAGGAAACACCTGAAGCTTTCAGGAAACAATTAGATGCTGTAATCAACGCCTACCTTTCATTAAAAGATGGACTGGTCGAAGCTGACGAAAAGGCTACATTTAAATATAGTACTGTGCTATATGAAGCATTGCAGGATATTGACGGTAGTGTTTTAAAAGGGGAGGCAAAGGCCTTTTGGGAAGAAAAGAAAAGTTTTTTAATGCAGCACGCAAAACTATGTAAAGAGGCTTCGACCATAGCAGGAAAACGGGAAAATTTTATTTACCTGTCCCAACCTCTTATAAAAGTGGTAGAAGCCTACGGCCCCGGTGAAGCAAAACTTTACGTGGATTTTTGTCCTATGGCCAATAACAACAAAGGAGCCTTTTGGCTTAGTGCCAGTAAGACTATTGAGAACCCGTTTATGGATGAGGGGATGCGCAGTTGTGGTGAGGTAAAACAAGAAATTTCATCCAATAAATAACCCTAATAAACCAGAAGATGGAAAAAGAATTCTTTATAAAAAATATGGTTTGTAGAAGTTGTGTCAAGGTAATTAATGACGTACTTCAAAAAGAGGGTCTAAATGTAGTTGAGATGGAGATTGGAAAGGTATTGATCGAAACAGAAAATGTACCGCATACTAAAAAACAATTAATCAATATCCTAAGGAATAATGATTTTGATTTAGTTGAAACCCCCGAGGATAAACTTGTAGAACAAGTGAAAATTCACCTTATCAAACTTGTTGATTCATTCCCGGTCTGTCCTGACCTAACGCTATCTGATTATCTAAGGGGAAAGTTGCATCAGGATTATTCCACAATGAGTAAAATCTTTTCGTTTAGTCAACAGGTTACGATAGAAAAATATTATATAAAATTAAAAGTGGAAAAAGTGAAAGAGATGATACATTCCCAAGAATATAATTTTACTGAGATGTCACAATTGTTAGGCTATAGTAATCTCGGACATCTTAGTGCACAGTTTAAAGCCGAAACAGGAATGAGCTTAACCGAATACAAAACTCTGGGTCCTCATTTTAGGAATTCGTTAAACCGAATTATATAAGCATTACCCAAAATTTTGTAAATGCAAGGGTTTAAATATCAGTATTTTAGTATAGACAATTTTAAAAAATAAAAATTATGAACATTTTAAAAATAAGTACAGTTGCCGTGGTGGTCTTTTCCCTAATGAGTTTTACCACCTCTTGTAATCAAATGGGTAATAAAAATGATAGACATATGATGGATGAAACAATGGAAAATAGTTCGATGGGCAATATGATGAACCAAGAAACAGATTTCGAATCGATAATGGCCTCTTATAGCAGCATTAAGGATGCTTTGGTTGCAGACGATTCAGAAACTGCACGGCAGAAGGCAAAAGAGTTGATGAAAATGAGCCCTGATATGCAAAGAAGTGCCAAGGCCATCGCAGAAAGTGACGACCTCAGTGAACAAAGAAAATATTTCAGTGAGCTATCATCAATGATGTATCAAATGGCAAAGAACGGAAATCTTGATGTTCCGATATATTGGAATAATTGCCCAATGGCACTGAACGGTCAGGGCGCAAACTGGTTAAGTATGAACGAAAAGATCCGCAATCCTTATATGGGGCAAAAAATGCCCGGCTGCGGTTCTGTCCAGGAAACGATTACAAATTAAAATTTAAAGAAAGTCCTACAAAAGAGCTGCAAAGTTATGGTTAGTATGCTTGCAGCTCTTTATGTGGGCACAAGTATCGAGTTTAATTCAATAAAAATAAAAGTTATGAAAAAGGTACTAAAAACTGCACTATTGACAGGTGTGTTTATGTTTGGAGCCATAGCAATACAGGCCCAGGAAAAAAATGATGCTGCAATGAAAAAAATGATGCAGGATGAGCAAAAAAAAGAACAGGTTTACAACGCCATAATGGACGATCCGGAAATGAAAAAGGAGATGATGCAACGTATGATGAAAGAGGCCAAAAAAGATTCTACTTCCTGTAATATGATGGGAAATATGATGATGAAGGAAGGTCATATGAAAGATATGATGATGGACAAAATGATGGACGGGGCATCAAAAGATGATGGAATGTGCAAGAAGATGTGTATGATGATGATGAAAGATGGCAAAATGATGAAAATGATGGATGATATGAAGGAAGGGAAATCTATGGATTTCAACGATAAAAAAGATAATTCCAACCTAAAGGAGCATAATTCGCAGATGCACAAAAACAATTAAGAGGCAATGGGGAAAAGGATGAAATATATGATAATAGGATGTCTATTAGTGATTATATTCTCTTTAGTCTGGCCATTTTTAGGCATTCAGGGCTACGGCAGTTGGCTGTTCTTTGGGTTGATTTTCCTGATCTGCCTGCTGCCTATGCTATTGATGAACAAAAACAAAAAAAATGAGGGAAGTTAAAGCGTTTATTCGAGAAAGAAGAGCCAATGAGGTGATGCGGGCCCTGCGGACCGAAGGTTTTGAAAGCCTTACGGTCTCTGAGGCCGAAGGAACGGGAAAATATACCAAAAAAAAGGATTCCCCATCCCTTAGGTTTCCTCTTGCCCATAGCAAAATGTCCAAGCTTGAAATCGTATGCAAGAAAGAAGATGTGCCAAAAATAGTTCAGGTAATTCACCAACAAGGAGGTAAGGGCGAAAAAGGAGAAGGACTTATTTACGTGTCTGAAGTACTTGAAATTTACAAGGTAAGAACGGGAGAATTGAGCAAAGAAGATATATAAAATTAAAAAATATGGAAAAACCGGCGATAAAAACAGATAAAGAAATAATTGTGGTTAGTGGCAGTAGTGGTCTTATTGGGACGACCCTTATCAATAAATTGGCGGAAAAATACCTTGTCATCGGGCTGGATAATATAGGTTACCCTTTTCCCCCTACCACTGCAGAATGTGTATGTATCGATATCACTTCCGATAAAAGTATGAAAAATGCTTTTGAGCGGATACGCTATGCCTACGGAAATAAAATCGCCTCGGTAGTACATCTTGCCGCATACTATGATTTTTCAGGCGAACCCAGCCCGCTCTATCAAAAAATTACCGTGGAAGGTACAGAACGGCTCTTAAATGTTCTACAGGGTTTTGAGGTGGAGCAATTTATTTTTTCCAGTAGCTTGCTGGTATATGATTCCACCAAGCCCGGCATAAAAATTACCGAAGAATCACCTGTGAACCCAAAATGGGATTACCCACAATCCAAGGTTGATACGGAAAAAATACTCCATTCCAAAAGAGGGGAAATACCTGTTATGAATTTTAGGATAGCAGGAGTTTACAATAATGAGGGAAACTCAATTCCTATTACCAACCAAATTCAGCGCATATATGAAAACCAGTTGACCAGTCATTTGTACCCAGGTAAATTTGAACACGGAAATCCATATGTGCACCTTGATGACGTTATTTCCAGTTTTATTAAAGCGATAGAAAAAAGGAAAGATTTTTCAGGTATGACCACCATTAACATAGGTGAGCCTGAAACGATGAGTTTTATCGAGCTACAGAATGAGATTGCACGGTTGCTTTTTAATAAGGATTGGAACACCTATAAAATTCCCAAATTCTTGGCAAAAACGGGAGCCTGGGTTCAGGATCTTTTTAGTGACCCCTTTATCAAACCTTGGATGGTCGATCTGGCAGATGAGCATATGGAACTTGATATAGGCCGGGCCAACAAATTACTGGATTGGCAACCTGAACATAGATTGAGTGAGACACTACCCAAAATAATCGAAAACTTAAAGGATTATCCGGTTGAATGGTATAAGGAAAATGACCTTGAATTACCATCGAAACTTAAAGGTAAATAAATAGAATATAAATAAAACTACCAACAATGGCCCACGATAAAAAAACAGGGGAAATGGGAAAACGGGGTGTTTCGAGACCTATGGCCCAATTGGATATGGGTTCTTCCGAAGGTGACGAAAACCACCATAAAAAAATGGATGACTCACAACGGGACAAAATGCTCAAAATGCACCATAAGCAAACCCTTTGGGTGTATTGGTCCATAATCTTGCTTGGCGTATGGATGATTGCCTCCCCACTTACCTTTGATTATGGAAAGAATATAGTGGAGCCCAGTGGTGGTAGGGCTGTTTGGTTATCCCTTGCCGATCGGATTACCGCTATGCGTTGGAGCGATATTATAAGTGGGGTTTTGTTGATTTTCTTCGGATGGCGCGCCCTGAAACCAAATAGACCCTATAGTATATGGATCGCCTGTTTCATAGGTATTTGGATCAGTATGGCGCCTCTTGTATTTTGGGCGCCCACGGCAATAGCTTATTATAATGGCACAGTGGTAGGTGCTTTGATTATTGCTTTGACCATTCTTATACCTGGGATGCCGAATATGATAAAATATATGCATATGGGCGGCGATTTGCCACCAGGGTGGTCTTACAACCCATCGAGCTGGCCACAACGTTCGATTATGATTGCACTGGCATTTGTGGGTTGGGTAGCTTCGCGCTATTTAGCCGCTTTTCAGTTGGGTTATGTTGATTATGCCTGGGATCCGTTTTTTGGGGAGGGAACCTTGAAAGTATTAAATTCCGATATGTCACATTCCTGGCCGGTTTCAGATGCTGCGCTGGGTACATTTGCTTATACACTTGAATTTTTAATGGGCTATATGGGCGGTACTTCCCGTTGGCGAACGATGCCCTGGATGGTGACCTTTTTTGGGATTTTGGTAATTCCATTAGGTTTCGTTAGTATTTTTTTAGTGGTATCCCAGCCCTTGACCGTAGGTGCCTGGTGCGCCCTTTGCCTATTTACGGCAATAATAATGTTACCTATGATCCCATTACAAATAGATGAAGTAATTGCAATGGGACAACATATGGTACAACGAAAGAAAAAGGGGGATTCACTATGGAGGGTTTTTTGGAAAGGTGGCGAGGCAATAACTCAAAAATCAGACGAACGCTCCCCAGAACTTATGGAATTTGCAGAAAAGCCCTGGAAGGTATTCAAAGCATCTTTATGGGGAATGACTGCACCCTGGAAGTTAACGCTATCCACCATTCTTGGTTTAGGATTGATGTTTTATCCTACCGCATTTGGTGTTGGTATAGAATCCCCTATGGCAGATTTAAATCATTTGGGAGGAGCATTGGTAGTAGTTGTGGCCGTAGTGGCAATGGCAGAAGTGTTAAGGACATTTCGTTATTTCAATATAGCAATAGGTTTAGTATTGATTGTAATGCCCTGGACGATTACCAGTGCCAATATTACGCTTAATTTGCTTACTGCCTTTACGGGTCTTATAATTATGGTTCTTTCCTTTAAAAGAGGGGCTATAAAAGAAAGTTATGGACTATGGGATAAGTATATAAGATAAACGAAGGAACCCTTGTAGTCATTTAAAAGTTCTGGTAAAGAAATCATAAATAAAATGTTTTTAATGTGAAATTAGAAATTTAATGATTCACTATTAATTATGAAATCTTGGAGATAGAAAAAACTAATAATGTGGTAGACGACAAACAAGGTAAAAATCGGAGCTATAGAAGTATAAATAAATTTGCCGATGAAATAAAGGCGGAAAAAGAGTTTTTGAGGGCGAGAAAAAAACTTTTTAACATAAACAAGTGGTCAGAATTACCTGGAATTACCTCATCATTTCAGTTATATAGTGCATTAGGCGAGAAAAAGTATAAAGATAAACCAAAAATAAACGATTACATAAAAATAGATATTCCAGGACCTTTCCCGGAGAATTGGGTAGTAATTTCAAGTATTGAACAAGGTGAACGCATAGCCCAATTTACTGTGAAACCCAGTAGTAAGCCAGAGAAGAATGGAAAAAATGTAAAGGAAACAGAACACTTTTTTGATCAGGAAAGCAGTAGTACATTTAAAGTAGAACGAAAAGGCAAATTACTTTATGGATACGAAATTGGAAAAAACGAAGTAATAAATAATGAAGGAAAAGAGGCTGCTGGTCGTAAAGTAATGAACACGTTAATAGTAATAGGTGCCTGGGCAGGTTTTCAAAAACTTCAGTGGGAAAAACTGACAGATTATCTGGTTCATAAAACTGAGGTTGAAAATAGTCAGACAACAGCTTTTTTAGAAAATGAAAAAACGAAGTAAAAAAATTGAAAAAGCTTAATGCAAGAGAAGTAATAATTGTCGAGGCAAAAGGTTCAGGCTAATCTTTTGCAAAAAAATAAAGGTAGTAAGGGCATTGGTAATGTTTGATGGCTAAAGGTTAAATATAATATTAATTTTAAATGGAAAATATGGAAATGGACGGTTTTTGTTGGATGTGTGCCGCAGCTTGGATAGGGGGTATCCTTTTGGTTGCTTTGGTCATCTACCTCATTATTAAGCTTGTTAGGAAAAACAGGAATTCCTAATATGGAAGGTTTTAAATGGGCGGTTTTGATTTTGCCTGGGATCTCATTGTTAGGGGTCTTTTTGTTGTATATCCATTTTAACAATCAAGTAAAAGATAGAGTCACTTACAGGAAATTTATATTGATTACCGCCCTTACGGCATTTCTGTTGAATTTAGCTTGGGAGCTATTGCACGGGCCTTTATATGAAGGATATCAGTATGAATGGACACATATCAGGATGTGTTTATTGGCATCAGTTACAGATATGTTGACGTTGTTGATTATGCTGTTTGGGTTCGGGTTGTTCTATGGCACTATTTTTTGGACAAGAAAGCTGAGCTGGGAGAAAGTGCTATTGATTTTTATAACCGGCGGGACAGGCACAATCCTTCTGGAGCGTTGGCACATCGCAACAGGTCATTGGATGTATGCCGAAGCAATGCCAATAGTACCGTTTGTGGAAGTGGGCCTTACGCCCTTGCTACAATTCACAATCCTTCCTATTATCATTTTTATAGTGGGAAATATACTTTTAATATATATATATATAGAATAAAAAAAAATTGAATGAAATGAAGGGCCATCGAGCGTATAAAAGAAAATTAAAAAAACAAAAGAAATCTCAAAAGAATAAAATTACACACAGGGATAAAATAATAGCCCTATTGTCTTTTTTGGGAATTTTTTTAACGGCAACATTTTTAGCGTATCGAATGGTTTTTTTTGGTGGTCCGGAATCCCATTTTCACCATCAAAACATTGCTTATGAATTTGTTGATAAAGAAGAGGTATGTATGCTCAATAACAGTTATAGAGCAGAGAATATACCATCAGTTTCAATTAATAATTTTACATATTATGGTTGTTGTGAAAGCTGCACAGGCCAATTATTAAAAAATCCAGAAAAGCGTTACGCATTTGATATGTTAACCGGAATAAAAGTAGATAAGGCACTGGCAATTATGCTACGAGAAATAGATGATAATTCCAAAATATATTATTTTAAATCTACCGAAAACGCGAAAGCCTTTATTCAGAATGGAGGAAGTGGTTCATAATATATTATTACGGGTTCAGCCCAAATATTCAAGAAAGTATATGAAATCGAAAAAGCATTTTAAAATTTTTATCCTGTTAATTTTATTTGGAGGAATTCTTATCTCTTGTAAAAGCAAAGAGGAAAAATTACCAATTCTTGGAAGTAAAGAACCTATTAGTGATGGAAGAGATACAATTTATCATAGAATACCGGATTTTAGTTTTACCAATCAAGACGGGAAAACGATTACTGCAAAAACCTTTGAAAATAAGGTATATGTAGCAGATTTCTTTTTCACTTCTTGCACTACAATCTGTCCCATTATGGGGAATGAAATGCAAAGGGTTTATAATAAATACAAAGACAATGAAAAGGTTGCTTTTATATCCCATAGTATAGATCCTAATAACGACACCATATCCGTATTAAAAAATTATTCAGATGATTTGGGAGTAAATAATGATCAATGGCACTTTGTAACAGGTCAACGGGAAAAGATTTTTGATATAGCCGAGAACCATTATATGGTTAGCGCTCAGGAAGATACCACTGTACCTGATGGTGTAATCCATAGTGGCGCCTTTATTTTGGTGGATAGTGAGAAAAGAATAAGAGGATATTATGATGGTACCAATACAGAAGAAGTTGATAAATTGATTTCTGATATTCCCACACTACTAAAATATAAATAGCTGTAAAAGTTCTGAAGAGGAAAGGATAAGCTTTTCATTGAGTTGCTTAGTTAGTTAAAAAAACCTTTCCTATTCAGGCATTATTAAATAAAAAATATATGAAACACAAATATCACATACACGGAATGACCTGCGATGGTTGCCGAAACCACGTTGAACAGACCCTTTCTAAAATCAAAGGTATTGCGAATGCAACTGTCGATTTAGAAAAAGCCGAAGCGACCGTAGAAATGGAATCCCATATTCCCATCGAGAAATTTCAAGACGCACTTAAACGTGATGGTGGGCAATACAGCATTCACCAAAATGGGGAACACCATCACACCCACGATAAGAAAACAGTTGAAAAACCCAAAGGCAAAGGGACGGGAACGTTCTATTGCCCGATGCATTGCGAGGGCGACAAGACTTATGATAAGCCAAGCGATTGTCCCGTTTGCGGAATGGACTTGGTCGAAGAAGTGAACTTATCGGCTACCTCTGACACTCACTATACCTGCCCAATGCATCCCGAGATCGTTCGTGATGAACCGGGCGATTGTCCTATCTGTGGAATGGATTTGGTGCCAATGGAACCCGACCTGTCCGCAGAGGAAAAAACCTATAAGAAATTGCTGAAAAAGTTTTGGGTTGCGGTATTGTTTACAGTTCCCATATTAATTATTGCAATGTCAGAGTTGCTCAACAATAATCCACTTGAAAATCTTTTAGAGGTGGAAATTTGGAATTGGATTCAATTAGGGTTGTCTTTACCCGTTGTTTTCTATGCTACCTGGATGTTTTTCGAACGTGCCTATCGCAGTATCATTACGTGGAATCTCAATATGTTTACCCTAATTGGAATCGGCACAGGCGTAGCCTGGTTGTTTAGTGTTTTTGGGATGTTGTTTCCCGACTTTTTCCCGGCCCAGTTTAAAACCGATGCAGGAACCGTGTTTGTTTACTATGAAGCTACAACGGTTATTTTGACTTTGGTGATGTTGGGTCAGGTACTTGAAGCGCGCGCCCATAGCAAGACTAATTCCGCAGTCAAGGAATTGTTGAAATTGGCGCCGAATAAAGCTATAAAAGTTGTAAATGGCGAAGAACAGGAAGTGGCCATCGATGAAATCGAATTGGGTGATATCCTACGGGTAAAGCCAGGCGATAAGATTCCTGTGGACGGCATCATTACCGAGGGCGAAACTTCCATTGATGAATCGATGATTACGGGCGAACCTATTCCCGTAAACAAATATGTTGACGATAAAGTAAGTAGCGGAACTATCAACGGTAACCAATCCTTTTTGATGAAAGCCGAAAGAGTGGGTTCTGATACGTTACTTGCCCAAATTATTAAAATGGTCAATGATGCAAGTCGAAGCAAGGCACCCATCCAAAAGTTGGTAGATACCGTTTCGAGTTATTTTGTGCCTATTGTTGTTGTTATTGCCGTCATTACATTTGTGGTGTGGGCAATTTGGGGGCCTGAGCCTTCCTATGTCTACGCATTGGTCAATGCTATAGCAGTTTTGATTATTGCTTGTCCCTGTGCCTTGGGATTGGCAACGCCTATGTCCATTATGGTGGGTGTTGGTAAAGGCGCCCAAAACGGTGTACTCATTAAAAATGCCGAAGCCCTTGAAAAAATGGACAAGGTAGATACGCTTATTGTCGATAAGACAGGAACGATAACCGAAGGAAAGCCAACAGTTGAGAAAATAGGCTCTTTTGACACTGGTTATACCGAAAGCGAAGTGCTGCAATACATCGTATCATTAAATAGCAAAAGTGAACATCCGCTGGCGGAAGCCACGGTAAAATATGGTAAAGAACATCAGGCCGAATTCTTAAAAGCAGAAGGTTTTAATGCTGTTACTGGAAAAGGTGTGGAAGGTAATGTCGACGGTAAAGAAGTAGCTTTGGGTAACGCTAAAATGATGGAAAAGGCAGCTGCTTTACTTTCCGAAGAAATGATAGAAGAAGCCCAATCTTTTCAAAAACAAGGTAAGACGGTATCCTTTCTTGCTGTTGATGCTAAAGTTGTCGGCTATGTAGTCATAGGCGACAAAATCAAGAAAACGAGTGCAAAGGCCATAAAGGAATTGCAGGATAAGGGCATAGCAGTCATTATGCTAACAGGCGATAACCACGATACCGCCCAAGCAGTAGCAAGCGAACTCAACCTTGCAGATTTTCAAGCGAGTATGCTTCCAGAAAACAAACTTCAAGAAGTCGAAAAATTACAAAACCAAGGTAAGGTCGTTGCTATGGCAGGCGATGGCATCAACGATGCACCTGCCCTTGCAAAAAGTGACGTAGGTATCGCTATGGGAACAGGAACAGATGTTGCCATTGAAAGCGCTGCCATTACTTTGGTAAAGGGCGATTTACAGGGTATTGTTAAGGCTCGTCATTTGAGTGATGCCGTGATGAAAAATATTAAACAAAATCTATTTTTTGCTTTTATCTACAACACTTTGGGTGTGCCTATTGCAGCTGGCGTGTTGTATCCAATTTTCGGGTTATTACTTTCACCTATGATTGCAGCCTTGGCAATGAGTTTCAGTTCGGTATCGGTAATTGCCAATGCTTTAAGGTTACGCTCAAAAAAATAAAATAAATAAACTAAAAATTATGGATATAAAACAGTTTGAATACAAACCATTGGCGCATTATTCGTACGCGATTATAAGCGAAGGCAAAATGGCCGTTATTGACCCAGAGCGTGACCCGATGCAGTACTACGATTTAGCAAAAGCCAACAATGCTAAAATCGTTGCAGTTATTGAAACACATCCCCACGCAGATTTTGTAAGTTCCCATTTACAGATTCATAAAGAAACCGGTGCAACAATTTACAACAGTGAAAAAACTGGCGCAGATTACCCATATACCGCTTTTGATGAAGGCGACACCATAAAAGTTGGTAATGTTGTCCTAACGGCAATCAATACACCAGGTCACTCGCCAGATAGTATAACGGTAGTTGCGACCCAGAACGATAAAACAGCACTTTTCACTGGTGACACCCTATTTATAGGCGATGTAGGTCGTCCAGACTTACGAGAAAAGGCAGGAAATATGCAAGCCAAACGCGAAGAGTTGGCTGAAATGATGTACGAAACTATACAGAATAAGTTCAGTGATTTACCAGATGATGCTATCGTTTATCCCGCTCACGGCGCTGGTTCCCTTTGTGGAAAAAGTATGAGCGATGATAGTAGCAGCATATTGGGTGATGAATGCAAGAACAATTGGGCCTTTAAAGACCAATCCAAACAAGAGTTTATGGGTACCTTGCTTGATAGTCAACCATTCATACCCTCATATTTTGGTTATGATGTGGATACAAATAAAGATGGTGCAGAGAATGTGCAACAAGCCATAGATGCTATCCCATTTAAGGAAAATGCTACAGCCAAAGGTTTAATTGTTGACGTTCGCGATGAAGAAATCTTTAAAAAAGGACATCTTGAAGGCAGTTTTAACATTCAGGCAGTTTCAGATAATGCAAAATTTGAAACTTGGTTAGGTGCCATTGTAGAACCAAAAGAAGAATTTACTTTAGTTATCGATAGTAAAGAAAATAAAGAAAAACTTTTGCATCGTGTGGCAAAAATAGGTTATGAAAAACAATTGAAGCAGGTTATAACACTTTCGGATGACAATTTAGTTTCTACCGAGGTCTTGGACTTAAAAGACTTTAAGAGCAATCCTGATAATTATACCATTATAGACATTCGTAACAAAAGCGAAGTTGAAGAAGGAAAATATTTTAAAAACGCCATAGCGCACCCTCTAAACAAACTTCGTGATACGGCAAGCGATGTTTCTACGAATAAACCTATCGTCGTGCATTGCGCAGGTGGTTATCGCAGTGCTGCCGGAAGTAGTATTCTTCAGAAAAAGCTTAATGGCGTAAAAGTTTTCGATTTAAGTGATGACATTCAACAATTTAAAACCTAATGTAGTAAACAAGTTCCCAATCTAACCATTATCTTTATAAGTCAGAATAAGTCATTAAACAATGATTCACATTTTCACAACAGGCGGCACAATCGAAGGGTTGAATTATACAGATGATGGTGGTATTACTTCATCCAACGTAGGGATTGAAGATTTTTTGAATAAAGCAAATATAAATTTTGAATATACCATAGAAGATGTTTTCAAAAAAGACAGTCGTGCCATAACAGATGATGACAGAAAGCTGTTGGTGCGCAAGATAAAGGAAACTAATGCGACTAAGATACTGATTACCCACGGTACTTTCACGATGGAAGATACCGCAAAATATATAGGAAAACTCAATTTGAACAAAACAATCGTTTTAGTTGGCTCTTTCATTTTGGGTTCATCTGCAGATACAGATGCACCCTTTAATTTGGGGTATGCAATTAGCTCATTACAGCTTCTAAAACCGGATGTTTATATTGCTATGAACGGACAAATTTTTAATTGGGACAATGTTTCCAAGAATTTAGAAACCAACAAATTTGAGCGCAATGAGAAGTAGCGTAAATGTTTGGCACATCGATACATTGGACAACTTTTTTCTATCTATTAATAGATACGTTCATAGTATTGCTTACACTCTACTTTTCCAGAAAGAAAACGCGAAGTAGTCTAAGGCGTTTTCTCTACCTCGGAATCCTGTTTGTTGCTTATAATGCTACCGGTGGCTTTTTGCCAATTGACGACTTCCCTGGACCATTTATTTTACAGTATATTATTACCTATGGTGTCGCCATAGCCCTATGCGTCTATATCGTTTATTATCTCTATAAAGAATACGATATTGTTGTTTTAAAATTCAATTCATCCATAAGAAACCTTGCTATACTCGCAAGCGTGAGTTTTGTAGTACTGTTTCTTATCCCTTATTTTCTAACAGATTCCCTTAATTCTGCACGCTTTCTATTTACCATTCCTATATCTGCTGTCGCTTTTGTTTTCCTGTTTATTTTCTATCGTCGTATATCGAATCCCAACAATCCAAACCCTTTTATAGTAAGACGAAACAAACTCTCAATGGTAAGTGTAGCAAGTATTGCCCTGTTACCTATCTGCACAGTCATCGGTGACTATCAATGGATTACATTTACGGTGATGAACTTGGCTTTCTTTGCCATAACCGCGATTGAAGCAGACAGGTATTTGTACTTCATAGAAAACAATAACCGAATGTATGAAGTCTTCGCGTTGAAGAAAAAACAACGTGACGAATCGGTAGAGCGTAAAATCATTTATGAGGATTTGACCAGAAGGGAAATTGAAGTGGCTTTGTCAATTTTAAGTAATTTAAGCTACAGAAATATCGCCAAAGATTTATTCATTGCAGAAAGTACCGTATCAAAACACGCATCAAATATCTTCAAAAAGACAGGTGTAAAGAATAGGCGTGAATTTTTGAAGCGATTTCGTAAGAAAAAGTAAGTAAATTGAGTTTATATAAAAGCCACTATTTGCAGTACCTAACAAATAATCCGTAGAAAAATACGGACTATTCCGTAATTATATACGGCACGTTTTCCTTGTACAATTACAAAGTAAAGCTACTTTACACGTAGTTCCCTAAAATACAATAATGAGCCACAAATTTTATGTTCCGTGACTTTCATTTACATCATTTTGCAGGACTATGACAACCACCAATAAATCGTATCAACTAAATCCCATTTCTATGGTTTACAACGTTAAAGTTCCTGCTTATGAATTCGCAATTACAATCAAAAAAACTATTAAAGGATCTGGATGAGTTTAAAATTCAGAATGGGAACATTTTAGAACAGGCATATCTTTCCATCAAAGCCTGTCGCAAACTATTGAGTTCTTACAAAAGGGAAATCATTGACACTAAATTTCAGACGATACAAGATGAAATAAATTTCTTTAAAAAGGTAAAGCAGGTTCCTCTTATAAAGCTCATCTACTTTTCAGAAATACATTCGTTTGAGATTCAACTTCCAAAGGGCGATAAGGATGCCCAACTAAAATCGATTAAAAAGAAAATCAGCAAAATAAATCGCTTCTTCCTGTACAATATCGATTTTGGACGTTATGTAAATTCCGGTGCTACCCATTTTGACAAGGAATATTACACCAGAGATTATCTCGAAACATTCCATATCACAACTTCCAAGTTTTACTTTCAAGATCCAGAGTTTTGCACACCAAGGGATATGCTGCTTGGCAAATACAAGGCGTATGATTTGTTAGTGATTTATTTGGATGAAAAAAAGCATCGAATTCGGAATGGATTAAACGGCAAATTAAATGGTGCTAAACCAATTGAAAAGATTCATTGGCCATTTTCAAATACAGATTATGTGGAATTGGTATATGCGCTATGCTCAAAGGGATTGGGCAAACAGGACAATCAAGCCATAATGCAGGTTTCCAAAAAAATGCAACAGCTATTTGATTTAGAGCCAAAGGACATCTACAAAACCTATCAGGACATCAAAAACAGAAAGAATAGTAGAACGCTATTTCTCGATGAGCTCTCTACATCGCTACTCATTGAAATGGACAAAAGCGAAGAATAACAAGCTATTTTACTGTTAACAAAAGACCGTACTACGGTTGACCTACGGTCTTTTGATTTTGGAAGCCGTCTTCATATAATTTGATATGATTTAGCACACCGTTTCTAAATTAGAAGCACCAAAACACTACAAAACCCGTCAAATTTCAAGATGTTAAATTTTGACCGTAGTACGGTCGTACTGGGGAATAAAATTCAATAAACCTATTCAAATTTGTAGAACGAAAGTCAAATCAGGTCA
>TARA_R110002049_G_scaffold5362_1_pt1 | contig 24403 bp, 27 predicted proteins | sample TARA_R110002049 | Tara Oceans TARA_R110002049 (sample SAMEA4396941) | marine metagenome | biome: Polar Biome; feature: [SRF] surface water layer (ENVO:00010504); material: water (ENVO:00002006), including particulate matter (ENVO:01000060) such as... | depth 5 m
CATGCCCAGAGAACAATTTTGGGATGAATTAGTTGAAAAAACTAAAGCCCATAGTTACCATTTTGAAGATTATAACCAGTTCAAAAACTTAGAACTTCCTGAGTGGTCTCATCTATCACCCAAAGACGCACGATTTTTCACTACTGAGCTTATAAAAATAATGAAAGCTGATGGTGCTTTATCTAACTCTAAAACCCAATAATTATGTTATTCAATTCATTAAGTTTCATTATTTTTTTCGTTATAGTGTTAGCGCTATACTACTCCAAACTATTTAATTGGACTGGTAAAAAAAGAATGCTTTTACTATCTAGTTATGTCTTCTACGGTTTATGGAACCCGCCTTTGATCATCTTATTGTGGATTTCAACAATGGTAGATTGGACAGCTGGAAAAAAACTAGCTGTTGAGGAAAATCAGAAGAAAAGAAAATTATGGCTTTTGCTAAGTATGTTTGTCAATCTTGGTTTTTTGGGGTTCTTTAAATATGGCGATTTTCTCCTCGAAAATTTTGTAACCATCTTGAATAGTGTTGGCATCGATTTTCAGGCTCAACCCATGGATATTATTTTACCCATGGGTATTTCTTTCTATACCTTTCAAACCATGTCTTACACCATAGATATGTATAATAAGAAAATAGAGCCTGCAAAAACATTTTTAGACTTTGCGCTTTATGTTACTTTCTTTCCTCAATTAGTTGCAGGCCCCATTGTACGAGCTAAAGATCTAATCACCCAATTTTATGAAGAGAAAAAAGCAACTACAAACCAATTTATTTGGGGCTTATTTTTATTGACTATTGGTTTATTCCAAAAAGTGGTTATGGCAGATACGCTACTAGCCGATACATCAGATGCTGTTTTTGGGTCAGGTAAATTATTACATGGTGTTGATGCATGGGTTGGCACCATTGCCTTTTCAGGCCAGATATTCTTTGACTTTGCGGGGTATTCTACTTCTGCTATTGGTATTGCATTAATGCTGGGTATTATATTACCGGATAACTTTAGGTACCCTTATGCTTCCCTAGGCTTTTCAGATTTATGGGATAGATGGCATATTACATTATCAAGTTGGTTAAGAGATTACTTATACATCCCATTAGGTGGCAATAGACATGGTATAACAAGAATGTATGTGGCACTTATGCTTACTATGTTATTAGGTGGTTTATGGCATGGCGCTGCATGGACCTTTATGGTTTGGGGTGGTTTGCATGGTACTTATCTGATTTTAGAAAAACTACAAAAACGTTATCTACCATTTAAAATAACCGCATGGAATGGCATTTTTTTAGCATTTATAACTTTTAGTTGTGTAAATATAACTTGGGTATTTTTTAGAGCTCGAGAATTCAACACTGCCTGGAACATGATAAAATCAATGTTCTATATGCAAACCGGTGGTGAAAAAATTCTTCAAACCTTCGATATTTTAAAAGTTTCAACAGTTATTGCTATTTTATTTATATGCCATTGGATAATGCGGAATACTTCCATGAAAGAGGTATCTTTAAAAACGCCATCATGGGTATTGGGTATAGTTTGGGCTATTATGTTATTCCTAATTATTATTGCACAAGGTAGTGGTGAGCAGTTTATTTATTTTCAATTTTAAAACAAAACCTAAGCAAAAATGAATATAAAAATATTAATCATTGGTTTTTTAGTATCACAACATCTTATGGCTCAATCTTATAAAACCATTCACTCAAATGCTATTTTGATTGATACACACAATGATTTTCTTACCCAAACCATGGAAAAGGATTTCGTTTTCGATACCGATTTAAAAGGCAAAACCCACAGCGACCTCAATAGGATGAAACAAGGTAACGTGGATGTCCAATTTTTTTCAGTTTTTAGCGATGGCGACCAACCGAATCCTTACAATTATGCCAATAGGCAAATAGATAGTTTGGATGCCGTTATAAAACGAAACCCTGATAAAATTGTGAAAGTCGCCAATTCAAAAGAACTTCTAAAAGCCATTAAGCAGAAGAAGATTGCTGCATTAATCGGGCTTGAAGGCGGCCATCAAATTGAAGACGATTTAACAAAGCTAGAAGCACTTTACAACCGTGGCACGCGCTATATGACCCTGACGTGGAACAATTCTACAGCTTGGGCAACAAGTGCTTCGGACGAAACCAATCCAGAAGGTGCAAAAAATTCCGAAGGTAAAAAAGGGCTTACCGCTTTTGGTAAACAAATAGTCCAAAAAATGAACAATTTAGGAATGATGGTAGATATCTCCCATGTTGGCGAACAAACGTTTTGGGATGTGATGGCCACCACCACAAAACCCGTTATCGCTTCCCATAGCTCCATCTATACGCTTTGTCCACATAAACGAAATTTAAAGGACGACCAAATAAAGGCCGTTGCAAAAAATGGAGGCGTTGTTCAAATCAATTTTAATTCAGGATTTATCGACCCGACTGTTGAATCAAGGGAAGGCGCTTTTCTTGAAAAGCACAAAGCGGAAATAGACTCCCTTGTAAAAACCGGAATGTTTCAATACCATGCTGAAGAATCTATGTACAGAAAATATACTGATGAGTCTGAAGCACTTCGAGCACCTTTTAAATGGGTCATTCAACATATAGAATATGTCATCAATTTAGTAGGAGTCGATTATGTTGGGATTGGTTCCGATTTTGATGGCATCTATCAGCCACCAAAACAATTGGATGATGTTACCGATTATCCAAAGATTACAAAAGCATTACTGGAAAAAGGATACAGCGAAAAAGATATCAATAAAATATTAGGCGGAAACCTTTTGAGGGTTCTGAAAGCCAATGACATGAATTAATCAATCAAAAAAATCTTCAAAATGAAAATATTACTCCTATCCATTTTCACATTTGTATCAGTAAACGTCGTTTTTGCTCAAACCTATATCACCAATACCACAATTACCGATGTTGAAAACCAGAAAATAATTCCAAATCAAACCGTGGTTATTACCAATGATTTGATTACCAATATCCAATCCTGCAAAAAAAATAAAATCCAAAAAAACGCACCTTTTAAATGGGTCATTCAACATATAGAATATGTCATCAATTTAGTTGGAGTCGATTATGTTGGGATTGGTTCCGATTTTGATGGCTAAATACCATCTTATAAAAAATACAACTTATACTAATTATTAAATACAATTAACATGGAAACAACAACACAAAACCCACCAGTAAACCCATCAAAAATCATGCAAATAGGCATGGGCTTTTGGGCATCAAAAACATTGCTGACCGCTGTAAACATGGAACTGTTTACGCATTTGGCAGAAAAACCAGTATCAGGAAAAGAGATCCAGTCAAAATTAGGATTGCACAGCAGAAGTCTTTACGATTTTCTGGACACCTTGGTCGCTTTAGGGTTTTTAAAACGCACAGGGATAAAAGAAACTGCTATGTATAGTAATGCAGAAGATGCCAATATTTTTCTGGATAAAAATAAACTCAGCTACATCGGTGGCATTTTGGAAATGTCCAACAACAGATTATATCCGTTCTGGAACGATCTGGAGGAAGGCCTTAAAACTGGTTTACCGCAATGCGAGACCAAAAACGGTGGCAAACCTTTTTTTGAAGCCATTTATGCCGACCCAAAAAAGCTAAATGAGTTTGTGCATGCCATGGGAGGTGCTCAAATGGGAAATTTTATAGCTTTTGCCAAAGGGTTTGATTTTTCAAACTATAAAACCCTTTGCGATATTGGTGGTGCGGGAGGCAATCTTTCTGCCCATGTTGCCATGAACAACCATCACATGCACTGTACTTCTTTTGATTTACCGCCAGTTGCCCCTATAGCTAAAAAAAACATGTCCATTTTGAATTTAAATGACCAAGTTACTATTGCTTCCGGTGATTTTTTTACAGATGATTTCCCGAAAGCAGATGTGATTACCATGGGAAATGTACTCCATGATTGGGGAAAGGATGATAAAAAAACGCTCATCAACAAAGCATACCAAGCCTTGCCAAATGGAGGCGCTCTTGTAATCATTGAAAATATCATTGATGATAACCGAAGTGAAAATGCCTTTGGGCTCATGATGTCCCTAAACATGCTCATCGAGACACCGGAAGGCTATGATTTTTCGGCATCGGATTTTGATGAACTGGCAAAAGAAGCAGGCTTTAAGTCAACAACCGTAATGCCATTGACAGGGCCAACGAGTGCCGTAATCGCTATAAAATAAATTAGATAAGACATGTTCTATTATTGGTTACACATTGTATATATTTTTATTTGCTCAAAATTATTTTGGGGCAAGGTAGATGTAACGTCCACCATTAGCAGAACCCGACGGGTAAGTATCCTGGATTGTGATTCGTTACGTTTTATGGCAAATTCAAGATACCTTTATTATATGGACTTGATAAGATTTGAAATCACGTTTCGCTCAAAATTATACGAAAACACCATTAAAAAAGGGATGTTCGGTGTTTTGGGTTCACAAAAAATAATTTACAAAAAACCTTTAAAACGGTGGAGCAAATTTAAAATTTCTCTAGTGCTTGAAGGTTGGGACGATAAATGGGTCTATCACAGCCAAATATTTGAACAGAACAATGAGATATGTGCGGTTGGCTATACAAAAGCCGCTTTTTGGAAAAATAAAAAAGTGCAGGACATAAAAAAGATACTTTCAGATTCCGGGGTTCAAGAATCTGAAAGGAAAGTTCCCGAATCCATACAAAACATTTTTAAAGATGATTATAATTTATTGAAAATTGATTTAATATGAAATATCTTTTTAAAGATAAAATATGGGTAGCCAATGTTTTGCGGTACGCATTTCTGTGCCGTAGGTACAGCATATAAACATTGGGTGCTGAATTGAAAGGCAACATATTTCGTACCTAAAGGCACGATTCATTTAAAAAAATGTTTGAGCTACCAACTTGTTGTCCACTTCGATAAACTCAGCGCATCGCCTAATGGGACGATTCAGTAATTATCATTTTTAAAATAACAGAATAAAATTTTATTGAATAACTACTATATAAAAAACAGAAACACTAAATACGTTAACAAATATGAAAGCTAAAAACAATCACATCAAAACAGTGTACCTATGGCTAACAGGCATAGCAGTCTTTTTTTGCTTTATTCCCAACGTTGAAGCGCAGTCAAACATGAATGTCTAAAACTCAACATTTAACATGAAACAGGCAGAAAAAGAAATTGAACAGCACCTCGGGATTATGAAAATGCCTTAAAAAGGGCGATTCCATTGCACTGGGAGACCTATATACCAACGATGCAGAAATATTAAACAATGGCTACCCGTCAACCGTGGGTAAAAATAACATTTTAAAAAATTATGTAGGAATGATTCGTAGCAGTATAACAAATTCTGCTTTTAAAACAGCTAGATTATGGGGCAATAACGAACTGCTTGTAGAACAAGGTACCGGATATTTTGACCATGCCAATGGAAAAGTGGTATCTCGAGGCAGGTACTTGCTGGTTTGGAAAAAAGTTGATGGCACTTGAAAGATATTCCGCGATACATTTTTTTCGGATGGAAAATCAAATGAATAGTCACAAATCATATAACCATAGACCTCACAGGTTTCAAAAACCTGTGAGGTCTTAACAAACAAAAACAGGAAATTATAATTAGCTAAAATAACCAACAAAAACACAAAAATGAAAAAAAAAAGACTATTACTATGTATGGCGCTTTCCATTTGCGGCATACTTCAAGCACAAGACACCAACCCTTTTACGTTTAACCATATTGCCTTATCCGTAAACGATGTAGGCCAATCAGCGGCTTTTTATAAAGACGTACTAAATCTTCAAGAAATAACCAACCGAACAGAAATTGAAGGCATCAGGTGGTTTTCACTTGGTGAAGGAAAAGAATTGCATCTTATTTCTGTTATTAAAGAACCCGTTACTACAAATAAAGCAGTCCATTTTGCATTGACCACATCAAATTTTGATGACTTCATTATAAATCTTGAAACTATGAATATCAGTTATTCTGATTGGCCAGGAACCATAAATAAAATAAACTTGAGACCCGATGGCGTCAAACAAATATTTCTCCAAGACCCAGATGGCTATTGGATTGAAGTGAACAGCGTTGGAACATGACACCATAATCAATGAAACATAAACAAGCCTAAAAATCAATTTAAAACCTATGGTCTATATTTACTTAATACATAATACTAAATACTAAAAAAATGAAAACCATCCATCAACTCCGTCCCCTTTTACTGCTCTCCCTTTTTCTTTCAATTGGCAACCTTAATTATGGCCAGCAAACCAACCATCCGTTGGATCCGCTTACATGGCAGGAATATTGGACGGTTTTGGAGGTTTTACAGGAAACCGATCATCTTAATGCAGACACCCGTTTTTCCCATATCAATCTGGTACAGCCCAATAAAACCTTGGTTTGGCAATGGAACAAAACCCAAGACATACCCAGGGTTGCTTTTGCCATAGTACACCAAAAAAAGAAAACATTTAAGGCAGAAGTGAATTTGGCAAACCGCAAACTGGAAACCTGGAACGAGCTTAAAGGCATTCAACCCACCTGGCTGGAACAGGAGTTTGACAGTATGGTTGACAAAGTGAAACAGCACCCGGAATTTATTGCGGCCATAAAAAAAAGAGGGTATAAAGACCTGACTTTTATAGATGGTGTTTTTTTACCACCAGGCTACTTCGGCACCGAAGAGCAAAATGGCAAACGCATTGCACATAGTCAATGGGTTGATGTACGAAACGCTCGGAATACCTGGTCACGCGGTATTGAAGGGCTTACTGTAGTGGTTAATTTAGATACTGAAGAAATATTAAGGGTTGTAGATGAAGGCGTAGTGCCTATACCCACGGTAAATATTGATTTTGACACAGCGTCCATTCCTACGGTAAGGGAAATGCCCGGGCCAATTTTCATTAATCAACCACAAGGTGCCGGTTTTACCATGGATGGCTATACGGTAGCATGGCAAAAATGGAAATTCCATGTGCGTCCAGACCATAGGGTTGGTATGGTTCTTTCCACGGTAACTTATAAAGATGGATCTGATGAGCGCCAAGTGTTGTATGAAGGGCACTTGTCTGAAATATTTGTACCATACATGGATCCCTCATTCGGGTGGTACCATCGTAATTTTATTGATGCTGGTGAATATACAGCAGGTGGATTGGCCAAACCATTACTAAAAGGGCTTGATGCACCAGATTATGCACACTATATGAATGGATTGGTTATCCGTGATAATGGCAGGCCAAAACCAATTCCGAACATGATTGCCATTTTTGAACGTGAAACCGGTGACCCTTCATGGCGTCATTACAGCAATGCCATGGAACCTGAGAGCCGTGTAAAACGTGACCTGGTGGTGCGTTGTGCCGCGGTTTTGGGCAATTACGATTATATTTTTGATTGGATATTTCAGCAGGATGGTTCTATAAAGGTCCTTGTTGGTGCTACAGGTATAGCCGAAGCCAAAGCAAGCATACAAAAAGATGCAACAAGCCCATCAGAAAACGGGAAACCAGGCGATGCCTATGGTCGCTTTGTGGATCCGCATGTAATCGCTGTCAATCATGACCATTATTTCAGTTTTCGCTTGGATATGGATGTTGATGGCGAAACCAATAGCCTGCAACTGGACCGTTTGAGAACCGAAATACTTCCTGAGGAACTTCCACGAAGAAGTGTTTGGGTAAGCCAGCCCATGATTGCCAAAACCGAGTCGGAAGCCAAACTTAAAATCAACCTTGATAAACCTACGCTATGGCGTGTTGTTAGCAATACCCGGAAAAACCATGTGGGATACCCAACCAGTTATCAGTTAATGCCTGGAAAAACGGGCAATACCTTATTAAGTGAAGATGATTACCCACGAAAAAGGGTCGGGTTTATAAATTACCACCTGTGGGCAACGCCCTACAAAAGCAATGAGCGTTTTGCGGTTGGCGACTTCCCAACCTTAAGTTTACCGGGTAAAGGGCTTCCTGAATAGACCAGCAAAAATCGATCCATTGAAAATAAGGACATTGTATTATGGTACACCATTGGTATGCAACACATGGTCAGGGCCGAAGATTGGCCTGTAATGCCTGTGCTTTGGCACTCCTTTGAGTTGCGCCCTTTTGACTTTTTTAATGGAAATCCAGCATTGGACATTCCTAAAGATTAGTAATTAAAAACATAAACAAAATTCAATAATAATCCATATGAAAATGAAATCACTCCTACTCTTTTTGTTGTTAATATCAAGTCACTGCATGTTCTCGCAAACCTATATTACCAATGTTAGCATTGCAGATGTTGAGAAGCAAAGATGGGTTCCCAATCAAACAGTCGTTATAAAAGATGACCGCATTGTAAATATTCAAAAAAGCAGTAAAATCAAAATTCCTGAGAGTGCTACCGCTATAAATGGAACCGGCAAATATGTGTTACCGGGATTGATCGATGCCCACATCCATTTTTTTCAAAGTGGTGGGCTTTATACACGACCTGATGTTATCGATTTACAAAAAGACATGCCTTATCAAAAAGAAATCGATTATTCACATGAAACGATGGAAGAGGTATTACAGCGGTATTTACAAAACGGCATTACCAATGTGATTGACGTTGGTACAACCTTTAACTTTTTAAAACAAAGGGAGCAATTTAAGAATAATGATGATGCGCCATCCATTTATATGACCGGACCTTTGTTGACCACTTATGAACCGTCGGTGTATAAAAATTTAAAAGACGATGAGCCATTTAATTTGGTAAAAACGGTTGAAGACGGCATCAATATGGTACAACAACAATTACCTTTTCATCCCGATTTTATTAAAATATGGTATATCACATCACGGAATGCTTCAGGTGTTGAAGCAAGTGCACGTAAAAATCTGCCCATCATCAAAACCATTATTGATGAAGTACACAAAAACAACTTGAAAGTTGCCGTTCACGCCACACAACGGATAACCGCTCAATTGGCGGTGGAAAACGGCTGCGATTTTTTGGTGCACAGCGTGGATGATGAGATTTTGAAAGCTGATTTTGTTCAATTAATGAAGAAAAACAAGACCATTATTTGCCCAACATTGATTGTTAGCGCAGGATATATAAATACCTTCGGTCAAAACATCAGCCCAAGCAATCATGAATTATTGAAAGCCGACCCTTATCAATTGGGTTCTTTATTGGATTTGAAACATTTACCGGACAGCTTACTCATCAATAATTACAAAAAAATGGCGAACTCCAAAGAAGGCGTCGCACGTTTAAGCAAAGCGGATTCCATTAGTATGGCAAACCTTAAAATTTTGTCGGATGCAGGAGTGTTGATTGCTACCGGAACAGATGCCGGCAATATTGGCACCTTGCATGCTTCGTCCTATTTGGCCGAATTGCAAGCCATGAAAAAAAGCGGTATGGACAATTGGAAAATCCTACAGGCATCTACCATCAATGGTGCAAAGGTTTTAGATAAAGAAAATGAATTCGGAACGGTTAGCATCGGCAAAAAGGCGAACCTCATTATATTGGATGCAAACCCAATAGAAGCTATTGAAAACATTACCAAAATACATCGCGTTATTAATAAAGGCGTTGTTTTTAACCTGGATGAATTGATAAAAGACACACCGGCAGATTTGGCGCAACGACAGCTGAACGCCTATAACTTTAGGAACATAGACGCCTTTTTGGAACCTTATGCCGAGGATGTTGAGATTTACCAATATCCCGATAAACTGTTGTACAAAGGAAAAGACATCATGAGAGACGGCTATGCAGAAATGTTTGAAAACACACCCAATCTGCATTGTGAATTATTAGGACGCATTGTTCAAGGTAATATAGTCATAGACCAAGAGCGTGTTCAGTTTAGGGATAAAATAATAGAAGCTACTGCTATATATTATATTGAAAACAACAAAATCAAAAAAGTATATTTTATCAATTAATGATGGATTACAATATGGCTCAAGCAAGATCAACAAGAATAGAATCCATTGACGTATTAAGAGGTGTCGTAATGGTCATTATGGCATTGGATCATGTTAGAGATTTTTTTCATTATGGGTCTTTTTTTATAGACCCAACCAATTTGGAAACCACAACGCCCATGCTGTTTTTTACACGGTTCATTACCCACTATTGCGCACCGGTATTTGTGTTTTTGGCGGGCACATCGGCCTTTTTGTATGGCAGCAGAAAGACAAAAAATGAATTGTTTAAGTTCCTTTTTACACGTGGTATCTGGCTTATTTTTTTAGAAATTACAGTTAATAATTTAATTTGGAAATTCGATATAAGTTATAGTAGACTTATTCTTCAAGTTATTTGGGCTATCGGCTTTAGTATGATTAGCTTATCTTTTTTAATTTACTTATCAAGAAAAAGCTTAATAGTAATTGGTAGTATTATTATTTTGGGCCATAACTTATTAGATGGAATTGTATTAAGCGGCACCAGCATCAAATCAGTTGTTTGGTATTTGTTGCATCAAGTAAATTTTATTCCTTTTGGTAATGATAAAGATATAGGTGTATTTTATCCTGTTTTGCCATGGATTGGAATCATGATATTAGGTTATTGCTTAGGGACGCTCTACACTAAAGATTTTGATGTTAAAATTAGAAAAAAATGGCTATTACAAATGGGTATCGGTGCTACAGTTCTATTTTTTATTATAAGAGGCTTGAACATATATGGGAATCTACAACCTTGGGCTATACAGGATACTAATACAAAAACAGTTTTGTCATTTTTTAAGATAACTAAATACCCACCTTCCCTAGCTTACACATTAATTACATTAGGGCCTGCATTACTTTTTTTATACGGAATCGAGAACGTGAAAAATAAAATTACCGATTTCTTTTTAGTATTTGGTAGAGTACCATTATTTTACTATTTCTTACATATTCTAGTAATACATGTTTTAGCAATTGTTGGGATTTTAATTTTTGGTGGAAATTGGAGAGACATGATATTAACTAAAGAGGTATTTGCAAATTCTGGTCTCATTAACTACGGTTATTCATTATTTATAGTTTATCTGGTTTGGGTTGGTGTTATAGCACTACTCTACTTCCCTTCTAAAAAATACATGATTTATAAAGCAAACAACAAAGATAAATGGTGGTTGAGTTATTTGTAAATTACAAATAAAAATGGAACAACAAGAAGAAGGATTAAAAAGAACCGTAGGGGTTTTAGGCTTATCCTTCAATACCACCATGTCATTCCGACAGGGCAAAACGACGAGGAATCCCATCATGAGATTTCCCACTATGTTCGAAATGACATGTCCCTTTAGGGATGACATATTGGTAGAAATAAAAAATTGAAACGAAACCCGTGCCTTTAGGTACGGCATATAAACACAAGTTATGGCAAACACATACACGCAAATACATATCCAGACGGTTTTTGCGGTTCAAAACAGGCAGAGCCTTATAAATAAAGAATGGAAGGACGAATTGTACAAATACATTACAGGGATTATTCAAAACCACAACCACAAGGTGTTACAAATTAACGGAATGCCAGACCACATCCATATCCTCTTTGGCATGCGCCCAACGCAATCCTTGTCGGACTTAATGAAACAGGTAAAACAAGATTCATCCAAATGGATTAACAAAAAAGGATTTGTTAACGGTAAATTCTCATGGCAAGCAGGCTATGGTGCGTTTTCATATGCTAAATCAGAAATATCAAATGTGATACATTATATCAAAAATCAAGAGGTGCATCATAAATCAGTATCATTTCAAGACGAATATTTACAATTGTTAAATGAGTTTGATATTGAATTTGATGAACGCTTTATTTTAAAGCCAATATTTTAATATATTGTACCTAAAGGCACAAGCAAGCATTTTAAAAAATAACAGCTACCAAGGTAATGTCCCTAACGGGACTGCAAAAACAAAAAGTGGCCATGATAAAATTCTTCAGGAACATACGCAGAAAATTATTATCAGAAGGCAAAACCATCAACTCCCTTAAATACGCCATTGGTAAAATTGTGATAGAAATAACGGGCGACACGATTTTATGTCCCTTTAGGGATGACATATTGGTAGAAATAAAAAATTGAAACGAAACCCGTGCCTTTAGGTACGGCATTTAAACACAAGTTATGGCAAACACATACACGCAAATACATATCCAGATGGTTTTTGCGGTTCAAAACAGGCAGAGCCTTATAAATAAAATAGAAAGCATAGTATTTCATGTCTATTCCCTTACCTTACCACTAAACACACTGACTTTAGAATTAAAAGGATTACCAGAAGCTCTGCGCAACAATACTACTTGCCCACAATGCCATAGTGCATCAGATATTGGACCGTTAATAATATTCCAAAAAGGGAAACGTTGATTATCATAGTTAGAAATGTCATCTGTTTTCTGCAAAATTTCTGAAGCCGCTTTAAAATTCAATAAGGTTTGTTTACGCTTCTCTTCAAAAGTCATATGTTTTGACTCATCACTATTTTCAGGTAATTCTGAAATAGAATTCAAAATAAAGTTAGACAAACCAAACAGATGATCTATGGTTTCATAAGAAGTTCTTCCTGTTTCACTAGCCTTATAGCTTAAATCCTCAGGTCTTAAGCCTTCCGTTGCCCAATAGTACCTAAAACCTAAACCATCAACCATTCTTGAAGCTACAGTTCCAGCAGTGTAACTTTCGGCATGCTCAGGGATTTCGTAGTATGGTAATTTATCTTCCATAGTATTTTGAGCGTTTAAACTTAAAATGAATAAAAATATAAGAATATTAAGGATGTTTTTCATGGCTAAACTTGGAAATTATTCATTGAAGTGGTTTAAACTTTTTACGTTTAAGTGAAAATTAGGGGCTTTGTTCCCAATTGAAGTCTTTTTAGAGATGCATAGCCCCGACGCTTCGGGGCTACGGAGCGAAAAAAAGATAAAAAGTGGGTGCAAAAGAGGAAGCCTCGGGATTTAGCAAATAAAAAAAGTTTAAACCACTTCATTATTAAGTTGCTCTCTATAAAGCTCAATATTTGCTTTAATAGCATCATCAAGTTCGGGTTCTTTAATATCAGTATAAGCGCTTAAGGCATCGTACATTATTTTTGCAACCAAATAGCGCGCTGTGGGTTTATCATCAGCTGGAATGGTGAACCAAGGCGCATGTGGTTTTGAGGTTCTATTAATAGCATCTTCATAGCAGGTTTGGTATTTATCCCATAATTTTCGTTCTTTTAAATCGTCAGGTGAGAATTTCCAATTTTTTTCTTGTTTTCGTAAACGACGTAATAATCTGTTTTTTTGCTCTTCTTTTGACAAGTTTAAAAAGAATTTAAAAATGATGGTGCCGCTTTCAGCAAGATGTTTTTCAAAATTATTTATTTGCTCAAACCGTTTATCCCAAAAAGCTTCGTTTATATCATCTACCGAATTAATATCAGGAATATTTTCACCCATTATATAGCCCGGGTGAACGCGTGTTACCAATACGTTTTCGTAGTGTGTTCTGTTAAAAACCCCAAACTTTCCCCTGGCAGGTAGTGCAATATAATGCCGCCATAAATAATCGTGTTTTAATTCCAATTCTGTGGGTACTTTAAAACTGTGGACCACTACCCCTCTAGCGTTAAAATCCTTAAACACTTCACGTATTAAACTATCTTTCCCAGATGTATCCATGCCTTGTAAACAAACCAAAACCGCATATTTTCCATGTGCGTATATAGTGTCTTGAAATTCTCCTAATGCTTTTCTAACCTGTTTCAGTTCTTTTTTTGCATCTTCAATAACAACTTTAGTTTCGGAATTTTTAAGGGCTATTTTTGAGGTTACTCTATATTTATCTGTTTCTATGTTTTCCATATTCCAAGGCTTATTGTGTTAATTTTTAATATTCTATAAATATAGTGAATCTATAATTCCAATGAATTATACAAAAATGTATAATATTTTTAATACATTGCCATCTAACCAACCCCAAATAAAATGAAAAACCATTGCCTATTTTTAGTTTTACTTATTTCGTTTCAATCCTTCGGACAAACCAATTGCGATGATGCTAATTCTTATCTTGTTAGTGCCTATTCCCATGTTAAGGACGCTTATGATTCCAACAATATTAGTCATTTAAAGTATTATGCAAACCGATCTGTAGAATCCTTCAAATTGTCTAAAAAAACCTTAAAAACGTGTGGTTGTGAAACTGCTCTGGATTTAGCCGACAAAGGTATAGAAACACTTGAAAAAGTTGAAAATGTTGAAACTTTTGAAGATGGACGCTTTTTTGTAAAACGCGCTAGAGACATAAGTAAACAAAGTGTTATTGAAATTGATAAATGCTCTATAGCTAGTTATGACGACAATGATAAAGATGAAGATGAGACAGAAAACAACGAACTTGAACAATTACAAAATGAACAACTAAAGTTAAGGCAACAACAAGAAGCTTTAAAACTGAAAGAAGCGCAAATTAAAACCAAACTTGCAAAACAAAAAGATAAAGAATTAGCAATTAAAAAAGAGCAATTAATTCTTTCTTATAAAAAAGCTATAGCATCAAATGTTAAAACTTATAATGAAACGTTGAAGATTTGCGATTGTAACAACCATGAAGCTATACAAGATAATGATGCTTCAAAAGATTTATCAACAGAAAGTATTGAAGCAATAAAAAATCATTATGGCACAAGTCTGAAAACCCTAGCTTCAAGTTATTTATCACAACTTAATTTGTGCCCTAAATAATACTGTATTGATTTTATAAAAAAAGAGGCTTTTTAAAAAGTCCATTTTGGAGTAAACTGTCACATTGAGCGCAGTCCAAATGTATTGAAAATCAATACTATATTGTTTTCGACTCCCCTCAAACTGATAATTATAAAACCTTTTCAGACAGCCTCTTTACATTACTTACTAGCAAATAGTTTTACATCGGTTTCACTAACTTCATTACCGCCAAGAATAATTAGACGTTCTATTACGTTGCGTAGTTCTCTAATATTACCCGTCCAATCATATTCTTGAAGCAATTTAATAGCTTTCTCTGAAAACACCTTTTTTGCAGTGCCTTGTTCATTTGAAATTTTTTCAGAAAAATGAGTTATTAAAAGAGGAATATCTTCACGTCTCTCATTTAATGATGGTACTTTAATTAAAATAACGGCAAGTCTGTGATATAAATCTTCTCGAAACCTACCTTCTTCAATTTCCTTTTTCAAATTTTTGTTTGTTGCAGCAATAACACGCACATCTACTTTTATATCCCTATCACTACCAACGCGCTGAATTCTATTTTCTTGAAGTGCACGAAGTACTTTAGCTTGTGCAGACAAACTCATATCGCCAATTTCATCCAAGAAAATAGTACCGCCATTAGCTGCTTCAAATTTACCGGCTCTATCTTTATTTGCACTTGTAAAAGCACCTTTAACATGACCAAACAATTCACTTTCAATAAGCTCACTTGGTATGGCAGCACAATTCACTTCTATCAAATTGCCTTTTGCCCTCTCGCTTTTTTCATGCAGCCAATGCGCTACCAATTCTTTACCAGTTCCGTTTGAACCCGTAATTAAAACACGAGCATCCGTTGGTGCCACTTTATCAATAATATCCTTAATTTGGGAAATACTGTCGCTATCACCTACCATCTCATACTTCTTGCTTACTTTCTTTTTAAGAATTTTGTTTTCTACAACCAACTCTTTTCTATCTAAAGCATTGCGTACTGTATTTAATAGCCTGTTTAAATCCGGTGGTTTTGAAATATAATCAAAAGCACCCAATCGCATTGTATTTACAGCAGTATCCAAATCGCCATGACCAGAAATCATAACAATAGGAATTTCAGGTTTTATCTTTTTAACAGCCTCCAATACTTCAACGCCATCCATTTTTGGCATTTTAATATCACAAAGTATTAAATCGAAATCATCATTTTTTATTTTCTCAATACCTGCCAAACCATCTTCGGCTTCATCAACTTGATATGTATCATTTTCTTCTGAGAGAATTTTTACAAGTACACGCCTAATAGCGGCTTCATCTTCTATTACTAATATTTTAGACATATTTATATTTTGAATTTAATTCCGGTTCTTAAATAAAATGCGTTTAAATCATCCAATTTATAAACTTCATCTCTATTTTCATCACGTAATACGTTATTTAACCTAAATGTATAACCACTATATAAATACCATACTAAATGCTTTGTAAATAAATATTCGTAACCCAAACCACCTACTAACACAGATAAAGAAATTTGGTCTACATTTTGTCCGTTAACAATAGAAGGTTCTTGCAAATGTGCCAAATAACCGTCTAAACCAACAAATGCTTGAATATTATTTTTATTATTAATTGCATATTTAATGTTGGATTTTGGTACTCCAGCATTAAAGCTCCAAGTTTCATTTATTTCTCTATAATAACTCACGAAAGGCAACGGAAATGGTATTCCCGTTGTGGCATTGTATGTTAAACCCAAAATTAAACGGAAGGGTCGTTTTAAGTTTTCGTCGTCAGTTCTATCATTTATTATATAGACACCTCCATTCATAAAATAATCATCAGAAGTTAAGGATTTTGTGAGGGTTGATGCTATTCTTGGATTAAATTTAACTCCGAAGCGCCATTTTTCATTCCATTTAAAAGTATAGCCTAAATTTAAATCTATAACATGAATTTTATTTAAACTAGAAGTCTCAAAAGGATAATTATCTTCCAAGTTCAATAACACACGGTTGTATTCGCCTCCAACTATAAAATATGTATCTTCTTTAATTTCAACAGGATAATTTAAAAGAGCTCTTAATCTAGTATATTGATCTTCTGAATTACTCTTTGGAATAAATGAATATTCCAAACGTGCTAAATCTGTAAGTTGCGCAGAAGAAAATTGAAATAAAAGCAATAAGGCAATGCTAATACTAAACTTCATATTTTGTTTTATCATCTATCTGGATTTATTCTGCGTCTAAATAAAATAATATTAATTACTAATGTTAACACAAACACTATTTAAATTGATACATATCATTTGATGCTATGCTTCATTGGATTTAATAATATGAATATCGCGTTGCGGAAATGGAATGGTTATATTATTCTCCCTAAATAATTTATCAATTTCAAAGCGTATTTCACTTTTGGGGAACACCGCCTTAAAACTGTCGTTTATTGTGAATACAAGTTTAAAATCCAATGAGCTATTACCAAAATCCATAAAAATAACGCTTGGTTCTGGTTCGCTTAAAACATTGGCATTCGTACTGGCAGCTTGAATTAAAAGCTTTCTAACCAATTGCACATCACTACCGTAGGCAACACCAACATTTACAGACTCCCTAGTAAGGGTTCCATTCTGGGTCCAGTTATATAAACTATTCTCTAGATATAAGTGATTCGGAATTACCAAAACTTTATTATCTATGGTTACTGCCCGTGTTGTTCTTAATTTTATTTCTTCTACACGCCCTACTTTACCATCAATTTCTATAATATCGCCAACATGCACAGATTGATCTATTAATATAAACACACCCGAAATAATATCTTGAAATAAGGTTTGAAGTGCTAAACCAACACCAATTAATAAGGCCGCAGAAGCTGCAAAAACAGCTGTAACATCAATACCTATGGAGTCTACAACAATTAATAATACAATCACATAAATAACCCATTTTGCAAACGAAAACACGGTTACAAATTTAACCTTATCGTCTTTTGGCATATTACGGGTTACTAATTTTCTTATCCAACGTAACAGATAAGTAGTTAGTATTAATATTAGTAGGACTAATAAAACGTACTTGACTTTTAAAATTCCAGTAATACTATCCTGATTATCAGTAAATGTGAATAATCTATAATTAAGAAATTCAACAAACTTCTCCCATAATGAGCTTTCCGTAATAACCTCTTCTATTTTCTCTAAATCTTGATTCATTTTAATATCTTATCCATTTTATAAGCTCTTTATAACTTGGCTTTTTTCCATACATTAAAATACCCACTCTATATATTTTGGCTGCAAACCAAACCGTAAACATAAATGTGCCAACTAATAACCCAAACGATAACAGTTGTTGCCATAAAGGTACGCCAAAGGGTATTCGCATTAGCATAACAACTGGTGACGTGAGTGGTATAAACGAAAACACTGTTGAAACGGTACCGTGAGGATCTTCAATAACCGTGAATATACCAACATAAACCGCCAAAATCAAAGGCATTATAATGGGCAACATAAATTGTTGCGTATCGGTTTCATTATCAACCGCTGCACCAATAGCAGCATAAAATGAACTGTATAAAAGATATCCTCCAATAAAAAATAGTACAAATGCCACTAATAAATTAGTAATGGGCAGATTGTAAAAGGAAGCCATCACATTTTGAACTTGCATATTTATTTCAGGGTTTTCCATGGCCTGTTGCATCATTTCCTGTTGCGGTGATTGTATTTGAGCCATATCTATACCAAAAATAAATGATACAATAGACATTAAAACACCTCCTAAAATAAGCCAAATTACAAACTGTGTAATACCTGCTAACGAGGTGCCTATAATTTTACCGAGCATCAATTGCACAGGCTTTACGGAAGAAATAATAACTTCTATTATACGACTTGTTTTTTCTTCTATAACACTACGCATTATCATGTTACCATAAATAATGATAAACATAAATAACAAATAACCCGCTGCACCTCCAAAAACAAGTTTAACAACACTGTCTATTTTTGATGTTTTTTTACCTTCAAAACTTTCTTGTAGAATACTAACATTAACTTTGGAATCTTTTAATTTTTCAACATCAATGCCTTTCGCAATTCTATTTTGAGTTGTTAATTCCGTTTGGATTTTGCTTTCTAAATCTGAAATCACATTAATTGATGGCGATTCCTCAGAATAAAAATTGATTTTATCTGAAATAGCTTCAAGATTATCTAATTTCCCAATATGCAATAAACCATAACTTCCAGTTTCTTTTGAAAAAGCTTTTGCCTCTTCAAACGACATATCATTTAAAATATTATAGCTTGTGTTACCTGAGCTTTTAAAAATATCTTGAACTAATCCTGATTCGTCTAAAACCGAAATGACACGTACCTTATCATTGTTCAACTGAGATAAATACGCAACAACAGCGATGAGCGCAATAAATATTAACGGACTTAAAATAGTCATTACTATAAACGACTTATTTTTAACCTTTGTTAAATATTCGCGTTTTATTATGAGTGATAAGTGATTCATAAAACTAATTATTCTTTACGGTTTGAATAAATATATCGTTAACACTTGGTATGAGTTCCACAAAATGGGACACCTCGCCTTTTGAAGTTAAATAGGACAATAAATTATTGGGTGATTTACCATTTGCTAATTTAATATTGAGCTTTAACTCATCTTCCAATGTTTTAAAATGAGCAGTAGAAACATCAAATTTTCCTGATAGCTCTTTCTGCAAAACAGCATTATCGTGTGTTCTTATACCAATCTCATAAGTATTTGCTTTGTATTTGCGTTTTACATCTACTAATTTACCGTCGAGGATTTTATTGGATTGATGGATTAAAGCAATATCGTCACATAGTTCCTCAACAGATTCCATTCTATGTGTTGAAAAAATAACGGTGGCGCCTTCTTCTCTTAAACGCAAAATTTCATCTTTAATTAAATTCGCATTTATGGGGTCGAAACCCGAAAATGGTTCATCAAAAATCAATAATTTAGGCTGATGTAAAACGGTAACTACAAATTGTATTTTTTGGGCCATCCCTTTTGATAACTCTTGAATTTTCTTGTTCCACCAATCTCCAATTTCCAAACGTTCAAACCAATATTTTAAACGTGTTTTGGCTTCGGCTTTACTCAAGCCTTTTAATTGTGCTAGGTATAAAGCTTGCTCGCCAACCTTCATGGATTTGTATAAACCGCGCTCCTCGGGTAAATAGCCTATATCCTTAATATGATTTGGACTTAGCGGTTCGCCATCCAAAATTACAGTTCCAGAATCTGGCATTGTTATTTGATTGATAACACGAATGAGTGTTGTTTTTCCTGCGCCGTTAGGGCCTAACAATCCAAAAATACTTCCTTTTGGTACTGAAATAGAAACATTATTTAGGGCTTTAAAGTCTCCGAAATTTTTAGAAACTCCGTTAACTTCTAGTAAATTACTCATGGTATATTTTAATTGACAAGCTTTTTTGTAAATATATTAAATGTTATATACTAACATAGAAAATTAAGGAAATAAAAAACGGCTTAAAATTACTTTTATATATAAAAAATGATCCCGAAATAAATTCGGGATCAATTTAACTTGTAATTTTCAATTCGACTCTAAAAGTCTTCTGAAAATTGAGTTTCATTAAAAAACAAAACCCACCCTTAAAAAATTTAAGGATGGGAAAAAAATTGCTATGAAAAAGAAAAATTACCACTAAAGTTAATTAGTGATGCATCAAATATAGTTTTTTTTTTGCAACTAATAGCAAAACTATTAGATAAGTTATTACCGAAATTAAAAAATTCCGTTATCATACGGAATTCCTTAATTTGTTTAAATTATTTTTAATCAAGAAAACATATCCTTCACTTTTTCAAAAAATGATTTGTCAGAACTTTCTGGTTTTGGTTCAAAATGTTCGTCATTTTGCATCGACTCAAAAAATTCTTTTTGTTGTTTACTTAATGTTTTGGGTGTCCAAACATTTACATGCACCAAAAGGTCCCCTTTACCATAACCATTAATGCTAGGGATGCCTTTTCCGCGTAAGCGCAAAATTTTACCAGACTGGACTCCAGCTTCAACTTTTATACGCACTTTACCTGTTACCGTATCAATTTCTTTAGAGGTTCCTAAAACCGCATCTGGATAACTCACATACAAATCGTAATGTAAATTATCACCTTCGCGCTGTAATTTCTTATGTTCTACTTCTTCAATTGCCACCAATAAATCGCCAGAAATACCGTTTCCTGGAGCTTCATTTCCTTTACCAGAAACTTTAAGTTGCATCCCATCAACAACGCCCGCGGGTATTTTTATAGACACTGTTTCTTCAGCAACTTTCAACCCTTGCGCATCTGCATCTGCAGGTTTTTTATCAATAGTTTGTCCTGCACCACCACACACATTACAAGGTGCTGAGGTTTGCATTCTTCCTAAAATAGTATTTGCAATTCTGGTAACCTGCCCGCTACCATTACAAGTGGAACAGGTTTTATATGTAGTTCCCGGTGCTTGAATTTTACGTTTTACTTTGATTTTCTTTTCAACACCATTGGCAATTTCTTCTAAAGTAAGCTTAACTCGAATTCTTAGGTTACCTCCTTTAACACGACGCTGACCGCCGCCACCAAAACCCGAGAAACCGCCACCGCTGAAACCACCGCCAAAAATATCTCCAAACTGACTGAATATGTCATCCATATTCATGCCACCGCCACCAAAGCCACCGCTACCGTTTTCAAAAGCTTGATGACCAAATTGATCGTAACGTGCCTTTTTATCAGGATTGCTTAAAACTTCGTAAGCCTCAGCAGATTCTTTAAATTTAGCTTCAGCTTCTTTGCTATCTGGGTTTTTATCAGGGTGAAACTCAATAGCTTTTTTTCTGTAAGCTTTTTTTATTTCTGCAGCACTTGCACCTTTATTAATTCCTAATATTTCGTAATAATCTCTTTTTGCCATTCCCATCCCAACCCTTCCCAAAGGGAAGGACTTTTTTTAAATTATTATTATTTAATTATTTTATTGTCCGATAACAACTTTTGGGAAACGAATTATTTTATCTCCTAGTTTGTATCCTTTCTCTACAACATCAACAATTTTTCCTTTTAGATCATCTGTTGGTGCTGGAATTTGGGTAATTGCTTCATGGTCATCGGCATTAAACGCATCTCCTTTCTCAATTACAATAGGCTTTAGCCCCTTTTGCTCAAGTGTGTTTATCAGTTTTTGATAGATTAAAAGCACACCCTTTCTCAATTCCTCAGCTTCTTTATCTTCCTCAATATGTGCTAAAGCACGTTCAAAATCATCAAGTACTGGTAACAAAGTTTTCATTACATCTTCACTAGCCGTTGAAAATAATTCAATACGCTCTCTTGATGTACGCTTTTTATAATTTTCAAATTCAGCAAATAATCTTAAAAACTTTTCCTTTTCCTGTTGTACTTCCGCTTTAAGTTTTTCCTCTACTGTCATTTCTTCTACGACTTGCTCCTCAACTTCTGCCGTTTGAGTTTCTGAAGTTTCAACTTCCTCTTTTTCTATGTCTTTTTTATCTTTTTTACTCATTGTAAATTCAAATTTGTACCCTAGTAAAATTAGTTGGCAAAAGTACTGCCATTATTATTAAAATGCCATAATGTCACTAAAAAAATACACAAATATTTTGTTTAACTTTTTTTTTTTTTAATAAAACAAATTGTGTAGCTTTGCACAACAAACAAAAAACACTTTAATTATGAAAAAGACTTTTATTAAAATTTTATTTTTATCTGCAATCTCATTAACGCTTGTTAATTGCAAAGACAAAGCCAAAGAGGCTACTACCACTGAAGCAGAAGAAGTAGCTGAAGTTGAAGCTGAAGCACTAAAGTTTACTGCTGATACATTAGCATCAACAATTGAATGGAAAGGATTCAAGCCAACTGGATCTCATAATGGCGTTATAAATTTAGAGCGTGGTGTTATAAATACCGTGGATGGTGAAATTGCTGGTGGCACATTTTTAATAGACATGTCGTCAATTTCTGTTTTAGATATTCCTGCGGAAGAAAAAGATCATGCAAAATTAACCGGTCATTTAAAGAGTCCTGATTTTTTTGATGTTGAAGCACATCCTAATGCTGCTTTTGAAATTACAGGTTTAGAAGAAGTTGAGGGTAAAATGATGCTTTCGGGAAACTTAACTTTAAAAGATGCAACCAACAATGTAACGTTTCCTGTTTCTGTATCAAATGAAGGCGATGCGATGACTTTAACAAGCGAAACATTTACTATTGACCGTTCTAAATGGAATGTTAAGTACGGCTCTAAATCATTTTTTGACAATTTAGGTGATAAGTTTATTAATGATGATATTGAATTAAAAATTATGCTGAAAGCTACGAAAGCTTAATTGCATAAACATATATTTTATTTGAAACCACTTTGCGAAAACAGGGTGGTTTTTTTACTTTAAAAAATACAAACTTGACTTTGTAAAATATTTCGGCTACCTAAGTCATTTATCGTCTGATATAAGTCACCTGTGCTGAACTTGTTTCAGTATCAAAACAACTCATATCATTAAAGTTGTGGTGCATTTGACCAATCAACAAAAATCGATAAAAATTTGGAAATTGTTATCCTTTAAGATAACTTTGCGGAATGATTAGAAAAATAATCTTTCATGAAAACCACTTTATTGAATTCTACCAAAAACAGAATCAAAAAGTAAAAGGGAAAATCCAATACGTTTTCGAATTGATTAAACAAGTTGACCGTGTTCCCGAAAAGTTTTTAAAACATCTTACGGGAACTAATGGACTTTATGAAATCCGAGTTGAATACCAATCAAACATCTATCGGATTTTCTGCTGTTTCGATGAAGGAAAACTTTTAGTGCTTTTTAACGGCTTTCAAAAAAAGACTCAAAAGACACAACAAAAAGAAATAGATAAAGCGGAACAACTAATGAAAGACTATTTTGAAAACAAAAAATAAAGGTTATGACAAAATATAAAGACATAAAGAATTTTGACGAACTAATTGAACTGGAACACGGAAAAATCGGAACTGAAAACCGAAATAAATACGAAGAAGGTGCTCAAATGTTTATCGTGAGTGAAATGCTTAAATCCGCTCGAAAAGAAGCAAATCTTACGCAAGAACAACTTGCGGATAAAGCTGGAACAAAAAAAAGTTATATATCGAAATTGGAAAATGGAAAAGGAAATATCCAACTTTCGACTTTGATACGGATTTTCGAGCAAGGATTAAATAGACGGATAGGATTAACATTCCTATAACCGAAGAAGAAAACGAACCACAACACCGTAAAATTGTAAGTTACGTAAATCATAAAAATAAATCGGTCGTAATAAACACTCAAGGTTTACCAATCTTAGATGACGAACACGATTACCAAATGTGGGCGGATGTTGAAGGCGAAATGATTAACATGGGTGTTATTGGCAAACAGAACCAGCTTCTTGCTATGGATTATATTGATAATGCAGAATCTTTAAACGTAACTATTGAACCTGCTGGCGGTAACGACCATCCTACAGTTTCTAATTTAATAACTAATGTTTATTTGCGTTAATAAGAAATATAGGTTCTACCACGAATTTAGTGGAAATGGATGGTTTACTGAAAC
>TARA_R110002049_G_scaffold243375_1_pt1 | contig 24365 bp, 24 predicted proteins | sample TARA_R110002049 | Tara Oceans TARA_R110002049 (sample SAMEA4396941) | marine metagenome | biome: Polar Biome; feature: [SRF] surface water layer (ENVO:00010504); material: water (ENVO:00002006), including particulate matter (ENVO:01000060) such as... | depth 5 m
CCAATGTCTTCTTGCAGATCTTCGCCAACCCCGGCGAGCACGATGCTAAGCGCATGCTACTGAATATGATTACCACGAGCCTCTATCTAGGGCTGCCATTGCTATGGAGCGGGATGATGGCGTGGGCGGGGGTGAAAGTGGGGCGGTCAATTGATGCAGCGGCGAGCCCTATCAAGGCTCCCGCGCAGGACGCGGGAAACCAAGGGGGGAGTATCGGGAAAATGGTGCTGACCAAGGGTAAGAAGCGTTAGTCCTTTTCGTACCAGCCAGCGGCATCCGTGCCGTCGTCAAGTTTACTGGTTCGGTAATTCAATACGCCTCCACGAACAGAGTCTGAAGTTGCTTTCTCAAAGTCCGTCTCCGCGCTTTCAGCGAAAAACTGAAGCACATCGCGCAGAAAATGGCCGATGACAGCTGCCACTGCGAATATGGCCAGTAATACTCGGCGAGTTCTAGGTTTTCTGGCTTTCAATCTCATGATTCCTTCTCAAATTCCGCTGAGTTGAACCGCAGGGAATTGTAATTTCCCTTGACAGCGCATTGCATGAATTCGTCTTGGTTCGTAGCCTCAATCTCAACAGAAACTTTAGCATTTACGCCAGGCTTGGCTGTGAACTGCTGTACGGCTTCATCAATGATTGTAGCAGACTCCATTTGGACTTCGACCGGAAAAAGCGAGACAACCCCGTAAAATTCGAGGTTTGGAGCCTCCGACAAATCCGGGGCGATTTAAACTAATATTGGCCTTGATCTTGTCAGTCGCTTGGGAGAAAGGTTCAGGTCGTGTCGGGAAAAAAGAGCGTAAACGTGGTTTTATTCCGGGCCGATGCCGCCTCCACGCGGCCACCGTGGGCCTCGACTATGGAGCGCACAATGGCCAGCCCAAGTCCAGCGCCTTCGCTTTGTCGTGTCCTAGACGGATCGATGCGGTAAAAGCGGTCGAAAATGTTACGCAGGTGTTCCGCGGGTATCTCTGGCCCCGGGTTTTGTACGCTCAGCGATACCTCGTGGTTCGAGGGATTGGCCAGCCTTACCAGCACCTTTTTACCTGAGGGCGTGTGACGGATGGCATTGGACAGCAGGTTGGAAACCGCCCGACGCAGCATGGCGCGATCCCCTTGGACGCTCGGCGCCTGACCCTCCAATGCCAGGTGGATTTGTCTCTCTTCCGCCAGCGCTTCGAAAAAATCAAACAGTTCATTGACCTCTCTGGTTAGATCCAGCGGCACCTGAACCGGTTTGAGCAGGCCATGGTCACCCTTGGCCAGCCACAGCATTTCATTGACCATCTTGGTCAGACGCTCCTGTTCCTCCAGATTGGAGTACAGGAGTTCACGGTATTGCTCGGGGGCTCTGGCCTTGCCCAGCCCCACCTGAGTCTGGGTGATGAGATTGGTCAGCGGTGTGCGCAGCTCGTGGGCAATATCGGCGGAAAAGTGTGACAGGCGAGTAAAACTCTCTTCCAGTCGGCCAATCATGTGATTGAACGCGGTGACCAAGCCTTGTAACTCCGATGGAACCGAGGAGGCATCTAGGCGCACATGCAGCCGATCGGCCTGAATGTCTCCCATTCTATCGGAGAGCCCGCGCAAGGGAGCATGCGCTTGATGTACGCCATACCAGGCAGCCAGCAGCGTAACGATGCCAGCAAGGCTCATGATCAACCACAGAGTTTGCTGGAACCTGTCCAAAAACTGCAGGTGAAAGCCTATATCGATGGCAGTAGTGACGGAGTAGATCTGGCCCATGATGTTATTCTGCGTGAGCACGCCCCGGAAGGTCTTGTCATCCTCATGCCAGGTTTGCAGGTTGGCTGCGTGAATCGCGGGCGCTGGGGTGAGCATAGTGGTCGCCCCTGACAGTTCGGCCCCTGGTGTGGCATAGACAACTTCGCCTTGCCGATTCCGCACCTGAAAGTAGACACCGTGATGTCCCGATATGGCATTGGATAGTGCTTCGCGCCGTCGCGCTGTATCGTTGCTACTATTTCGGAGGGCTTTGACCACGGCTTCGGTCATCACCGCCAGTTCGCCAGCATCCTGTTCGGCGAAGTGGCGCTCGACGGCATTAAGCACCAGGCTTCCGATCAGGATGAGGCTGAGCCCGATGGCCAGCCCGACGAATATCATTACCCGGGCGGCCAGTGACAGTGGTTGCCGATCAGTGAGCTTCATCATCGGTTTCCACGTCAAGCTTGTATCCCATGCCGCGAACCGTGTGGATCAGTTTGGGTTCGAAATCGTCGTCAATTTTGGCCCGCAGTCGGCGAATCGCCACATCGATCACGTTGGTGTCGGATTCAAAGTTCATGTCCCATACCTGGGAAGCAATCAGGGAGCGTGGTAATACCTCACCGCGGCGCCGGGCCAACAGCTCCAGAAGACAAAACTCCTTGTGGCTGAGATTGATTTTTCTGCCGGCGCGCATGACGCGGTGTTTGGGCAGGTCCAGGGTGAGATCGGCCACCTGGAGCCGGTCCGACAGGGTGGGGGTCGAGCTCCGGCGCAGTAACGTGCGTACCCGGGCCAACAGTTCGGCAAAGGCAAAGGGTTTGACCAGATAGTCGTCGGCGCCCAGCTCCAGGCCCTTGACGCGGTCATCCACCGTGTCGCGGGCGGTAAGGAACAGCACCGGGGTCTGGCGGCCGGCTTGGCGCAACGACTGCATGATGCGCCATCCGTCCACATCCGGCAGCATGACATCCAGGATAATCAGGTCAAAAGATTCCGTCATGGCAAGGTGATGGCCGTCGAGTCCATTGCGTGCCAACGCGACGATAAAGCCCGCCTCGGCCAATCCCTGCCTGAGATAGTCGCCTGTTTTTACTTCGTCTTCCACGACCAATAGTCGCATGCTGTATCGCTCCAGTTTGCTATCACCCCAGCTTGGTATCGCTCCAGTCTAGCCAGCTGTGTCCAACGACAAGGTTACATGGTGATTACAAAATTGTAATGAAAGAGTCATCTGGCAGACAGGGCCTGTTCGCTACGCTGACCGTGCTTCTGAGGAAGGTAAGTTGCTCTCCTCACGTCATTCATCACAACCGAGGAGTAGACCATGACACGCGAAACTCTTACATGGCTGGCGGCCTTGCCGGCATTTTTTCTGGCCTTCTCTGCTCAGGCGCATGACCCCGCGGAGCACATGAAAGGGGGCGAAAAACCGGATTGTGCGGCGATGCAGCACATGGATCGTTCCAGGCTGGACAGTGATGATGCGGTCATGCAGGCCATGATGCAGAAATGTATGGACGAAATGCATCGGGACCAGGCCGGGCCGGAGGACTCCCCTGCCGACCACTCGCGGCAGAACGATAACGGCGATGCCAATAGTCCTGCCAAGCACGAGCAATAAACCAAAGCGAGAATTTGCCTTTTTAGGGGGGAGTATGCCATTAACCAAGTTCCTGTCGTGCATCAAATGTCTCGCGGTGGCTTCCGGCGTGGCCGTCGCGGCGGGCGTGGCGTTCATCTACTCGGGCTTCTATCCTGTGGGCGCTGATGACCGCCATACCGCGCTGACCTTTTGGGCGCTGGAAACGCTGCGGGAGCGCTCCATCGCCAGGGCGTCGGCCGGTATCGAGGTGCCGGCGAACATGGGTACGCCCGAGCGCCTGTTGGCGGGTGGCGCCGACTACAATGACATGTGTGCCGGCTGCCACCTCAAGCCCGGCAGGACCGAGAGCGATTTCACCCTGGGCCTCTATCCGGCGCCGCCGAATCTAACTCAGGTGGCACCGGGCCATGGCGACCTGGAGGCCCAGGCCCGGCAGCGATTCTGGACCATCAAGCATGGTATCAAGGCATCCGGCATGCCGGCCTGGGGGCCGGGGCACGACGATGAACGTATCTGGAACATGGTGGGTTTTCTGCGACGACTTCCTGATTTGTCGTCCGAGCAATACCAGATTTTGACCGCCCGTGGTTCCACTGATTCGGGTCACCATTGATGAGAAAATATCGTGCAGTGTCAGGCGGCTCGTAGCCGGCGTCAGTATTGCAAGCAATATACGAGGTTATGCGATGGAAAAACCAATAGAAGAGGGTCGTAGACGGTTTATCAAATCGGCTATAGGGACGGCATCAGCCTTGGCGCTGGCCAAAATCGCCCCGGCCTGGGCCTATCCAATGGGCCGAAGCTATGGCGACGTCATCAAAGCCGACAGTGCAGTCGATCTGCATATTCGCCGGGAGAACCTGGGTATCGGCGGGCAAATCGGCAGGCCGATTACCATCAACGGTAGCATGCCCGGGCCACTGATCAGGCTGAAAGAAGGGCAGCGAGCCCGACTGAACGTCACCAATGCGCTGGATGAAGACACGTCCATACATTGGCACGGGATTATTCTGCCCGAGAACATGGACGGTGTGCCCGGCGTCAGTTTTCCTGGTATCAAGACCGGAGAGACATTTCATTACGAGTACGATGTTCAGCAAAGTGGGACCTACTGGTATCACAGTCACTCGGGGCTCCAGGAACAGTTAGGTCATCTTGGACCTCTTGTCATCGAGCCGGCGGACGGTGATATTGGTGCGGATCGTGAGCACGTCGTTATTCTGAGTGATTGGACCTTTGAAGATCCCTACGAAGTGTTGCGCAACCTCACAGTAGCGGAGGGATATTACAACTACCAGCAGCGAACACTGGGTGACACTCTGGTCGATATCCGCAACCAGGGGCTGGCCAAAACCTGGGAAGAACGCGCTATGTGGAATCGAATGCGCATGAGTGCCCGGGATCTGCTGGATGTGACCGGATCCACGTATACCTATCTGATCAATGGGCGCGACAACGCAACCAACTGGACAGCGCTATACAAACCCGGGGAAACAATCCGCTTGAGAATCATTAACGGTTCGGCCATGTCGTTCTTTGATTTCCGCATCCCCGGCGTTGAGATGACCGTGGTCTCGGCAGACGGCCAGCCGGTCAAACCCGTGACAGTAGATGAATTCCGCATCGGGGTGGCGGAGACCTACGATGTCATCGTTACCCCGAAGGGCGGTCGACCCTATACGCTGTTTGCGGAAAGCATGGATCGCAGCGGCTACGTGCGGGCCACGTTGGCGACGGAATTGGGACAGGAAGCAGCAGTACCTGAATTGCGACCGGTGGCCGAACGGGGTATGGCGGCCATGGGTATGTCCCATGAGATGAGTGGCGTGGATACGGAGTCCTCTGGCAGGGATAAATCCGGCATGGATGGGCACCACGACATGCACGCGGGTCAGAGTGCAAAAATGGGCATGGGGCCGCCGCGGCCCTCAGCGCCAGATCTTGGTATTGAGCATGCACCGGGTGGACATGGGCCCGGCGCGGCCATGATTGCCCGAAAACCGGTCAGCCGGCTGAACGAGGCCGGCGTTGGCCTTGACGATGCCACTCATCGTGTCCTGGTCTATGGTGATCTCATCGGCGCCCATCCCTGGCCGGACGAGAGGAAGCCGGAGCGGGACATCGAGCTCCATCTCACCGGCAATATGGAAAAATACATGTGGTCATTTGACGGTTTGAAGTTTACCGAAGTCGATGGGCCGGTGGAGTTCCGCTACGGCGAGCGTCTGCGTTTGATTATGGTGAACGACACCATGATGGATCACCCCATTCATTTGCATGGCATGTGGATGGAGCTTGAGAACGGTCAGTACCCGCGGCCTCGAAAACACACTATTAGTCTCAAGCCAAGCGAAGTGGTCTCGCTGCAAATCAGCGCTGATGCGCCCGGTAGCTGGGCCTTCCACTGCCATCTCCTCTATCACATGAAGGCGGGAATGTTCCGCGTAGTCAATGTCAGTTAAAGGGGGATCCATGAGGACACTGAAAATTGTGATGTCTTTATCCTTGGCAGGAATGAGCGTTCCGTTGTTCGCCGGCCACGCTGAAGATCACTGGCCGGAACCCATCAAGCCGTATCGCACCGGTCAGGTATTGTTTGACCGACTGGAAATCACACGCACGGAGAATGATGAGAACTTGATCGTCTGGGATATGCTCGCCTGGTACGGTGGAGATAGGAACCGAATCTATTTCAAAAGCGAAGGAGAGAACAGGTCAGATGACGGCGAGCCTACCGAGCTCGAGAGTGTGGAGTTACTGGCCAGTCGTCTGATTGCACCATTCTGGGAAATACAGGGAGGCGCTGGTACACGGGGTTCGGTGGCGTCTGGAGCAGAGCGGGAAAACTACCTGGTGTTCAGCCTGTTTGGTATGGCTCCCTATCGGTTTGAAATGGATAACTCCATTACGGTCAACGAAGACGGAGATATCGCCGCGAGCATCGAAGCCGAATACGATATTCGTCTGTCTCAGGTGTCGTATTTACAGCCACGTCTGGTGGTGGAAGCGGCATTCACTGACGCTGAAGAGTATGATCGCCCAAGTGGATTCAATAATGTGCGTGTGGGATTACGCTATCGCTACGAACTGTCCAGAGAGTTTGCCCCTTACATTGGTGTCTATTGGAGTCGCGCCCTGGGTGACAAGGCCGACCAGATTCGCGCTCAAGGTGTCGATGAGTCCGAAATTGGCGTCGTTGTCGGCGTTCGTATGTGGTTCTAGGCCGATACATTGAGCAAACAACCGGAGGGTTCATGGCTGAGGAGAAAGACAGAACAACGCATTACCGAGAAGGTAGCCTGACCTTAGCGGGTACCGTGATGTTGGGAACCGGCGTCATGATCGGCGCCGGTATCTTTGCGCTGACCGGACAAATGGCACAAATGACCGGTGTGCTGTTTCCCCTGGCGTTCCTTGCGGCGGCTGTCATCGTTTCATTCAGTGCATATTCTTACATCAAGATTTCCAATGCCTATCCGTCCGCCGGAGGCATTGGCATGTATCTGCACAAGGCCTACGGCGACCGTTTGCCGACGGCTTTCAATGCACTGCTGATGTATTTCTCGATGGTGATCGCCCAAAGCTTTCTTGCCCGCACGTTCGGTGCCTATACCATGCAGCTATTCGGCGGAGACGAGAGTGGTCGTATGGTGCCCATTCTCGGGGTGTCACTTATCCTCGCGGCCTTTCTGATCAATCTGATGGGCAACCGCCTTATCGAGAACGTGGCTTCGTTTATCGGCATTTTGAAAATCGGGGGCATTCTGGTTTTCGGGCTCGTGGGTGTCTGGATTGCCGATAGCATTTCCGTGGACTTCTCCAGCACTGGAGAGGCCGGAACCGTTGGCAACTTCCTTGGTGCGACCGCACTGGGGATACTGGCGTTCAAGGGCTTCACAACGATCACCAACAGTGGTTCGGAGGTGAAGGACCCGCATCGCAACGTTGGCCGGGCCATTGTCATTTCTATCGCGGCGTGTGTGGTGATCTACACTCTGGTCGGCTTTGCGGTTGCGAGCAATCTTTCGCTTGCCGAAATCATAAAAACACGGGATTACTCCCTCGCTGCCGCCGCCCGGCCGGCGTTGGGAGATTATGGCGTTTGGTTCACGGTGGCCATTGCTATCATGGCCACCGCCGGCGGCATTTTGGCCAGCATTTTTGCGGTCTCGCGCATGCTCGCAATGCTGACGGAAATGAAACTGGTTCCCCACCGCCATTTCGGCATGCCGGGCAGTATCCAGAAGCACACGCTTGTCTACACCGTGGTTCTGGGCCTGGTCCTGACCGCGTTCTTTGACCTCTCCCGGATTGCGGCGCTGGGAATCGTGTTCTATCTGATTATGGACATTGCTATTCACTGGGGCGTTATTCGTTATCTTCGGGAGGACATCAAAGCCAGGGCATGGATACCTGTCATAGCCATTTTTCTCGACCTTCTTGCACTTGGAGGTTTTGTCTGGGTTAAGGTGAATTCTGACCCCTTTGTAATTGGCGTTGCCGTGGTCACCATGATAATCATTGCAATTGCCGAGCAGATCTTCCTGAAAAGCTCGGCGCGGGCCAGACAAAAGGCTCTGGAGGAATCGCATACACACCACCACTGAAATCATTTATTGAATCGGAGGGTCAGACGATAATGGAAAGTCATATGTTGGGTCACACAATGTGGGCCGGCCACTGGCTGTGGATGCTGATTATCGCCGTTATCGTCTTACTCCCGGTATGGCGTATCTGCCGCCGCACGGGCTATCCGGGCTGGCTGGGATTCCTGATGCTGATTCCTGTCGTCAATCTCATTTTCCTTTATTTCCTGGCGTTTGCAGACTGGCCGGCCAATAAAGTGGGAGATCGCCATGACTGAACATCAGCACGCAGGTAGATTACCGCTGGCCGATAAGACCATTTTTAGAGATGGAAGAATGATCGAGTATGGAAGTTAGAACATTTTATGACCTGATCGAATGGACCCGAGAACTCCATGCCAAACTGGCAGAGTGCCTGGGTCATTGCGCTTCGCGTCACGGTGAGGAGCAGGCCTCCTTGCTGCTCGAGTATCTGGCGTCTCACGAAACCGAAATGGAGAAAATGGTTGCGGCCTTTGAACGGCAGGCCGACCCCAAGGCGGCGCGCACTTATGTCTACGATTACATGCCGCATAATCCGATTACGACACATTTGGTTTGCGATGATCACTACGCAAAACTGGATGCCGATACGATTAGTGCTGAAGTCTTTGATTTCCACGAGCAAATCATCAACCTTTACCGAACCCTTAAGGGCAAGGCTGAAATTCAGGAAGCTGTAGAGCTTATGCAATCGCTGCTGGAAATGGAGGAGCACGAAACCAAGCGGTTGGTCCGGCAGGTAGAGCGAATGGACGATTTGTAAGCAGCCGGGTCGCCCGTTTGGTCATGTATCGGTTTGCGGTTTGCTGCGGTCACTCCATAAGCAGCAAAGGCGCAAAGCCCCCGCCTGGGGTACGAAAATTGGTGGTCTGGCCCCGATACAGTCTTGCCGCGGCCAGGAGCAGGGTGCCGCGATAAGTATATAGGCGCACGTCGACCTTGAGCACTTCCCGCGCGCCATCGACAAGGACCAGGCGCCCGGAGGGCGGCACATAGGCCTGAGCGATATAGTCACTTTCGAGAATTCGAGCGAAGGTACTTTTGGTAAGTTTGCTGCCGCTGTATACGCCTTTGCTGCCGTGGCCCGCCACGGGTTTGAAGAACCACTGGCGTCGCTGCTGCCAAAGATCCTCCCCGTTACTGGCGGTGACTGTTACGGTACGCGGAATACCACGGCGGAGCAATTCGACGTATTCAGGACTTAAGCCCCAATCCAGAAGGGTCGCGCGATCCGATAAAACTGTCAGATTGCGTTTATCCGCGAACAGTGCGTGAGTATAGGGGTTGGGGGTTATGACAGCCCCTCCGCCGAGCCACGCGGAGCGCAAGGCTGCGTGTTCGGGCATTTCCAGCCCGAAGTCCACCAGACGGTTGTAAACCAGGTCGATTCGCTTGTCGCCACCGTATAACGCGCCTGACTCATACCTGAAATCGGAGGGAGAGAATATGACGGCATCAATACCATTGTTTCGCAATAGCTGCTGCGCCAGCCGGAATTCGGGGTAGAGGTATTGCCCGAAAGGCTGATCATCGACGATCGCTATGCGCTCGGGGCGTCCGCTGCCCCGCTGGGTGCGCCATTCACTCTCGAACTGGGCGATCACCGCGGCGTCGAAGTCTTCCGCCCAGGATGCATTCGTAGAACCGCCGCAGCATCGCAGTTGGGCTCGTGCCAGCACGGCATTGAGGAACGCGCCCCCGGCGTTGGTATTGACTTCGATGAGACGAGGCCCCTCCTCGCCGAGGTGGAAATCATAGCCCATAAATGCGCCCAGAGGCCCGCGGTTGATCTGTGCATTCTGCGGGGCCCAGGACAGCACTCGTCGCTGGTAGCCGGGGAGCTCGGCAGCGGCCTCAAGGGCCTGGACGATGGCCTGCATGTGGTCCAGATCCCGGCCAGGAACAAAAATGGCGGCATCGGAGAAGAATTGCTGCCAGGCGGTGCTGGACAGGACATCATGGGTGTCGTCGCCCAATTGACTGGCGAGATTGATAGCGATTGCCGCCCGATCGAGAGTAGCGCAGGCGCAGTGCTGGTTCAACCTTTCGGCTTCCGTCTGTTCTGGTGTGTCATCGGGTGGTTGCAAGAGCGGTTCTCTGGTTCATTTCGCGATTACCTACCGCTGCATTGTAGTCCGGTCGGAACTCAATTGCGGCACAATGAGGCTACCGTTATGGAGTCCCCACATCAAACCGAACTGTATGCCATGACAGCGGACAGTAAGCACGACACTGAAACCTTCACCACCAAAGTGCGCCGGCAACGACAACCGGATTTTTGTGGCGGGGGGTGCGCTATTCGACGCGATGCTGTCTGATTTTGCCGCCGCTAAACGGAGGATCTGGCTGGAATCCTATATTTCTGCCGACGACGCCATAGGGCAGGTATTCGTGGAGGTGATCAGTGATTGCAGCCGGTGTGGTCTGGATGTGCGGGCGAGGGTCGAAGCCCGGCGAAGGCGGTATTCTTCCCGCCTGTAAAGTCACCAAAGAAATTGCTGAAGCTCGTAATATTCCCGAAGATGAAGATTCCATCTTTCTTAATCGTAACAAGGAAGCAGCCAACACTTCGGAGCTACTCGATTTCATTGCAGAGCTACGGAAGATTATCGGCAAGCCTATCGTGATAAAAACTACATTAGGTGATCCGGCATGGGTGGAAGAGTTTTGTGAAGAAGTCACAGAACGTGACGAACGTGCTGCCCCGGGTTTTCTCACCATGGATCGTTCTGAAGGTGGCAGTGGCGCGGCACTGATGATGCTTATGGATTGGGCGGCTTTATCTATCCGCATTGCCCTGCCAGCCACCGTAAAGGCCCTTAAAAAATATAGCCTAAAAAAACGTATACGCATTATCGCCTCTGGCCAACTGGTTACGTCAGGTGATGTAGCGTGTGCATTAGCAGCAGGAGCTGATTACGTGGTTTCAGCGCGGGCTTTATACTTGCCATTGGCTGTATACAAGCCACGCGCTGCCATACCAACACTTGCCCCAGCGGTGTAGCCACTTTTGATCCAGATTTGCAGAAGGCTCTAAAGCTGGAGGAAAAGAAACATGGTGCCTGTAACTATGTGAACCGCGTGCGTGAGGAAACAGTATTTATTGCTCGCACCTGTGGTCTGCGGCATGTACGCGACTTTACGCCGGAATATGTTTTCATGTTTAGCCAATCTAACAATTACTCCGAGCTAATTCACTCCCACCATAGCGCGGACCTTACCAGCCGAGCACGCACATCCTAACCGGCATCCAGATCGCCATCGCTACCATCATCAGATTTTCCGTCAGCGATACGAAACCCAGAGGAACGTTCGAGCCGCCACCTACGCACGCACACTTCAGTTCGCGCTTGTCGATATAGACTGCCTTGAATACCGACACCGCGCCGACTGTGCCTATGAACAGTGCGACTGGTGCCGCGATCCACATCAGCACGCCGGCGATCATCAGGATACCCGCTAACGCCTCGCCAAAAGGATAGATGTAGCCGTAGCGTACCCAACGACGCGCCAGCAGATCGTAGTTCAGAAACATGGTTGAGAAGCTCTCCACGTCCTGCAACTTCTGCAATGCCAGCAGCGTCATCGAGATGGCGATAAACCATTCAACTGCGCGCACCGTGAAAATTGTGCCAAACACGACCCAACTGACGGCCAGCGCCATCAGAAAGCCGACAGCGAAGATTGCTATTACCGGTTTGTAGCTGGTTTCGTCCTCGTCGGGTACATTCTCCCCAAAGTGTTCACGCAGAGCGTCGTAACCGCCAATACGCTCATCGCCGATCCAGGTTTGGGGCGTTGTATCAACACCGTGCTTTTCCTGAAACGCATCGGTCTCCTCGCGAGATTCGAGGTGGTGGTCCTCTACTTGAAATCCTTTGCGCTCCAGCAGATCGACCGCCTTTAATCCGTAGGGACAGAGATGGTCGGGCATGACCATGCGGTAAATAGTTGCCTTCTTTGTGTTCGTATCGCTCGACATTACTTTAATCCTTTAGCTTTGAATGATGAGTAGTTCTCGAAACTTTCACATCGCAAGCTGCCTATGTCTGGCAGGTCCACAATCCCCGATAGCCCGCCGTTAGTCCCGCATCGAGAGTGAAGACCAGCTGTGCGTTTGAGCGCCAGTCCGACTTGTCACCAAGCGAGTTGATTATCACCGTCATCCCCGGCGCCGTAAAAGCAAAGCCACCAGAGTTAGCCTTACTGCTCTTTTCCAACGGCATGAGTACGCCGTTCAGTTTCATCGCAGCTGCCGCCTCGTCCTGAGATGTCCACAGGATCGGATCATCTCCCGGACTGCGATTGAAGGTGCAGCCAAATCCAGATTCAAGTACCTGGGTAGCCTCGTTCCGGGGCATCGGCGCCAGATCAAGAGTGGAGATCAGCGTGTTATTCAGTGCCTGCTCCAGCGTCCCCAGTTTGGCCGGTGGGTCTTCATAGAGATCCTCCACGATATTCCCCGCCGAAACGTCAGCAATCAGATAACGCATCTCGGCGATCTCGCGTCTTTGCGCCGCAATGATGTTGTCGGCGAGCTTGCGCACGCGGGGGTCGCGGATTTGCGCGCGCTCCGAGGTGAGCACCGCGATCGAGTGATGCGGGATCATCGCGCGCATGTAGCTGGGCCCAGAAACTGTGATCTGGCTGCGGACCAACCAGAGTGCCAGGATGAAAACAACTATCGACCCGGCAAAGATTGCAGCGTTGAGTTTTGCGTTAGAATACATACCCAGCATGAAACCAAGCATGATGACCGCCATCGTTGCGCCCATCACAATTGCCATATAAAAGCGTGTTTCAGAGAAAAAGACGTGCTCCCAAGCATAGGTGTTCAGATACATGAGAATGAACATGACCACCGTTGAAGTGAGAATCATCAGACCGAATCGAATGTAGGACATAACAGATTGCTCTCTGAACATTGAATTGTTCGGTGTTGCCATGCGCAGCCTAGGTCAAGTCACGATAACCTTGTCAAGTTGGCGTCAGATGTGGGGCAGGAGGTTAAGAGACTGCGAATACCGCTAACCTCTCAGGCGAAGAACACAAACGCGACACCCTTTGCTTTCGGACAGAGTGGACTTCGAATACTGCCGCCGACAGTAGCAGCGATTTCGCCCCTTACTTTGTGTGAAGCTGATTCGCGAGCTTGTAAATTCGAGGTCACCTACTTCAATTAGCAAAATACGTGCCAAGTCGAGTTCGTGCGCTTGTATGTATCTGAATGCGGAAAGGTATCTCCGTGATGGCAGATGGTTTGTCCCGTTGGGAACTTGCAGGCTGACATCCGCTGTCGGGTGAATCGCTTAGTAATAGGCCCGCCACCCGATAAAACCTACAAAAAAACGGTAAGCCTTACACCTCGAGGTGTGCTCAGTCCATTTTCAAGAATTGTTGACCACACGTTTTTTCTCAATGCGGGCTGTTGTTGCCGTCAGCGCCAGCTTTCTAGTAATTAGATGGTGCGGTGTTGGTTAAACGCCGCGCGAGTCGCGCACGACAAGGCGAGCAACACTGACAAGGACGAATACAATGGTTCGGCGGATCCCGTACAAGCGCGCAAGGAGGGGCGCGAGGTTGTGAAAGCAACCTTTAGTCACCAGTCACAATCCGTGATGAATACGGCTCAGATCGGCAGTTTGTCGCACTTCTGCGCGGGGCATTCCTCTGGAGCTGTTGGATGGATTTCTTCCTCTTCCCGGCGCTCCGCGTCCCGCTCGGGTTCCCGCATTAGCAATTTCTCAAGCCTGGTGCGGAGCAATTGTTCTTTTTCCTCCCGCCGCAGGATCTCCGCCGCGAGATCTTTGTGAAGGGAGAATGCCATCAGCACCATCAGTAACATAAAGGGGAAAGCGGCGATAATGGATACAGTTCGCAGCCCGTTCAGGCCACCACTTAGTAACAGGACGGAAGCCATCAGTAGCTGAAGTCCCCCCCAGAGGATACGAACAAACCGTGTTGGAGTAAGAACACCCTTGGAGGTGAACATGCCCAGCACAAATGTGGCGGAATCCGCCGACGTCACCACGAACATGGAGACCAGTGCCACGGTCAGTATGGAGGCGAACTCACCCCAGGGTAACTGATCGAGAAGAACGTAAAGTCCGGCCGGCACTTCCTCCGATACGGCATCTGCAATCGCGACGCCATCGAACAAATCGAAGTAGATTGCGGAGCCACCGAAAGTGGCAAACCACAACATGCTTAAAGCCACCGGGACGATCATTACGCCCAGGACAAACTCGCGGACAGTTCTTCCCCTCGAGATCCTCGCTATGAAACTGCCCACGAACGGCGCCCAGCTCAATCCCCAGGCCCAGTAGAACATGGTCCACTGCTCCACCCAGTGTTCGTGGGAATAGGGAGTGGTTACTAGGCTCATCTCTATGATATTGCCAAGGTACTCACCTGCTGTCTGGGTGAGTTCGCTGAAGATAAAACCGCTCGGTCCCGTGACGAGCACAAAAAACAGCAGTCCAGCGGCGAGCACCATATTGGCATTGCTGAGGTAGCGGATCCCCATGTTGAGGGGCGTCATTGCCGAAATGATGAACAAGGTTGCGAGTCCCGCGAGAATGTAGAGTTGTGATGTCGTCGAGTAGGCAGCCACTCCCAGATTGGCCAGTCCGCTGTTGACCTGTAACGCTCCAAGACCGAGAGTCGTTGCGACGCCGAATACGGTGGAGACCACGGCCAGGATATCGACGATATTGCCCCAGCCGCGTTCCACCCGATCGCCCAGTAACGGGCGGAAGCTTTCGCTGATCAGGCCGCGACTGCTGTGACGAAAACGCACATAGGCAATGGCCAGCCCTACCAGTGTGAAATTGGCCCATTGGTGGAATCCCCAGTGAAAAAACGCGTAGCGCATTCCCAGCTGTGCTGCCTCTGAGGTGCGGGGTTCGGCAAGGCCAAGGGGCGGATCGTTGAAATGCATCATCGGTTCGGCCACGCCCCAGAAAACCAGACCGACACCCATCCCGCCCGAGAATATCATCGCCAGCCAGCTGTTGAACGAGAACTCCGGTGGTTCACCCTCTGCTCCCAGGCGAATGCTTCCAAATTTGGAGAAGGCGAGAAACAGGACAAACAACACAAAGCCGGTGGTTGCCATCAGATACATCCAGCCGAGTTTTCGGGCGGTGATATCGAGAATCTTCAGGGCTGTGGATTCCACCGCGTCGGGATACAGGACGGAGGAGGTGACGAATGCAGTTATGATGACTACCGAGGTGTAAAACACCAGTCCCACATCGCCCAGATATTCCCTAAGAAATATTTTCAACCTGTTCATAAACGGCTCACTTTAAGCTGTTCACGGTAAGTCTTATGTAATGAATGAATGACGAGATGGAAAAATGCCCCGACAGCCTTCGAGTGTTGGTCAAAGATTCGAAGCGGGTTCGTTCGACCTATGATGAGTATGATGCCACTATAGCTCGCTTCTGGAGAACAGCCGGTACAAGGGTACGAACAAAACCGCGATATACCAGCCGTACAGATAGACTTCGACTAAGCCAATGAAGAAGCCAGTCCACGTAAGCCATTCGAAGCCGGGCAGTAGCGGTGCCCACGCCTCGTACATGCGCATCTGTGCCGGGGCAAGCAGGCCAAAACCCACGCACAGCAGATAGCTGATTACCAACAACAGCGACAGGGTATTGCCTAACGGGGCGACACGTAACTGGGTGACAGGTGTGCTTGAATTGCTCATAGTTAACGTCCTCTCTTAGTCCGAATTCTCCAAGGGTTAAAGTAGAATACGGGACATTTACATCCGGATTGGATCTTTACTGATCGCTGTCGGGGTTGTTCTTAATGTCCGCATTCTGTTGTCTGCGACGTTTTCGTTGGTGTAATCCAACCAGAATAATAACGACAATGAAGATAATGCCGCTGGCAATTGTAACGGCTTGCGGGTTCATGTGGACCTCCTGCTCATATCGCTGGATGGAATAAACATCGGTACTCTACGCTGGTACGCCCGGTATTCATCGCCGAATTGCTCAAGCATTTGACGCTCTTCTTTTTTTGCGAGGTACGTATAGGCGGCGACAATGATGGGGAATGCCAGTACCGAGAGAATCGTCGGCCAGTGTACGACACCTTCCCCGAAGATTATCAGGAAAAGGCCTGTATATTGGGGGTGGCGTAGGTGAGCGTAAATTCCATCGGTCATAAGCACGTTTTCGCGTCTTGCCGCGTGGATCCGTCGCCAGCCTTCGGCTACGAGTGATGCACCGATAAAGACTATGCCGTATCCCAGAACCATGGCCACGATGTGCGCCATTGGCGAGTCAAAAAGTTGGGCCCAGAGATTTCCACCTTCGCCCCATTCGAGATCCAGTCCAAAAAAGCGGGCCAGAAAATAGATAGTGAGGGGGAAACCGTACATTTCTGCGTAAAAGGCGATGATGAAAGCCTGCAGCACACCGGCGCGTGCCCACTCCTTCCAGCTATCCGGGGCGAGATAACGATACATTAACCAGGAAACGATAACGGTGACGATGACTGCCAAGCCCCACATTCCTACATGCATATCAGTACCCTCAATGAAAAGCTCAAGTCAAAATTAATTAATGTTTCCGTTCACGCTAAAAATGCTTTCAGTGCAAACTAACATCTGTCGTCCATGATTCTTAAATTCCATTTCAAATAGCGGCTATCGTTTATTCCCAAAAAGTAGCGATATTCCACCGTAGTTCATTGGTGAACAGGCCCTATTACGCTCGCGGTGAGGACCAAGATGGACAGTTGGTGAAGATTCATCGCTCATCGCTCATCGCTTGTCTCGTCGACGCTAACCTGAATGGCACCTCCCCCTTGCATGAGGGCTATACCGTATAAGATGATCAGGATGCCCAGCGCCTGGACAAATTGCAGCCTTTCATCAAAGAAAAGAAATCCAATCAGAAGCCCAAACACCGGGGTCAGAAAGCTGAAGATGTTCAGTTGGTTCAAGGGCGCGCGGGCAAGTAGCCCAAACCAGAGGAATATCATGGCTGCTGTTGCCAGCGCGGAGAGAATGAGCAGGGAACCAGTGAACCGGGCTGTCCAGTTAACGTTCCAGTGCTCACCGGCCATCGCTGAGGCGAGCAACAGCATTCCGCCACCGAACAGAAGTTGGATCGCCATGGGTGCAGCAATGGAGCCGCCCGCTTCCTTTTTCAGCAGAATATTGCCTACCGCCGTTCCGATAGCCGCCATCAGTACCCAGGTAATTCCTCGGAGATAGCCGTCGTTGTTCCCGTCGTATCCCGGCCACGACAATAAGGCTACACCTAGAAAACCGGTGACCAACCCGGCTATACCCTTGGCTTTTAGGGTCTCACCGAGCCAGATGGCGGCAATAGCGGCGGCAATGAGGGGCTGGGTGCCCGCCAGCACGGTTGCCAGGCCCGGTGACAAGTGCCCGGCGCCCAGGAACATGCCGCCAAAGCCCAAAGCCGTGTACGATAAGCCGATCAGTCCCAGCTGTCGCAGGTTTCGTGGGTTAAGCTGACAAGTCCCCCGATGCCGCTGCGCCATGCACACGAAGATTAGCAGCCCACCGGCAAGAAAGGCACGCAGGGCGGCAAATAGCAGAGGTGGCGCGTCCGGTAAGCCAATCACAATAAACGGGAAGCAAATGGCCCAGAGCAGGGCCACCATTACCATCCACGCAATATCGGTGCGTCGGGGGTGCCCGCTCATGTTGACGTCTCGGGGAAGTACCGGCGCCAATAAAGGTGTTCGTAGAGAGAGCACCACATCAGGCCGAGAGTGCCGGCAAACAGCAGCTCCTCCACAAGGACACAGGCCACCAGCCAGCCGCTGAGGGACTCCACTCTCTGCGGCAACACCTGCACGAGGTGGTCCACAAATGGTCTCTGTGCTCCTTCAGGAGAAGTAGTTCGGCAAACGCGGTGAAACCGCAGAGAATACACCAGTATCGCCAATTGACGGGTCTGTTCGGCTTTTCTCCTTGGGAACTATCGCTCTTTTGTGATTGCTGGTTCATTTTTGCACCTGTCTTGGATATGCGGGAGCAAATGGCATGACGTTTCAGCCCCTATTTCCGGTTATGCGGGGGTATGTTGTGACAGCTCCAGGGTTCATGTTGCGCATTCTCTTTGACGTTCTGATCGGTGAACCGGTAGTACTCTTCTTTAAAATGCGTCCACCAGTCATCTCTGGGTTGAATAGCGTGCTTCGTCAGAATTTCCTCCACGCAGTCGATACATAACCGGGATGCGTCATAGGAGAAATTAAGTTTGGTGGATTTCTCATTGAAAGTGACTTCATCCAGGCCGTAGAGCTGGTCAATCTCTGCAATGGCTTCATTCAGTTTCGTGCTATCAATGGGCGTCACAAGTTTGAGATGACGATTTACCAAGTTGACCTCTGAAACGCCCAATCGGTGTTCTTTGTGTTTCATTAACGGGGCTCCGTATCGCTGTGCTGGTTGTATATTCAGCGTCTGGGTTTAGGGTGAACAGTTTCCGTTAGAACAGTTATTCTTTGTGAATATGTTTGCGCTGATATGTCTCTTGCACCTTGTTTTGTCACCTGTTGATGGCCCTCCGGAGCGAAGACAGGGGTTGGAATAAATATAACGAGAGCGATTGCTTTGGGTAGTTTTCGTGTTGCTCTCCCGATAGATAAATTTTAAAAGCCAACTTCGGTTGGTGAGGGGTGAGCTCACCGGTTGTATATAATTTCTATGGTCGTTTCGCAGCCTCTTTTCGGCCTTCTTCCAAGCCTCGGCGATAAGCTTCGTCCGCATCCGGTTGTTGATGTTGGCCGTGACCGTGCTCTGCGCCGCCGTGCCCGCCGTGCCCCTTGTGCATAAAGACATGCATCAGCGGACACAACAGGATAATCAGAAAGGGCAGATACGGAAGGAGGTGAGCGCCGTGTTCTACAAGGAGGAAATAGAGTGCGGCGCCAATCAGTGTGAGCGTTGCCAAGCCGTGAAGGCTGGTCCAGTATCCGGGTTTGCTTGTCATTGGGTTTCTCCTTCGCCGCCTGTCAGGCAGCGCTGTTAATTTGGAATCGGATTATTTGTCCGCATTCAGTTTCACCCGCTTGAGGCGTAGGGAGTTGCCGATCACCGACAGGGAGCTGGTGGTCATGGCGATCACCCCGATCATGGGATGGAGCAGGCCCACCGCGGCAATGGGAATGGCCGCCAGATTGTAGAACCAGGCCCAGAACAGGTTTTCCACGATCTTGCGGAAGGTGGCCCGTGACAGGCGAATAGCTTCCACCACCTTGGACAGTTCGCCCTTTACCAGAGTGACATCCGCCGCCTCGATGGCGACGTCGGCACCAGCGCCGATGGCAATGCCCACATTGGCCTGTTTCAGTGCCGGGGCGTCGTTGATGCCGTCGCCCACCATGGCCACCTGCTGACCATACTTTGCCTGCAGTTTTCTAATGGCGTCCACCTTGCCTTCCGGTAGAACACCCGCCAGCACCTCGTCGATGCCTACTTGGTTCGCCACATGGCGGGCAGTACGCTCGTTGTCGCCGGTTATCATGACGGTGTGAATCTCCAGCTCATGAAGCGCGGCAATGGCGGCTTTCGAGTCCTCCTTGATGGTATCGGCCACGGCGACAATGCCAGCGGCGCGGTCTCCAGCGGCCACCAGCATGGCGGTCTTGCCCTCATTTTCCAGTCGCACCAGGGCCTCTTCTAGGTTGCCCAGTTCTATGTTTGCTTCATTGAGAAGCCGGCGGCTACCGACGCGAATATGTTGGTCGTCCACCCGGCCCTCCACTCCGCGGGCGGTAATTGCGCGGAAGTCGGCGACGGTCGGAACATTCAAGCCTTTCTCCCGGGCACCGGCTACGATGGCTTGACCCAGGGGGTGCTCGGAACCCGCTTCCACCGACGCCGCGAATCGAAGCACGTCGCTCGCATCGAAGTCGGTGGTGGCAATCACGTCGGTCAGGGCGGGCTCGCCTTTGGTGATCGTACCGGTCTTGTCGAGGACCACGGCCTTGATATCCTTGAGGGACTGAATGGCTTCGCCGGAACGGATCAGTACGCCGGATTCGGCGCCCAGGCCCGAGCCCACCATAATGGCGGTGGGAGTGGCCAGTCCCAGAGCACAGGGGCAGGCGATGACCAGGACGGAAATGGCCGCTAGAATCCCCAACATTAAGGGTGAAAGTTCCGGGTTAACCCAAGGCAGGAATTCGGCGCCCCAGTAGAGAATCGGTCGCAGCGGCTCGGCGAACAGCAGCCAGACCACCAGGCTCGCCAAACTGATGACAATAACCCCCGGGACGAATTTCGCGGTCACCTTGTCGGCGAATTCCTGGATGGGCACCCTGGACCCCTGAGCCTGCTCCACCAGCCGGACGACCTGTGACAGGAAGGTGTCGGCACCCACCCGGGTGGCGCGTACCTGGAGCATGCCTTCCTTGTTGATGGTGGCACCAATCACCCCGTCGCCGGGCCCTTTCTCAACCGGCACGGACTCGCCGGTGGCGATGGATTCATCCAGGTGGCTGTTGCCGTCGACAATCTCGCCGTCGGTGGGCACCTTGGCGCCGGGCCGGACTACCATGATGTCACCCACCTGCAATTCGGCGACCGGCACTTCCACTTCCTCGCCGTTCCGCAGCACGGAGGCGGTCTTGGCGCCCAGTTTGAGCAGCTTCTTGATCGCTTGGGAGGCCCGCCCCTTGGCCCGGGTTTCCAGGTAGCGGCCGAGCATGTGAAAAGTCATGATGGTGGCGGCCATCTCAATAAAAGAGGTCATGGGATAGACAAAGCCCACCAGCCCAATCAGGTAGGGGGGCAGGCTGCCCATGGAGATGAGCACATCCATGTTGGCGGTACGGTTGGTGAGGGAGCGCCAGGACGAGCGGTGGGTGGCCCAACCACCCCGGAGGAACACCACGGGAAAGCCGAGCAGGACCACCCAGGCCAGATAACCTGGCACCGGCACCAATAGCATGTGTACCATCATCAGTACCATGATCAGGGTGGTGGGTATAGCGGCGAACCACAGGCGCTTCCATGCCTGGTCGAGGTAGCGTTCCTCGACGGCTTCATCCGCCTCCGTATCCGTCTGCTCTCGGTTTTCGCTGACGCCGGCCACCTCGTATCCCGCACGTTCAATGGCGTTTTTGATAGTTTCTGCATCCGCCGTTGCCGGATCAAAGCGAACCGTCACCTTGTGATTGGCAATGTTGGTGGAAATGTCAGTGATGCCGGCGAGACGCTTGATGGAGCTGGAAACCAGTCCGGCACAGTGATCGCTGCCCATGCCGGGGACAGTGAAAGTGGACTCACCGCCGGTCTCCGGTGGTGAGGATGTCGTGCTGGCCACGTCGTAGCCGGCTTTTTCAATGGCACTCTGGATAGGGTCGCCACTGGTTTGGGATGCGTCGAATTCAACACCGACGCGATGATTACCGATATTGGTATTCACGGTAAGAATGCCCGGCAATCGCTCAATGGACTCGGTAATCAGGCCGGCACAGTGGTTGCTACCCATACCCGGTACTACGAATTGGATGAATTGCTGGTTATCGCGATCATTGACTTTTTGTGAATGTGAGGACGAGCTGGGGGTGTCCATGAGATCTCTCCGATTGCTTATGCGCCGATGTCGACAGTTGCCGCGGTGTGGTCAAATTCTTCGATCAAGTGGCAGATCATGTCACCTGTCGGTGCTCGGTCCGGCTTCTGGCTCCAGGTTTCAACCGCCGTCTTCATGCGTTGGCGAAGTTGCACGCTGTCTTGAAAGCTCTTTTCAGTTTCGATCAAACGCTGCCGGATTAGCTCCCGGACCAGTGGGCAGGGGGAGCGACCCTGTTCGGCGGTACTGAGGATTTGACCAATATTCTCCACCGAAAACCCCAGTTGTCTAGCGCTCAGAATAAAACGCAGCATGCGCCTTTCCTTGTTGCCATACTCTTTATATCCATTGGTAGGGTTTTTGTTCGGGTTGAGGTAGCCGACGCGCGTGTAGAAGCGCACTGTATCCGGGGTTACCCCAATCGCCTTGGCTATTTGGTTGACTCGCATTTGCTCTGTATCCTCTTTACCCGCCATTAGCGATCAGGCTAGACCTCCTAATGAGTTTCACCAATGATCTATGTTTAGCTGCCGGGCTCTAGACCTAGGTTTTACTGTAGCTATCGCCACGATAAACCTGCGTCATGAACACAGGTCAAGTGGCGCTCGAATTCGGATGCCACATTATCCAGATGGTCGTCGTGCTCTGAGCGCTCGGGCCAAAATCGGCCTCGAGACATCGTCGCTTGTAATTGCTGATTACACTCTCCTGCCCGGCAACTCTGTGAAGCTAAATGTCGGTGCAGGGCGCAAAGGCTCTCGCTTTTTGCTTGGTCATGATCCGCAACCACGGGAGCTACAGATTCCGCTACTCATCGCATGATAAGAAACATGAAACCGTTACTAGTAGGGTAGAGGGAAATGCCTGTCAGTCGCATGACGCAAAAATTACAACAATGTAATGTGGGGGTAATCTTTCTGTTGGTCCGTAAATTCTATTATGGGATCGTGCGTGGCTTCCTTAAACAAGATTAGGGCGGCAAATGGGTACCTGGTTTTTATCGTTACCCAATGGTGTGATGCCATTATATCTGCAACGATTGTCTAAATACTGGACGAAGCGGGTGGAACTGGGGAGTAACCTGAATGGTTGCAATTAACATAGCTGGACTCCTGCTGATCGCGCTCATGGTATGGGGGTTCTGGCTGTACAAAGACGAAACAGATACTCAAGTGGCCGGTGATACGATTCCATCACTTCCGGTCAGTCATCAACGCTGCTATTTTTGAGAGTTGGTGAATCCCCTTGCTCAGCGGTAGTTGTGTTCGCTGGTCTAAGTATTAGCCAGGACCTAATAGTGGATGAAGTGTCTGAAGTCGCTTTACCTGCTCTCCCACGGGGAAAATATGTGTTTACGCACCAAATGCAGATGTATCGGGGTGGTTTAACTGTGAAGGAGGTGTGATATGACGAGTGCCGAGAATGAAGCAAAGCGATGGCTCACGGCTAGAAATATCGCCATTACAGGGTGAAGAGATCGAATCGCACGAAGGCAAACAGGAAAGGAACAACTAGCATGGCCAGCTATTTATCCAACAAACTTGCTAGATTCTCCAGCCGCAATCGGGTGCGCACTTCTCGAGGCCGAGCGATATTCCAATTGATGATGTTGTGCCTCGTAGTGAACCTACCGATGAATGCTTTTGCTTCGGATGGCAGCGCAACGGACTCAGTTCTTACGGCGCGAAAAGCGGTGCTGGTAGCGCTTGAAGACAATCCTGGCCTGACAGCAATGCAACATCGCTACGAGGCGCTGCAGGAAGTGCCTAGCCAGGTCGGTAGTTTGCCGGACCCCATGGTCAACATCAACGCGATGAACTTCCCAACCGACAGTTTTGATCGCGATCAGGAGGGCATGACGCAACTGCAGTTCGGGTTTAGCCAGGAGTTTCCCTTCCCCGGGAAACTGGATCTCAAAGAAGAAGCTGCGACGTTTGATGCGATTGCCGCTGGCTACTCTGTAGACGAAATGAGAGTGCGGCTAGCGAACTCCGTAAAGACAACCTGGTGGCAGATACACTATCTCGATCACGCGTTGGAGACGCTGGAGAAAAACAAGGAGCTACTGCGTCAGTTTATTGCAGTGGCCGAAACCAAATATGAAACAGGCAGGGGGCTACAGCAGGATATTTTGCTCGCGCAGCTGGAACTTTCCAAGCTGATTGATCAGGGCATAAGTCTGGTGGCGTTGAGAAAGCACCAGTCGATCCAGCTCAACACGCTCATGGATAGACCGGCCAGCACTCGTGTAGCGCTCGCTGACGTTGACCCCAGCTCGATGCCGGGCATCCTCAGCGAAACCGAGCTCTTTGCGATCGCGGGCGAATCCAGGCCAACTTTAAAAGAGAAGGAGACTCAGGTAGAAGCGGCTCTAACGCGGCTCGAGCTTGCAAAGAAAGACAGGTATCCGGATTTCAAGCTAGGCGTGACATATGGAGAACGGACTGGTGATAACCCACCCTTCATGGGTGGATCACGAGCGGATCTCTTCTCGGTAATGCTGGGCGTCAAGATACCGCTTTATGCAGGCCGCAAGCAGTCACGAGCCATCTCTCAACAAACCGCGGAAGTCGCGAAAAATCGCTACGCGCTTATTGATGAGAAAAGTGCCGTGAGATCTACCATTGCAACCGCTGTCACCGACTATCAAAAATCGAAAGACCAGAGTGAGTTGTTCAGTACAGGGATCATTCCACAAGCCGAGCAAACGGTGCAATCGATGCTCGCTGCCTATCAGGTGAGTGAGGTCGACTTTCTCAATTTGGTACGAAGTCAGATGACATTGTTCAACTATGAGCTTCTGTACTGGAAGTCAGTCAGT
>TARA_R110002049_G_C9177600_1_pt1 | contig 24300 bp, 15 predicted proteins | sample TARA_R110002049 | Tara Oceans TARA_R110002049 (sample SAMEA4396941) | marine metagenome | biome: Polar Biome; feature: [SRF] surface water layer (ENVO:00010504); material: water (ENVO:00002006), including particulate matter (ENVO:01000060) such as... | depth 5 m
TAAATGCTATCAAAGGAGCGGCATCAAACCGCGACAGGTCCAAATTGTCTCGAACCGGAGCGGACCCAATTGGTACGGAGGTCTCAGGGCCGTCGATTCCGGATACTACACCCGCCGCGTTCTACCAGTGTTTCGGGACACTTTCCGCCGGGCACTTGGTCAACCTCGCATTCCGACGCTGCGATTGGTCGCCAATGGTTACGAGAGGATGGCCGCAGATTCCCCATCCAACTGGTATAGAGGATGGTTTCGGCGCTTCCTTGCACGCTCTGATAGTACCCTGAAACTCGACCAATTGCAGAGCATTCTTAGCTGCACGTTGAAACTACTCCAAGCTGAGGGGCTCGTTGACGAAATCCATGGCTTCGATGCTTCTTCGCCAACTGCATGGTTGGTCAAACCGGAAGCTATCACGGTATCGACCGATGTGGCCCACCTCGCCTGTGACAGGTGCTCAAGAAAGGTCGCGGCATTGCCCGGCCAGGGAGAAGGATCACCCTGCCTGCGACCAACCTGCGCCGGCACACTGCAAGCGGACACGGATGATGAGGGTTACGATCATCTCCGCTGGTTCTATCGTCATGGCAGGGATCATCGCGTTGTCGCGCGTGAACATACAGGCCTGCTCGATACCGAAACCCGCAAGGCACTGGAAAAAGGCTTCATTGAGGGCGAGTCAGCGTGGGATCCGAATACGATTTCCGCAACCAGCACGTTAGAAATGGGGATCGATATCGGCGACCTTTCAACGATGTTACTATGCTCGGTGCCGCCCAAACCTGCGAATTTCGTACAGCGCGCGGGCCGGACCGGGCGCCGCGACGGCAATGCTTTGAACATCACCACCGTAAGTGCGCGCCAACATGATTTACAATTCTGGTCCCGTCCGTATGCCATGCTTGCTGGACAGGTGGACGCCCCAGGCGTTTACCTGAAAGCCCCAGAGGTTCTGAAGCGCCAAGCGGCGGCATTCACTTTGGATCGTTTCGTCGAAAACACACATGAAAAAGCAGACTTCGGCACCGTCAAGCCGGTCATCGACGCCATGGATTCCAACCCGCCCGCAGGTGTGCTTTTCTTGTGGTTGGAATACGTGGATCAGAACGGACCGGAGCTTGCAGACGCGTTCCTCGACCTGCTACCCGAAGAAGCCCGTGCAGTTGATCGGATCACAGACGCGGTGACAGTCTATTTGACCAAGCAGGACGGCCTGCGCAGTCATATCGCAAAAACATTTGAGACCGTCATCGCAGATCGTAAGCGCCTGCGCGATATGCAGCACGACTATGCGGCGCAGATCAAAAAGCTGAAGGCACAGAAGCCGCCGCCCGATGACCGGGACAAAATCGAAGCGGACCTCAAGAGCGAACAAACAGTCGTGCGGAAGATGATCTCCGACACCATAGACAAGATAACAGTTCTACAGCACCTGACAGACAACGGGGTGCTGCCGAACTATGCCTTCCCGGAAGTCGGTGTGAAGCTAAAGAGTTTCATTCAAAAGGGCGGCGGCGATCGAAAAGCAGAACGTGACCCTAAAAACATCCGAAGCGCCGAATATATACGTCCCCCGTCTTCCGGTCTGTCCGAGCTGGCACCGGGGCAGATATTCTACGTCGATGGACGGCAGCTGAAGATAGACCAACTCGACATCGGCCCGGATGACATTGTATCGGTTCGATTCTGTCCGTCCTGCTCTTGGACCGAGCCCGAGATCGAAGCGGCCAAGATGGCGGACTGTCCGAGATGCGGCTCGGCCGCATGGAAAGACGTCTCGAGCAAGGCCGAGGTTGTAGATCTAAAATCGGTGATCGTCTTCACCGATGAAGCCAAGGCAGCTATCAGAGATGCCGATGAGCGCGACGCAACCATGCATGATCGCATGATCCTGCCGCGTTACGACAAACAGCAGATAGAAGCAGCCTGGACAACTGAAGGCATATCACCGCCTTTCGGCTACGAGTTTATAGACGCCTGCGAAATGCATGACGTCAACTTCGGAGAACGCAGGGCGACGCCGACTGAAAGATCGATTGCCGGTCAGCAACTGGCCTCCTTCCCATTCCTTGTCTGTCGCCACTGCGGGAAGACACAGTTCTCCACGAACGACGAAGAAGCACCCGGTGAACATAGCCGAAGGTGTCCCGCTGAAGGCGGCAAACAGCCCCGTGACCAATGGTTGAAGAAAGTGTTCCTTCGCAGGACATGGAGGACCGAGGCGTTGCGCCTCGTGCTACCTGTCGCAGGAGACACCACCGACGACGAGATGAAAAGCTTTACCGCCGCCGTGGACCTCGGATTGAAGGCATTCTTTAAGGGGGCTGTCGATCATATCCGCAGTACTTCTCTGTCGGAGACGATCAAGGGAACTACTGTCAGAAGCCTTTATCTTTACGACACCGTTCCCGGTGGATCCAGCTACCTCCGGGAACTCTCCACAGACCGCGCCAGCCTGCGGCAGGTCTTCAAGCTCGCACAGTCGACCCTCGATGAATGTTCCTGCAGGAGTATCGAGAACAATGATGGTTGCCATTCTTGCGTGCGCTCCTACCGCGCACAATTTGGGCCGGGTGAAGCAAGCCGCAGCCTCGCGCTGAAAATGGTCAATCGGGTCCTCGCAAGCTGGGATCAACTCGTGGAAGCCCAAGGATCAATCAATGGCCCGATCTCGGGTCCTATGGGAGACAGTGCTCTCGAAGACCGATTTTACCAAGAACTTGCTGAAAGACTTGGATCGGATGACAGCCCTCTCGAGATGAAAGAGATCGTAACCGCGAACGCCAAGCGGGCTTGGCAATTCAAGGTAGTAGGTTCTGATGGCAAGGAGCACCTCTGGCGTCTTGAAACGCAGGTGCAGATTAACAAGGCCTTCCCGGGGCAACCAATCAAGCGTGTCGATTGCCTCCTTCGACCGCCAGCGGCCTCAAACGCTTTACCGATCGTGGTCGAGCTCGACGGCTGGGAACACCACGGTCCCAATATTGCGCTGGACTTGAGGGATCGTCTCGAGATGATCCGATCGGAAGAACTCAGGGTCGTGACACTCACTTGGGCTGATTTCGACGACAAGGCCGCGACGCTACCGCCTCTCGCAGCCAGAAATACTGCTGCTGCCGCTGCGATGGTTGATCGACTGCAATACGTCGCCGCAGACCAACGCCCTGCCCTTCTTGACCTGCTTGGCTTGCTTTCATCGAAGGCAGAAGAAAGCTCGCGCGCTCTGAAGTTCCTTCTGTTCCTTTTGCGCAATCCCGCTGCGCCGGTTGATATTTTAACCGGAAACGCGTGTTTCGCCCTATTTCAGCAAGGCGACCCAGCCATCATTCCCTCGGAAATCTCTCCTCAAAGCAGAGAGTACATCGATTTCGACCGATACACCTGCCAATTCACCCAACCCGGTGCACGGACGTTTATCGGATTACCGGTTGAAGCACGTGAACCATCCGGGTTGCACCTAACACGCGTCATGATCCACTCCACACTGCCAGACAGCGTTTCCGATGCCTCTTCAAATACGTTGCCGCGAAAGGACTGGTGGCAGCTCTGGACCACTGTCACGCTGATGCAAGGGTTGGGTCTTCACGTCTCATCCCCAACTGGCCATGGTCTGGAAGCCCCAGCTTCGTCGAAAGCAAGCGACAATGACTGGGACAAGCTGGAAGACGTGGACGACTGCTTGGAAGCACTTATCAGTCTTCTTAGGGAGAAGATCCCAGCACCGCATGACGTAGGACTGGACCTCATTGAAGGCAAAAGGGTCATTGGCAACGCTGAACTTGCCTGGACGCAGCGCAAGATCGCAATCACCCTCGAACCCTTCACTGCTGAAGGTTGGGTCCTAATCTATCAGGATCCAGATATTTCAGATCCAACAGCCCTCGCTGCTATTGCCACAACAATCATCGATCACTTCGCGGCGGAGACCACCACATGACCAAATCATCCGAAAAACTCAACCTGTCCATCGACATCAGCTGTAACCTCGCCCTTGAAAAGATTCCTGCGTCCGTTCGGAAGCAGTTTTGGAAACTTATCCAAAAAATGCACGCGCATCCCGAGGCAAATGGAAACAACCTGGAGCGAGTGAAAGGGGGTGCCGACAAACGTATGCGCTCCATCAGGATCGATCAGGGCTATCGAGCCATTGCACTTCAAGAAGGCAATGACCTCCTTCTTGTCCATGTTGACGAACATGACAAGGCCTACGCCTGGGCGGAACGCCGACGCGCCGTCGTCGATGACATCACACGGTCCGTTCGCTTCGTCGTGGCAGTTTCAGAGGAAACCGAAGCGCCGAAAGTGCCGCCCGTCGAGCAGAATTCACGGGCCGGGCTTTTCGATGCCTGGGCGGATGATGAACTGATTTCGGTCGGCGTCCTCGCGGAACATCTGCCCACTGTCCGAGCAATGGTCGACGAAGATACCATCACAGCTGCACCCGAGTTGGATGAAGTGGCCCAACTTTCCCTGACAGGTCTTGCTGCAGGCCTCTCGGTTGAAGAAGTCCGCGATGAAATTGGCTTGTCCGACGCGCCGACCATCACGGTCACATTCAGTGAAGCACTCCGATCCGATATTGCCCAGCGACGCATTCGTGTTCTTGACGACAAAGATCTTGAAGCCTTCGTAGAACGCGACATGGCGGCATGGCGGATTTTTCTGCACCCGATGCAGCGCCGACTTTCCGAGGGGCGCAAGTCCACCACTTTGGTTCGTGGTGGGGCGGGAACAGGTAAAACCGTGGTGGCAATGCACCGGGCACGCTGGCTGGCGGACCAAATCCGCCGGGATTCATCGAGGAAAGGTCGCAAGGTGCTTGTGACAACGTTCACACGGAACCTCGCTTCAGATATTTGCGAAAACCTTCGGAATCTGTGCCCCGAGAACCTCTCCAAGGCTGCGCCGGTCATCGAAGTGATGAACCTTGACGCTTGGGTCTCGGAGTTCCTGCGCGCACGAAACTTCGAGAAAACCATTGTCTTCGGTGACCACAAAACTTTGCAGGCGATCTGGGAAGACGCCTTCGACAAGTTTCCGGTGCCCAATGGCCTTAGCCAGTCCTTCGTGAAGGACGAATGGCGACAAATCATTCAGGCGAAGGGTCTCGAACAGAAGAATGAGTATTTCCGCGCCCCGAGAACTGGCCGTGGCTCGCCGTTGAGCCGCCCGATGCGCAAAGAACTCTGGGCGATCTATGAATATGTCCGTGCCCGGTTGGTCGAAGAAGGCCTTGCGGAACCTGATGATGGCTACCGAGCGGTCCGAGCTATCCTCGATGCAGGATCAATCACTTTGCCATTCGACCACATCGTCGTGGATGAAACTCAGGACATGGGCGAGCAAGCTATCCGCCTCCTCCGCGCAATGGTACCGGAACGGGAGAATGACTTGTTCTTGGTCGGCGATTCTCATCAACGGATCTACCCACGTAAAGCTTCCATGGCCGCCTGCGGTGTGAATGTTAGAGGTCGCCGATCAAATATCTTACGCATTAACTATCGTACTACAGAGGAAATCCGGCGCTGGGCGGTATCCGTCATGACTGGGCTGACCGTTGATGATATGGACGAGTCTGAAGAGAGTTCCAAAGGGTACCGCAGCCTTATGCATGGTTCCGATCCGGAGATGGCCAAAGCGGCAAGTAAATCTCAAGAACTTGTGCATCTTGCGGAGTGGCTGAACTCCATCGACCTAAAAACCCACACAGTGGGGATCTGCACGTACACAAGACGACAGAGGGATGAGGTCAACGATCACCTTGCCACCCAAGGGTTGAAGGCGGAAATCCTCGATCGCGATAGCGATGACTCTTTTCAACCCGGCATCAAACTATTGACGATGCATAGATCTAAGGGGCTCGAGTTTGACGCGGTTTGCCTGATGTTCATGGGGGTACAGGACTTTCCACCCGGATGGTTGCTCAAGTTTGACGCGTTTCCCGACGCCGCTGCTCGCGAGGATGAACTTCAGCGGCTGCGATCGCTTGTACACGTTGCGGCAACGCGCGCGCGCGGTGCCTTGCGTGTCTCATCGACCGGCGAGTTATCGAAAGAACTTTTCTGTTAGGTAAAGAATAAGGCGTGTTTAGTGTGGGCGGGGTTAGCAGTCCCCTTCTGCGCATGACTTGATTTGCAATTCCGCTCCTGAATTTGGCTTCAATATGGACGTCTTTATGGTGGGATACAAAGCACCCATTTAGGAATCTATCGCCGGTATTGAGGCCCAGCTTGGCCTGTCGGGTACCTGCAAAAGGCCGGAAAGACATTGTTTGTCGGGTAGATAGCACTCCCGAGTGAGTGCCCCTCGCTGAGCATAAAATCGGCAAAATTCGGTCCGCCGGTATACGCCCCCTGTCAAGATTAATGCTGCGTCCCTTCTGAGTTCAGAAAGCGCCCCGATTAGTTTCTGAAGCCTGTAATCAGCAAACGGATTGACACAAGACTGGGTCGACCATCGAAAACCCACCGAGGTTCCCTTAAATAAAAACATTAAATTTATTACCTTTTCCAAGGGTCAAACACAGCAAGACACCGTTGTGTAAAAAGCCAGACATGATACCCTTATTCTGAACTTTTTTGACTTTGGACCATACATCATCATGCTGCTTACCGAGACCACCAACTACGACATTGAACTCGAAAAGCAGGCGAAAGAGAGCCCTGAAGCTCTATTTTTTCTGCATGTTGGCCCCTGTGCGCTGTCAAAGGCCAAAGCTAAATCCACGACCATGGGTCTAAATGATGCTGAAAAGGATGCTGCCCGCGGCATGCACCTTGCAATCGCATTGGATGCATATGCTGACATGTATCACATCGGTCGCTTGGATGGGGTACCCACAGGCCAGGACCTTCAATTGCACATGGACAAAGGCGAAGCTTTCTGGCGCGGTTTCCAAATTGCCCGTGGAGAGATCGTCCTCAAAAGCGGCTTTCGCAGCAAAGTCCAGAATGAGGATAGGCTGGCAAGCTGGATGTACGCTAAATCATTGGATTATGACTGTGCGATGGAAGGTTTTGCTTTTGGTGTTTCGACCGATACGTCGGGCAAAAAGGCAATCCTTAATGAGCTTCTCGGCGTAGATGTCCATGCGGCATATACGCCTCCCAAATACCTCAAATCCATCGGCGATCTGGTAGCTGCCATTGAGCGGTCAGATCGGTCGTACTTTCCGGTGACGTAAGCCCCCCTTGGCAGAGATGTTTAGGGCTTCTGCCACTGACCTCCTGAGACGCATTTTTACCATAGCTCCCACCAACTCGATCTGCTCGGGAATATCCCAATCCCAACAAGTAGGAACGAGGATGGGGTTGCCCAACAAATTATTCGAGCCAAAGCACTGCCGAACAGTCTGGCCCGATCCAGCGTAAGGCTTACTGAGTGTGGACACCTATGAGCGCCCTGCAAAGCAAGGAATTTCTAAAGTTGGTTTTAAGCAGTAGGTAAGGATATGTGCACCTGTTGACTTCGCGCACAAATTACGGCACGTCTAACTACACACCGCCGGATCCGGTCCGGACTCGAAGCAAATTTCCCTTTGATTACAGAGGTTTTTGCTGGCTGGCACCCGCCCCTACCGTCGGAGCCAAAATTTCCCGTAAGTGTTTGATATCAAATCATAACACCTACGCGGAATTTGGCGACCTGCCCAAAGGCCTGTCCAAGAAAATTTGCCTGTTTCTGGTGAATTTTCTGTTATTTGATGACTGTTTGGACAGCATGGAGCACAGCTTTGAGCCGATGCAATTTGTTCTAAATAAATTCAATCCGCCACGATTCGGTTTTTGGTAAGCCCGCCCCCCCCCACTCTGTGCATAAAGAATGCCTTCGTCTGGCAGAGGACGCCAAACACGCTGATTGTGCATGCAAGCTTCGGATCAACTATAGCAAGCTCGCTTTTCAATCTGAAGGCTGCTGAGCTGCCCAAAGACTTATCCCCATACTGCGGACCAAAGTGGGCGGAACAAATTGTGCCACGACTTACGACACGCGCGATGAGCGAGAAGTCATTGTGCGCCGAATTTCGCACCAATCGCAACTTTGCGATGCTACTGAGCTTCAAGCATTCCAAGGGGCTCAACATGGCAAAAGCACAAGGCAAAACATCGCCGTCACTCCGCGACGGTGTCACAGCAATTTCTTCTAATAAGTCAGCTTGCAAGGAGGTCCGGAATATTGGCGCTCGGCACTCTGGGAACGCCTTGCCAAGCACCCAGGCAAATAGTTTCATGTAGAAAACCAGATTCCATTGCCCTCGTCCGTGGATTAACGCAGGTTGGCGCATAAATAAGCGAGTAATTTTAATGCCTTTGACCCTGTCTCAACTTGAGCGCCACCTCTTCAGTGCCGCAGATATTCTCCGGGGAAAAATGGATGCGTCCGAATTCAAGGAATACATTTTTGGGATGTTATTCCTGAAACGGAGTTCTGACGTTTTTGGACAAGCACGCACAGAGGTCGTCCAAAAGCGCATTGCCGGTGGAACGTCTCCTGAGCAGGCCGCTGAAGAGGCCGAAAACAAGGTCTGGTATGGGCGCAGCGGCACATTTTGGGTCCCACCACAGTCCCGCTTCGAGTTTCTCGTAAACGAAGCGCATGAAAACATTGGCGATACACTCAACAAAGCCCTTGGCGGGATCGAGTCTGAGAACATCGCATTGGAAGGCGTCCTCGACCACATCGACTTCACCCGTAAGGTTGGACAAAGCAAGCTCAGCGATGGCAAACTCCGTCAACTCATTACCCATTTCGGTGAAATTCGACTTCGGAATGAAGACTTCGAATTTCCGGACCTTCTTGGCGCAGCTTATGAATACCTGATCGGGGAATTTGCAGATTCCGCGGGCAAAAAGGGTGGCGAATTCTATACACCTCGTTCCGTTGTTCGAATGATGGTCCGTCTCCTGAAGCCAACCCTGAAACACGACATTTATGATCCATGCTGCGGTTCTGGCGGTATGCTGATTGCGGCAAAAGACTACATCGACGAACATGGGCATGATGGCCGCAAGGCCAACCTTTTCGGCCAGGAAAATGCGGGCACAGTTTGGTCGATCGCCAAAATGAACATGCTGCTACACGGTATTAACAGCTCCGATTTACGCAACGACGATACGCTTGGTGAACCGCAGCACGTAGAGAACGGTGAACTTCGGCGCTTTGACCGGATCCTTACCAACCCTCCATTTTCGCTCACCTGGGGCTCGAAGGACAAAGATAAATCCGGCAAATATGCATGGCAGCCTAAGTTCCGAGAACGCTTTTTCCATGAGGTTCCTCGAGGCTCCAAGAAGGCCGACCTCATGTTTCTTCAGCACATGCTGCACGTCACACGCGACGGCGGTATGATCGCCACGGTTATGCCGCATGGCGTGCTGTTCCGCGGTGGAGACGAAGGGAAGATCCGCCAAAAGATCATCGAGAGCGATCAGATTGAAGCGGTCATTGGCCTTGGGCCGCAACTGTTCTACGGCACGGGCATCCCCGCCTGCGTCATCATACTCCGTCAGCGGATTCACAAAGGCGCGAACCTCGTTTCGGGCAAACCCAAGGAACGGCAGGGCAAGGTTCTCTTCATCAACGCCGATCGTGAGTACTTCGAGGGCCGCGCGCAGAACCACCTACTGCCTGAACATATCGAAAAGATCGTCACCACCTTTGAAGAATTCCGCGAAATTTCGGGTTTCTCTTCTATCGTCGACATCAAGACGCTGGAAGAGAATGACTGGAACCTCAACATCCGTCGCTATGCCGATAACGCCCCTGCGCCTGAACCACATGACGTGCGCGCGCATTTGGTTGGAGGCATCCCCAAGGCAGAAGTCGCGGCCAAGGCCGATCTCTTTGCTTCCCACGGGCTTGACCCGATGGATTTGTTCACGCCGCGTGATGACAAGTATCTCGACTTCGCTGCGACCCTGACAGCCAAGTCCGATCTGAAATCGACCGTTGAGAGCAATGCTGGCCTGCTTGCCCGTGAGACGCAGATCAAGGACAGCTTCAATGCGTGGTGGGCCGCGCATCAAGACGGCATTGTCGCACTGGCCGGCGCTGAGGAGCCGACCGCGCTCATTACCCTGCGCGATGAAATCTTCTCCAGCTTCTCGAACACGCTGGAGAACCTTGCCATGTTGGACCCGTTCACTATTCGCGGGATCATCGCTCAGTTCTGGATGCAATCGCGCTACGATTTTCTTACCCTTATGGCACGCGACACCAAGGGCGTGGTCGATGCTTGGCGTACCTCCATCGTCACGGCGCTGGAGGACAAGGGAAATCGGGAAAACCCGCTGGACCACAAACTGGTCGCATTCCTGATGGGCGATTTTGTGCGCGAGATTGCCGAGTTGGAGGCGCGCAAGGCCGAGCTTGAGGCTAAGATCAAAGAAGCGACCGCAAAACCCGCAGAAGATGAGGAAGAAGAGGACGACGCTGAGCCGGTGGATGAAGCGCAGATCAAACGCTGGAAGAAAGAACTGTCCGAGGTCAAGAAGACGTTAAAGGCAAAGCAGGATCAGTTCACCGACGAGATCAACAAGAGTGTTGATGGGCTGTCATCTGAGGAGGCTGCCGACCTGCTGTTGAAGATCCTGCATGATGACATGGAAAAAATCCTGACCCGCTATATCTCGGCGCAGCGCGGACAAATCGTGGCGGCGTTTGAGAATTGGTGGGACAAGTATCACACGACCCTGACCGAGATCGAGGGAGCGCGAGCCAAGGCAACCAAACAGCTGGGCGATTTCCTGAATGGATTGGGGTATGTCTGAGGAACGTTTCCCGGAAGGCCCAATCGGCTCCCTGATTGCCAGTCAGACAGGCGGTGGCACACCCGCTCGCCAAAACCCTACTTATTGGACTGGTCCGATCCCTTGGGCATCCGTCAAAGATTTTGCGGAAGGGCAGATCGTGCTGCAATCGACCCAGGAGCAGATTTCCATTCAAGGTTTGCAAGCCAGCGCCTCAAATCTTATCCCTGCAAACACTCCCATCGTTTGCACAAGAATGGCGGTCGGGCGCGCGGCTGTGGCCCCGATGGACGTCGCGATCAATCAAGACTTGAAAGCGCTATTTCCCGCACGGGGAGTTGTAACCAGTTATCTTCTGCGGCTTGCAGACTACGCAAAGCCAAAAGCAGAGGCAGTTTCGGTTGGCTCCACCGTCAAGGGTATCAAAGTTGCAGACTATCTGAGCATCGAGGTACCGCTCGCACCGACCACCCACCAATCCAAAATTGCTGAAATCCTCGACACGCTGGACGCGGCGATACAGGGGACCGAGGCGGTGGTGGCCAAGTTGAAGGCGATGAAGCAGGGTCTACTGCATGACCTGCTGACCCGCGGCATCGACGCAAACGGAGACCTCCGCCCTCCGCAGCCCGAGGCCCCTCATCTCTACAAACAAACCCCGCTCGGCTGGCTGCCGAAGGAGTGGGATGTCGGTAAAGTTTCTGATCAATTCGACATCCAGCTTGGGAAAATGCTGGACACGCAAAAAAACCGTGGCGCGACGAAGACGTACCTCGGCAACAAAGCCATCCAATGGGACAAAATCGACCTAACCGAAGCGCAGACTGTGCGAATGTCGCTCTCGGACCTTGTCAAATTCAGACTGCAACCTGGAGATTTGCTGCTTTGCGAAGGCGGTGAAGTTGGCAGATGCGCAATCTGGTCTGGTGAATTGGAAGAATGTTACTATCAGAAAGCACTTCATCGACTGCGGCCAACACGAGGGTATTCTTCTCGTCTACTGGTGGAATTGATGAGGTGGTATGTCGAAGGTGACCTACTGAACGAGTACGTTTCGAAAACAAGTATAGCGCACTTAACACAAGAAAAATTGGCGACTGTGCCGCTTTTAATCCCCCCGATTGATGAGCAAAAGCAGATTGAAGATCAAATCATTCGTGTTCGAGATCGAATTCAATCCGAGGAACGTCTGCTTGGAAAATTTAGCCTCCAGAAATCCGGCCTGATGGACGACCTGCTCACAGGTCGGGTCCCCGTCACGCCGCTGTTATAATCGAAGGGTCTGGTCATGGGGCACGAATATACAGATGTTGAAAAACCGTTCATCGAACAATGCGTCGCCATGGGATGGCAGGCACAAACAGGCAGTAAAGATAACCCGGCCCTGACCGGGCGCGACAACTTCAAACAGGTGATCAGTGAGGCCACGCTGCGCGAGCGCCTGCATGCCATCAACCCCGGCCCCGATGACCAGCCCTGGCTCGACGATGCCCGCCTGTCAGAGGCCGTCAGCGCGCTGACACGCCACGGCCAGCGCGGGCTGATGGAAGCCAACCAAGCGGTCACCGAATTGCTCCTCAAGGGCCTGACGGTCGAGGGCCTGCCCAACTGGGACGGCGGGCGCGGCCAGACGATCCGATACATCGACTGGTCCGACCCAGCTGCCAATACCTTTACCGTCGCAAATCAGTTCCGCGTCGATTGCCCGCCCGGCTATGACGTGGGCAAGGGATTTATCATCCCCGATATCGTGCTGCTGGTGAACGGCATCCCAGTGGCGGTGGTTGAGGCAAAGAACCCTGCGATCCCCGAACCACTGGCCGAGGCGGTCAAACAGCTTCGCCGCTATCACAATGCCCGTAAGGCAGCTCTGGAGGTAGAAGAAAACGAAGGCGCGCCTGCCCTCTTTGCCTCTGTCCAGTTGCTGATCGCCACAAGCTTTGATGAGGCGCGTGTGGGCTGCATCGGCGCAGGGTTGGAACATTATGGTCGGTGGAAGACGGTCGCAGGCCCCGAAGGAACCGGTTCCGAGGATGATGCGGCTAAGGGTTTGGGAAAGAAGGCACTGTCGGAGCAGGAACGGCTGGTTGCCGGAATGCTGCAGCCGGCACATCTGTTGGATATTCTCAGGCACTATCTGCTGTTCATGAACGTAGGCGGTCAGACCATCAAGACCGTCTGTCGCTATCAACAATACCGTGCCGTAAACCGCGCGCTTGAGCGTCTGCGTACTGGCAAGACCCGCGTAGAGGATGGCGAGTATGATCGCCGTGGTGGTATTGTCTGGCACACGCAAGGTTCGGGCAAAAGCCTGACCATGGTGTTCATGATCCGCAAGATGCGTACGGACTTGAACCTGCGCAAGTTCAAAGTGCTCATGGTTACCGACCGGCGCGACCTGCAACGGCAATTATCCGAAACCGCGACACTTTCGGGTGATGTGGTCGAACTGGCAACAAGCGCTGGGTCGCTGACAAAGCTGGCCAAGCGCAAAGGGCCAGGACTGATCTTCGCAACAATCCAGAAATACCGCACGGATGAGGATGTGGCTGAGGTCACGAAAGGGCCAGCCTTCGAAGTGCTGAACGAGGACGAATCGATCCTTGTAATCGTGGATGAGGCACACCGAACGCAGGCAGGCGATTTACACGCGAACCTGTTGGCGGCATTGCCAAACTGTGCCCGGATTGGTTTCACTGGTACTCCGATAATCATGGGTCAGAAAAAACGGACAACCCAGATTTTTGGCGAGTTCATAGACCAATATACTATCAAGGAAGCCGAAGCCGATGGTGCCACCGTGCCAGTGCTTTACGAAGGACGCACGGCCGAAGGGGCGGTGAAAGACGGTGTCACGCTGGATGGTCTATTTGAGGACATGTTCTGCGATCGTTCAGACGAAGAGCTGGAAGCTATCCGTAAGAAGTATGCGACCAAGGGCAACATCCTCGAGGCACCTGCGCTGATCGTCGAGAAAGCGCACGACATGCTACGGCACTATGTGACCAATCTATTGCCAAATGGATATAAGGCGCAGGTGGTCGCCTACAGTCGCACTGCTGTGGTCCGCTATTACGCGGCATTCGAGGTCGCGCGCGACGAGTTGATGGCGGAGGCTACAGCACTATCAGATCATGACAAGGCGATGGATGACGAAGTCCTCTGCACGAAATCACCAAGGATTCAGGCCTTGGTACAGGCTTGGCGATATCGCGACGCGCTGGCAAAGATAGAATTCGCGGCGATTATGTCGGGCGGCAACAATGATGATGCGAGCTGGAAACAGTGGACTGACGGATCTGCCCAGGAAGCAAGGATCAAGCGGTTCAAGAAGCCGCTTTTTCACAAAGATCCGACGAAGACAGATCCGCTGGCGTTTCTTATTGTTAAATCGATGCTGCTGACCGGGTTTGATGCGCCGATTGAGGGGGTGATGTACCTTGACCGATCCATTCGGGAGGCGGAATTACTCCAGGCCATCGCGCGTGTGAACCGCACCGGTCACGGGAAGACATGTGGGATCGTGGTCGATTACTTCGGTGTTGCCCATCACTTGAAGGCTGCTCTTGCGGCCTATTCTGATGAAGACATTGAAGGGGCGCTGGTCAGCATGAATGACCAAATCCCTGTACTGCGAGATCGCCATATCCGTGTCGTCGATATGTTCCGGCGCTCCGGACTTGACGATCTCTCTGATGACGAAGGCTGTCTCAATGTTCTCGCGACGGAAAAGGCGCGTGCTGAATTCACAGTGAAGCTCAAGGACTTCCTAAAATCATTGGAAATTGTGCTTCCACGCCCAGAAGGGCTTCCCTTCGTCAAAGATGCGAAGCGTCTGGCCTATGTTCAAGCCCGCGCCCGAAATCGATACCGCGACGTGATGTTGATTGGATCGGATGTTGGCGCGAAAGTTCGCAAGCTAATTGACGATCACGTGATCTCGTTGGGCATTGACCCGAAAATTCCACCGGTTCAACTCACAGATGCTGAATTCGAAAATCAGGTGGGGCAAGCTTCGGGTACCCGGGCAAAGGCTTCCGAGATGGAACACGCGATCCGCTCTCACATCCGGAAAAATCTTGAAACCGACCCTGTGCGGTTCAAGAAAATGTCTGAGCGCCTAAGTCAAATCCTGGACGGCTTCGGCAAGCAGTGGGAAGTAATTATTGAACAATTGCAAACCATCATTGATGAATTGCGCTCTAATGCACCTCAGTCCGAATATACGAATTCCGATATACCGGATGTCTACTTACCGTTTCTAAGAACGGTGCTCTCAGCATATTCTGCAGGCGATGATACGCCAGAAGTACAACTGCACGCGATCCACCGAATGACAATGCAAGTAGTTGACCGGATAGTGGAAGAAGTAACCGTAAATCGATCGATCTGGAGCAGCTTTAAGATGGCAGATCAGGAGAACCTTCGATCGGAAATTTTCGAAATCATATTCGATAAACAGCTGAACGGGTTCACAGTTACCGAGGCAGAGAACTTGGCTGATCTGCTCCTGCAGCAGGCGAAAGCCAACGACGAAAAGTTCAGGAGCGCTTGATGCCAAGTCTTCCTCAATCTCCAATCAGAACAGGAGGCAGACCCGCACGCATCTCCGACCACAGACTTGAGGTTGACGGTCTGTTTTTCGATGTCCATCGGAGTGATAGGCGTAAGACGCTTCAAATCACGGTCGAGCGGTCGGGTGAGCTATTGGTCATCGCCCCTTCGCGAGCGACGGATAACGAATTGATCGACTTCATCGAGGAAAAGCTCCTTTGGATACATACTAAAATTGAAGAAAAGGCACGCCTTCAACAGCGCGCACCGATCAAGAATTTCGTAGACGGAGAAGGGTTCCTTTATCTTGGGAAAAGCTATCGCTTACGGTTGGTTGAGCAGCAGTTGGTTGACCTTTCCTTGAAAAATGGACGGTTTTGTCTGCGAAGCGCCTCGTCATATCGTGGCCAGGAGGTCTTTATTTCTTGGTACACACGTCGGGCACAAAAGTGGTTTGAAAAGCAAGTGTCAGAACAAGCCGGCCGGATGGGTGTCGATGTCAAAGAGGTCAAGGTGCAAGACCTTGGGTTCCGTTGGGGATCCTTCGGCTCGGACGGGCGTCTATTTTTTCATTGGAAGGCAATTCTTCTTCCTCCGCGAATTGCGCAGTACGTTGTAGTTCACGAACTTGCACATGCGCACCATCCCGAACATTCGGCGAGTTTTTGGATGAAAGTCGAGCAACATTTACCGGATTGGCGAAATCGAAAAGTGTGGTTAGCGAATAACGGCGTTCAGGTCGAAGGATTGTAGGTCGCCAAGTGTCACGGAGGCTGTGCTGACACCCTGAGTCATATATATACTACCAGTTGCTTGGCATAAAGCGCAGTGCCCGCGCTGTGTGCTAACAAGAAGGCAAAGAGACCAGCTATCCGAACCTTCGCATTGGCCATGGCGGTAGACCCGTGAAGCAAAATCACTTGCGAAAATCACGCCCCCCGTGAAAATAGATCGAGGGGCGTAATTTCGCTTCTTATTCGCTTATCATTTTGAGGATTGACTGATTAGCCGCAATGTGGTCGAGAACACATTCACGACAGCTAAGAAAGTTATGAAACAGGCATTGTAGCTCTATGAGTTCAACTCCACGAGCTGAATAGATTGCCGTTTTGTGGATTTCGATGCGCGGACCGAATTCATCGTAACCAGTCTCCTCAAACCTTTCTGCAATACCTTCGAACTCAGATGCAATGCTCCGATCCAGAATTTCCAATACAGCTTCGAATCCGCCCTCGTCTGCTTTATGAAATGCTTGTCGCTCGCTCAGGCGAGCAAGACAACGCAAGACAAAGGCGACCTCTTTGGAATTCTCGCCAGGGTGAATTCTTTCGGCCCTGATAGCCGCCTGACGACCCAGTCCGACCGCCTTGGCCGCTAAATCATCCAAGTCTTTCTCATTGTATATTACATTCATGACTGGGACCCCCATTGATGGACGCGCCACTGCGGCTGCCCTTCAAGACGGTCGGCCATCACACAGGCCGACCTTCATAACCTCACAGGAAGTCAAGCGACCTCATTGAATGCAAGGGGCAACCCTTCTTGAATATCGCAGTCAGGACGTTCATCCATAATGAGGGCAACCAGAGAGCCAAGCTTGTCAGCGAGACAACAGCAGTCTTCAACGAACCTCGAGGATAGGTCAATTTCCGCAAACAATCCGCTTTCTATACGATCAGGGTCGCCGACATGCTCAAGCGTTAATAGACGGTGCAGATCGACAAGCTGATTTCCGTGGTCGTAGGTCAGGCGTAAGGTATGGTTAACTTCCTCAATTAGCAGAAAAACTTGCGCGCTCGCCACTGAACCGCCAAGTTTATGTGCAGCCCTGGCCAAAGCCATCCCATTTTTGCAGAGAAATTCGCGGACGTAGTTCAGGTTTGGGCAAGGCCGCATGGTGATAGTTTGGTAGTAAGTCATGGGATTCGTCCCTCAAATATGTTGCCAAAATCGACAACTCAAGAAGTCCCTCTCTCCTTTCCAAAGGGGTTATCTGATCAAGTGTGCTGTAGTAATTCTGCGGTCTGCCACATGGAATGGTTCAAACTCTTTTGCAGCGCAAAGCGTATAACCAGAGTGCTATTCCGGGACATTCTTCTGGGAAACAATCCAACTTTGGCGATTCTCCGCCTCCGTAATTGCAAGGGAAAGGTCTTCTCGAAGGAGACGAATTTCTTCCAGAACGGGATCGCAAGGATCGATTACAGCAAAATAGCCCAGATAGTGTTGGTGCCGCGCGGCACTTTCTTCGACGCTAAGAATAGCTTCGATTTGCCTCAACATAAGGCAGATACGATCATCCAGAGCGTGTTCCTGTTCCAAAAGCACAATGCACTGATCGACAAGTCGGGCAGCTTCATAGCCGCCAAGCAGTCTTGTCGAGTGCCACAATTCTGAGTGCTTTTGTGTAAACAGAAAAAGGATCGGCTTCACCGCAAATTCTGAAGGTGAGGCCAGGCCGCCTTTGGCCATTTTTCGAGAAATATTCATATAATTGCTCCAACTTGGTTTCCGCGCCTGGCACGGGTCAAGAGTATTGCTGAAGCTTGAATTGAGCCTTTGAATGCATACAGTTGCTCTTTCCTTTCTTTCCGCCTCCCTTTTCTTGCCGGCGGCTGCCGGCGTGGCTTCATTGAAAATGCCACGCCGGAGCCATCGGCCGCCATCTAATTTCAACTCTCAGATTTTTCCTTTCATCAAGACAAATTCACCGAATAACGAGCCTGTCACTAATTTCCTAAACAGCGGCTAACGCCTGTCCATTTGATAGACCGAGCGTTTGACAGAAGCTGCCATTGATCCGTCAGTCGGAAGTATCGGTGAATCGCATGACAACGCCTTAGCCGGGAAAATAAACGGTCTCTACAATTCAGAGCTGGTCCATTGCAAAGGACCGTGGCGCAACATGCAAAAATTTGAAGTCTCAATTTCAGGCTGGATCGACTGGTTCAACAAACGTGGGCTGCTCGGACCCATCGGAAATAACTCACCAGCCGAGGCAGAATAGAACTTCTATGTACAGCGCGATGTGCTCGTTATGGTAGCGTGAAATGAAGCTAAGGGTTTCCGATGAAACCGGGTCGATTTAGTAGGAGCAATCTACCAGTTCCTTTAGGCAAACAGATATCTAAAAAAACGCTCCTTTCTTCTGGCAGCACGACAGGATCGACCACAAAACCTGTTTTCTCTGTCGCTTCGGGCATGTGAACCCATTTTCAGCGATTTCCAAGCAAGTTTATTCTATTTGCAGTAGTGCACGAGCTAAACGCCATCCTGTGAAACGCCGTGACCAATCGAGGAGAGTGCAAGTATTCCTTCCGAAAGCCGAAGCTTCGAGGCCAACACTTCATATTGTTTTTGTGTGATAAGGGACTTGTGCTGGAGAACCACTGAAATCTTTAGGCGATCCGCACCGTTGGCGACCAGATGATCGGCCCAAAGCGTCCTTACAATATGAGGCGAGTAACCCACAAGGCTTATGAGGTTTTGTGTAAGCAGGCCGTCACTATGCTGAAGCCCAGTCTTCCAATCAGCCCAGAGGTACTGCCCGCTCCGCTCGTTGTAAACCTTCCAAAGGAACTTGTTGGAAGCTCCTCGGAGCAGGGCCGCATCGAGCGCCGCTGTAATTTCGCTCGGCAACCGAAGGGGCTCGGTGCGCACGCCAGTTTTCTGGGTAGGAAGGCTTGCGAGGCACCAGCAGCCCAGGATACGTATTAGGTCCTTTCCAAAGCGCAACCCGACCATGTCTGCACGACGGAGTGGATACACGCAGAGCAACGCTAACTCGGCAGCCATGTTCACGAGCCGGGGCCGGCTCTTAGCTGGTGCTTTTTCTGCCTCGTGTAGTAAATTGCCTACATTGACAAACAAATCAGGGAGCGTCGTTGGGCGCTCTGACAGAGTCCGCTCCTTGGCCTTGGGCTCCCTTTTCGCCTCGGTATGGTAATCTGCGGCATCGCGCAGCAGATCTTGCCGCAGAATGGGATCTGAGACGAATGTTGCGAGTGTCTCGAAGGTGCGCGCGGCATAGATCGCACTCCATCCCTTCCTGCCGTCACGTTGCGCACGAAACTGCTCGAACGTATGGTCGGCGAAGACGTCCATAGCATCGCGGTCCAAAGCGAAGGCCTGTCCCTTAGTTTCAAGCACAGCTTGCAATCGCATCAATACTCCCCGTTGTTCGGCCTGTTTCTTTTCAGAATATGGACGGCCTTTTGCGCACCGTTTCACCTGTCTGGCAGTCTCGACAAGAGTGTCGATTTCGGGGCACACGCACCGTTGGCGCCTCAACCTTTGCCTGACCGGTCGCAAGGCGCGTTGAATCGTTCTTAGCGTGTTTGCATCCAGATGCCCCGGCATCATTAGGTCGACCATCGCCGCTGCCTTGCCTAATATCGCACACTGATGCTTTTCTGACGGGGGGGTGCTCCAGAATGCCAAGACAGCCGTTTCGGGACTCTTAGGCAACTCGCCGACTCGGTCTACTACGCGCAGGTAAAGATCGAAACTCACCAAATCCCGTCGATTTATCTCCTGTCGCTCCAGATATCGCAGACCAATCTGCCTCGCTTGTCGCGGCACATAGCTTGCCTCCAATAGTTGCCGAGAGCTCCGCTTGTCCAGGAAGTGCTCGTGAAGCTGATCCCGAAGAGTCTTGTCGCGCCCCTTCAATGCTATGCGCGCGAGCGCGAAAGTATGGGCACCAGCGATCTCTTCGCAAAACTCTTGACTAAGCTGACCTGCATGTTGGAAGATCGATGGGTAAGTAAGAAGCGTTAAGTCTCTGCGCTCACAGAAGTCCAAATGCCGCTTCGCGGCACTACAGACTTGGTCTCGCCGAGCTCGGCTTGGTGTCTCGGTCAATACCAGAACAAGTTCTTTACTCCAATCTTCAGGCCAGCATTGGGGAATTCGGAAAAGATCTTTCACCATTATTCCAGCTCCCGATACAATTTCGCCACTTCATCGATCGCTTCTTGAAGCAACGCGGTACGGTCAATTTGCAGATAGTTCTCTCTTACGGTATTCTCCGAAATTCCGAGAAGTTCAGCGATCACTGAGACGCGGATGCCGCGCGCATAGAGGATCGACCCAGCAAGATGGCGCACCATGTGCGCATCCAGCTTTAGCCCCGCTTCGGCCGTCAACCGCTTGAACTTATTTGCCACAGGCTCGCGCGTCGCTCCGCAAAACAACAAATTGGAATTCTTGTTGTTGCCGCGCACCTTAAGTTCGGTAATTAGTGGGTGAACCTTGTCGATATACCATCGGAATAAGTCCACAGGGTCGAAAGATGTAGATGGAAGCAGGGGCACGCCGTCGAACAAGCGATCGTTTTTAACGATGTAACCCGGGACGTGAATTTTTATGGGATCGCTGGAATTCTTGCGAGGCATGATGATGTTCGGCTTTAGTCCCGCCACTGTTAGGCTTAAGACCGTATTTAGACGGAGCGGAAATCGCGTCGTGATCGTCAAGTGGACGGCGATCATCGCGAGGTCCAACGCGCGGCCCTGAGCCTTAGAAAGGCGGCCTGCACCTTTTTCTGGCCCTATCTGATCCCATCGCGCGATTAATTCCTTGGCTTCGCTGTAGAACCTGCTTGGCATATTATAGTATACTTTTTGCAAGTCATGGTTCCGGACGAAATTTAGCGTTACCTCACGTTTCCATTCTGATTTCGATGTCTCGAAGTTCTTAGGGTTATTAAGAATATCATAATCAAAGAAATCGAGGCTTACGCTGGAGCGATAACCTTGGAAGATGGTATCCAAGAAATTTACGATTTCCTTGGTTCTCTTTCCCCGAGTATCCGCTTGGGTCTTTCGATGCATTGTTCCGTCTGCATCGAGCTCCGCGACCATTTTGAGAAGGAGAGGATCACTTAATTCGTCCCATGGGAAGGGACAGCCAAGTTGAACTTTTCCCGCGACTACAAGGCCGTGGTGAAACCAGTCTATAGCCTGTTTAACAGACTTTGCCCGCGATTGACCAATTTTGTCATGGGTAGTGATCTCGACATCGCCGCTACCCAATCGCGCCCGCTTGCTTCCATCGAGCCGAGCCTGAATGTAGTCATCCCGGGCCTGTTTGAAGTCTGGATGGAGTTCCGGTGTTCTCCATTGTCCGGCGTAGCCGATCCCAGAGAGATCGCCAAAGGGCTCTCGCGGGAGCAAGTCTGCCAAAATTCTATTATCATTAAACAGCCCATCGATGAGTGCCGTCGCCCTACGTATCGTCGCGGCTCGGCCAGCGGATGATTTGGCGATCAGCTCCGCGACCCATGTCGGAGTCGCATCGCGAAAATCTAAACCACCCTCGCGGCAGCATCCGATGAAGATTACAACTGGAATCAATTCTTGTCCGGAAAAAAGTGGTTCCCCATTGTCAGCATGTGCCAGAGCGTCGAGAAACGTCGCACCACTATCTACGATTGTCCGAAGTCCCGCCAGTTGCAACTTCCGACCCGACACATGGTCGAAGAACCGTTTGGCTTGAGACTGACAGTTATAAAATGCTTGGTAGCTCTTAAAACCACAGTTGGGTGGGGCTACCTTTGCTTTTTTGAAGGGCGCGATAAGTGCAATCAACTCGTCGGGGTCACAGACGATTTCATCAACAGGCCCTTCATAGCCGAGTTGATGATAAATTTGGGGCAATAGTGAAAGCGAACCCCGAATCTTGAGCCATGAATTGTGCTTCCAAGGCAGATGAAGCATGCCGGCGTTCGCGGCGGCGAGAGCCTCACTAAGTAAATTTTAGACGTGGCGGTGTGCGTGTAAAATGTCATTCATACTTTCCTTGAGCTGGACGGGTGGGCGCTTCGCCAAGGGAGCGCTCACTTGATCTCAGCGTGCGCAATGACGAAAAATGTGGGGTCTGGTCCAAGCGGATCGGAAAATGACGAAACCACCCGAGAGGGTTACCTACGTAAATCCGCGGGGGTGTTTTCGTCATTGTGGTCTTCTGACGAACAACTTGGGTATTGCACCAAAACTTCGTCATTGAGCATTCCGAAGCGCTGTCAGGCGTGCGAGGTCTTGTATCGAAGGACGAAATAGCCACCGTCTTCCAATGCGAAAACCTGGTTTGCTACCGGTTCTTGCACGCCGCCGAAAAGTCTCGAGGTGGTGACCGCCCGCTGTCCGATCAAGAAGCCTGAGGTCGTCGATGGATAGCAAGGGGGCGGTCAGGATTTTCCGATCCTCGTAGGTACCCATCGCCCATGCAACCAGGGGATCGGGCATGCCCTCCAACTCGAGTATAATGAGAAGATCGAAGCTTGGATGACTGTCGCTCGGTCCATCGCTTCGTAAATCGTGCGCCTTCCTGATGCGGTCAACGGTGGAGCGGCTACAGTGCCACCGGTTCTGAAGGTCAACATTCGCAAGTAGCGGCGTCGGGTAAGCGTCGAGCGCTCGTGCGATCTCCTGCGTGTCGTATTTATCGAGTTGACTTCGATCATTCATTTTCGGTCCTCCTGTGTAAGGAGGTCCGTCCGTCTTGCACCTCTCGGAAACGCAACGCGATTACGATCATCGCCGCGCACTCGTCGCCTAATGCACAGCCTAAAATGTTTTCTGACAACCGGAATGAGGTAATACAGCAGGTGACCGTTGTATCGAAAAGTGGATCTACTCCAATTTTTTGTTCCAGATTGATTTGCCAAATTACCTTCTCCGGCGCTGCGCGGGATCGATACGTAACTCAGCCGAAACGAGGTGGGCGGATTGGTGTGACGCGGACAGGGTGTTGAGCCCTTCATCCAGGCCCGACAATATGTCAGCGTCGATTTCGGAACGTTTGGTATCAGAAGAACCACGCTAATGACTGTCGCGAAGTCGCAGCCGGCTGGTGCGTTTGACAACGTCATGACCCCTCTCCGGAAAGAGAAGTTCGCGCACCGGTTATTGCTTCATATTTAGGACGAAATCTGTGAAGTCTACCAATCCGGATAGAAGCATATTTTCCGTCGGCCAGACCTCGATAGTACTTCGTGGAATGGCCGAAGCTTTCGTCACCGAATTGCATGAGCCATTCTTCAAGCGTGAGCAAATCTGCGGAAAGAATTTTCCGATCTTCGTCAGAGCCGAGGACCCAGGTTGTTAGGGGGTCGTGAACGCCCTCCCAGAGAAGAATATCTGTCAACGGGATGCAAACATCACTTTTTGACCGAAGTACTACGCCGTGTTTATTGAGGTGTTTTCTGACGCTATCGGGTCCGATTTGATAGCGTTGTCCGATGCCTTCCCTTGTAAAGTTGGGAATTGGCGAGCGGTGAATTTGAAGCGCCAACAGCCGTGTATCTGAAGCCGTCCGAAAGTTGCCATCAAATGATTTCAATGGCGCTTCCACCATTTCGTTTTCTCCAAGCTTCACATCATCATCTCCCGCTTTTTCAGGAGATGGGTGCATTGGCGGATTTATGGAAACGGCACCGCTCATGTTCGGTCCGCGCTCTGTTGATCCGCCTCCCAGGCAAGGAGCTCAGTTAGCCTCCAGTAATTGAGACCATTAATTTGGATCGCCTTGGGAAAACCAAGTTTAGGATCACGCTGCCAACGCCAAATAGTGACGTGAGATCGACGGTAGCGAAACTGGACGTCAGGCCCAGTCAAAAACTCAGTCTGTGGAGTGGGATTTTGAAATGAGGGTTTCACAGTAAGGCGCTCCAATATGTCGCCTCAGGTGAAACACAGAGTATATCACGCTGTCATTTGAATCCGCCTGATATTAATTTTGTAAATTAATATCCTTAAAGTCAAACCTTGCTCTCACGCGTGCAGAATTAATCAGGAAAGTTGACTTTTTTAAGCTATTTATATTAGGTCATCTTCGTTTTCGGTATGGGCTCACGATAACATTTCGGCAACGAAGCAATAGGAGAAGGGCACACTCAAAATTCAACCCACAACATCGAATCGACGTCACTTGCTTATTATCGGCTTGAACCATGATGGACCTGTCACGCTTTCGTGCCGCTCCAAGTGCTCGTTTAAGC
>TARA_R110002049_G_scaffold45594_1_pt1 | contig 24263 bp, 15 predicted proteins | sample TARA_R110002049 | Tara Oceans TARA_R110002049 (sample SAMEA4396941) | marine metagenome | biome: Polar Biome; feature: [SRF] surface water layer (ENVO:00010504); material: water (ENVO:00002006), including particulate matter (ENVO:01000060) such as... | depth 5 m
AGATCTTGGTAAAAGAGCATTGCGGCAAGGATCTGGCCATCGCTTTTGACCCGAGCTATATTTCAAAATCGGGAAAAAAAACCCCTGGGGCCGGTTATTTTTGGTCGGGCCGTGCAGGCAAGGCAAAGTGGGGCCTGGAGATTTCAGGTTTGGCAGCGATTGATCCTGAAAACCATACCGCATTTCATTTGGAGGCCGTACAGACCATTGATGTAGAAGAAAATGAAACGCTGTTGGGTTATTATTTGAATATCATTTTGGAAAGGAAAAAGGGCTGCAAGGGCTCTCAAAAATCGTTTTGGCAGATGCCTGTTTTTCAAAATATAATTTTGTAAGTCCTTTGGCAGAAGCTGGTTTCACGGTCATTTCAAGACTTCGGGACGATGCCGATCTAAGATATGTTTTTCAGGGGAAACAGAAATCGGGCAGGGGAAGGCCCAGAAAACATGAAGGCAAAATCGACCTTAAGAATCTTGATCTGTCAAAACTGAAAAAAGTAAGCAGCGAGGAAAAGGAAGAGGTTTTCTCAGGAATCGTTTTCTCAAAATCTTTGAAAATGAACATCAATCTGATTATTGTAAAAACAAAAAACAAGGGAAAATGGACACACAAATTGTATTTTTCTACCGATATTGGGCAAAGATGGAAAGCGATCTTGGAACTCTATAAAAGCAGGTTCCAGATTGAGTTTTTGTATCGGGATGCAAAACAATTTTTGGGCCTGGACGATTGTGAAGCGAGAAGCGAAAATAAATTGGACTTCCATTTTAATGCTTCGCTTGCAACAGTTAATTTAGCTAAAATACCACATTGGATCTGTGAGCCCAAAGAAAAAAGGGGGCCGTTTTCGATGGCAGATGTGAAAACAGTGTACCACAATGATTTACTGATAGATAGATTTATTCGCAAGTTCGGGATAAACCCAAACACGAGAAAAAATAAACTCAGATTACGGCAACTCTCCTGTTTTGGTAAAATTGCCGCTTAAAAAGTTAACGAAGTATTGTTAATTTCTAGCAGCCTTTAAGATACAGCATAAATTTTTTGTAAAATTTTATTTGCGTTTAACTGAAATTTTTATTTAGATTCCCACCTTCGTGGGAATGAAAGTTTAAGCGGAAACCCTTAGGTTTTACCAAAGGGAATTATTTAGATTAAACAAAATAAAGCAGTTATCTCTTTAAGCTAAAGTGGCCTTTAAATTCTCTGCCATCTTGAAGTAAAACTTTAAACCAGTAATCATCCGAGTTCATTATATTGCCATTAAAAGTGCCGTCCCAACCAGTAGATATAGGATTAAGTTGTTTTAACAATTTGCCATAACGATCGAAAATATAAATATCACTTTGTGGTTGAAACTGAGCATTAATACCAAGTATTTGCCATGAATCGTTAAAACCGTCACCATTAGGCGTAAAGAAATTAGGGTAATCAATCACAGAAATATCTATAGAAACTGTGCCGCATCCGTTTTTATCTCTCACAAAAAGCGTATGAATACCACCTTTAATACGGTTAAAAAAGGGTTCATCTTGGTAAGAAGAAAATTCATCATCTAAGGTGTATTCATAATCACCTAAACCAAGACCTGCTTCATTTATAGTTATTGTATTGTTGTCCGATATGTCAACAATAGTAATATCAGCTTGGGTAATGGTGGCCAATTCAGAAGCATTAACAAAAACGTCTCTAGTTCTAGAGCAACCAGTTCCATCGGTTTTTGTTAAGGTAATAAAATAGGTTCCAGGAGTAGATACCGTTAATGTTGGATTATTGGAAAGGGATGTTCCAGCTTCATTTACCCACTCATAAGCATAGGTTTCAGAAGGATTGTATTCAAGAGGATCTAAAATTATTGTAAAATTTGGATCTGATGAACATACAATTTGTGGTGTTTCAATGGAGAACTCGGGTAAAGGATTCACAATAAAATCAATAGTTGTTAAAGCAGCACATACAGGATTTAATGGATTGACCACATCAACAGTTATGGTTTGAGAACCGGAAATTAATGGATTTGGTAATGAAGTTACGTTACTAATTAAAGTGCCATTTTCATCTTGGTAGGTATAAAATATATTCATACCAGTTTGAGAACCTAAAACAGTACTTTCAATATTTGAAGTATTGAATGGGTATAATCCATCATCATCAATATCGCCGGAATCACCATCACAAACAACAAAATTAGTAACGGGATTTGCAATAGGGCTTACATCTACGATAAATTCTAAAGAGGTTTCATCAAAACATGGACCATCAGGAGCGGATGTTGCGTTATTTGTAACTCTAATCGTTATCGTTTGACTAGCCGTTAAAAATGGATTTGGTAAGGGGCTAGGTAACGGATTTCCTAACGCATCAAAATAGTCAACAGTCACATCTGCAGGGTTTTGAGCCCCTAATAAATCGCTCTCAACTTGAGAGGTATCAAAAGGGAATTGTCCATCATTATCATCATCACATTCTCTAGTAATAGAAACTGGGTTTGCAACGGGTAAAGGTTCTACATTTAAAAGCACGTGTGCACCCAAACCTAAACAGTCATTTGATATATCACTATCCACTCTTACATATATAAATTGCGATCCTGGATATCCCATATTTCTATAATTTGAAATATCCGTAATTTCATTTATTTCAGCTAAGGCATCAGCTTCATTTCTAAAGTATCTTGGAGGTAATGGGTTCTGACCTGCCGGAATAAAGCTTAAAATAGTAGCATCAACACTACTAAAATCGAATGTTGCTACACCATCTCTTTCATCATTGTTAGCATTATCAACTCCGTTAATATCTAGAAAATCATCACATTGATTAAAGGTGACTAAAAAGTTTGAAGGAATGACCGTAGTTGATACATTGAGCTGAATTTCTGAAACAATACCGCAACCGAATGTGCTCTCAATTCTTGCCCAAACCACGTCCGAACTTATGGTTCTGTTTTCAAAAGTTGTCGGGTTATTAATAAAATCAGGACTTGTAATATCTCCAGAACTCGCAGCAGCTAGGGTTAAGTAATAAGTGAATGTTTCATTTACTGCATTTGTTGAAATTTCATTATTAGCTTCTGTTAAATTAAAGAAACTAAAACCAAGTGTAGACAAGTCGTCATCATCACATTGAATTAAAACAACAGGAGAATTTACGGTTGGTAGCGGGTTAACAGTGAGTTCAATTTCATCTGAATATAAACTACAACTATTTCCGCTTCTGTCTAGTTTTGCCCTGTATTGAAAGTTATTGTATGCTAATGGCGTATTTGAAATAGTCAAAGCTGTTGTTTGTGAACCACTGTAAATAGCGTTATCGGTAATTGGATTCCAAGTGATTCCGTTTGTGCTAAATTCCCATTGATACGTTTCGGCATCTCCAGAAATTACAGAAATAGTTTGGTTTGAAGATTCACAAACTTCTGTATCCATGGGTTGTGTCGTTATAGTGAGCGGTGCAAAATTTAAATAATCGCTATTGGGTAGGGTATAACCATCACTCGTATTAGTAACTAGACCTTGACCTGTAGTAGAATCGGGTGTTAAATCAACTACCACAATACCGTCGCCTAAATAATTATCACCGTTGGTATCAGAGAATCCTGCTTCAATAACATCGCTACATCCATCTCCGTCACTATCAGAATCTATGTAACTAAAAATAGTATCAACATCAAAATCATTTAATGGATATCCAATAAGGTTACTATCAGGAGAAGTTTCAGCAACATCAACCCAACCATTTGATCCAAAAGTAAATCCGCTATCTACAATTCCGTTTAAATCGGTATCAGATAAAAGGCCTAATTGCCCCGTTTCTATTAAATCTGTTATACCGTCATTATCACTATCTAAATCATAAAAATCAGAAACGGTATCTCCATCGGTATCAATAGGCGTTGCAGCTATATCATAAATATCATCCAATCCATTTAAGTCTGCATCAACACCAGAAAGTGGTTGAAGTATTCCACTGTTTTCAACAAAGTCAGGAATTCCATCGTTATCACTATCTAAATCCAACGAATCTTCAATGCCATCAAAATCATTATCATTTGCCACACAAGTTGCAGTGAGTTTAAAAGTTGCTTGATTGGTTGTTGTGTCAGATGTGTTTTTATGGATATAGGTTATTTGATTTACTGAATTTGAATAAAACCCAAAAGTGCCCGCACCAAAAGCTAATGATGTTCCGTTAAGTTTAAATCTAATTTCAAAAGCTGAAATTTGAGTGATTCCGGTTTCATATACGCCATCGAAATTGGTGTCAACTAATAATTGATCATCTGGATCTAAAAGGGTAATTGTTTTTGTATTCGGTACACGAATAATAAATTCTTCATCGTTGGTAAGCAATCCATTGCCTAAAGCTGTGGAGGTAGCATATTCAAACAATAAATTTAAGTTATTGTTGAAAACTAAATCGTAAGTAACACTTACTTCAGCAGTGTTATTTCTACTTGGGGTTTCACTCATAAAAGTACCGTCAGGATTACCCACTAAAGGTGTTGTTGTAGCACTTCCAACAGTATTAGTGGATCCTGTATATGTATATGCTCCAACTGGAATACTTCCGGATGTGGGATTTGATAGATTAATATCTTGATTGCCGTTAGATTCCGTACAATTTAAAATGCCATCATTATCATTATCAATATCTGTATTATCTGGGATGCCATCGTTATCAATATCGCTGGGACAAATACTTACGGGAACTTCAAGAGATTCTAATGTGGTGTTAGTACAATTTAGTGTGCCTATTAATTTATAGGCCCCTGATTGGGTTGGTGTATGTTGTAAAGTCGTATTTCCAGTTGTAACAAAACCAGAGCCATCATTAAAGAACCATTCAAAACTATCAAAACTACCTGCATTAGCTACTTCTAGAGTAACGTTCGGAATACAAACACCTAAGGTGGTAAATATAGCGTCAAAATTTATTTCTGGAGGACTTGGAAAGCCGGAATAAAAACTACCCGATGTTGCTGCACCATTATAATTAAAATAAGCACAGTACAACTCATCAGAACTTTGAACAGAAATATTGCCAGTGAGCCCGGTTACTTTATAGGTAACATAATCGGTTTTACCAGTAACATTATTAGGGCCAATAGATGAAAAATTACCAATAGGGGTATTGTTAATCGTTACAGTTGCTCCTACTTTGGTAACTATAGATATGCCACCTGTATAGGTTGTGTTTCCAATAGATTGAATATTGGCAATATTATCTAAGTTTCCGCGTGTTTCGCAACTTAAAGGTGGTACAAAAAACATGCCTTGATTGGCTTCGCTATTAGTAGCGCCTACCCCTTGATATGCAAAAACAGGTTGTGAAGTTTGTACATACATGTTACCACTGGCAGTGTATTGGTTTCCTTCAATTAAATAATAGTTTCCAGCATTAATTGTTGCTATTGATGTATTACCATTTATACTTACTGTTGTATTGTCTGTATGTGCTACAATTAAAACATTTTCCCATCCGTTTTGGCCATCGCCTTTTACAAAAATGTATTCTGTTCCTACTTTTGATAAATCAACAATTTGATCTATTCCATAATCTCTAGCGCCACCATTATGAAAACTACCATTAGCCGAACCACAGTTAACTACAATAAGTTTATCTGAACTTACTAAACACCCTATTAAGCCATCTCTATTAATTACAGCATTATTGCTGTTTGTGGCCAAAGTATAGCTTTCACCTTTGTTTAAGATGACGTTTACTGGGGTTGTACCCGAATAGTTTTCTATAATTAATCCAGCAGGCAAGTCACTAAAAGACACTTGTGTATTGTCTTCGGTAGCCATAACCGAAACAAAATTCAAATAGTTGTCTTGCGGGTTTTCGTTGGTATAGCTTCCCACTCGAAATGTGGTTCCTAAAGCCGCTAGCCCTTTACTAACTAATGCTCCTGCCTGTGATCCTGCATTTGCCCTAACGGAAACATAAATAACATCTTGAGCTTCTATGATATAACCTTTATTGTTTTTAACGGTGCTTGTTTCGTTTACATTTACGAACAATTGGGTATCTCTACCGTTTCCAATATTATAAATATAGGGTGAGGCGTTGGAAACAGTTCCAGTAATTTCGGCACCTGCACCTAGGCCAACAGGCTTTATTGTAAAGCTAAAAGACGCTGCTTTTGGTGTAGAAATATAAATATAGTGGTCTTGTGGCGCTGATGAGTTTGTGCCAGATTCGGTTAATGGTGGCATATAATGGGTTCTACTTAATTGAGCAAATCCTTGAACACTTAAAAAAAGTATAAATACAAAGAAGAGTCCTTTAAAAAGTCTGAATAAATTCATCTATTATAATAAAAAATGCTACTAACTATAATTGTTCAAAATAGAACGAAATACTAAAATATGGTATTTGACTTTATTTAGACTGAAAAAATGTTAGAAGGTTTACTCTTTTTAGATGAAAAGAACAAAAAAGCCACTAATAAGTACTAATGCCGTTTTTATGAACCATTTTTTAAAGAAATTAAGTTTTAGAATCTTAACGTTTTAATGCAAAATGCCCTTTAATATCAAAAGCGTTACCATCTTGAACCACCTTGGCTACAAACCAGTAATCATCCGCTGGCATATTTTGGCCGTTAAATGTACCATCCCAACCAGGGGATGTATATGGAAGTGTTTTAAGGAGTTTTCCGTATCGGTTATAAATATACACAACAGATCCTGGTAACTGATTTGCACCTACAATATGCCAAGTGTCAAAAGCACCATCATTATTTGGGGTCACGAATTTTGGAATATCAATTACAAAAACTGTTGTTGAAACTGGCAAACAGCCATATAAATCGATGATAGTTACGATGTGTTCACCAAGTGTTACGTTGTTAAAAACATTTGATTTTTGTGGTTCACCATTGTCTAAAACATATTCATAATCTCCAATACCACTAATATCAATAGTGATACTATTAGGGTCTGCAAAATCAACGGTTGTAGTAAAGTTTATATTGGCTATTTCAGATTCAATGACTTCAAAGTTTTTTGTGAAACTACAATCATTTGCCCCTATATTAGGAGTAGTTACTTCAACCCAGTAATCACCCACTTCTGTTGGGTCATTTAATTGAATTTGCGATGTCGTTTCGCCAGTTGACCATAAATAAGTATCATTCGCATTTCCAGTATACCCATCAATTATTAAAGGCAAATCATTTGTACAAAGCGGAATGATATCATCAACTGGAATAACAGGTAAAGGGTTTATAAACGTGCTAAATTGGGTAACATCAAAACAGCCTGTGCTGTTATTTTCAAGTCGGGCATAAATAAGTTCTCCATCACTAGCTGGGTGCAAATTGTTTAAAGCATTGCTTCCTTGTTGGGCGTCAATTAATTCACTGTAAAAGGAAATAGTATGAAGTGCAGGATCTTGAAGTCCCAGTATATTACTATTGTTATTTGGCAGATTGAATGCTAAAATACCATCAAAATCGTCATCACATTCTATTAAATCAGGTGGGGTATTGGCAACAGGGTTTTCATTTATTTGTAAGTTGAAAGACGTTACTATTGGGCAACCGTTATTAACATCCGTTAACCGAATAAAAATAGTATGATTACTAGCTGTATAATTAAAGCTGTTACTTAAGGGAGATAGATTGTTTTCAGCATCATTTTGATTGGAGTGATATGAAATAGTTACTACACTTGTGTCATCAACAATTAAGTTGTCAATTTGTGATAAATCATAAGTATCCGTATCATTATCGCAAATTTCAATTGTTCCAATTGTGTTAGTTGCTGGAGGCAGATTAACAATCAACTCCAAAGGAATAACACTAAAGCACTCTGTTAGCGTATTGGCTACTTTAATATAAACCGTTTTAGAATCTGAAATAAAATTTTGTGGGTCCAGTATTTCATTTGTGTTATCTAATCCATCATCTTGATTAATATCATCAAAGTTTTCAAAATAGTTTACGGTTAAATTTGTTTGTATTCTATCTAAAATTTCAAAGTCTGCATCTTCCAAATTAAATGGAGTTAATCCATCATAATCTGCATCACATGCTATTAATGGTGCTGTTACTTCGGTAATGTCTGGAGCAGGAACAATATTCAAACTTATTTCTTCAACAACAAAACATAGCGAGTCGTCACTTTCAATTCTTGTATATAGTGTTTGCGGATTTGCAATATTTGTGTAAGGTGATGATAACGCATTCATACTATTTTCTGCATCTGTTTGCGATACATGAAACGAAATATTCAAATTATCGGTTGAACCTTGAGATATTTCAGCAATTTTAGCATCTAAATCGAAAATTTCAATTTCATCATTGCTAATATCGTCACATGTTAAAAAAGGAGTAGGGACATTATAAATGGGATCTGGTGATACTTGTAATATAAATGTAGCGGTGTCAAAACAGGTAGGATCAGTTAAATTTTCAACTTTAACATATATGGTTTGTGGGCTTATGGTATTTTGATATATAGTGTTTTTATCAATAGGGCTCGTGTAACCATCATCTTCAAAATAGAAAACCTCTTTACCTATTTGTCCATCTAAAATTTCAGCATCTTTATCAACTAATAAAAAGTCGGCAGTACTACTTCCGCCTGTTTGACAAATTTGAAAATTACTAATTGTTGGGATTATTGGTAAGGTATTTACAATCACTTCCAATTCAACAATATTGTAACAACCTGTGGTGCTAATATTACTCTCTACCCTAATGTAAATGATTTGTGTGTTAGCATTATAGGCAGCAAGATCTGATGAAGGGATGGGGTCTGTAAATGTATTCGCATCATCAAAAGAAGTAAAAAAGTCGATATTAAGACCAGTGGTATCAGGAACAACTTCAGATATTTTATCTTCAAGGTTAATAACTGAAAAACCATCCTGATCATTATCACAAATAATGTATGGTGTGGGTTGGGAAGCTGCTGGCGCTACAAGTATTTCAATATCAAAGGGGTTTACGGTTGAGCAGCCCGTAAGAACATGTTCTATTCGAGCATATATGGTTTCTATCGGGTTGGTATTTGTATAAAAAGGCGGCAATTGGTTGGGTGTATTGTTGTCTGCATCAAACTGGGTTGGGAAATAATCTACTCGAAAATTGGTATTTCCGTTAGTAACCAAATCATCTAACGATTGTAGATCGATGCTAACAATGCCATCATCATCAGTATCACAATAGGGAACAGGACTAACCGGCGCAAATAATAAAATAGGGTTTACAAGTAGGGTGATATCAGCTACTTCAGAGCAACTCCCATCATCAATCCGAATATACAGGGTTGTTGGACTCAATGCTGAAAATAATTGTGTTTTATCAAGAGGATCAATATTGTTATCTCTATCGTCTTCAGATTCAAAAAAAGTAACTATAATTGGATTGGGTAAATTATTAGCAATATAATTCTCTACGGTATTCAGGTTGAAATCTAAGGTGTCATTATCATCATCATTAGTATCGCATAAAGCATAATCGCCAGTATCTGTTCCCGTTAACAATAAATTGGTATGAATTTCTAAAGGCACTAAAGAAGCACAACCTGTAGTATTGTCTTCAATTCTAACATAAAGTGTTTGTTGTTCAGGAACCAAATTTTGATAATTGGTTTCATTTGCTATGGCATTTGCGCCAATTTGTGCATCATCATAATTTTCATGAAATGTTATAGTAACACCTGAAGCAGGTAAACCGTTTAAAATATCAGCAATAACCTGTGTTAAATCAAAAGAGGCAGAACCATCTAAATCGGTATCGCAGGCATCAATATATTGCGTATCTCTATTTACAATCGGGCTAACGGTAATATTGACATCAAGCGTCGTAGTATTAACACAACCTGTTTGTAAATTAACTACTCTAACGTAAACTGTGCTAGTTGGTGTATTTGTATTTATATATGGCGAGGGTATTGGGTTGTTGCCATTATTGGCATCCGTTGGGTTGTAATGATAGGTTACATTTAAATTCGTATTTCCCGCAGTTATTTCATCATCTTTTACTGTTAAGTCTATTACAGCGTAACCATCAGGGGAATCATCGGTGTCACAAATTTCTAAAACTGATGGAGTAACAATAGTTGGTAATGGGTTTACTATTAAATTAAATGAGGTGTAGGCAAAACAATTAGTATCTAAATCTTCAATACGAACAAAAATAATTTGCGGGTTTAAGGGATTAGGGATTGGAGTAGTAATACTGTTTATATTGCCTCTTGCTTCTGCTTCAGAAAAATGATAGGAGAACGCATAGTTTGTAAAAGGAATATTAGGTATTAGTTCTGCCGTTTTTGTTGAGAGGTCAAAGGTTTCAATGCCATCGCCACTACTATCATCACATAATTCATAATCAGAAATAGGGGTGATGCTTTCCTCTGTATTTACAACAACAATAATTTCATCATCTTCAACACAATCTGTTCCATTAAGAGGCACGGTAACTTCTACTCTGTAGGTTCCACTTAGTATGGCAGTAAGTGTTGGGTTGGTTTCGCCATTTATGGATACGCCATTTAAAAACCATTCGTATGAGGCTGCAGGATTTTGAATATCGGCATTTAAAATTGCCGAACTGGCACAAGTGGCAATATCTTCACCCAAATCTAAAATTTTAAAACTATTTCCTTCAATAAAAACAGCGGAATCAAAAGTGCCATCCGTTTGGTCAGCAATTATAAGTTTAATATGGTAAGATACTAAAGGCGTTACGGTAGTTGATGCTGTTAGAACTGTAGTACGCCCTATGTAATTGGTGTCTCCCAAATTATAACCATCAAAATATTGTTCGTTTTGGGCAGCACAAGCGGGGAGTAGGTTGGTATGTACTGTGCCCGTATTTACAGGATCGGAAGTTCCTGGAACCAATGCAATGTTTTGATAGGGAGCTGTGCTTCCTGTTTCTCTTATCAGAAAAACAAAACCATCAGAAACCTGACATGGATTGATACCGTCATAATCTTCCGAAGCAAATAAATAATTGAATTGAAATTGACCAGATGTTGAAATGATATCAAACTCAATAGACGTAGCATTCAATGTATTTGTTGTAAATAATGCAGCTTCTAAATCAGGGTCTGTACCCCAAATAGAAGATCCCTCACTCAGAGTAGGTGTAATTTGTGCATTACCAGCTGATGCCGCATTGCCAGTTGTTAGTACGATACCATTTTCAAAAGGAAAATTTGAGCGTGCACGTTCAAAATAGCCATAACTTGGTAAGCCGTATGGGATGCCATTGATGGGGGATGTAATGTTTGATATATCTACACAGCCATCAACGAGATTGTCCTCAATAAGTTGTTGTAAACCAACGGTGTTGTCAACTGAAATTTGTTGAGAAAACACACCATTGCTACTGCAAAAAAGCACGATTAGTATGTAGTAGATAAATCTCATGGTAGGTAGTGTTCTTTTTTTAAATTTATTTGGTTTAGTACATGACAAAAATTTATTAAAAACTACAATTTATTAATAATCAACATGATACCCATGTGGGTTTTTAGACCTACAAGAGGTTTTTAAAACCTCGCAGGACTTGTAAAAAAAGAAATAATATCTAAGTATATGACAAAAAATTGCTAATTATTATTATTTAGCTAATATTATTGACCCCTCCGCCTCTCGGCACCTCCCCTTAAAAAAAAGGGAGGAATTCCCTCCGCCTATCGGCATACCGAAAATTCGGCACAGGCTCTCCCCTTAAAAAGGGGAGGAGTTAGTAAAATGTTGATTTTTAATGATTTGAACTTGTTGTTTTAATTTTTGTCATGTACTTAGTTTATTTGGGTAAAAATAGATTTAGGCTAAATTTTTTGTGAAAAATAGATTTTTTTAGGGTGAAACGCAAAAAAAATAGGATAAATGCATCTTTATTAGGTTTTTGGGTATGAAGCTTTAATATTTAAGCGTAAAATGATTTTTAAATATTCTACCATCTTGTAAGGTTATTGAAAACCAATAATCATCCACAGGTAATCTTTCACCATTAAGCATACCATCCCAACCTTCTCCAATGGGATTTACTTCTGTTAATAGTTTACCATAGCGATTGTAAATAAGTATTTTAGTATTTGGTTGAAACATACTAGAAACACCATAGACTTGCCAAGTATCATGGATTCCATCGTTATTTGGAGTGAAAAATTTAGGAAAACCAATTACAGAAACTTGATCATTAACAATACCACAATCATTTTTTACATCTCTAACGGATACTGTGTAGAAGCCTGGAAAAACGTTTTCAAAAATGTTACTTTCTTGATATGGTTTGTAAACTACATTGTTTTCATCAAGCAACCTATATTCATAAATGCCTTCTCCCGAGGTAAAAACGGTAATGGTATTGTTTTGGGAGGCATCATTAATTTCTATAGTTTCAAAAGAAGCTATGTTTGATGGTTCTACAGTAATATTTCTTTCTTTAGTACACCCATTGGCATTGGTTACTGTTACCGAATAAGCTCCCGGTTCATTTATTTGAATTTCAAATGTGTTCTCTCCATTAGACCAGTTGTATGAATAATTACTTGGTGAATCATTTACAATAGCAGCGTTTATCGGAATTGTTTGCGGAAATGTATTTATGCAATAATATGTTAGATCCTCTGTTAGAATATTGGGTAATCCATTAATTATTAAGGTTACCTCACTTATGCCATAGCAGTTATTGGCGTTTTCTGCCCGGGCGTAAATGGTTTGGTTATATGGTGTTGTATTTGTGTACGTTGTAACTAAATTATTAACTTCTAATAGGGCATCTTCATAAGTTTCAAAGTACGAAATATTCAGTCCGGCAGGAAGCCCATTAATTATATCACTATTGGCATCACTTAAATTGAAAACGTGCAAACCATCTTCAATTCCATCATCATCACAAACGGCCGGTAAAATAGTGTCATTAGAATCAGTAGTACTTACATTTAGTGTTAATTCTGATGTGCTGTAGCAGCCGGTAGCGTCATTAATGACTTCCACATAAATGATTTGCGGATTAGCAGTATTGCTGAACATATTTCCGTCAACTTCATTCGTTCTAGCAATATCTGTATAAAATTTTGTAGAACGATTCGGAATCCCACCTGCTAGAGCATCATTTGCTTGGTTCAAGTTAAATATTGTAAAGCCATCAACGAAACCATCTTCGTCGCATTGTAAAATGGTACGATTAAAAGCCTCGGGGTTTTCATTAAATTCAACAAACGCTTGTCCTTCAATAGCACAATCGCCATTATTTGGATCGATATATACTTCGTAATGTCCCCCTTGTGATATTTGTAAATCGAAATTATTTCCCGTTAGAGGAACATCATCTAACGACCAAGAATAGGTTGCTCCAGCAATATTTTCTGACACTAATGTATAGGTGTCTCCATCACATAGTGCTAAATTTATTGCACTTTTTCCGTTTTTAATAATATCTATCTCTGTATTGAAAAAAGAAGCAATAAAAGGAGGGAGCCCTTGAGAAGAACTAGATGGCGATAAGTTAATTGCATTGTGCCTATAGTTACAGCCAATACCAACAACATTTGGGCTTTCAATAACACCTAAATATGGCGAGCCAATTTCATAGCTTACACTTAAGGCTCTGTATATTTTTCCGTTTGGTCCCAGTTGTAATGCACCTCTAAATAATGATCTACGCTCTATTGTCACTTCGCTACTTTGTACATCAAATTGGGTTACATCAAATTGTGTCAGTGTTGAAGCATGATTGTTGGGATCGTTATTGTTTTCAGGATTATCAAAATCAAAAAAATCGTTTGATGAATGTACATAGAGCAATTTACTATTTGGTGAGAATTCAACTCCGTATGGAAAGGTACCGGCATTGGTTGAATTTATAAATAATCTTTTTTCATTTGAAACCGTGCCTAATGCGGTATCAAAGTCATAAATATATAAGCCTTCTTCTATATTGGCGCATGCTACTTTAGTACCATCAGGAGATAGTTTTAAATACCCTCTACGTTCAAAAACAGTTGCATTTAAAGTAGATTTTACAGAAGTGGTATTTACTCCTAAACTTGTTACTTCAAAGGCATGAAAAGTATTAAAAAGATCAGCTGTACCATCTTCTGAGGCAAATGTAACAACCCATATGGCTTCAGAAATACAATCTTTTAAAACGGCAGTTATTTTCTCTGAACATGAAGCTAAAAGGTTAACATTTTTTACGGTAACACTTCCTAAGCCACCATCAAGAGTCATATCTACCTCTGAGTAATTTAGACCATAGGTAAATCCATTTTGATTTCGATCATCGACCGTAAAAACATAGTATATATCTGGGTCGCTTGGTTTAGGGACAATAATGGCAGACTGCGTACTAGATTCATCACCATTTAATCCAAAACCGTTTAACATAGTTGTGTGGTTTTTATTCCATATAGTTAAGCCATCAGTATAAAATAACAAATTGCCCGCATCATCAGATATGGATGAGGATCCTTCACGTGTATTTAATCTTCCATTGGAAGTACTGTTTACAGTATTGTTGCCAAGATTGAATGATAATCCTGCATTTTCCCCAAAATACCAATTTGAGGCTTCATTTTGGGCAACTGAATTTAATACAAAAAAGCAGGAAATTACTAATAGTTTAATTTTTTTCATCTTTTCATAGCAAAAGCTATCAAAGATATTACAAATCGCGCTTTTTTAATAATCTATACGATAAAAATACAAAAAGGACTGTCCAACCTAAAACGATAGCAATTTCTTGTAAATGCACGGCATAATCGTATGATAAATCTACTTTGTCAGGAAATTTACTCATAGCTATTCTTTGAAATGGTTGGTCTATTAATTTGTACATAGACTTTAAAGGGAAGAAATTCTGAATTTTCTCTGCGGTATCAGTATCTAGTTTCCATGCCATTAAACCAAATAATATCCATTCAACAATGTACAATATGAATAAAAAGGCTAATGCAAAAGCGGATCGTTTTACTAACATACCAAAGAATAAACATAGACTAAAGAACCCGACCAGTTTAACAAAATAGGCAATTAGGAAATTGGTTTCTTGAATGATAATACTAAACTCATTATAACTAGAATAATATAGGCCAATGCATATTGAAATAAAGCTTATAAGTACGGTTGATACTAATGAAAAGAATACAATGGTGTAAAATTTGGATAGAATAAATTCCTTTTTGCTCAAGCCATCAATAAGGTTTTGCTTAATGGTTTTATTGCTGTACTCGTTACCAATCATGCTAACTACCACAATGGCAAAGAAAAACTTGAATTGTGATGCAAAAAAAGTAGTTAGATGCCAGATTATTGGAAAGTTAAAAATACCTAACTCACCAAGTTCAAGTGTGAAAAAACCAAATACGTTAATTTTTAATGATGACAATAAAATAACAAAGAAGGGCAAAATAAAAGATACAAAAATGAGTATTTTACTGGTTCTGTTAAGTAAAAGCTTTTGTAGTTCTAAATTTAAAAGTCGTAACATGGGGTGCGTTTTTGGTTGGTTTAGTTTTTATCTGTCAATTGTAAAAATTGTTCTTCTAAACTTTCTTTACGTTGCACTAAGTGGGTAAGAATAATACCTTTTTCAAAAAGCTGTTTATTGAAATTGTCCGATTTCATAGGTTCATTTAAAAAAGCGGTAATTAAATCATCTTGAATTTTAATATTTCCGAAAGACCTATGGTTTTCTAAAAAGGAAACCAACTCGCTTTTATTATTGCATTTCAACTCAAAAAACCCGTGACTGGAAATCATTTCATCAACTCTACCAGAATATAATTTAACTCCTTTTCTCAGTACCACAACATGCGAACATACTTTTTCAACTTCATCAAGTAAATGTGATGCTAGTAAAATAGTGGTGCCTTTAGTTGCAATTTCTTTTATAATTTCTCTAATTTGATGAATGCCTTGGGGGTCTAAACCGTTGGTTGGTTCATCTAAAATTAAAATTTCGGGATCATTTAAAAGGGCTGAGGCAATAGCTAAACGCTGTTTCATGCCTAATGAGTAGGTTCTGAACTTGCTGTTTTTTCTATCTAAAAGCCCAACAACTTCTAGTTTTTCATTTATTTTACTATAATCAACACCTTTAATTTTACAAACAAGTTTTAAGTTTTCAGCAGCCGTCATGTAAGGATAAAAGTTAGGACGCTCTATTATAGCACCAACTTTTTTTAAGGCATCGTGCGTTGAGGTATTTCCATCAAACCAATGAAAATTTCCTTCAGTTTTATTTACAACATTTAAAACAATACCTAACGTCGTGGATTTTCCACTACCATTTGGTCCTAAAATGCCATAAACGTTTCCTTTATTTATAGTAAACGATAAGTCTTTTACAGCAGTTAAATACCCGAATTTTTTTGTAAGATTGGTAATAGTAAGTATAGGCTCCAAATCGATTTTTTTTAATGCCGTATTTGAAACCGACATTGGTTAGTTACAAAAGTATGACGATACTCTTTAGTTTTTGTTACATATTTAATAATAAATGCATTAAATTTGGGTAAGTTTATACCTATGCAAGATTTAAAAATATCTAAGAGAAAACCGTCGTTCCCTATTACGGAAAAGTTACATAAATACCTTAAGCGGTATGATAGAGATACTGAAATTCCTATTAATTATGATGACTTGTTACGTTTTCAAGGTTCCATAGTAGTGTATGATAAAGACGATAATGATACGCTGTGGATTCGTGTTTATTATAACGAATACGAAAGAGAAGAAATAGATGCATCCCTTAAAAAAGTATATAGTATTTTACACTCTGATGGTAATATAAACATCATGTCATTTTTAAATGTTGATGCTATTGATTATTGTACTTTCGGGAATTCTAAACCTTTCAGAATAAAAGTCCGAAATATTTTGAATGATAATTACACGTATTTCTATGTAAAAACGGCCGATGCTTCTCGGGTTTATGGGTTAGAATTAGAACATATGTTATCGCCTTATAATTTGAATTTTTTGGTTTACAAAAACACGCTTATTGAGGAACATATAGCCGGAATACCAGGTGATGAGTTTATAAAAAACATGCTGCCAAAGTGTGATAAAGCTGAAAAGGCCCAAATAGCCAAAGAGTTTGTTAAGTTTAATGAACGCTGTATGATTAGGCTTTTGGGCGATATGCGTTCTTATAATTATGTTATTGTGCCAACGCATGATTTTGATCATGTGGTTTACAAAATAAGACCTATTGATTTTGACCAGCAATCGTATGAAGGAAAGTTTAATATTTACAGGCCCCAGTTTTTTAAAGAAAATTTAAAAATGGTGGAGTTGGTGTCTGAAGGCATGCAAAAATTATCTATAGACCAATACAAAACCGAAGAGCGTTCTATTTTGGTTAAACGACTAAAAAGTTTTCAGAATAGGATAGGAAAATTGTTAGACTGCATGGTAGCAGATAGTATTTCTAAAGAAGAAAACATAGATTTATTAAAATTTAAAATTTTTGATTATACCCAAGATGTCAATTTTAAACGTTGTAAAAACATGGGGCAAATTTTAAAATTTTCTTTGGAGTTTTTAACTAGGAATTATGAAAACGTGAAATTGGAAAATTTAAGATAAGAGAATTAATTCCAGTTTTCGTCAAAATCCAAATGATCATAATCATCTACATCAATGCCATCTTCAAATTCACTAAATTCGTCTGAATCGTCAGTCTCAAATAATTTTTCTGGTGCTTCATCTGGCACTTGGCCTTGTACAAACATAAGGTTAGGATAATCATGGCCCTCGGTTTCTTCAACAATTTCGGCCAGTTCAACATAAAAAGTCCACATACTTAAAAAGTCGTAAACATAAATAAGTTTGGTCTGCACTTCATGTACAACACTATCTATAGAAGTTTCGTTCATTAATCGCGACGATGCATCATCGCTTACATCAAATAATGAAATTTCTTCACCTTGCTCCCAAACATCATTGCTAATGTAAAATGAGGCCATTTCCGTACCATCAAATCCAAAAGATTGCGTAATGATATTGTGCAAATCTTCAAGTGTATCGGTTTCACGAATTTCTAAATCACGAAAAATATCTTCGTCAGTATCATTATCAAGTATAACTCTAAATCTGTAAACCATGTTGAAAAATTATGTTACAAAGGTATGTTTTTTATATTATTTACTGAAGCGGTGTAAAGTAAAAGTCATGGCGCTTAAAAGAAAAAATGCACCAACTTGATGCGCTACGCCTAACCAAACAGGAACTTGTAACAAAATTGTAAAAACACCCAATAAGAACTGAATAGTCAATAAAAAGAGTAATGCTTTTATGCCGTTTGATTGAGGAACCGTAAGCGCTAAATTTTTTGATTTTTTCCAAATTAGAATAACAAAAAATACGACAACATAAGCTAAAATTCTGTGCACAAATTGTACACCGCTTTTTCCTTCTAAAAAGTTTTTGTACACTGGGCTTTGTTCAATTAAAACGGTTTCGTGCATAAATTTACCTTCGCTCATCATGGGCCAATGATTGTGTATAAAACCAGCATCTAAACCAGCTACAAATGCCCCATAAATTATTTGGATTATTAATATGACTAAACTAAAACGCACCAAATTTCTGAAGGATTTATTGATTTTCTTTTTATTAGGATAAATTAAATCTAAAGCTACCCAAAAAGTATAGGCAAATGTTAAGAAAGCTGTTGTTAAATGTGCTGCCAACCTATAGTGGCTAACATCAGGATTATCAACAAGCCCGCTTTTAACCATATACCAGCCCAAGAAACCTTGAAAGGCTCCCAGAAACAATAAAATAATCGATTTTTTTATGGTTGGTTTTGTAAGCTGTTTTGTTAATAAAAAATAGAGAAAAGGAATAAAAAAAACCAAACCAATAAAACGCCCAATAACACGATGAAACCATTCCCAAAAATAAATATCTTTAAAATCTTGTAAGTCAAAATGATTATTGAGTTTTTGATATTCTGGGTATTGTTTATATAAATCAAAAGCGGTTTGCCATTCTGTTTCATTCATTGGCGGAATAGTACCAGAAATAAGTTTGTAATTGGAAATTGATAAACCAGAATGTGTTAATCTGGTAATGCCGCCAACTACTACCATTATAAAGATTAATACACAGCCGGTAAGTAACCAATAAATAACTTTTTTGTTGTCTTTTATTTTTTTCAAGGTTTCAAAGTTTCAAGGTTTTTATTCTTTGATTTTTCTGTTAACATTCGTTCTATTTCTCGTGTATTTTCATAAAGTTTTATGACTATCGGATTTGTTACATAAACTTTTTTTGTAACCAGTACGTCAATCAAGTTATCCTCTTTTTTTTCCGGATTATTCGATTTACGGTTAAATTTAGGTCTACACACCCCTTAATCCCCTCTTTTTAGAGGGGAAACGATTTCTTCACTCCTAGAAAGGAGGGATAGAGGGAGGTGTTTTTTTAAATTTGCCACCAATACACGAATTTATAGTTTTGCCTACTGCCTACTGCCTACTGCCTACTGCCTACTGCCTTAAGCCCTAATCGTTTGCCTTCTTTTAGCATGAGTTTATAAGCCGCTTCATATTCATTAGGGATTTCGCCTTCCAAAATAGCTTCTTTTATAGTTTCTTTTATAACACCTATCTCTCGTGATGGTTTTAAATTAAAGGCTTTCATAATCTCCGCACCAGAAATGGGGGGTTGAAAATTTCTAACATGATCGCGTTCTTCAACTTCAACTATTTTCTCTCTAACTATTTTAAAGTTATTATGGTATTTATTAAATTTTTTAGGATTTTTTGTGGTAATATCTGCTTCACATAATGTCATTAAATCATCAACATAATCGCCTGCATCAAAAACTAATCGGCGCACTGCAGAATCGGTAACAAGGTCTTGGGCCAATACAATGGGACGCGAACTCATAAAAACCATTTTTTGTACAAACTTCATTTTGTCATTTAATGGCATTTTCAATCTTTTAAACAAACGATAAACCATTTTGGCGCCTTCAAACTCATGGCCATGAAAAGTCCAGCCTACTTTTTTATTGAATTTTTTAGTAGGCGCTTTACCAATATCGTGCAGTAATGCTGCCCAACGCAACCATAAATCGTCTGTGTTTTCAGCAATATTGTCAACAACTTCTAACGTGTGATAAAAGTTGTCCTTATGGCTTTGGCCTTCTACTTCATCAATTCCTTTTAAAGCGGTTAATTCTGGTAAAATATATTTTAGTAACCCTGTTTTTTCTAATAATAGAAATCCAAGAGATGGTTTTTTACTTTCTAAAATTTTATTCAGTTCAGTTACTATGCGCTCATTGGTAATTATTTTTATTCTATCACAGTTTTTTGTGATGGCTTGTAGCGATATGTTTTCAATAGTAAATTCAAGTTGAGTAGCAAACCGTATAGCGCGCATCATTCGCAATGGGTCATCACTATAAGTAATATCAGGGTTTAATGGCGTTCGAATAATTTTATTTTCTAAATCTTGAATACCATTAAAAGGATCTAATAAATCGCCAAAATTTTCATCATTTAAATTTAGCGCTAATGCATTAATTGTAAAATCCCTCCGGTTTTGGTCGTCTTTAAGTGTGCCATTTTCTACTGATGGATTTCTACTATCTTCTGTGTACGATTCTTTTCTTGCGCCTACAAATTCAATTTCAATATCATCGTAACGAAGCATTGCAGTACCATAAGTTTTAAAAATCTGTACTTTGGGTTTGTTTGGAAGGTTTTTTGCAACTTGGTTAGCTAGTTTTATACCATCGCCAATAGCCACAATATCAACATCTTTTGCATCACCACGTTTTAAAATAAAATCGCGTACAAAACCACCAATCACAAAACTGTCTAAATTTAATTCTTTAGCAGATTGCGATATGGTTTTAAAAATTGGCTTTTGTAATGCTTTTTTGTAATTCATCAATTAAATTCCAATCGTTAAATTCCAAATTCCAAACCAGTTTCGATTGGAATTTGGTACTTAACGATTGGGTTTTATGTTCGTATTATCTTAACCAAACCATCATTACTTAACTTGATAATGGAAGATGGTTTATTACAGATTTTTTCGCGTTGCAAATTTACAACATAGTCCACACCTTTTAAAACCTCAGACGTTATTTCTTTAAAGGATTTTGGTGTTGGAAAACCACTAATATTAGCGGAGGTTGAAACAATAGCCCCATTTAGTTTTCTGCATAGTTGATAGCAAAACCCGTCATCAGGAATTCTTATGGCAATGGTTTTATCTTCAGCAATTAAATTTTCGGCTAAATTTTGCGCATCGTTATAAATTATAGTTGTTGGTTTGTCAGTTATATCTATAATATTTAAAGCAACTTCGGGTACTCTTTTTACATACTTTTTTAACATTCTATCATCAGCTACCAAACAAATAAGCGCTTTACTATCTTTGCGTTGTTTTAATTTATATATTTTTTTTACAGCATCAAAATTTGAAGCGTCACAGCCAATACCCCAAACGGTATCGGTGGGGTAGAGTATAAGCCCACCTTCTTTTAAAACTTGTAATGCGTTTTTTATTTCTTCATGCATAAATACCTATACTATAAATGCTTATTTAAACTTATAAACACCTAATTTCTTTTTTATATTTTTAAACGTAAAATTCCAATAAGAAGAAATTGAGTTTCCTATACTTTGCTTGCGCCATTCCGTAAATGGAATAGCCTCTTCTTTTAGCTTTGCTTCCTCACTTGGGTCAATAATAAAATCTTTGAAGAATTCTGATAACTCTACCTCTCCATAGCCTACAAATGCATTAATTTTATTTTCTTGATGAATCACCGCGGTCCATGTTCTGTGGTTTCTAATTTGTACTATATTTTTTTCGCGTTTCCAATGCGAATGCCGAATAGCCCACACGGTTTTTGGTGCATCGTTTTTTTCTATTAGGGAAATAAAGGGATTGTACTGGTCAAAACGTTTACCAATTTTTATGTCTGGACTTGTTTGGATGGTATAACCGTCAATGAAATCTATAGCCGTAAATTTTTGTTTATTGAATTGCTTTTGAACGGCATCTATATAATCCTTACTAATACAATCATCGTTATCAATGCGGCTAGTGATAATATAATCCTGATTGAAATTGGAAACATAAGACTTAATTCCTGGTAGAAATTGTTCCATGCCATCTACAAAAATAGGTTTGAAATTGACTAATTTAGCTTCTAATTCACTAATAACAATCTTGTATTTTTCAGGAGTTGTTGTATCGAAAAAGACCAGCCATTCAAAATTTTTATTCGTTTGTTCTGCAATACTGTGAAAACAATATTTTATAAAAAGTTCAAAGCGATTCTCATGCCATTTATCAGTTAGAACGGGTACGTTATTTTTAGTCGATTTCCAATCTGGTTGTCTTAAATTAAAACGGGTTATTAAAAAATGTTTGAACATATCTATATTAATTTATGAAGCTTATATTTGTATCGATGCAAATATATAATGAACTTATTTAAACTTTTTGGATTGAAGCGAAAATTAGTTGTTTTGTGACCAGTTGAAGGCTTTTTTGAGTGGCATAGCATCGCTACGGAATGAAAAAAAGACAAAAAGTGGGTGCAAAAAGGCAATTTTTTAGCCAATTAAAAAAGTTTAAATGAGTTCAATAGAAAACTTTTAAAATTTGTTTGTTTTTCAGTAATGTCGGTATTGATTAGATTAAAGTATTAAAATTTAAAAGAAAGCAGTATTATTTTATGAAAAGAAGTGAAGTTGAAGTATTTAATAATAGTTTGGATGAATTAAGCAAAAGACATTTAACCCAAATTGTTTGTGATTTTGACTCTTATGAGGGAGGGATTGGAGAGCGGAACATCATTAAGATTATTCCTTTTAATGGTTTCAATGTCAACGTAAAGGCTTTTAAAGTTCCAAATTTAATTAATCAAATTGCTTATAATTTTTTCAGAAAAAGTAAGGCACAACGTTCTTTTGAATATGCAAACAAATTATTGGAATTAGGTGTTGGTACACCTAAACCTTTAGCTTATTTTGAATATAAATCTTTATTATTATTCAAAAAAAGTTTTTACATAAGCGAACAATTGGATTGCGATATTACTTATAGAGATCTAACTAGCGATTTTGATTATCCAGATTATGATAATATTCTTAGAGCATTTACACGGTTTACCTATAGTTTACATGAAAAAGGAATTCATTTTCTAGACCATTCGCCAGGAAACACGCTGATTAAAAGAAATGGTGATGCTTATGATTTTTATTTAGTTGATTTAAACCGGATGAATTTTGGAGAATTAGATTTTGAAACTAGAATAAAAAACTTCTCAAGGCTTACTATACATAAAAGTATGGTAGAAGTTATGAGCGATGAGTATGCGACATGTTCTGGTGAAGATTATAATAAGATTTTCAATGTAATGTGGAAAGAAACAGAAGATTTTCAAGAAAAATATTATAGAAAAAAGCGTTTAAAAAAGAAGTTTCTTAAAAATAAGTAAGCCTATTTATTTGTTTTCCATAATCTATAAAGCTTAATATACTTTAAAAAAGTAACATTATAAGTTTGCACACAAATGATCCAACCGTTTAAGCCATCTAGAAATCCTAATCTTAAAAAATATGCTTTGAAGAATGCCCAAGTAGGTCTGTAAATAATTTTCCAAATAGATGATTTTTTTCCAAGTTTATAATAAGCTTCTGCGGCAATAGTTGAAAAACGCTCAACTTTTAAATTGTGCTCTATGTAATCTCTATAAATCCAATGCAGTAAATCTCCTTTTAGTTTACCAGCCATCAATCCTTTTTTTAGAGCATAAGTGTCATGCGGGTTTATTCCTTTCCACTCGCCACTTCCTTTTTTAAATAATCTAAGTTTTTTATCGGGATACCAATCCGAATGCTTTATCCACTGTCCACAATAATTATTTAACCTGTTGCAGTAATAACCATCATAATCAAAGTTGTTTTTTACTTTAAGTATGGATGCTTTGAGTTTTTCAGATAAAGCTTCATCACCATCTAACGATAAGATATAGTCGTATTTAGCCAGTGAAAGCGCATAGTTTTTTTGCTCAATATAGCCTTCAAACCCATGCTCTATAAGCCTAACGTTGAATGTGGCACAAATTTCTTGGGTTTTGTCTGTTGAAAAAGAATCGACTACAATAATTTCATTGGCAACATCCATTAGAGAACTTAGGCATTTCTCTAAATGTTCTTCTTCATTGTAGGTTATTATGATGGCTGAAAGTTTTATCATTGTTGTTTTGTAACTATTCAGCCTTCAATATAGCAATTGTTTTAAACGCG
>TARA_R110002049_G_scaffold309077_2_pt1 | contig 24237 bp, 23 predicted proteins | sample TARA_R110002049 | Tara Oceans TARA_R110002049 (sample SAMEA4396941) | marine metagenome | biome: Polar Biome; feature: [SRF] surface water layer (ENVO:00010504); material: water (ENVO:00002006), including particulate matter (ENVO:01000060) such as... | depth 5 m
TGCCACCGGCATTTTGGGAGCGCTGTGTTGTGAGATCGGACTTGATTGGAGGATTTGCCGCGGGCTTGGTGTGATGGCGCGGGCGGTCGGCATCGTCGGGCATTTGCTGGAAGAAAGCCGCAACCCTATTGCGCGAAAGCTTTGGTTGGAAACCGAAGCGCGCGCGACCGAACATCTGAACGACGAGGAGGCCTGATTATGGCAGGCAAGTCGCTTGAGGAAAAAGTCGTTGTCATCAGCGGTGCCGGACGCGGTATCGGGCGGGAAATTGCGCTGGAGGCCGGACGGGCAGGTGCGCATGTGGTGGTCAATGACATCGGCGCAGCACTTGACGGAGAGGGCACGGATGACACCCCCGCAGATGACGTAGTACAGGTGATTAAAGACGCAGGCGGATCAGCGGTCGCAAGCCACGATTCCGTCGCAGAATGGGACAGCGCCAACCGGATTATCTCCTGCGCGCTTGATACCTTCGGGCGCGTTGATGCCGTGGTTAATAACGCAGGCATTCTGCGGGACCGGTTCTTTTTCAACATGAACCCCGAGGAGTGGAAATCTGTTATTGATGTGCACTTAAACGGTGCCTTTTATATGTCGCGTGCCGCAGCACCGCATATGAAAAAACAAGGGTCCGGCGCGTTTGTGCATATCGTCTCGACCACCGGATTGATTGGCAATCTGGGGCAGGCGAATTATGGTGCGGCCAAATTGGGCATTGCTGCGATGTCGAAATGTATCGCGATGGATATGGCGCGATTTAACGTGCGGTCCAACTGTGTTTCCCCCTTCGCGATGAGCCGGATGATCGGCTCGATCCCGTCCGAGACGCCTGAACAACAGGCGCGTCTGGATAAGCTCAAATCAATGGAGCCAGGCAAGATCGCGCCTTTCGTGGCCTATCTGACCTCCGACCTGTCAAAAGACGTCTCGGGTCAGATTTTCGCAGTGCGCGCGAACGAGATTTTCCTGATGAGCCAGAGCCGTCCGCTCCGTTCGGTGCATGCCGATGGCGGCTGGAGCATTGAAACCATCGCCGAACGCGCGATCCCCGCGATGCAGGCCAATTTCTATCCGCTTGACCGGTCTCAGGATGTATTCTCCTGGGATCCGGTGTGACCTGACGGGCATCGCAATGGGGTTTAGCTACGACAGCGCGATAGAGTTCAGGACCGATTGGGTTGAGGCCGAATATGCGGCCTCCGATGTGATCCTCTATGCTTTGGGCGTGGGTTTCGGGCAAGATTTGCGTGATGACACGGCGCTTGATTTTGTATTGGAAACCCGTGGTCCCAAGGTCCTGCCGACCATCGCGACCACCTTAGTCAAAAGCATTTCGCGCGATCTGGGGCTTGAGATGTCGGGTGTGGTCCATGCGGCGCAACGGCTTGAAGTCATCTCGCCCTTGCCGCCCTCAGCGCGTTTTTTCTGGCAAGCGGCGGTCAGCGAGATCGTCGACCGAGGGCCGGACAAGGGCGCGGTCGTGACCTTTGAAACCACAGCACGGGAAACGGTTGAGGGACCGGTGTTGTTTATTCTGCACAACACCCTGTTGGCCCGCCGCGATGGTGGCTGTGGTGGTCCAGAGATGCCGAAGACTGCGCGCGATGCCATGCCAGATCGCACACCGGATATTACTCACAAGGTTCCAACACGCGCGGATCAAGCGCTTTTATACCGTTTGAACGGCGATCTGAACCCGCTGCATGTGGAGCCGGAGGCGGCTCGCAAAGCAGGGTTTCCAATACCAATTCTGCACGGCCTGTGTACCTATGGCATCGCTTGCCGTGCCATTGTCGAGGCCGTCTGCGCCTCCGATCCCACACGACTGCGCAGCATTGAAGGCAAGTTCACCGCACCGGTGTTTCCTGACGACGAGATTACTGTGCGTATCTGGAACGAAGGACGGAACATCCGTTTCTCCTGCGCTGTCGCAGAACGCGACGTGGTGGTTTTCGACGACGGGCTATGCCGTCTGTTTGATCCCAGCCCAGCGAGGAATTAACTATGTATTCTGGTCCGGTCATCGACACGTTTTTGCACGGGCCTTGGATTGGTGATGCGACCGATCTGTCGCGGGCCGACCGTGTCGACTGGGGCCACGACAAACGCCTGCACCGTGTGATGCAGACCTTTAGCCACGTCGGCACCCAAGGCGCGCAGACCAACTTCCGTAGCGTTGAAGCTGTGTTGCAGGAAATGGGCGCGGCCGGGGTCGACCACGCGGTGCTGGCGGTCAAAGTATACTACCCCGCCAAGGCGCAGGCGGTACTTGCGCTAAATAAATCCTTTGCAGAACTCGCTGCGGCATCTGATAGCAAACTGAAATGGATCGCTTCTCTGATCCCGCCAGAGCTTGGTGCGGGAAGTTATTGGGATTTGATGGAGAACTCCCGCATGCTCGATGCGCTGGCCGATCTGCCAGGGCTATGCGGGGTCCACATCACACCTTCGCCATGGGGAATCGCGCCAAACGACCGCTGGTTCTATCCGGCTTATGCCAAGTGTGTCGAACTGGAGCTGCCAGTTTATTCTTACGTTGGTGCACCTGGCCCGCTGTGGCCGATGGAGTTGAACAATCCAGCGCATCTGGATGACGTAGCACTGGCCTTTCCGGATTTGACGATCATTGCGCACCACATTGGGGACCCTTGGACGGATATATCGGTCCGACTGGCCGCGCGCCATGAGAATTTCTACATCTGTACCTCAGCTTGGGCCCCGAAAAGCTATCCCGCCGCCTTGTTTAAATTTCTGGCAGGCGGATGGCACGGCGTCAAAGGCTGCGACAAGGTGCTGTTCGCTTCGGACTACCCGTTAATGGACATTTCCCGATGCACGGCATCGGCGCGCAAAATGCCGCTGGACGCAGACCGCCTCGCGGCTTTTCTGCACGGTAATGCGGCCAAGCTGTTCGGATTTGAAGCATGACTGTGAACAGCTTTGATCCCGCTCAGAACGGTTGGGAGATGACCCAATACGACGGCTTTGTCGGACTTGTCGGCCCGTTCTGGAAGCGTGAGAACGCCGACGGCAGCACGAGCCACGGGTTCGAGGCAGAGGAGCGGCACGTCAATCTGCTGGGCGTCGTGCAGGGCGGAATGCTGATGACCTTTGCCGACCGGAGCCTTGGACTTGAGGCATGGAAGGCGGCGGGGGATCAGCCCTCCACAACTGTGCAATTCAACATGAATTTCATCGCGGCTGCGCAGATCGGCAGCTTTGTCGAGGTCACGCCTGTTGTCACCCGTGCCACCCGAAGCCTGATTTTCATGGAAGGCAGGCTGGTCAACGGCGAAACCGAACTCGCCACCGCCACTGGCGTTTGGAAAGTTGTCTGGCGCGGCCCTAAAGCCGCAACCTCTGAGGCCCGCGAACGCGCAGCACCCGTTTAAACCTGAAGGAACCACAGATGGATCGTGTAAAAGACAAAGTTGCATTTATCACGGGCGCGGCCAGCGGCATCGGCGCAGCCTGCGCGCGTTTGCTGGCGCAGGAAGGCGCAAAGATCGTGCTGGCAGATGTGCAGGATGACATGGCGCGAGAGGTGTTGGCCGAGATCAAAGATGCGGGAGGCGAGGGGCATGTCATCCATCTTGATGTTACCTCCGAAGAGAACTGGCAGCAGGCGATGGCAGGGGTGCTGGAGCGCTTCGGTGCGTTGAATATCCTAATCAACTGTGCTGGCACTACCCACGCGAAATCGTCCTTTCCCAGCGACGCGCCGCTGGACGAATGGCGCAACATCATGTCGGTCAACCTTGATGGAACCTTTTTGGCAACCAAGCACGGCTTGGGCGCGATGAAGAAATCCACTCCGGTGAATGGCTCGATCATCAACATCTCGTCGGTTTACGGCATGGTCGGACTGGCAGGGATCGGGGCCTATAATGCCTCGAAGGGCGGAGTGCGGATCTATAGCAAATCCGTCGCACTATCTTGTGCGCAAGAGGGGGTGAATGTGCGGGTCAATACGATCCATCCCGGCATAATTGACACGCCGCTGCTGCAGCGCGCGCTGTCACGCAATGACGATCCGGTCGCCGCGCGCAAAGTCTATGACGCGTTGCAGCCCGTCGGGCACCTTGGCGCGCCTGAGGATATCGCCTTTGGCGCACTCTATCTGGCATCGGACGAAGCGAAATTTGTGACGGGTGCGGAGCTTGTCATCGACGGGGGCTACACCGCGCGCTGACGCGGTGAGGGGGGAAAACCATGAAACGCTTTGATCATTTTATTAACGGCCAGTGGACGGCACCTGCAACGGGAAATTATCTCGACAGTGAAAATCCGGCCACGGGCAAACCTTGGTCGCAAATCGCGCAGGGCACCGAGGCGGATGTGAACGAAGCGGTGGCTGCCGCGCAGAAGGCTTTTGACGGCGAATGGGGCGCGATGACAGCAACCCGACGGGGCGAACTGATCTGGCGCATGGGCGATGTGTTGTTGCAGAACGTCGACAAACTGGCCGAACTGGAAACCCTCGATAATGGGCGCATCCTGTCGGATATGAAGGGGATCGTCGGATATCTGGCCGAGTTCTTTCGCTATTATGGCGGGCTGGCCGACAAGATTGAAGGCGCCGTGCCACCTGTCGAAAAGCCGAATTACTTTAATTACACCCGCCACGAACCCTTCGGTGTGGTCGCCGCATTGGTGCCGTGGAACAGCCCGTTGCTGCTGACGGTTTGGAAGCTCGCGCCAGGATTGGCGGCAGGCAATACCTTTGTCGTCAAGCCGCACGAATTTGCCTCCGCTGGCGCTCTCGAACTAGCTTCCTTGATGGCGGAGGCCGGATTTCCAGCGGGGACCGTTAATGTGGTGACGGGTCTGGGACAGGACGTGGGTGTGCCGCTTGTCGCGCACCCTGACGTGCGCAAGATCGCCTTTACCGGCGGCGATGTGGCTGGCCGCGCTATCGCGAAATCCGCCGCCGATGACTTCAAGCCGATAACCCTCGAACTCGGCGGCAAGTCGCCCAACATTATCTTTGCTGACGCCGATCTGGACGCAGCTGCCAAAGGCACGGTGATGGGCATGTTCACCACAAACGGACAGGCCTGCGTCGCGTGTTCACGGGTGCTTGTGCATAAGGACGTCGCGGAAAAGTTCAACGAAAGGTTGATCTACCACACCTCTGCAGCGCGACTTGGCGATCCGATGAGCAAGGACACTGATATGGGGCCGCTGATCTCAGCGTCGCACTTTGATCGGGTGATGGGTTTCGTCAACGAAGCGCGCGAACAAGGGGCAAGCTGTATTCTGGGTGGCGAGAAATCGACCCGCGAGGGGCTGGAGGCCGGATATTTTCTGGAGCCGACTATATTAGGGAATATCACCAACGACATGCGGATTGCGCAAGAAGAGGTGTTTGGCCCTGTGATGGCATGCCTCACCTTCGAAGACGAGGAGGAGGCGATCAGGATTGCCAACGACACCCGCTACGGGTTGGGCGCGGGCCTTTGGACCGAAGACATGCGCCGTGCATTCCGCGTCTCCAACCGCCTGCAAGCCGGCTCGGTTTACGTCAATTCCTTTCGGGTAGTCAGCTATATGTCGCCCTTCGGTGGCTACAAGCAAAGTGGCATCGGGCGTGAAAACGGCTTGGAGGCGATCCGCGAATATCAGCAAACCAAGAGTGTTTGGTTCAACCTTAATGAGGACGCGCCGGCACCTTTTGGCAAGCCATACGGATAATAGCAGCCTGCGAAAAAAATATACCTTGTCGCAGGTTTTAATGGTATAACCATTAAAGAACGGGTTGGTGTGCTGGAGGTGATTCCAACCTGTGAGAGAATGGTCGGAAAACGACGTGAAAATCAGTCGGACCCGTCCAATACGCGAAGAAGAGTTCAAAGCCCGAAACGGGCGTATTTGGGAGGATACTATGAAGTTCACATTTGTTAATCTTGCTGCAGCGGCGACGCTGTCGCTGCTACCCGTCACGGGTTTTGCACAAAGCCTGAGCTGGGCTTCTGGCTGGCCTCCGGGCGGTTTTATTCCTAACGCGGTTGACAAGGCTGCTGCCTATATCTCGGAAAACTCCGACCTTGAGGTGAAACATTTTCCCTTGTCACTGCTGAGCTTTACCGAGACCGTCGCAGGTCTGCGCGACGGTGTCGTTGATATCGGCTATGTGTTGATGCCTTATTTTCCGGCCGAGTTTTCCGAAACCAATTTGGCGTCGGACCTGACCATGCTGGCGACCTCCGGCATAGTGACTGAAGCACCGGGGCTTGCGATGACGGGCGCGCTTGCCGAATATATCATGCTTGATTGTGCGGGTTGCCGCAGCGAATTTACCGCGCAAAACCAAGTCTACCTGGCGGGTGGGGCGACGACCGAATACCGCAACCAGTGTGACCGTTCCGTAAGCACCATCGCCGATATGAAGGGGCTCAAGATCCGCAACGGTGCGGCAAACTTCGGCCGCTATGCCGAAAAGCTTGGCGCTGTTAAGGTCGCGATTTCGGGCGGCGAGATCTATGAGGCGATGTCGGCCAACGCGATTGATTGCGCCATGGTTGCCATCCCCGAATTGCTGAGCTTGCGTCTGATTGAGGTGGTCAAATCCATCACCATGGGCGCGCCGGGCGGTGTGTTCGCCGGTACTGGCAGCGCGAACGTCAACCTTGATGTCTGGAAGGAAATGACGCCCGAGCAGCGCGAAGTCGTGCTGCATGCCGCATCACAACTGAGCGCGGATATCGCCGTGGGCTATGTGCTGACAGAAAAGGATGCCATGCAGCAAGCCAAAGATGCAGGGATCGAGTTCATCGACGCGGCACCTGACCTAGTCGCGGCAACCGAAGCCTTTGTGAAAGAAGACATCGGTACCATCGGCGAACAATACAAGACCAGCTATAACGTTGATGACGTTGACGGAAAAATCGAGAAAATCACCGCTTTGATTGAAAAGTGGAAAGGTCTAGTCGGACCCGTGGCGGAAGATGCGGCTGGCTTTGACAAGCTGCTGTGGGACCAGATCTATTCCAAGATCGACGTCAATTCCTACGGTTTGGAATAGGCCCCAATTCCAAGTTCTGCCGTTCGCCCATGATCGGGGCGGACGGATACCGTTATTTACTGGATAGTGATCGGACCAAGGTATGGATGTCATCGAACGGATTTTGGCGCGCATCCTCGACGGGGTGACCTTTTTGGGGGCTCTCGCGGTCTTTTTGATGATGGCGCATATTACTCTGGACGTCGCGATGCGGTTTTTGTTCAACGACCCGCCGCCCGGTACGCTGATCATCGTCTCACGTTATTACATGGTCGTGGTGGCCTTTCTCTCACTCGCCTTTGCAGAGCGTCGCAGCGGCCACATCAACGTAGAAATCGTGTCCGAGCGCTTTCCACTGCCCGTGCAGAATACCTTCAATGTCTTAGGTGCTATGCTGTCATGTACGATTTTTGCAATGCTGGCGTGGCGCGGTTTTGAAGAGGGCATGAAAAAGCAACACATCGGTGCGTTTGCCCTTGAGCAGGGCATCGCGATCCCGATTTGGCCCTCATATTACCTGCTGCCGATCGGTGCGGGTCTGATGTGCGTGACTTTGATTTTCAAGATCCTGCGCCACTTGCTGGGTGGCCCCCACAAAACCGTGCTGGAGCCGTTCTGAGATGGGCTTGACCGACGTACAGATCGGATATGCAGGCATTGGCCTTTTGTTGCTTTTGATCGCGCTGCGGGTGCCCATCGGTGTATCGCTGATCTCGGTCTCCTTCGGCGGCATCTGGTTGCTGGTCGGCGAACGTGCGGCCTGGGGAACGCTGGGCATTGTCCCTTACGACTTCGCGGCGAGCTGGCAGCTCAGTTCGATCCCGATGTTCCTGCTGATGGGCTTTTTCTGCTATCACGCAGGGCTGACCAAGGGGCTGTTCGATGCCGCCCGCGTCTGGTTTGCGCGACTGCCGGGGGGGCTGGCTGTGGCGGCCGTATTCGGGTCGGCGGGTTTTGCTGCTGTCACGGGGTCATCGATTGCCTGCGCCGCCGCCATGGGCCGCATCGCGGTTCCCGAGATGATGCGCCACCGCTATGACCCGGGCTTTGCTACCGGCACCGTTGCCGCTGCTGGCACGATCGGGGCGCTGATCCCCCCCTCTATCCTGATGATCCTCTACGGCATCATCGCGCAGGTGCCGATTTCGCAGCTTTTTCTGGGCGGGACGGTCGCAGGGCTGTTGACGGCGTTCAGCTATGTCGCCGTGATCATGATCCGGACCAAGATTAACCCGAGACTGGCTCCCCATGTCGAAGAGCACATCGGCTGGCGCGAGCGTTTTTTGGCCCTCGGCGACACATGGCCGGTCATTTTGCTCATCCTTGGCGTCTTTGGCGGGTTGTTTTCGGGCCTGTTCTCGGCGACCGAAGCTGGTGCCGTCGGGGCCACCCTCGCGATGCTGATTGCGTTGCTGAAGGGAAGCTTGAACTTCAAAGTTGTTAAAGATGCGCTGGTTGAAACATTGCTGACTTCGGCGGCGCTGTTCATCATCGCTATCGGTGCCAGCATGCTCTCGCGATTTATGGCGTTTAGTGGCGCTGGCGACCAGTTTGCCGCATTGATCGGCGGGCTGGGGGCTGATCCGGTCGTCCTTCTGATCGGGATCGCTTTTATCTACCTTATCCTAGGCATGTTTCTGGAACCGATCGGCGCGATGCTTCTGACGCTGCCGATTTTCCTGCCAATCGTTGGTGCCGCAGATATGAACCTTGTCTGGTTCGGCGTGCTTCTCGCCAAGTTTCTTGAGATCGGGATGATCACCCCACCGATTGGCCTGAACGTGTTTGTCATCAAAAGCGTCGTCGGCAACCTTGTCAGTACCGGCGCAATCTTTCGCGGCATCATGTGGTTTCTGGTGGCAGATGCGGTGGTTGTTGGCCTGCTCATCACCTTTCCCGAGGTCGTTCTTTTCCTGCCGAGGTTGCTCAATTGACCCGCAGGCACCCACAAAGTTCTGAAAGGAATTAAGTCGTGACCCAAAAGAATCCCCAAACGGCAGATCAGATCGATCTGGCTATTGTTGGTGCCGGATTTGCCGGCCTCTATATGTTGTTCAAGGCCCGCAAAATGGGGCTGCGTGCGCAGGTTTTCGAGGCGGGCGACGATGTCGGTGGTACTTGGTACTGGAACCGCTATCCCGGGGCGCGGTGTGATGTCGAATCGATGCAGTATTCCTATTCATGGGATGAGGAGCTTCAGCAGGACTGGAACTGGAGCGAACGCTTCGCCACCCAGCCCGAAATCCTTGATTACGTCCGCCATGTCGCGGACCGCCATGACTTACGCAGAGATATCAAATTTAACACGCGGATCATGTTGGGCCAGTATGACGAAGCGGCGCAGGTTTGGACGGTAGAAGAGGACGACGGCACGCAGACCCAAGCCCAATTTCTGGTTCTTGCTACAGGCTGTCTGTCGGCCGCGCGCCTGCCAGATCTACCGGGGCGCGATACATTCAAGGGGGATACCTATCACACCGGCGACTGGCCGCATGAAGGCGTCGATTTTACGGGCAAAAGGGTTGCGGTCATAGGCACCGGATCGTCAGGCATTCAGGTCATTCCCGAAATCGCCAAACAGGCCAAACACCTTACAGTGTTCCAACGCACGCCCAATTTCTCGCTGCCGGCCCGCAACCAACCGTTATCGGAGCAATATATCGAGGGCTGGAAAGGGCGGTATTCTGAGTTTCGCAAGAAGGCGCGCGAGGAGACCGGATCAGGCACGCTTTACGATCCGCCCAAATGCTCCGCACTCGAGGTTTCGGACGCCGAGCGTGAGCGCGAATATCGCTGGCGCTGGGAGAAGGGTGGTGCGAATTTCATGCATTCCTTCAACGACTTGGTTATCAACGAGAAAAGCAACCAAACGGCGGCTGACTTCGTGCGCGACCGTATTCGCGAAACCGTCAAGGACGCGAAAACTGCCGAGCTTCTGTGCCCAACGGACTATCCGATTTTCACCAAGCGCATCTGCGTCGACAGCCATTATTTCGCGACCTACAACCGCGATAATGTGACCCTTGTCAGCCTCAAAGAAACCCCGCTTGAGCGTATCGAGCCTACTGGCATCCGGACCACGCAAGCTTTACATGAGTTTGACGTCATCGTTTACGCAACCGGGTTTGACGCCATGACAGGTGCCGTCACCGCGATTGATCTGCGGGGCCGCGGCGGCGCTACTATTCCTGAAAAATGGGCCGAAGGGCCACGCGCCTATCTGGGGCTGGCCTGCCACGGGTTCCCCAATCTGTTTATGATCACAGGACCGGGCAGCCCATCGGTTTTGTCGAATGTTGTTGTGTCGATTGAACAGCACGTCGATCTGGTCTCGGACCTTCTTGTGGCCGCGCGAGTCGAAGGCATCGGGCAGATTGAGGCCGAGCGCGCCGCCGAAGACGCATGGGTCACCCACGTCAACGAGGTTGCCGCCGCCACCCTGCTGCCACGTGCGGCATCGTGGTACATGGGCGCGAATATTCCCGGTAAGCCGCGGGTGTTCATGCCCTACATCGGCGTCGGAAATTACCGTAAGAAATGCGAAGAAATCAAGCGTAACGGCTTTGAGGGCTTTACGTTCCAAACGCCTGCGATGCGCGAAACAGCCTGACCCGTGCCTTGGACCCAAGGACGGGCCGTCACCCACAGGGAGTGGACCGGATGAACGATCAAACAACGCGTGCTTATCAAATGGTCGGGTTTGACCTGCCCTTACAGGCAAATACCTATCCAATGCCGGTGCCGGACGGCACGCAGGTGCTGGTGAAGGTCAAGGGAGCAGGGGTCTGCCACAGCGATCTACACATTCAGGACGGGCACTACGATCTGGGAAGCGGCGAAAAGATGTCCTTCGAAGGTCGCATTCAGTTTCCCTTCACCCCTGGCCATGAAACGACAGGGGCAGTCGTCGCTTTGGGGCCGGATGCTTCGGGCATTAAGGTTGGTACCAACGCAGTGGTCTGCTCTTGGGTTGGCTGCGGCAGTTGTGCACATTGTAAGCAAGGTAACGAACATCTGTGCGGTGCGCCGAATTTCATCGGCGTCAACAAGCCTGGTGGCTATTCCGATTATGTGATGGTGCCGCACCCGCGCTACTTGATTGAACTGGGCGACCTCGATCCGGTCAAGGCAGCACCAATGTCGTGCTCCGGTCTGACAACCTATAGCGCGCTGCGAAAATTTGGGAGTATCCTCAAGGATCTACCTTTGGTCATTCTCGGGGCAGGGGGCTTGGGTCTGATGGCGACCGGTCTGATGGGCAAGCTCGACTTTGCCGCGCCCGTGGTAGTGGAAATTGACACCGCAAAACGCAGCGCAGCGCTAAAGGCAGGCGCATCAGCCGCAATCGACCCGAAGGATCCAGACGCCGCGCAACAAATTCGGGATGCAGTGGGCCAGCCGGTTCTGGCGGTGCTTGATTTGGTAGGCAGCACCGAGACCGCGGAGCTGGGGCTTTCGCTGATCGAAAAAGGCGGGAGGATCGTGATTGTCGGGTTGCTCGGCGGGGATATCCGCATTCCGGTGCCGTCATTGCCGCTCAAAGCGATCACCTTGCAAGGCAGCTATATCGGCAGCCCTGCTGAACTGCGCGAGCTGGTGACGCTGCTGCGTGAGAAGGGCTTACCCGACACGCCACTTGATTGCCGCCCGCTTGATCAGGCCGATGCCGCGCTGAGCGATCTGCGCGCGGGCAAGGTTATTGGACGCGTTATCCTAATCCCTTAATTAAGGCCGAAGGAAGTTTCAATGCCCCTACACCCCGTTGTTGCCGCTCTCGTGGAAAAGATGGCGGATGCGCCTGCCTTGTCTGATGGCACGCCCGCTGAATCGCGCGCGCGGCTGGCCCTGACCCGCGATGCCTTGGGCAAAGGCCCCGAGATGGCACAGGTCGAGGATGTGATGATACCGGCGCGCGGCGGGGCGATCCGTACACGTTTTTTCCGCCCCGTCGCGGATCCGCTCGGCATCGTGACCTTTCTGCATGGCGGAGGCTGGGTCCTCGGCACGATTGAGGATTTTGACACATTTGCTCGCACGCTGGCCGCGCATAGCGGTTGCACGGTGCTGCTGCCCGATTACCGTCTCGCCCCCGAGGCGCCTTTCCCCGCGGGATTGGAAGATACCGAAGACACCCTACGCTGGGTCCACGCCAACCGTGATGTGTTAGCGGATAGAAACAGCCCTCTGGTGATTGCAGGCGACAGCGCTGGTGCCAACCTTGCCACCGTGACCGCGCGCCGATTGGCGGGAGAGATCCCCTTGGCGTTGCAGGTTTTGTACTATCCGGTCGCGGGCAGCGATTTCGAGACCGGCAGCTACCTTGAGCACGGCACAGGCCTCCCGCTCAAGGCGCGGGATATGACGTGGTTCTTCAATCATTACGCCCCCAGCAATCTTTGGACTTCACCAGATGTCATTCCGCTGTCCGCCAGCGATCTCTCGAGCTTGCCCGCTACGGTTGTGGTCACGGCCGAATACGACGTTCTTGCAGATGAGGGCCGCGCATACGCCGAAAAGTTGCGCCAAGCAGGGCTGGTGGTGACTGAACGGCAGGGGGCGGGGATGACCCACGGGTTTATCCGCCTGCATAATCTGATTGATACGGTGCAGGCAGAGCTGGAGATTGTGGGACGCAATATCCGCTCTGCCTGCGAGAAAGCCACGCGATCCTAGTTGTAGGTGAGCGCCCGAAATGCGGATTGTACTCCCCCCCGACGTTTATCTGCGCTAAACCCCTAGTCATTGAACACTCTGAAGGGTTGTCATTTGATCACCAAGGTCCCAAAAAAGTCGGCGCCACTGAATGCCCGCGAGAAACTGCGCGACAGTCTGCGCAAACGTATTCTTGAAGGCGAGTTTGCGACGGGCGATCTGCTGCCATCCGAGCGGACTTTGGTGGAGGAGTCCGGCTTAAGCCGTGGCTCAATCCGTGAGGCGATCCGTGCGCTAGAAGTAGAAGGGCTGATCGAAACCAACCGCGGCCGTTTTGGGGGTAGCAAAGTAATCGTGCCCAAGCGCGACCGTTTAATCCATTTAGTTGATATTTTCGTGCGGGCGAACGGGGTATCGCTTAGCAGCTTGCTGGATTGTCGCGCGGCAGTTGAGCCGATGATGGCGCGTCTTGCCGCCCGTCATATAACCGACGCCGATCTGGCGCGACTTGAAAAGCTGCATGAGGAATTCATCGCCTCGGCTGACGATCTGGTGACATACCGCAAAATCAACTACGCATGGCATCTGCAAATCGCGCGGATTAGCCAGAACGAACCGTTGATGGCGCTGATCGAGCCGATCCTCAACATCGCTTTGGAATCCAAGGCTTATGAGAACGTGACCACGCCGGAAAACCGACAGCGCGCCATCGGCGCGCATTCCGATGTGATGTCGGCCTTGCGCGCGAAAGACGAGGCGGGGGCTGCCTTTGCGATGGAAGCACATCTGACCAGCTATTCCCGACTGACTCGCGCCGTCGAAAGCTAGACGCAAAGTGCTCGGAGGACTGCGCCAAGGAGTATGTCACAGCCGTTTTTAAAGGTCTTACCAATTGACGTTTCGAACCGGAGCCCGTAAGATATCCTCATGTCGCCGGACGTCTGGATCAGTCGACGAGGGATGAGGTTTAATCAATTGATTAATATTAGTAAATTAGATCTATTTGTTTTGCAGACATCAGATTCTAAGGCTTGGCTTTCTGATTTCATATCTAAGGCTCTCGGAAAAGAGACCACCTTAAAGTCTTACCAATCAATAGTGAAGTCTTACACCCTCACGATAGGGTCTGAATATGTCTGACACACCACGCCTTTTGTCGGGGATCAAGGTTCTGGACCTGTCCAAGGTTCTCGCCGGTCCGCTCTGTGCGCAGTATCTTTCGGACATGGGTGCCGAGGTGATCAAGGTCGAGGCTCCGGTATCGGGTGACGATACGCGGGGATGGCCGCCATTCCGTGCCGCTGGCATGGGTGCCGTATTCATGAGCGCCAATCGTGGTAAACGCAGCATCGCCATTGATATGAAAACCGATGAAGGACGCGCCTTGGTGCATGACCTTGCGCGCACTTGTGACGTTGCGATCGAGAGTTTTGGCACCGGTGTGGCTGAACGGTTGGGAATTGATCGCGCGATCTTGCAAGGTGTTAATCCACGGCTAATCCACTGTAGCATTTCCGGCTTTGGCCGAAACGGACCGATGAAGAATGCAGCCGGATATGATGTAATATTGCAAGCCTTTAGCGGTATGATGTCGCTCACTGGCGAAGATGATGGACCACATGTGCGCAGCCCAATCTCGCCGATTGATCAAAGCACCGGGTTTCACGCGCTTTCCGGAATTCTCGCGGCACTCTATGCCCGCGAGGCCACGGGTGCTGTCGAAGCCGTGGAGGTATCGCTCTACGAGACAGCGCTTGGTCTGCTCGCATATAATTTTCAAAGCTATTGGGAGCGCGGCCATCAACCGTCCCGATGCGGTTCCAGCCATGAGGCGTTGTGCCCCTATCAGGTTTTCGACGCGGCGGACGGTGCCGTGATGATCGGGGTGGCAAACGATTCACTCTGGCGCAAATTCTGCAAAGTGGCGGGCTTGGATGATATCGTCGAGGACCCGAAATTTGCCACCAACGCCGCGCGCGTGGATCATCGGCCTGAGACCTTGGCCCATGTCAAAGCAGCTGTTGCCGCCAAGCCGATGCAGTTTTGGGATGATGAACTGGCAAAATTGCGGGTGCCCTGTTCACCGATTAACGATCTGGCGGCAGTTTTGGCGCATCCGCATACCCAGCATAGTGATGTGGTGATGTCCTACGGCACCGCTGATCTGGGTGAGATGAAGGCCATTGCGCAGCCGATCCGGTTTAGCGGACGGAAGCGAAATGTAGCACTGCCGCCACCGCTTCTTGGTGAGCATACCGGCGCGATCCTAGGCGATCTGGGGCGGACTGATGCCGAAATTGAAGACTTGCGAGCGCGTAATATCGTCGGATGACGGGCGCGGCACCGCGCAGATAACATTGATAGAAAACCGGAGAACGAACAAATGGCGGGTATATTCTTTGACGAGTTGGAAGTGGGGCAAACCTTCAAGCACGCCCTGCGCCGGACGATCACCGAGATGGACAACGTGTTGTTTACCTCAATGACGCATAATCCCGCGCTTCTGCATCTGGACGAAGAATACTGCAAAACCGAGACCGAATTTGGCCAGCGCGTGGTGAATTCAGCGTTCACTCTGGGGTTGATGGTCGGCATTTCCGTGGGGGATACGACCTTGGGGGTGGCCGTGGCAAATCTGGGCTGGGACGAGGTCCGTTTTCCCGCCCCGCTGTTCCATGGCGACACAATCCGCGTAGAGACCGAGGTTATCGCTCTACGCGAAAGCAAGTCACGCCCCAATGCAGGGATTGTCACATTTCAGCACCGCGCCTTTAACCAGAAAGACCAGCTTGTGGCCATATGCAAGCGGTCGGGTCTGCAACTCAAACGGCCAACCGGAGCGGCGGCATGACGCCTCGATCCTGGCTCTTTATCCCCGGTGACAGCGAGAAAAAGCTCGGCAAGGCCGATGCGACAGGAGCGGATGCGTTGATCCTTGATCTGGAGGATTCCATCGCACCCGAGCGTAAGGCCGAAGCGCGCCGCATGACTTATGGGTTTTTGGCTGACCGCGCCCCCACCGCCCGCACATCCCAGCTTTACGTCAGGATCAACCCGCTGGAGGAGGGCGCGTTAGAAGACCTTGCCGGCGTGATGGCTGGTGCCCCTGACGGCATCATGATCCCGAAAACCTATGATGCGCGCTGCGTTCAGCGCCTCTCGCATTATCTGGATGCTTTCGAGGCGGCGCATGGGATCGCCGCTGGCAACACAAAGATCATTCCAGTCGCGACCGAGACGGCAAGGGCCGCATTGACCCTGCCCAGTTTTCTTGATCTGCCCCTGCCTCGTATGGTTGCGATGACATGGGGCGCCGAGGACCTAGCTGCGGTCTTGGGTGCGAGCACCAATACCGACGCGACAGGGCAATGGGCGCTGACCTACCGCATCGCGCGGACGAACCTTTTGCTCACCGCGAAAGCTTTAGGTGTTGCCGCTATCGACACCCTGTTCGTGAATTTTAAAGATGACAGCGGATTGCGCGCCTCCTGTGAAACGGCTGCGGACGAGGGGTTTAACGGCCGCATCGCGATCCATCCCGCACAAGTTGATGGGATCAATCAGGGTTTTGCCCCTTCCGATGCTGCCGTCGCCCATGCCCGCCGCGTGATCACTGCGTTTGACGAAAATCCTGGTGCAGGCACCGTCGGTTTGGACGGAAAGATGATTGATATTCCGCATCTCAAACAGGCGCGGCAGGTATTAGCCTTGCACGACAGCATCGCCAAACGCCACTGAAAACGACCGAAAGGAAAAGGCATGAAACGCGCGTCTAAAGTGATTGTGAGCTGTGCTATTACGGGGTCGATCCATACGCCGTCGATGTCGCCGCATCTGCCGGTAACAGCCGCTGACATCGCCCAACAGGCGATCGATGCCGCCCATGCAGGTGCTGCGATCCTGCACTTGCACGCCCGTGAGGCAGGGACGGGTCGCCCGACCCAAGACACTGAAGAATACGCCAAGTTTCTGCCGGTGATCCGCGACGGTTGCGATGCGATCATCAACATCACCACCGGCGCAGGGCTGGGCATGACGATGGACCAGCGGCTAGCAGCCGCGACTTGGGCCAAGCCCGAGATCGCCTCGATGAACATGGGATCTTTCAACTTTAATATTTCAGGCGCGGCCAAGCGGGGCGGGTTTGATCATGAGTGGGAGCAACCCTATCTGGAGATGACGACCGACTTCATTCTCTCCAACACTTTCAAACAGATTGAGCGCGCGATGACCGAACTTGGCGCGCATGGCACGCGGTTCGAATTTGAGTGCTATGACGTTGGCCACCTCTACAATCTCGCCCATTTCGCAGACCGCGGCATCATCAAGCCTCCGTTCTTTGTACAGTCGATCTTTGGCATTCTGGGCGGGATCGGTGCGGATCCTGAAAACCTGATGCATATGAAATCCACCGCTGACCGGCTGTTCGGCGATGACTACTATCTGTCGGTTCTAGCCGCGGGGCGGCACCAGTTTCCCTTTGTGACCATGGGCGCGATCATGGGTGGCAATGTGCGGGTCGGGCTGGAGGATAACCTCTATCTGTCAAAGGGAGAGCTTTCTCCCTCCAACGCCGCCTCTGTCACAAAAATCCGCCGTATACTCGACGAGCTTTCCCTGCCGATAGCCAGGCCCGACGAGGCGCGGGAGATGCTCGGCACCAAAGGTGCCGCGAACGTGGGGTTTTAAGCCGTGCCAACGAAGATCCCCGACTTCGGGCTGCCAGATGTCAATCGCCACGTTCTGCTATCAACGCGCCCGACGGGGGTACCTCAGGCGGAGCATTTCACGCTCGATGAGGGCGATGTGCCTATCGCAGACCAAGGCCAGCTGCTGATCCGAAATATCTATCTTTCGGTTGATCCGGCTCAACGGGGCTGGGCGGCGGATGTCGCGAATTATTCGGAGCCGGCAGCACTGGGTAGCCCGATGCGCGCCTTGGCCGTGGGGGTGGTTTTGACCGCGCGTGCCGAAGGCTTTTCCGAGGGCGATTTTGTCTACGGCTTTTTTGGTTGGCAGGACTACGCCGCTGTTGATCCTTCGGCAGTGCTGCACCGCTGCAGGCAGGACCTGCCGCTTGATGCCTTTGCCAGCCTGTGCGGGATCAACGGTGTCACCGCGTGGCTGGCTCTTACCCAACTTGGCAGGCCGAAGGCAGGGGACACCCTGCTGGTCTCAACCGCGGCCGGATCGGTCGGGAGCTTCGTCGGGCAGATCGGTGCCAGCCTCGGCTGCCACACGATCGGATTGACCGGGACTGACGCCAAGGTGGCGCAATGTCGGGAATCTTTCGGCTACGACACCGCAATCAATTACCGCACCGCTGACCTAGACGCGGAAATTGCGAGGGCCGCACCGGACGGTGTGAGTGTATATTACGACAACACTGGTGGGGCAATCCTTGATACGGCCCTCCGGCGCATGGCGATTGGCGGGCGAATTGTTCAATGCGGCACCGCTGCGGTTCAGTCTTGGGCACCGCAACCTACAGGGCCGCGTAATGAGCGTGAAATCATGACACGCCGGTTGGTCTGGTCAGGATTTGTGATCTTTGACCATGGCGACGAATACGCCGACGCTTGCGATGCGTTGGCCGCGCTGCTGGCGGATGGGAAGCTGACCTATGCCACCGATATTAAGGTCGGTATTGAGGCGGCTCCGGCTGCCATCTCCGACCTTTATGCCGGCAAAAACACCGGTAAATCTCTCATCTATATCGGCTGAAGGCCGGAAAGGGTTTCCATGGACATCGAGCTTAGCGACGACCAACGTGCGATCCACGACACCGTCTCGCAAATCTGCGCCGAATTCAGCGATGAATACTGGACCAAATGTGACGAAGACGCACGGTTTCCGGACGAGTATTACAATCTGATGGCGCAGAACGGCTGGCTTGGCATCACCATGCCGGAAAACGTCGGCGGCGCTAATTTGGGCGTGACTGAAGCGGCCATCATGATGCATGCCTGTACTGCCTCAGGCGGCGGCTATGCGGCAGCTTCCGCTTTGCATATCAACATGTTCGGCCCGCATGCCATCGTTGTTCACGGCAGCGAAGAGCAGAAGCAGCGTTGGTTGACGCCGCTGGTGGAAGGCAAGGAGAAGGCCTGTTTTGGTGTGACCGAGCCGGATGCGGGCCTTGATACAACTTCCATCACGACCTTCGCCGCGCGTTGCCCCGGCGGTTACATGGTAAATGGCCGCAAAATGTGGACATCGACAGGTCAACAGGCCGACAAGATCCTGCTGTTGACCCGCACCACCCCGAAAGAAGCCTGTGCCCGTCCCACTGCTGGTATGACGCTGTTCTATACCGATCTTGACCGCAACAAGATCGAAGTGAAGCGGATCAAGAAGATGGGCCGTGCGGCGGTCGATTCTAATGCGGTATTCATCGACGGACTATTCATCCCCGAAGAGGATCGGGTCGGCGAGGAGGGCAAGGGCTTCAAATACCTCTTGGACAGCCTCAATCCCGAGCGGATCCTAGTCGGGATCGAAGCTGTTGGCGTGGGCCGAGATGCGCTAGACCGAGCGACGAAGTATGCCCGCGAACGGGTGGTTTTCGGTCGCCCGATCGGACAAAACCAAGGGGTGCAACATCCGCTTGCCGAAGCTTGGACATTGCTCGAATCCGCTTATTGGATGTGTATGCGTGCGGCCTTTTTATACGATGCGGGCAAGTCTTGCGGGGCCGAAGCCAATGCCGCCAAGTTTCTTGCCGCGCGGGCGGGCTTTGATGCCACCACCAAGGCAGTGATGACCCATGGCGGCATGGGATATGCCAAGGAATATCAGGTAGAGCGGTTGTTTCGGGAATCGATGTTGCCAAGGATCGCGCCAGTGACGGAACAGATGATCCTGTCCTTTATCGCCGAAAGGGTGCTCGACCTACCAAAATCCTACTGAGCAAATCGAACCAGCCTGCCGGAGCCCAGTCAGCGCGACAACAGTTCCGGCAGCCAGAGTGACAACTGTGGAAACGCGATCAGAAGCGCGAGCAGGATAAGTTCTACCCCTACGAAAGGCAGTGTGCCGCGAAATGCTGTACGTGTGTCGACGCCAGAGGCTGACGAGGCGATAAACACATTCAGCCCCATCGGCGGGGACACCAGCCCGATTTCCGCTGCCTTTACCACAATCACCCCGAACCAGATGCCGTCATACCCAAGACCGGTCAGCAGTTGATAGGCGACAGGCGCGGTCAGCACGATAATCGCGAACTGATCCATGATCATGCCCAACACCAGATAGGTCAGCACGACCAGCATCAGCACCGTGAACGGCGCAAAGCCTTCGGCGCTGATCCAGTCGAGCAGTGTGTTGGTGACCTGCGTATAGGCGATGAAAAATCCGAACAACGTGGCGCCAAAGATGATCGTAACGATCATCGCGCTGGTGCGCAGCGTGTTACCCACAGCCACAACAAAACTGCCCCGCGTCATCCGGCGCATGACCAAGGACAACAGCAGCGCGCCCAATGCACCAATCGCGCCGATCTCGGTCGGGGTGGCAATGCCGGAGTAGAGGCAGATCAGGACGATCAGCACCAACACCGCCATCGGCCAAACCTGTCCGGTTTGCCGCGGTTCGTCCGGCGCGGGGGCGGCGTTGTTTGTTGGCGCAATTTCAGGCCGAAGCCATGCTTGCAGCGCGATGGCAATGATATAGCCGCCCGCTGTCATCAATCCCGGTATCAACCCTGCCATGAAAAGCTTGCCGATCGAGACATCCGTCATCAGCCCGTAGATGATAAACGCAATCGACGGCGGGATCATGATCGCCAAAGTCCCTGAAATCGCGATGCTGCCAATGGCAAATCCCGGATCATACCCTAGCGAGCGCATCGTCGGATACGATGCCCGCGTGATGCTGGCAACCGAAGCGGTGGAGGATCCAGAGGCCGCAGCCAGAATGGTGCCCGCAAAGACCGTTGCCATCGCAAGCCCGCCCCGAATGCGCCGCATCACGCGATTGCAGGCAATCATCATGTCTTCGGCGATATGTCCGGCGCTTAGAAACTCAGCCATAAGGACAAACATCGGGATGGTCAGGATTACGAAATTGGCCGTGACGTGGTGCACCACCTGCGTCATTTGCCCCTCGATCACCGTCATTGGAACGACCATCGCCAAGCCGAGAACTGACGCGATGCCCAACGCATAGCCAATAGGTATCCCTAAAAGCATCAGGCCGATGAGGATAAAAACGCCTGTCAGAACTGTCATTGAAATGTGGACTCCATATTTCAGGCGTGTGTTTCGGCCTGCGCGCGCAAGGGGGAGACCGCATCCAGCAACAGCCGCAGAGCAAGAAGCCCGAGGCCGACGGGAAGCCAGACCCAAGACAACCAAACAGGCCAGTCAACGATGCCCATCACCACATCTGAGCGTTGCCATGCCTTCAGCGCATAAGCCGCCGACAGCATCGCAAGTTTCGTGATATAGAGCCCGGACAATAGCAAACCTGCCCGTAGCAATGCTGTGCTCAGAAAGATGGGCAGAGCGTTGACCAGCATGTCCAGCCGGATAAATCCGCCGCTGCGGTATCCCCATGTCATTGCAAGCAAAAGCAGGGCGACCAGCAGATAATCCTCGGTCAGGACAAGTTGCCACGTCAGCGGCGCCGAAAACAAATGCCGCATCAGGGCATCTGCCGAGACCAGCACCATCGTCGTCAATGCAGCGACCCCGGCAAGGATCGCACATCCGGCCTCGACCTTGCACAAAGCCTGATCAGTATGAGAGAGGAGAGCCCGAAGGCCCCCGTCTCTCGCTGTCTCAGGAGCCGCCATCGAGCAGGGCACGGTAAGCGGCGACAGCCTGTTCGGCTGGCAGGCCCCGATCAGCCAGTCGCTTGACCCAATCATCAAGCACACCCGACAGGTCAGCATTGATCGCACTCAATTCTGCGTCGGTGAACTCATAGACATCGACGCCATTGGCGGCAAATTCATCCTGAAGAGTGGTCACTTCTGCGTCCAAGAAAGCCGCGATGGATGACTCGGTCTTGCCCGCACAATCGGTGAACAAAATTTGTTGCTCGGGCGACAGGCCATCCCAAGCTGCTTTGGTCATTGAAAACGCGATGGAGAAGGAGCCAAACTCGCCATTGGTGCTGACCGCATTCATCAACTCGTTGACGTTATAGGGTTTGATGCTAGCCAATGCCGACAGGGTCGCATCGGCAGTGCCGCGCTCCATCGCCACATACATATCGCTTGAGGGGATCTCAGCTGCCGAGGCGCCAAGGGCGGAGATGGTTAGGTTCATCGTACCACCGGCTGAGCGCACAACCTTGCCAGCAAAATCTTCTTTGGTGCGCAATGGCCCCTTGGTCGAAACAATTTGATAGGCGGGCAATGCCATCACCCAGATCGGCACAATCTCATTGGCCGCAAATTCATCAGCCAGCAGGCCGGACTTGACCGCCTTGGCATAGGCGGGAATGACGGTTGAAGCCGAGCTGCCCATACCTGGCAACATCGACACGCCGTTCAACGGCATCCGGTCGCTGACATAACCAATTGGTACTGTGGTAAGATGCGCGATACCGTTGTTCAACGCATCCAGCATCTCAGTTGTTTTGGCAATTTGGCCCGATGGGAAATAGCTGAACGCGATGTCCGCATTACCCTCGTTAACGCAGGCCATCCACGGGTCAACGCCTTGCGCGGTGATGACATGTGTTGGCGAAAAGCCATGCGCCACCGTTAACGCCGTTTCCGCCATGGTCATTTGCCCAGCTACCGCAAAGCATGCCATCATTCCGTAGGTGATTTTCTTCATGTTTTCCCTCCAATGGCTGGACCAATACCGCCAGATAATGAGGGTAATATATCTTTTTGCACTAAAATATCAATCATTGGTTTTACCTTTAAGTTGATACCTTTATCTCCCGACTGCTCAGCCGTTCGAAAAACCCATGCCGAATCCCAGAGCAAGCCAAAAGCCCTAAAAAGTTTGACAGTGCACGGGTTGTGCCGCAAATTTTTATGAGGATTTGAAAAGGCTTCCTTGCGGACATGACTATGCCGCCAGCGCAGCAAACTGCTGGAAGGCAGTTATTCCGTTTTCTGCAAACTGATCCTTGCGGATCATGTGGGCGACTTCGATCCCTGCGATGGTTGCGGCGGCGGAATGAAAAGCTTTGAAGCCCATCATCGGGGCGATGATCCGTTTTATGAAACGGTGGTCCTGCTCCAGAATGTTATTGAGATACTTGACTTGTCGGATCGTGACGAGGTGCCCCGTCCCGGTAAACTTCAGGATCACGTTCACTGCCATCAGGCCGGCCAGATTAACGCCGCTTTTGTCGATGACCGCACGATCCCGTACACCATTTGCAGCAATGGCCTGCTTGAAAACCTGCGAGCTGCAGCTAGATCACGGCGCTCAGACTGCATGAAATCAAGGGCTTAGCCATCTCGGTCTACGGCGCGATAGAGGTAGGTCCACTTGCCCCGGACTTTGACATACGTTTCGTCCATCCGCCAGGAATTCGTCGTAGCCCGCTTCCGGGCTTGAGTGTTAGCGGCGATCAACGGTTAGAATTTTACCACCCATTGGTCTAAGGCGGGATGTGAGTTGACTCTTCGGGAGCAGCGCCGATCTTTTTCTTCTGAGGCGTCTTGATGGTGGCGTTAACCCGGGCCGAGAATCTCGCTGTACTGCAAGTAATAATTTTAACATGAGATGGATTACGCGTTATGTCATTATTGCTGACCTTTTTTCACCAACTTGAGCTTGTACATGTTGAACACTCACCTGCCCGAATAGACCCTCAAGAATGCTCTTTAATAATCGAACGCGTTGTCTGAACGGCAGAGGCAAGTACTATCCTATCTCTTTCAGGGATCCCAAGTCGTCCAAGGTCTAGATTCAACCGCGCAGGCCCGGCAGAGGCTCCTGCGCGAGCCGATCGACCTCTCGATGAACTTGCAATTGATGAACTTGCAATCGCTTTCCGTTTACCCGCCGTCGCTGCCGTCTGCGGCGAAGAGGCCGAGGTTGCGTTTTCTTGTGACGCCCCACCCGCTCGCACCTCCTGCAATTCCTGCCTTAGCCTCTCGACCGTCTCGCGGGTTTCGGACATCTGGCGATCCCGCCGCAGCCCGTCTTCGTCAGGGTATGGGAAGCTCCCCGCCTGACCCGCATGCATCACCTTGAGAGCCGGATCCTCGAAGTACTTGATTCGCCGCGCCCGGATCGGCATCTGTGCGTCGATCACAAGGATCACCTCGTCCAGGTCCATGCGCCGGGCCTGATCTTCGGTCAGGAGCGGTGTGTCTTCGGTGCGCTCCGACACACTGCGCCCCTCGAATGGATTGCGCCCGACGGCACGGGACCGTGTCACCACGCGCTTGGTGGTCTTACCAACTGCCTGGCTCAACTCTTCGATGGTCTTTTGCTCGGACGGGGTGAGGTAGAGCTTCACACCAGCGCCGCCCTGCAGCGACCGGCGGGTGTTCTCGCCATAGATTTCGTCCAACGCCGGGTGTCGCGTAGCCCTTAATTGTGAGATGAGAAATCCAACGAGGGAGTGGACAGAACATGGGGGTCGTCGTCGATGATCTGGCCTGT
>TARA_R110002049_G_scaffold117787_3_pt1 | contig 24210 bp, 24 predicted proteins | sample TARA_R110002049 | Tara Oceans TARA_R110002049 (sample SAMEA4396941) | marine metagenome | biome: Polar Biome; feature: [SRF] surface water layer (ENVO:00010504); material: water (ENVO:00002006), including particulate matter (ENVO:01000060) such as... | depth 5 m
ACTAAGCTAGCAAATACACCCGCGTTAGGGATTGAAACGGCATCCTTTATGCGAAGCTTTTAAAACTATAACTGGTTTTGAAGTGAGAAGTATATTGATAATTGAGATCCTGAAACAAGTTCAGGACTGCTTCGCAGAAAGATATAGTTGAAAGCCCGACCCGATAGGGTAACGCCCAAATTATATGAATAAAATATGAATTTAAAATGATGGGATTCCTGCCTTGGCAGGAATTTTAGCTTTCAGGAGCTAGCTCCACCTCAAGACCTTCCATGTCTGGGGTCATTTTTATTTGGCAACCTAAACGCGAATTCTTTTTAACATCAAATGCTTCTGATAACATGGCTTCTTCATCATCACTCATTTCTGGTAATTCAACAGCACTCAACACATAGCACTGACAGGATGCACACATGGCCATACCGCCGCATACACCAATGGTGCCTTCTGGTGCAAGCTCATAAGACCTAACCACTTCCATAAGGTTCATGGCCATATCTGTTGGAGCAACAATATTATGCAATGTACCTTCTCTATCTGTTATTTTTATATTGATATCTACCATTATAAATTTAGTGCAAAAATTTCGCCAAAAATAACACTTAATTCAGAATAAAAAAATCAATTCCTACTATTTTAATAGGAATAACTGAATTGATCCTTTATAAAAAGGATAGCATTATAAATAAAAAAGGGCTATTTATTTACAAATAAAATATAATAACGGCTATGATTTTTTACCATTATTCCAGTAATGTGGATTGGCATCTGTAGTTTTTTGGTTCCAATAATCTTGGGTTACCTTATGTCCATTAAACGTTTTAAGTTTGCGCTCGAACACCCAAATAGTTGGGTTAAAAACCATATCGGTTACTGCTACTGTGTATAATTGCGGGTCTTCTTCGGTTTTTCTTTTTTCCTCATCAATGATCACTTCAAAACCATTGTGTTCCAATAATTTTTTTAGAAAATCCCGTCTGTCTTCATCAACGCCTTTTTCAACAAAAGTAACTCTTGTTTCTCCTATACTTCCAAATGTATGTTTTCCCGATAATCCCATAATTTTTTTCTTAAAAAAATAAATTCCAATTTACAAATCCTAAATTCCAAAAATCATTTATTTTATTGTTATTTGGTGCTTGACAATTGTTATTTATTGAAATACACTACTCAATTCATAAATATAATCATACAACGGACTATACAATCCAATCACCAATATACCAACTACAGTTATTATTAAACCTAAACGCATATAGAGTTTGTTCTTAAAATACGGAATAGCGTGATCGCTTTTGCGCAAGAACATCGCTCTAACCACCAACAAATAATAGTAAAGTGAAATAGTTGCGTTTACAACAGCTAAAAATACAAGAAAATAATAGCCTTTACTTGCTGCCGCAGTAAACAAGAAAAACTTACCAAAAAACCCGGCAACCGGTGGGATTCCGGCCAAAGAAAACAATGCCAGCATCATAACCATACTCAAGTTGGGATTGGTTCTGTACAACCCTTCATAATCGTTCATGTTTTCTTTTCCGGTTTTTAATGATATAGCCTGTACTACTCCAAAAGCAGCTAAATTAGAAAATACATAAACGATCACAAAATACACAATTGTTGCGGTTCCCAATTGAGTTCCTGCTATTAATCCCAACAATATAAATCCTGCTTGGGCAACGGATGAAAAAGCTAAAAACCGTTTCATATTTTGTTGGCGCAATGCAAATAAATTACCAGTAAACATGGTGGCAATTGCAATTATATAAACAAGATTTTCCCATACATGCATCAATGGTTTAAACACAGTAAACAACAAAATCATTAATATAAAAACAGCTGCACCTTTTGAAATCACAGATAAATAAGAGGCTACACTAATTGGAGCACCTTCATATACATCTGCTGTCCAGAAATGGAAAGGGACCAATGATATTTTAAACGCTAAACCAGCAAAGAACAATAGCAATCCTAAAATAGTTAAATTACTTGATGTGATGACTTCAATAATATCATTAAAATAGATTGAACCAGATGTTGCATAAAGCATTGAGATACCAAATAATGAAACCCCTGAGGCTAAAGCCGAAGAAAGAATTAATTTGATTCCTGCCTCGCTCGATTTTCTATTGGCGACTTCATAGGCGGCCAGTGCGGCAATGGGGAGTACTGATAATTCAAGCCCTAAGTAGAACATTAAAAAATCACCTGAGGAAATCATAAAATACATGCCCAGTAAAGAAGAGAATAATAAAATGAAAAATTCACTTCCCCTGTTTTGGTCAACTATTTTTTCTTTAAGCCAATCGGCAGATTGTAATAACAAGATCAAAACACCAACATTCAATACATTTTTAAACAAATGAATCATGTTATTGGTGCGGAACATGCCTCCGAACAAACTACTTTCTTCAATAGTAAAAAAGCCAATGGCGGTATGAATTCCAAACAGGAAAATTGCCAAATGTATGATGCTGCTTTTTTTGTCTTTATGAATAAAAATCTCACCGATTAGCAACATCATTGTAATTGCCAAAAGGATTATTTCATGTCGCATTAATAGAAAACTATCTATGTTCATAATTCTCAAATTTAATTATTAAGACGGAAGCCGGTAGACCGATGACCGAAGGAATAAGTGCTTTTATTTGATGATTTTTTCTTAATATCATATTGTATTTTAAACATATATTTTTCCTTTTATTTACTTCAGACAACCGTCTTCTGTCTTCGATCTTTACAAGACTCCTTGTATAAAAGGTTGTAAACTTTCCCAAATCATATCGCTCAACCAAAGCGGTACAACACCCATTCCTACAATAGGAATCAACAATAATAAAACACCTGTTTTCTCGTACCAAGTTGCCTTTTCCAAGCTTAAATAATCATTGTTTTTCACAGGTCCCATTAACATAATTCCAGCTGCCCTTAAAATATAAACCGCGGTAACCACAATTGCTGAAACCACAATAACGGTTGCAATTCTATAAAATAACTCTTCATGCTGGAATGCCCCTACAAAAATGTTCATTTCGGCAATAAAACCACTAAACCCCGGTAATCCTAATGATGCTAAACCAACAATAACATATATCACTGAAATAAAAGGAATTACTTTTAACAAACCGCCTAATTTGTAGATGTCCCTGGTATGTGTTCGTCCGTAAATCATGCCTATCAAAGCAAAGAATAATGCTGTCATAAATCCATGGGAAAGTGATTGTAAAATAGCACCATTCCAGGCGGTTTTATTCAGCATCAATAAAGCAAATAGTACCATTCCCAAGTGGCTAACCGATGAATAAGCATTAATATATTTTAAATCGGTTTGTTTAATGGCGGCGAATGCACCATAAATCACTCCAAAGGCCGATAGAATTATAAAGAACCACGACCAATGTAAAGCGCCTTCGGGCAATAAAAACATGGCCACCCTAAATACGCCATAACCTCCTAATTTCATTAAAACACCTGCGTGTAACATGGATACTGCTGTTGGTGCAGACGCATGGCCATCAGGCGACCAGGTATGGAACGGGAATAATGCGCTTATAACGGCAAAGCCAATAAATGTTAACGGGAAAAATAGTTTTTGAGCTTCAAACGGGATGTTTACTTTGGCAATTTCCAATATGTTGAAAGTTAAAGGGCCTCCATCTGCATTTGAATTAAAGTATATTCCTAAAATCCCAACCAACAGAACTGCCGAAGCTCCCATTAACATCAGCGTTAATTTCATTGCCGAATACTCTTTTGGACCACTCCCCCAAATGCCAATTAACAAATACATAGGTATTACCGCAATTTCAAAGAACACAAACAATGTAAACAGGTCAAGGGAAATAAAGAATCCGTAAACCCCGGTTGAAAGTACTATTAGCGAAATAAAGAATTCTTTGGGCAGATCTTTCATTTTCCATGAAATGAAAACACCTGCCAATACAACAATTGACGTCAATAATAATAATGCAACCGAAATACCATCAACACCAATATTATAATGGATATTGAATTGTTTAAACCAAACCAGATCCTTGGTAAAAACCATAATATTATCATTAATTTCCCGTTCCTTGAAATACACAAATACTAAATTTATTGCCATCCCAAGTTGGATTAAACTCCCAACCATTGACACTTGTCGCACTTGCTTTAATCCTTTTGTAAACACCAATGTTAAAATTGTGATTACAGGTACTATGACAAAAAGTGATAAAATATCCATATCTTTTTAAATTCCAATTTTTAAAATCCAAAATCCAAAACCGAAATAACTAAAAGTATTTAACAACAGGCTTTTGGGATTTGTCATTTGATTTTTTGTTTTTTTAAATTTAGTTTGTCCATAAATAAATAAATACCACGGCAATTATTACAACTCCCGAAATAAAGGCAAAGGCATAATCCTGCACTTTACCGGATTGTAAGCCTTTTATTTTTTTTGATGCTGATACTGTTGAGTTTCCAATAAGGTTCATGGTTCCATCTACAACATGTCTGTCAAACCAAGCTGCAGGAGCCGAAATCCTTTTAAATAGTATCTTTTTTGTGACGAAAAGATAAATTTCATCAAAGTAAAATTTATCATACGTCCATTTGTAAAAAACACCAAAACCCTTTGCAAAACGATCTGATAAGCTGTTTTCCTTTTTATAGAAAACCCAGGCAAGAATGAATCCTATTAATCCAACCGAAACAGCGATGGCAGCTAATGGATAATTTAAATGCGCTTCAAAACCAGTTTTATCAGGAGTAACGAATTCGCTAAAAGGAATAAATCCGCCAACAATACTCATTAATGCTAAAAACAATAGGGGGATGGTCATAGATAATGGCGACTCTTTGGGTTTGTGTTGGTAGGCTTTGTCTTTGCCCCAAAATATGCCGAAATAAATTCTGAAAATATAAAAAGCAGTTAACCCAGCCACAAACACGCCTACATAATAAATCAATTTATTATGCTCAAAAGCGGCAACTAAAATTTCATCCTTACTAAAAAATCCCGAGAAAGGAGGTATTCCCGCAATTGCAAAAGCCGCAATTAAAAACGTAATATTTGTAATTGGCATATACTTACGCAATCCGCCCATATCCTTTAAATAATTGCTATGTACAGCATGAATAACCGAACCAGCACCCAAAAACAATAAGGCTTTAAACATAGCATGGGTAAACAGATGGAACATAGAAGCCATATAACCAACGCCATCATGACCTTCGTAACCGGAAACGCCCAAAGCCAACATCATATAACCTATTTGCGACATGGTCGAGAATGCCAACACACGCTTAATATCGGTTTGTGTAATGGCTATTATGGCTGCAAAGAGTGATGAAAACGCACCTACATAAGCTACAATATTCAGCGCAAATCCATCTTCTATAAAGAAATACATGGGGAATAATCGAGCCACCAGATACACACCGGCAACAACCATGGTTGCAGCATGAATTAATGCAGAAACAGGAGTTGGCCCTTCCATAGCATCCGGTAACCATATATGTAATGGGAACATGGCGGATTTACCTGCTCCACCAATAAAAATCAATATTAAGGCCCAAGTTAAAACGGACAATCCCATGAATGAAGTAGATGCCCAATTTAGAATAGCCGCTCCTTCAGGATTATTCAACGTTTCAAAATCGTAGGTTCCGGTATAATATCCAACGATCAAGATTCCTATCAAAAAGCCCAAATCTGCAAAACGAGTTACGATAAATGCTTTTTTTGCCGCCGCTACCGCTGATGGTTTTGTGTAATAATATCCAATCAATAAGTAAGATGACACACCAACCAATTCCCAGAAAATATAAATTTGGAACAGGTTTGTTGCTAATACCAATCCGTACATTGAGAACGAGAATAATGATAAGAAAGCAAAGAATTTGGTATACCCATCGTCTCCTTTCATGTAGCCCCTACTGTAAATATGCACCATTAGTGATACTATTGATACCACAATAAGCATCATTACCGAAATGGGATCAACCAGAACACCCATATCAATAGCCAGCGTGTCCGTGAAATTCATCCATGTTGTTTTCTCTACTAAAGTTTGATAAACGCCATTTATTTTACCATGCACAAAAAAGTATTGGTATGCTGTGTTAAAGGACAATAGAGTCGATACTAATAGTCCGGCAACACCAATATAACCTGATACGGATGGTTTGATCTTTTGATTGAATATTCCCAAAAGCAGGAATACTGCTAAAGGAACCAAGGGGATTAATATGATATTATTAGAGTTCATTCTTTATTTTTTTAGTCAGAAGACGGGAGTCCGAAGTCTAAAATTTTATTCTTTTATTGTTTCTCAAAATAAATATATGTTCTTTTATGTTTAATTCTTTCTTGCTTTAAACTTCCGTCTTCCGTCTTCCGTCTTCAAACTTTTCAATACTTCATGGTTTCAACATCCTTAACTTCAACAGAACTAATTTGTCTGTACAGGTTTATAATTATTGATACTGCCAAAGCAGTTTCTGCAGCAGCCACAGCAATTATAAAAATAGAGAACAACACACCTTGCAACATATCTGGATATAAATATTTATTGATAACAACAAAGTTTATAACAGACGCATTTAAGATGAGCTCTATTGAAATTAAAATTGAGATTAGGTTTTTTCTTGTAATAAAACCGTAAACACCAATAAAAAACAGGATTGAGGTTACGGTTAATAATTCGTATATGCTAACTCCAAAAATCATAATGTTGTTTTTAAAGAAGTCTGAAGCCAGAAGCCTGAAGACGGAAGTTTATTTTTCATTATTTAATAGTTTTGTTTAACCACGAAGATCACAAAGAAGACACAAAGTGCACAAAGAATCTTCTCTGCGGACTTTGTGTGGAATCATAGTGTCCTTTGTGGTTATTTTTTTCATTATTGATTCTTTTTTTCTACTTCCACATTTTCTTTGCCGCCTTTCAACTTTCTTCCTTTGGCTATTACGATAGCTCCAATCATAGCGGCTAATAATAGAATACTTATTACTTCAAACGGTAAAATAAATCCACCTGCTTCGTAGCTTAATAATAGGGTTCCGATATCTGCAGTTGTTGTTGAATAGGAGTTTTCCATCACATTAAAATCATGTGTGTAGATAGTATATAAAAAGACTCCTAAACCAATTAAACACGCTATGGTTGTGAGTATTTGTTTTGATAGTTTTGCAATTTCAAGCTCCATTTCTATGTGATGTACCAACAACACAGAGAATATGATCAGGACAATAATTCCTCCTGCATAAATCGTTAATTGAATGGCTGCCAAAAAATTATAATCGATTAAAAAGTACAGTCCCGCAATTCCGCAGAGCACAAATAATAGGTAAATAACAGACCGTAGCATTTTTCTGCTTGTAACAGAAGCAATTGCAAAAACAATCATAATAACCGCTAAAATGTAAAATATATATTTTTCCATAAGCTAATCTTCTATTCCGGCTTTAACTTTAGACCCAGGTCTGTTTAAAACCTTAGTGAGTTTTGTTCTGTCATATACTGAATTCTCATAATTTTGAGCCCAAACGATAGCATCAGTAGGACAGGCTTCAATACACAACCCACACATGGTGCACAATCCTAAATGATACACGTGCTTGTCTATTTTCTTTTTCTTTTTACCAGTCTCTTCATCAATTCCCCTATCCCAAATTATTTCTATACTTCCATTTGGACAAGCAATTTCACATTTTTGACAACCAGTACAAGTGTGCTCGTTATTTTCATCGTGAGGCATAACCACTTCACCTCGAAAACGCTCAAACATTTTTAAGGTGTCTCTATTATCTGGATATTGTTGCGTAATGGCTCCTTTTCTGGACGTTAAAAAGTACTTTCCGGTAACACTCATACCAGTTAGCAGTGTTTTAATTCCTTTATATATATCTGAAAAATAACTCATAATTTTTTAAATTTTCAAAAATCAAATAACAAATTCCTTCTATTCATCAATTCTTTCTAAATCATTCATTTACAATTATTCAATCTACTTTCTTTTCAAACTGCCAACTGATCCCGATAACTATCGGGACTGATTACTACCAACTTATTGTCAGGTTCAACCAAACAATTATTGCCATAATAACTATGTTTACCAAATTGATTGGTAATAGATATTTCCATTCCAATGTCAGTAATTGATCCACTCTTAAGCGAGGGAACGTCCACCTGAACCACATCATCAAAAATACCAGAATAAGTGTTTTTCCTAAAAACCAGAATACGCCTAACCAAGGAATGGATTCTGTTATTCCGAAAGGCGACAACCAAGCACCAAAAAAGATGGTTGTTGCAATGGCAGCAATGATAAACATGTTGATGAATTCAGCTAAAAAGAAATAAGCGAACTTCATTCCCGAATATTCGGTATGGAAACCGGCACCAAGTTCCGATTCGGCCTCCACCATATCAAAAGGTGCTCTGTTGGTCTCGGCTGTTCCTGCAATCATATAGATTATAAAAGCAATTATTGCCGGAATATGTCCCTGAACAATCAACCAGCCATTTTTCTGTACTTCAACTATTTCGGAAAGCTGTAAAGTGCCCGCAATTAAAACCATGGTCAATAATGATAATCCTATTGATAATTCGTAACTTATGGTTTGTACTCCACACCGCATCGCTCCGATCAGGGCAAATTTGTTATTACTACTCCAACCACCTAATAAAACCCCAATAACCCCAATGGATGATATGGCGATTAAAAAGAGAATGCCAATATTGATATCAAATGCCTGAAATCCTTGAGAAAAAGGGAATACAGCCAAAGCCATTAATGAGGATACAATAACAAAGTAAGGCGCTAAATTGTATAAATATTTATCGGCTTTCGTAGTGCCTGTTAATTCTTTTGAAACCAGTTTTAAGGCGTCTGCCATAGTTTGTAATAACCCCAATGGGCCTACTCTGTTTGGGCCAATTCGCAATTGAAACCATGCGGCGACTCTACGTTCCAATAAAACTAAATACAATCCAGCTATGGCAAAAATTGCTAAATAAATTAAAGCAACTAAAACCATGGCAACAATACTTGCAGCACCTTCTGGCATCATGCCCATTAGCCAATCCTGGATAGTTTTTGTTATGTTCAATGACCGAGGACCGAGGACCGAAGACGGAAGGCTGATGACCGATGACCAATATTGAATGATTAATCTAAACATTATAATTTATTTCTAAATGCAATAATCATATTCATTAAATGAAATGATTCTTCATAAAAGTTATCAAATTCTTTTTCTACTATGTAATTTCTTCTTTTGGCTTTGTGTAAACACGTTACCACTTCAGCTAAAGAAGGCATATCCCACAAATTTTTTTTGCTCTGGATTTGATTGTCCAATAGCTCCTTCAGATATGTTTAACGCAATGGAATCTGAAGCTCGTCTTATCTGTGAGGATAAGTTATATAGTTCTTTTTTCGGAAAACTCTCGGCTAACTTATCTATATCATCTCCTAAATCCATAGCCTTGTTCCATATTTTTAATTTCTCAAATTTAAATCTACTCTCCATAGTAAAACATCTTTTTTATCACCCGTCACCTGTCACCTATCATTTCTCATCTATCAATATCTGGTATTACAAGGTCTAATGTTGCCATACTTGCAACTAAATCTCCAATCTTTCCACCAACCGCAATATGATTGAGCAGTGATAAATTTGAAAATCCCGGAGAACGGAATTTTATTCGATACGGATTTTTTGTTCCTGTACTTATTACATAAACTCCAAGCTCGCCTCTTGCTGTTTCAACACGTTGATAAAATTCACCTTTGGGTAATTTAATCACTACTTTAGTTACCACTTTATGGTCGCCTTCAGGAATGTTATCAATTAATTGCTCAATAATTGACATGGATTCCCACATTTCCTGAATCCTGACTTGGTAACGAGCAAAACTATCTCCTTCAGTTTTTAAGGCTTCATTAAATGTAACTTTATCATAAGCGCTATAAGGATGGTGTTTTCTAACATCGCAAGAATATCCGGAACCACGACCAACAGGACCGGAAGCGCCATAAGAAATCGCATCTTCTTTTGATAAAATTCCAATACCTTTCATTCTTTTCTGAAAAATCACATTGCCCGTTAAAAGGGTATCGTATTCTGGTAATTTTGTTTTAAAATGAGCGATAAATTCCTTTGTTCTTTTTACAAAATTTGGATGAATATCAAACATCAATCCACCTGGGATATTATAGTTCATGGTTAATCGTGCACCACAGGTTTCCTCAAAAATATCATTGATCATTTCACGATCCCTAAACCCATAAAAATAGGTCGTAAGTGCACCAACATCCATCCCCATAACGCCCCACCACAAGCAGTGTGAAGCAATTCTTGTCAGTTCGCCCAAAATAGTTCTAACCACTTTTACGCGATCTGGAATTTCTAATTGAAGTGCATTTTCAACAGTTAAACAAACGGCTTCATTATTTATATGAGAGGACAAATAATCCATTCTATCGGTTAAATGAACGATTTGCTGATAGCTATCGCGTTCGCTCATTTTTTCGATAGAACGATGTATATATCCTAAATCTGGCTCTACTTTTTTAATGATTTCGCCATCTATGGTTAACAAAAGCCGCAACACACCATGCGTAGCAGGATGCTGTGGTCCCATATTAATGAAATACTCTTCAGATTTAAAGTTGTTATTAATAGTAACCGTTTCCATATTCACTTATTTAATAACCATATTAATGTCATCTACATAATCCTTTCTTAAAGGAAAGCCCTCCCACTCATCTGTTAAGAACAATCTTTTTAAGTTTGGATGATTATTGAACTTTATTCCGAAAAAATCAAAAACTTCGCGCTCATGAAATTCGGCAGTTTTCCATATATCACAAACGGTATCAAGGGTTGGATTTTCTCTGTCTTTTGTGTTTACTTTTACAACAATGGTGTGTCTATGAGTTGTAGATTCTAAATGATACACTACACCTAATTCAGCTCCCCAATCAACGCCACTTAAACAGAATAAATAATCAAAATTAGTTTCACTATTACTTTTTAATTGTGACATTAATTGATGCAATAGTTCAGGCTGTACAGTAATGTTTAAAAATTGAGATTCTTCTTCCGTAAATTCTAAAAGACTGGGATTAATTGGTGCTTTTGCTTTGGCGCTTTCTTCCAAACCATCTTCTGTTTCTGAAATGGGCACAACTTCTGACACGTTTCCAGCTTCCGGATTTGGAAACCAACTACCAATTATATTTTGTAATTCTGCGTTGTTCATTTTATTGACCGTTAGTCTTTTCTCTTTATTCTTTTGTCTTAATTTTGATAACACCCTCCTTAATCCTCCCTCAAGGGAGGAATCGTAATTCAGCATTCATAATTCATTAAAGTCCTTCATCAAATCCATCAATAGGATTTTTTTTATGCTTCATGTTTTCCGCTCTAATTTTATCTTGTAGCATTAGCATCCCTTCTAATAATGCTTCGGGGCGGGGCGGGCAACCAGGAACATAAACATCTACCGGAATAACATGGTCTGCACCTTTTACCACTGAATAGGTATTATAGAAAAATGGACCACCAGAAATAGCACAAGCTCCCATGGCGATAACGTATTTTGGCTCTGCCATCTGGTCGTATAAACGACGTAACACAGGCGCCATTTTGTTTACTATGGTTCCTGCAATAATTATTAGGTCTGCTTGTCTTGGGGAGGGTCTTGCCACCTCAAAACCAAATCGAGAATAATCGTGTCTGGCAGCTCCTGTTTGCATCATTTCTATGGCACAGCAACTGGTGCCAAAATAAAGCGACCATAGTGAATTTGATCGCCCCCAATTAATTATTTTATCCAGGGAAGTAACAATCACGTTAGCGCCATTTCCAGCAGGAATTACTTTTCCGGGGAAATCTTTTGGCACATCGAAATTTCGATCCTGTACTTCTGAAATAAATCTTTTTTTGTCTTCTACTCCCATTTTAATGCTCCTTTTTTCCATGCATATAATAATCCCAATCCTAAAATGAACAGAAATATAAAAATTTCAATTAAAGCCACAAAGCCAATATCCTTGAAAACAACTGCCCAAGGAATTAAAAAAGCGACCTCAACATCAAAAACCAAAAATAATATGGCGAATAAATAATAACCAACCTTAAACTGCACCCAAGTTGGGCCAATAGTGGCCATACCACTTTCGTAAGGTTCTCTTTTTTGTGGATTATCTGATTTATGCGAAATCATATTCGACATAAAATTCGCACCAGCAACTAAAACGATACCTGCTATTAAAAATACAATGATGGCTTCTGAACCCATTTATATTTGTTTTTAAATTAAAACACCTGATAAATATCTCCGGAGAAAAACAAATCGTCTGTTTTATGAAATTTCGAATTCCTTTTCACTTCTGCCGTTAATGTATCTTCTCTTTCTTCAAGGGTGACATCATCATAACTTCTTATAACTCCAGTAACCATAGGATACTCTAACCTAACAAGCATTTGATGTAAAGTTGGGTCTTGTTCTTTAGCATTATGAACCAAGACATCTTCTTGTGTTATGCCATTTTCGCCAATGGTTACCACTTCCAATTTTAAACCATTTAACACTAAACCTTTATCCCTGTCTTTTCCAAAAACCATTGGTTTACCATGTTCAACATACAATTGTTTATCCTCTCTTACCTTTTTATCTGTAAATTGAGTAAAACAGCCATCATTAAAAATGACGCAATTTTGCAAAACTTCAATTAAGGAGGTGCCTTTAAATTTTTGGGCCTCTATAAACAATTGGGTCATTTCTTTTGGCGTATTGCCTCCAATTCTTGCAAAAAAACGCGCTTTAGCTCCTATGGCCAATTCTCCTGGCAAAAAAGGAGGTTGTGTGTTACCGTAAGGGGAGGATTTTGTTTTTTGACCCACCAATGATGTTGGTGAGAACTGCCCTTTTGTTAAACCATAAATTTCATTGTTGAAAAGAATAATATTTAAATCAATATTTCTTCGTAAAACATGAATAAAATGATTCCCCCCAATAGCCATTGAATCTCCGTCTCCTGTAATTACCCAAACACTAAGTTTGGGGTTGGCTAATTTAACACCTGTAGCTATTGCTGGTGCGCGACCGTGAATACCATGCATTCCATAAGAATCCATATAATAAGGAAAACGAGAGGAACAACCAATACCAGAAATAAAGACAACTTCTTCTTTATTAACGCCCATTTCTGGAAGTGCTTTTTGCATAGCGCGTAAAATAACATAGTCATCACAACCTGGGCACCATCTTACTTCTTGATCGCTAGCAAAATCTTTAAAAGTATATTTTTTCGTTATTGTTTCCATGATTATTTTTTTAAATGAATATCTTATTATTAAACATTCACTAATTGTTTCAATTTTTCGGTTAACTCTGTATTTCCAAATGGCAATCCCTGTACTTTATTGAACTGTAAGAATTCAAATCCTTCAAAGTTAATTCTTAATACTTTGGCGAACTGACCATTATTTAACTCACAAACAAGAATCTTTTTAAATTTACTAAAAACCTCAAAGGTATTTTTGGGCAAGGGATTTATATAATTAAAGTGAGTAAAGCCGATATTAGTAAACCCTTCCTCGTTTACTTGTTTTACAGCTGAATGCAATGAACCGTAAGTGCCTCCCCAACCAACAATCAATAAATCACCTTCTTCGGCAAACTCAGTGCTTATTTCGGGAATATAATCTTGCACGCGCTTGATTTTTTCAGCCCTAATTTTGGTCATGAATTCATGGTTTTCCGGTACATAAGACACATTCCCTGTAACCTTATCTTTTTCTAATCCTCCAATTCTATGTTCCAACCTGGGAGTTCCTGGAATAGCCCAGTTACGAGCGAGCGTTTCTTTATTTCTATTATATGGATGCCAATTATCATAATACTTAGAAACTATATTGTTCTTTATTTCTGGCATGTCATTAACAGACTGGATTTTCCATGGAGAAGACCCATTTGCTATATAACCATCTGTTAGTAATATTACAGGCGTCATATGCTCTAAAGCCAATTTAGCGGCCTGATAAGCAAAATTAAAGCAATTAGATGGTGTACTAGCAGCAATAACAATTACAGGACTTTCCCCATTTCTACCATACATAGCTTGTAGTAAGTCTGATTGTTCGGTTTTTGTAGGTAATCCAGTAGATGGCCCTCCACGCTGCACATTAACAACAACTAAAGGCAATTCTACCATCATTGCCAAACCTAAAGCTTCGCCTTTTAAAGCCAAACCAGGACCAGATGTTGTAGTTATTGCTAAATCCCCAGCAAAAGCAGCTCCAATAGCAGATGTAATACCTGCAATTTCATCTTCAGCCTGAAGCGCTTTTACACCAAAATGCTTATGTTTAACCAATTCATGAAGTATATCAGAAGCTGGTGTAATAGGGTATGAGCCTAAAAACAACTCTAAGCCAGATTTTTCGGCAGCGGCAAGAAAACCCCAAGCTGTAGCTTGATTACCCATTATTATCCTATAGGTACCAGCAGCCATTTTTGCCGGTGCAATAGTGTATGAATTTGGTATTAACTCTAAAGTTTCCGCGAAATAAAAGCCTGCATTTAAAACCTTCGTGTTAGCTTCTATAATTTCGGGTCTGGATATAAACTTTTTGTTAAAAAAATCTATGGTATGATCAGTAGAACGGTCATACATCCAATACACCATCCCTAAAGCAAACATGTTCTTAGTTCTGGTAATACTTTTATTATCTAATCCCGCTACATTTTTTAAGGTTTCTTTGGTTAATGAGGTCATAGCCACTTCAATAACACGGTAATTTTCAAGACTATTATCTTCTAAAGGGTTAGACTCGTATTGCGCTTTTTCTAAATTCTTTTTTGTAAAAGCATCAGTATCTACTATAATGGTATGCCCAGGTTTTACAGCATGTAAATTTGTTTTTAAACCCGCAGGATTCATAGCCACCAACAAATCTACCTCATCACCAGGGGTACTAATTTCAACACTTCCAATATGTACTTGAAACCCCGAAACACCATACAAACTGCCTTGCGGCGCTCTTATTTCTGAAGGGTAATTAGGAAACGTTGCAATATCATTACCAAACATTGCCGAGGTATCTGAAAACTGGGTACCTGTTAATTGCATGCCGTCTCCCGAATCGCCTACAAATCTAATAATTACAGCTTCAAGTATTTCGTGCTGTTTATATGATTGCGTTGTAATCATGACATGATGATTTAAAAAATTAGTTAAAAGCGTGTTTTATAATTATCAAATATAATTTTACTTTTTTAGTTTAAATATGATTTTTATCACATTTAAACTGTGAAATCTGATTTATATTTACCAATATTTATTTTCTAAAATATTATATTATGGCGATTATTATAACCGACGAATGCATTAATTGTGACGCATGTATTGTAGAATGTCCCAATAATGCAATCTACGAGCCCGATCAAGAATGGGCCTATTCTGATGAAACAGCATTGAGTGGCATAGTAACTCTTCCAAATGGTGATGAGGCAGATGCAGATGCAATGAATGAACCAATATCTGATGAATTCTATTTTATTGTGACTGATAAATGTACAGAATGCAAAGGATTTCATGATGAACCCCAATGTGCTTCTGTATGTCCTGTAGATTGTTGCCTACCTGATGAGAACCATGTTGAAACCGAAGAGATGCTTTTAGAAAAGAAAGCTTGGTTACATGGAGAATAAAGCATTGCTTTTTTGAATTAGTAGTTTAGAACTCATCTTAACTTTTTTGATTGAAGCAAAAAATAGCCAATTTTTCTAAGTACATGACAAAAACTGAAACATACATTTTAAGTCGCTAATTATCAATCGTTTTATGATTTTGGGTGTTTCAGACCTGCTAGGTTTTGGAAACTTGGCAGGTCTCAATTTCAGTAAGATTACTATCATTTAATGAACGCTAAACTAATTTTTGTCATGTACTAAAATTTTTTATTTAAAATTTCAAGGTTTAGTTTATTAACATATTTTGAGAATTAGTACATAAAAGTTTAAGGATTTCACATGAGTGAGGTCCTAAACTTTTTTTTAAGTTTTTACTTCACATGACATTTATCATAGTCTATACTCGATAAGGGTTTTAACTTTATTCAATATTTATTTGAATGGCCTAAAGGTTTTGGTCCATAAAAAATCTTATTTGGTCTACTTACAGTGAGAAATTTTGCAAAGAGCATTTCTTAAGTTTTTTGTGAATTTCATTTTGTTTAATAAGATAACATTATCATGAAAGAAAAATCCAAAAAATTAATTTGCGACGCCAATGAAGCGGTTGCCAGAGTGGCGCACAAGACCAATGAGGTTTGTGCCATTTACCCTATTACCCCAGCCTCACCAATGGGCGAACATGTAGATGTGTACAGCTCTAAAGGACAGAAAAATATTTGGGAAAACATTCCTAGAATTGTTGAAATGCAAAGTGAAGGAGGTGCTGCAGGAGCCGTACATGGGGCTTTACAAGCAGGAGCATTAACAACTACATTTACTGCATCCCAAGGGCTATTGTTGATGATACCTAATATGTATAAGATAGCTGGGGAATTACTTCCAACAGTAATACACGTTGCAGCAAGGACAATAGCAACACATGCATTATCAATATTTGGCGACCATTCCGATGTCATGGCAACACGGCAGACCGGTTTCTCTATGCTATTTGGTGGTTCAGTTCAAGAAGCTCAGGATATGGCGTTGATTTCACAAGTAGCGACATTAAAATCAAGAATTCCTTTCATGAATATTTTTGATGGATTTAGAACTTCCCATGAAATTGCTAAAATCGATTCTATAACCGATGAAACTATAAAAGCGATGATGCCCGAGGATAAAATAATGGACCATAAAAAAAGATCATTGGATCCAGACCATCCTGTTATTAGGGGAACTTCCCAAAACCCGGATGTTTTCTTCCAAGCAAGGGAAGCGGCCAACCTATATTATGATAAAGTTCCTGGAATTGTTGAAGACACCATGAATAAGTTTTACAAACACACAGGACGTAAATACAGTTTGTTCTATTATGTAGGACATCCTGAAGCTGAAAAGGTAGTGGTGATTATGGGCTCTGGCCAAGGCCCTGTAATGGAAGCTGTTGATACTATGGTTAAAAATGGCGAAAAAGTAGGTGCTATTATAGTACGTTTATTCAGACCGTTCTCAATTAGTCATTTTGTAGATGCTTTACCAAAAACAGTTAAAAAAGTTGCTGTTTTAGACCGCACTAAAGAACCAGGAAGTCTAGGTGAACCTCTTTATCAGGATGTGGTGACCGCCTTTATGGAAAGCGATAGAGCAATGCCAGAGATTATAGGTGGACGTTACGGATTATCTTCTAAAGAATTCGACCCGGCAATGGTGAAAGCGGTTTACGATGAGTTGGACAAAGAACAGCCATTAAACCACTTTACTGTTGGTATCAATGACGACGTATCATTTAGAAGTTTAGAAATAGGAGGCAGATTGCACACTGTTAAGAACACTTTTAACTGTATGTTCTACGGTTTGGGATCCGATGGTACAGTAGGCGCTAACAAAAACTCCATAAAAATCATTGGAGAAACCACGGATAATTACGTTCAAGGTTATTTTGTATATGATTCCAAAAAAGCCGGTGCCCAAACTGTATCGCATTTACGTTTTGGACCAGACCCAATTTATTCAACCTATTTAATTCATAAAGCAGATTTTATCGCCTGTCATCAATTTAATTTTATTGAAAAGTATGATATTTTGACAAACATTAAAAAAAGAGGTACTTTCTTGTTGAACTCTCCTTTTTCAAATGAAGATATTTGGGACATATTACCCCAAAAAATGCAAGAGGAAATAATAGATAATGAATTGAATTTTTATGTTGTTGACGCATCAAAAGTAGCACATGAAGCGAATCTTGGTAAAAGAACAAATACTGTTTTACAAACTTGTTTCTTTGCTATTTCCGGGGTTTTACCAAAAGAGGAGGCCATTCAGAAAATCAAGGATGCTATTGTAAAATCATATTCCCATAAAGGGGATAAGGTTGTTCAAATGAATTTCAACGCTGTTGATAAATCATTGGAAAACCTTCAAAAAGTTGATTATCCTAAGAAAATTACCACAGATAGGGAATTAAAACCGATAATGACAGGTAATGCAGACCCATTTGTAAAAGAAGTATTGGGGAAAATACTGGTAGGAAAAGGAAACGAGTTGCCAGTAAGTGCTTTCTCGGTAGATGGTACGTTCCCAACAGGAACCACCCAATACGAAAAACGAGGTATTGCTGATATTGTTCCTGTTTGGGATGGCGAAGAACTATGTACACAGTGTAATAAGTGTGTTGCCATTTGTCCTCATGCAGCCATTAGGGCTAAAGTAGTTGCTAATGAAGAATTAGCAGGAGCACCTTCATCATTAAAATCTGTTCCGGCTAAAGGCAGACCATTTACAAGTGAAGAAGAGTCTTATGTATTACAAGTATCTCCACAGGATTGTACAGGTTGCGATCTTTGTGTAGCTGTATGTCCTGCTGTAAGTAAAGAAGATCCAGACTTTAAAGCTATCAATATGCACAAAAAGCTTGAAGTGGAAGCCGTAGAAGGTGAGAATTGGAATTATTTTATTGATTTACCGGATTATAACAGAGCCGAATTGCAAATTACAAATATAAAAGGGTCTCAATTCCTTGAGCCATTATTCGAGTTTTCCGGTGCATGTTCCGGCTGTGGTGAAACACCTTATATTAAAATGTTAACCCAATTATATGGAGACAGTATTTTAATTGCCAACGCAACGGGTTGTTCATCCATATATGGAGGAAATTTACCAACAACGCCTTATAAAGCCAACAAATTTGGTAGAGGTCCAGCTTGGGCAAACTCATTATTTGAAGATAATGCCGAATTTGGTTTGGGCATGAAATTGGCTTTAACCAAAAAACATGAAATAGCTGTTCAACTATTAAAAGGATTAGAAGCAGAAGTTGGTAGCGAATTGGTTGAAGCAATCTTGAACAATCCAGAAAAAACGGAAGCGGACAAAGCAGAAAACTTCGCTAATCTTGACAAACTTAAAGACAAGTTAGCAGGCATTGATAATGCTAATGCTAAAAAACTGTCACAATTAACAGAGTACTTACGCAAAAAAGCCGTTTGGATACTTGGTGGAGATGGTTGGGCCTATGATATTGGTTTTGGTGGTGTTGACCACGTATTGGCATCCGGGGAAAACATCAATATTATGGTGTTGGATACAGAGGTTTATTCAAATACAGGCGGGCAAACATCTAAGGCAACCCCATTAGGTGCAAGTGCCAAATTCTCTGTATCCGGTAAACGAACCAGCAAGAAGAGTTTGGCCTTACAAGCGATTTCTTATGAAAATGTTTATGTAGCCCAAGTAGCGGTAGGAGCAAAGGATTTACAAACGCTGAAAGCTATTGAAGAAGCAGAAGCCTACGATGGCCCATCATTGATCATTGCGTATTCCCCTTGTATTGAACACGGTTACGATTTAAAAGATGGGTCTATGCATCAGGAAAAAGCTGTGGAAACAGGGTATTGGCCATTATTTAGATTCGATCCTTCCAAACCAAAAGGCAAGAAGTTTAAACTGGATTCTAAAGCACCGGCAGCACCTCTTGAGGACTTCATGTATTTGGAAACCCGTTTCTCTAGAGTTGTTAAGGATGATGCTGAATTAGGAGCTAAACTTCTTAAGCAAGCACAAGAGGAAGTAGATTCCAAATGGGAACGATTAGAGATCTACAAGGATATGTAACATGCCTAAGCTTAGGTAATTGTTTGTTTAATATAAAATCATTCTCCATGCTGTATTTATAGCATGGAGAATGATTACTATAAATTACTAACTATTAATTATTTTATCATGGAAACAGAAGCAACGAAATACTTTTTAAATGCTGCTCAAAAATTGAACCAAGCCAACAAAGAGCTGTTCAAACCAGAAGAAGATATTGTAACGTATTTAGTCTGCAAAAATTCTCAGTATGCTATAGAAAATTACTTAAAAGGTTATCTTTTAAAAAACGGTTTCGAACCTAGTCAATACAAAACCATAGATAGTCTTTATGAACAATGCAAAAGAATAAATAAAGGTTTTGAAAAAGTGGATTTAGCAGACTTTAATTGTAAGTCTTCCCCTAATTTAGAAACAAAATTTTGTAATAATGTTTCAAAAGTTAACAAGTGTTTTGATGCAGCAGATAGCTTAGACACCTTTCTTAAGAGAGAAAAAATTATTTAATTCAAAACTTCTATAGATTAGATTAAAAAAATGAAGTCATAAAACGTTTATTAATTAATTGGTTAATTCTTTTTAGCCAAAAAGTTCTCTATGGAGAATATATTGTGAACTTATAATTTAGGCTTCAATATTTATAACTTTTTCTATTTGTGGCGCATACTTTTTAATGGTCATTTCCACACCAGATTTTAAAGTCATTTGATTTACACTACAGCCAACGCAGGTACCTTGCAACTGAACTTTTACCAAAGTATCGTTATCCTCAATGGATAATAATGAAATATCGCCACCATCACTTTGTAAAAACGGTCGAATTTCATCTAGTGCTTTTTCAATATTTAATTTAAGTTCTTCTGTAGTCATGTTTTATTTTTTCCTCACCCTACCCTCCCCAAAGGAAAGGGAAAAGCGGTTTGTTATTTCTTTACTGCTGAACAACCAGCCATTGTCGTAATTTTTATTGCTTCGGTTGGTGGCAAATCGTCATTTCGTCTTACCACTTCTTGTACAACATTCTGCGTTAGTTTTTCAAAAGCTTTCTCTAAAGGCGTTGCCGTTTGTAATGCCGCAGGACGCCCAATATCGCCAGCTTCCCGTATGCTTTGTACCAAAGGCAACTCACCTAAAAATGGTATTTCTAAATCTTCTGCTAAGTTTTTAGCACCTTCTTTTCCGAAAATATAATATTTATTATCTGGTAATTCTGCAGGTGTAAAGTAAGCCATATTTTCAATAATTCCTAAAACAGGAACATTTATACTCTCTTGTTGAAACATAGCCACCCCTTTTTTAGCATCTGCCAAGGCCACATTTTGAGGTGTACTTACTACAACCGCCCCAGTAATTGGCAACGATTGCATAATGCTTAAATGAATATCGCCTGTGCCTGGAGGTAAATCTATTAACAAGAAATCTATCTCGCCCCAAGCCGCATCAAAAATCATTTGGTTTAAAGCTTTAGCTGCCATAGGCCCTCGCCAAACAACCGCTTGATTGGGTTGTGTAAAAAACCCTATGGATAATATTTTAACCCCGTAGTTTTCCACGGGTTTCATTTTAGATTTTCCGTCAACATTTACCGCTAAAGGTTTTTCAGCCTCCACATCAAACATAATAGGCATTGAAGGGCCGTAAATATCGGCATCCAAAACACCTACTTTAAAGCCCATTTTAGCTAAAGTAACTGCCAAATTTGCTGTTACGGTAGATTTACCTACACCGCCTTTACCAGAGGCCACCGCTACAATATTTTTTATTCCTGGAATGGGATTACCTTTTATAACATTGGCTTTTGGTGTTGCTGGTGCATCCACTTTTATATTGACCGTAATTTTAGCTTTTTCGTAAACCTGCTCATGAATGGTTTTAAGGATATCAACTTCAGTACGTTTTTTAGCTTGCAAACTTGGGTTTTTAATGGTGATATCTACAATAACCTCATCAGCAAAAGTCACTACATTTTTTACAGCTCCGCTTTCCACCATGTTTTGTCCTTCGCCGGGAACTGTTATAGTTTCTAAAGCTTTTAGTATTTCTTGTTTATTGAGTTTCATTTCTTTTATTAAGAATCATTCTAAAGGCAAAGATAGGTAATAAAGTATGAAGTCTAAATAGAGAAGCTAAAAGTTTTATTGATGTAATTATTGGGTTTTCTTATGAAATAAGATTTGTGATTATTTGTAAATTTGTGATTATTAGGAAATAGCTAAGACTAATATGATCGTTAATAAAACACTTATAATGACTTAAATAGAGAACAGCTAATCCTTATTTAATTACTCTTGAACGAAAACTTTATCGTTAAATAGTTGAAAAACAATTTTTTCAGACTAAAAACAAGCTCCATTTTTTTCCTAGTGACTTTGGTGTTAAGTTTGTATTAATAGTGAAACCCTTGATTTTTATAATCGAGATAAATCATTAAAAAAATGTTTAATTTAAAGAAAAAAACCGTTACAGAAGACGCTCAACACATTATTGGTATTGTTGAGGAGTATTCGAACAAAAAATACATACAAAAATTAATGTCTCCTATTTCTGATGAATATTTTCTTATCGATTCAGAAAATGAAATTTCTATTTGTATAGGTGATGAACACGTTACGCTTTCTAATCATATTTTTCTTTATAAGAAGATTTTCGGTTTAAGTTTTACAGATAAATTGAAGAAAACAGTTAAGGAGAACATGGAAAAAGAAATGCAGCTTTTAAAACAGTCTCTTTTTAATAACGAAACCAATTTACTTTCAAATGTTTTAAAATTAGCCAGTAATAAAGAAGATATTAAAAAAGCAAGCTAATATTTTTGAAGTCTTCATTTTTCAAAGTAAAACATTTGGGTCCCAAAATACCTTGTCAAAATTTTGAATTTGGTTATCTATAACAACAACACCTTCGCTCTCCAATAATTGTTGCATTAGATTTGTACCATCAAAATGATGTTTACCCGTTAGCAATCCTTTTCTGTTTACCACACGATGCGCTGGCACATCTTTACCGCCAGAACCATTCATGGCATAACCAACCATTCGCGCACTTCGGGCAGCCCCTAAATAGGTTGCAATAGCACCGTAACTTGTAACTCTTCCGTGAGGAATTTGTTTTGCAACTTCGTATACTTTATCGAAAAAATTAAGGGATTCTGGTTGCATTTTTAAAAATCTTGAATAATATTAATTAAAGTTACTACGGAAATGATACCCGTAATAGCACCAATAATTCGGTTCATGTTTTTTTGAGAGGTGAAGCTTTTCTCTTTTATTTTATCAAAGAAGAAAATATACATATAAAGTGTTACAAATGTTCCTGTAACGGCTCCGATGACATACGCCATAATACTTGTTCTTTCGAAAGTCATCCAACCAAATGACGCCAGGGTAATAGTCATATACCCTTGATACGGTATGGGAAATACATTGATTACCGACAATAAAATACCTTGAAAAAACCGACTGTGCTTGCTCTTTATTTTAGGTTCTATTTGTTGTTTGGGAGAAGACTTAGCCACAAATAAAAAATAAATGGTTATCAAGATAAAAATAACTAGTGCGACAGCTCTTAAAATACCAATAACTTCTGGATGCATGCTTAAATAACGTGCAAAAATACTTGCTACATAGGTTTGAACCAAAACAATAACACAAACCCCTGCGGAAAATACAATACCTCTAACATGCCCTTCTTTTAGGCTTATTTTAGCTGCCGTCATATTTAACAACCCTGGTGGAATAACACCAATCATTGCAAAAAATAAACCTAAAAAGAAGACAAAGGTTATGTTCACTATTATTTTATTTTGAACCGAATATACGTAATTGGTTTGTTTTGCTCTAAATATTGTGATTCGTAAAAGGTTTGAATACTTGTAACTTCTTCTGGGCTTCCCTCTTGTTTATACACGTTATGATTGGCATAAAGTACGTCATGTCCTGCACCGTGCAATAACCCAAGGGTGTAACCGTGCATAAATTCGCTATCGGTTTTTAAGTTTATAGCACCTTCTGGTTTTAAAATGGTTTTATAACGCTGTAAAAACGTGGCGTTTGTCATTCTGTGTTTGGTACGCTTGTATTTTATTTGAGGATCGGGAAAGGTAATCCAAATTTCATCAACTTCGTTTTCAGCAAAAGCATGGTCTATAAGTTCAATTTGTGTACGTAAAAATGCCACGTTTTTAATATTTTCCTCAATAGCTGTTTTAGCACCCCGCCAAAAACGTGCGCCTTTTATATCAATACCAATAAAATTTTTGTTTGGATATTTTTGAGCTAATGCCACTGAATACTCTCCTTTTCCGCAACCTAATTCTAAAACTAAGGGATTATCGTTTTTGAAAACTTCGCTTCTCCAATTCCCTTTTAAATTGAAATTTGAATGGACTAACTCGTCTCTTGTTGGTTGAAATACGTTTGAAAAGGTTTCGTTTTCTTTAAAA
>TARA_R110002049_G_scaffold106909_2_pt1 | contig 24093 bp, 17 predicted proteins | sample TARA_R110002049 | Tara Oceans TARA_R110002049 (sample SAMEA4396941) | marine metagenome | biome: Polar Biome; feature: [SRF] surface water layer (ENVO:00010504); material: water (ENVO:00002006), including particulate matter (ENVO:01000060) such as... | depth 5 m
AATTACTTATGGTAGACAAGCCTTGTCAATTGATGAAAATTTAAAACTAACAACCAAATTAGTAACCGATTCTGCAAACAACCAATTACATATTATTTCAGATACTGTTTTAGAAAATTCTGAATATGCTATTTATGATGTTTCTGGCAGACAGATTAAATCTAATTATTTAGACACTTCCAATCGAATAGATTTAATAAATATATCATCAGGAATTTATGTATTAACCATTAAAAATTCTAAAAACCAGTTAGAAAGTTTTAAATTTATAAAAGATTGAGTTTCTTTTCAAAACGCTTAAAATTTATCGAATTATATCTTTTTTGTACATTAGCAACAAACCTTAACCTAAATCTATGTTATTTCAATTCAAAAAAATAGTTGTACTTCTTGTTCTAACACTAGTTTTTAGTTCTTGCGAAAAGGATGATTCCATTTCTCCTGTAGTTACTCCAGAAGTTGTAGCTGAATTTAAAGCCAACCTCTCTGAACTCAATTTATTTTCAGGTAATTTGAATGAATTAATTATCTCAGACAAAGCTTTCGAGTATAATATAAATACAACGCTATTCTCAGATTACGCACACAAACAACGTATTATAGCTTTACCAACTGGCACAAGCTTACAATTTAATGGCGACGGCTTACCTATATTTCCTGACAATACAGTTATTGCAAAAACATTTTATTATAACATAGATGAGCGCGATTTATCCTTAGGAAAAACAATAATTGAAACACGGATTCTTATTAAGATTAACGACAATTGGGAAACAGGGAATTACGTTTGGAATGCAAACCAAACCGAAGCAACTTTAGATTCTGAAGGCAGCACACAACCAATAACATGGATAGATACTGATGGCAACCCTAACCCTTCTTCTTATAAAATTCCATCGAGTACAGATTGTTTTACTTGTCACAGTAATAGTGATAGAATTTTACCAATTGGCCCAAAATTGAGGTCTATGAATTTTAACATAAATGGAGTAAATCAATTAGAGCAATTTATCAGCAACCAACAATTAACAGGCGTAACTAGTAGTAGCTCTGTTAGAAGTCTTCCTAATTGGGAAGACACTTCACTTTCTTTAGAAACCAGAGCTAGAGCTTATATAGATATTAATTGTGCACATTGCCATATTCCAGGAGGAACATGCGCAGACCAATCCTCCTTAAATTTGGCTTTTGAGACAACTCTTGAAGACAGTAATATTTTGGACCAGACGACACTTATTGATTATAGAATTTCATTTTTCTTAGAAGGCATAAGTATGCCGTACATCGGAACCTCTATGCGACATACAGAAGGTTTAGATTTAGTTCAGAGTTACTTAAACACCCTTAATTAATAGGCGTTAAATAAATACTAAAATCGGTTTTAAATTTAACAGATTCTTAATAGAATCCGTATTTTCATCCAAATTAATTAAAACCGACTAATTTGAAACATTTATCAATCAAACTACTCTTTGTAGTTTCTGCTTTTTTGGCATTTTCTTGTTCTACTGCAAAGAAAGCCGGAAAATCCAAAAAAGATGCCACCGCAATGGCAAAACCACCAGTAAAAAAACCTGGTAAAAACGACCCAAAACCTTACAACAAAGTCATTACTAAAGACGCAAAAAGTGATGCAGGTTTATTTACAGTCCATTCTGTAGACGACAAATTCTATTACGAAATTCCAGATTCACTTTTTAACCGTGAAATGTTGATGGTAACTCGTATTTCTAAAACTGCTGCTGGACTTGGATTTGGTGGAGGAAAACAAAACGAACAAGTTTTACGCTGGGAGAAAAAAGGCAAAAAAGTAATTTTACGTGTGGTATCTTACAATGTGGTTGCTGCAGATTCACTTCCTGTTAAAGAAGCTGTTTTGAACTCTAACTTCGAGCCTGTTTTATTCACTTTTCCGATTGCTGCATTCAGCAAGGATTCTTCGAATGTTGTAATTGACGCTACTCCTTTATTTGAAAAGGATGTAAAATCTTTAGGTTTACCACAATTTAGAAGAACACCATACAAAGTATCGCGTTTAGAAAGTGACAAATCATTTATTGAAAACATAAAAAGTTACCCTAGAAACATTGAAGCAAGACATGTAAAAACATATGCTTCAGGAAGACCACCTTCAAATTCTAGTACTGGATCAATTTCAATTGAAATCAACAATTCAATGATATTGTTACCAGATAACCCAATGAAACGTCGTTATTTTGACAAACGTGTAGGTTGGTTTACAAGTAATCAAACCGATTATGGACAAGAAGATCAAAAAAGTAAATCTATTGAATTCCTAGATCGTTGGAGATTAGAAGTTAAAGATGAAGATTTAGAGAAATTTAAGCGTGGAGAATTAGTAGTTCCGAAAAAACAAATTATTTATTACATTGACAGAGCAACGCCAGAAAAATGGAGAAAATATCTAAAACAAGGTATTGAAGATTGGCAAGTGGCTTTTGAAGCCGCAGGATTTAAAGATGCTATAATTGCTATGGATCCACCTACTGTTGAGGAAGACCCAGAATGGAGCCCTGAAGATGTACGGTATTCTGTTGTACGTTATTTAGCATCTCCAATCCCTAATGCTAATGGACCTCACGTAAGTGACCCAAGAACTGGAGAAATTTTAGAAAGTGATATCAACTGGTACCATAACGTAATGTCTTTATTACGTGGCTGGTTCTTTGTACAAACAGCAGCGATTAATCCAGATGCTCAGAGTCCTCAATTTAAGGATGAAGTTATGGGTCGATTAATACGTTTTGTATCTGCTCACGAAGTAGGACATACCTTAGGCTTACCTCACAACATGGGAAGTAGTGTTGCATATCCTGTTGAAAAATTACGCGATGCTGCATTTACTCAGAAGTATGGTACAGCGCCATCTATTATGGATTATGCTCGTTTTAATTACATAGCACAACCAGGTGATGAAGGTGTTGCATTAATGCCAGATATTGGAACTTACGATAAATATGCTATTGCTTGGGGTTACAGACCAATTTTAGACAAAACTGCTGAAGAAGAAAAACCAGTTCTTAACCAATGGATTATGGACCACGCAGGAGACCCAATGTATCGTTTTGGTCATCAACAAGTTGGTGATATTCACGATCCAAGTTCTCAAACTGAAGATTTAGGTGATGACGCTATGTTAGCAAGTGAATACGGAATTAAAAACTTAAAGCGTATTGTACCAAATTTAATTGAATGGACTACAGAGGCTGGAGAAGATTATGACGATTTAGAAGAAATGTATGGACATGTAGTATCGCAGTTTAATCGTTACATGGGACACGTTGCTAATAACATTGGTGGTGTTTATGAAAATTTAAAATCTACCGATCAAGAAGGCGCTGTTTATACTGCGGTACCAAAAGAACACCAGAAAAGAGCTATGGCTTTTCTTCAGGAGAACTTGTTTGATACACCAGACTGGTTATTAGACAAAACTATATTTGATCGTATTGAATATTCTGGTTCTGTAGACCGTATCAGAGCATTACAAGCTAGAACTTTAAACACTATTTTGAGTTTAGGTAAAATGCAACGCTTAACTGAAGCATATACTTATGATAGTAAAGCTTATGCTTTAACAGATATGATGAAAGATCTTCGCACTGGTATTTGGAGTGAACTACGTACTGGAAAGAAAATTGATACTTACCGTCGTAACTTACAACGTGCTCACATTGACAGATTAGAGTTCTTAATGAACGCAGAGAATCAAAGAAAAGCACCAGATTTTGGAGGTTACCAAAAATCTACAGCAGTAAATACAAGCCAATCTGATATTAAAGCCGTAGTCAGAGCTGAGTTAAAAACACTTCGTAGTCAATTACGAAATGCTCGAGGTGGCGATGCAATGAGTAGAATACATATTGCTGATGCGATAGAAAGAATTAACCTTATTTTAGATCCTAAATAATTAAACTAGGATATTATTTAAAAAGGCTTCAAGAATAATCTTGGAGCCTTTTTTTATTACAATTCATTAAAATCACTTTTCAGCTTCTTTTTCTATATAATAGTGAATAGATTTATCATTAATAAAAACATCTTTTAAAACAGCATCACCGTTCTTAATAGCAACCAGAGCGTAAGTTTCATTTATAGAATCATTTCTTCTATTAAATTTTCTATATATATCTTCGGCTGGCTTTGCTTTAGACTCTTCCATATAATAACGATCAAAGGGCAAATTAAAACGAACTTCGGTAGAATGATAATCGTAATATTCAACTTCTACTTCAATAAAATCACGACTAGTATTGTGCTTCGTTTTACTCAAACTTTTCACTTTAGCATAACCTAAACTATCTTTTTCTAGATAGATTATAACTTTATCATTGCGCTGAATTGTAGAATCTATACTTTTAGCAGAACTCAATTCATATCGCAAAGTCACATACTTACCTCTAAAAGGGTCATTTGGATCAATAGGTTGCGTTTTAAACTTATAAACTGTTCCTGAGTTTAGAACGTCTTCTTTATTATAAATCATTTTAGCTGGCACAAGTAATTGAATTATTACCACTGCAATGAATATTAAAAATACATATATCGTTTTCATGTTAGCTTTTAATTTAGAGTTTGATGTTTGATTGCTTTCTGCTTTTTTAACATGATGTAATTAGCTAGGAAAAACCCAAGACCTACAACAACAAATAAAAGTCCTCTTAACACAAAACTCATATCTGTATCAAAAAAGCGACAAACAATAGCCGTTGCAATAATTAAGAGTCCATAATTTAAAATACTAAACCTAAAAGTATCTGCCCCTAATTTAACCGCAAACACACCAAATATTAATATCATTATGTTTGTAGAAATAGTACCTAATTTTGCGCTCTCACTTCCTAAAGCGAATACTATTAAGAAAATGATAAACACATATTGAAACACATTGAATTTAAATTTACCTTTTGGTATTTGGGAATACACTAACAAAGCCAATGCAATAAAAATTAAAACTATTGACACCCACATTTCTTGAGAATTAAATACAATTATTTCATATTGTATTTCTTCCCAAATAACATTAAAACTTAAAATCATCAGTAAAACAACAGAGCCAAAAGAGCCTAACACAACATAACTATTCCGTCTCAATTGTTGACTGTTAAATATCTCTAGCTGTCCTAAATTATAAAAAACTCCAAATAACATCGCATACATCACAAAGCCTAGTGCCCAATTATTTTGAATAAATGCACCTAACACAATAATCAAACTCAGTGCATACAACCAATTTAAAATAGCAGTAGAATTAGCTTTAGGTGATTTTTTTAATTCATTAAAATAAAAAGGAATTGTACCAATAAGTAATACAAAATATAGCCATGGTGATTTATTACCATATCCAAAACTATAACCATATTCACAAGCATAGTATGTAGAAAACCCAATCACAAATATTGCAACCGCTTTAGAGTTTAAAACATAAATTAATGGAAGACCAAGGACAATCCATGTTAGTAAATAACTGCTTAAATCTCCAGGAATATTATAAACCTGACTCACTAGTGCTATAGATGCACCAATAGCGAAAAACAGAAAAGTACCAGAGGACTCTTTCCATGCTTGGCTCTTATTTTTAAGAATTGAATAACTAGACAGTAATTGTCCAATTATTAGAGGCAAAAAGGCAAAAACAGTTTTTATTGTTCTTGAAAAATCATCCCAATTGTGGGCTAATATTAAAATGATTCCTAAACCAACTAATGCAGAACCTAATATTCCAAAAATGGTAAATAATGGATTTGATTGATTACTCCTTTTAGTTTCGTAATAATTATTTATACGATTTGCCACTTCAGAAGAAATAACATTATGATCTATTAATTCTGCTAAGTCGTTTTTGAGTTTTGATTTCATAGTCCTTAAATTTTATAAAAATAGAGAATTTAAAACCTCACAACACTAAATAATGTTGCAAGGTTTTTGGTTACTAACTAACCTATCATCAAAACTAATCTTCGTCTTCTATTGTTTTAATCTCATTATTTATATAAGCGACATCTCGTGTGTTTTTCTGCACTGCAATTGCTGAGAACAAACTCAATGCAAATGACATGGCATAAAACCCTTTTTCACTTAACTCTAGCGTTGCATTCCATAGACCAATGGCTAATAACACAATTGCCGCGACTGATGTAAACCAACTAATTCCAAAATACATTTCAGTAACCTGTATACCTTCTAATTTATCTCTTACTGCTTTCTGTACTGAGATTACTGAGAACAACCCAAAAAGTAGAATGGTAAAATAATAGCCTTTTTCGTTGAGTTCCATAGTAGCATTCCAAAGACCCACGCAATAAGCAACCATACCAATAAGTAATGCGGACCATGATGCTCCAATAAATGCAGGTGTTGGTTTGTTGTTATACACCTTTCTTTCTTTCTTTTTAGTTTTTACTTTTTCTTCGTCTTTTAATGATACTGTTGTTTGATAATTCATAATGTTTTGTTTTAATGATTATGATGCAAATTTCAGGTAAACAACAAGATTCAGAAAACCATAATTTCAAAATAACTGACGATATATTATATAAATAAACTAAAATTTAATCTATATTTAGTATTTAAATAGAATTAATACTGACGAATAAATGATTGAAATAAAATCTATAATTAATACATTATCGACTGAAGACCATCAGAAATTCGTGAATTATCTTCAACAAAAGAATAAACGAAAGGACACAAAAAACATTCAGCTTTTTAAGTTACTTGCAAATAATTTTGACGACTCTAAGTCAATTTGCAAAAAACTATATAATACTGAAAAGAGCAATGCATATCATGCGCTAAGGAAAAGGTTATTTCAATCACTAATAGATTTTACAGCCAACAAAAACCTTGAAGATGAGAATTCAGTAGATATGCAAATTGTTAAATACATACTAGCATCACGCACATTTTTACTTCAGAATAATTTTAAAATCGCATATAAAACCTTAGATAAGGCGGAACGCTTGGCAGATGAGCATCTACTTTACCCAATGCTCAATGAAATTTATCATACAAAAATTCAATATGCTTCAAATTACCCTAAAATTGATTTGAATGAATTAATTATAAAACAGAAAGAAAACCAAAATAAACACCAACTAGAAGACCAGCTAAATATCGTCTATGCAAAACTAAAATCTGTTTTAAACGAAGTAACCTATAAAGGACATGTCATAGATTTTGAAACAGAATTAGAAGTCATACTAAACGAACACAACATTAAATTAGATGCATCACTTTCATTTAAATCATTATATCAAATTCTTGCTATAGCACATATATCTGCATTAGTGACCACTAAATATTATAAAATTGAAAATTTTGTACTTAAAACCTATGGTCTTTTAAAGCAAAAAAAGGAAACTGACAAACAATTATTTTATCAAATTCAGATTGTCTATATAATTGCCAATACACTGTTTAGAAATAAAAAGTTTGAATCATCATTAGCATACATAACAGAGATGGAGCAACTTATGCATCTTAAACAGCGCTCATATTACAAAACCTTTATTTTAAAGAAAACACTTGTAGAAGCTTTAAATCTTAATTATAACAACAAACAAGAGGAGGCCATTTTACTTGCAGAAAACATAATGTATAAAAAGCATAACGATATTGAGACACTATTAGATTTGCGATTATCTTGCTTTATGTTTTACTTTCAGAAGGCAGACTACGTTAAAGCAAAAACAATTTCTTCAAAATTTTATCACACAGACCAATGGTATATAGAAAAAGCAGGTATTGATTGGGTCATTAAAAAAAATGTTGCAGAACTATTACTATATATTGAATTACAGGAAGACGATTTATTCTTTTCGAGATTAAAAAGTTTTAAAAGAAGCTACTCAAATTACCTCAACCAAATTGAACAATCTAGAATTCTTACATTTTTAAAGTTTGCAGAACAGTATTATCTCAAGCCCGAAAGCATCAGCACTGAAAAATTCAAAAACAATCTTGAAACTTCCTTCGAATGGATTACTATACCAGAAGAAGACATTTTTGTTATTAGTTTTTATGCTTGGCTAAAAAGCAAGATTGAAAGACAGGACATCTACCCAACCACACTTCTGCTCTTAAATAGCTAATGTTAAATTCTGTGTTAAAAGAACGACATTCATTAAACGTTTTAATCTTAATACGGTCTAAACTGATATAACTTTAAAACAAAAACAAAATGAAAAAATTATTAATTATTGCACTAGCATTTGTAACCTTAAATGGTTTTGCACAAAGAGACGGTCATAAAAAGAACGATAGAGAAAATAAGTCTGAATTAAGAAAAGACATGACTCCTAATGACATTGCTGATTTAAAGTCTAAAAAGTTAACTCTAAAATTAGATTTAACAGACAAACAGCAAAAAGAGGTAAAAGCTTTGTTTTTAGAAGAAGCTCAAAACAGAGAAACTCTAAGAAAGGAACGCAAAGCTAAAGATGGAGAACAAAAAGAAAAGCCATCTACAGAAGAATTTGTAAAAATGCAAAATCTAAGATTGGATAAGCAAATACAAATGAAGCGCAAAATGAAAAGTATTTTAACAGCTGAGCAATACGCCAAGTTTGAAAAAATGAAGCCTAGAAAACACAAAAAAGAAAGAAAGCACAATAAAAAACGTAAATAAAAAGGAAAATTTGTATTAAAAAGTATCGCTTAGACGATACTTTTTTATTTTATTGAATAAAATTGTTACTTTAGTGACCAATTTATTAAATAGTCCATAATGAAAAAAGTAATTACTCTATGTTTATTTGCATTTGCTATGATTCTTGGTAGCCAAACTTTGGTTGCGCAGAACAGCAAATTAGATACAATGAAAGAAATAAACGCTGCAGCTTCTAAAAAAACTGAATCGTTAAGAAAATATGTAAAATTCAGTAGTGATCAGCGCGATCAAGTTTATGACGCTTTAAAACTTTACGGACAAAGTAAAGCGAATGCAGCAGGTAAAGATATCACTGAAGAAGAAGATGCTAAAATAGAGAAACAATTAGATGATAAAATTAAATCTATTTTATCTGATGAGCAGTATGAGTCTTATAAAGCATATCTATTAGAAAATTAAATAAAAAAGCCTCACTAACGTGAGGCTTTTTTATTTACAATATCTTTCTATTTATAATGACTTCGCTATTCGTTCTACCGCTGCAATAGTTTCATTTAAATCTTCATAAGTTAAAGCATCTGTTATAAACCAAGTTTCAAAAGCACTTGGAGCAATATAGATACCTTCATTTAACATCCCATGAAAGAATTTCTTAAAGGTCTCATTATTACCTTTAGCTGCTGATTCAAAATCTACAACTGCGTCTTCAGAAAAATGTACTGAAATCATAGAACCAATTCTATTAATAGTGTGTACTACATTATTCTTATTAAGAGCGTCAGTAATTCCGTTATGTAAATATTTTGTCTTCTCCTCTAGCCTATTCATTAAGCCTTTATCAGCATTCACTTCTTTTAGCATCGCTAAACCAGCAGCCATTGCTAAAGGATTACCACTTAAAGTTCCGGCTTGGTAAACAGGTCCCATAGGAGCTAAATAGTCCATTATTTCATTTCTTGCAGCAAAAGCACCAACTGGCAATCCACCACCAACTACTTTACCAAAACAAACAATATCAGCATTAACACTTTTTAGTTCTTGTACGCCACCTTTTGCTAATCTAAATCCTGTCATTACCTCATCAAAGATTAACAAGATATCATTAGCGTCACAAACTAATCTTAAATTTTCTAGAAACCCATCAACTGGAGGAATACAACCCATATTACCAGCAACCGGTTCAATAATAATTGCTGCTATTGTTCCTTTGTTAGCTTCAACAAGTGCCTTCACATTCTCTATATCATTATATCTTGCAAGCAAAGTGTCTTTGGCTGTCCCTTCAGTAACACCAGGACTATTAGGTGTACCAAATGTAATTGCACCACTTCCTGCTGCTATTAAAAATGAATCGCTATGACCATGATAACAACCCGAAAATTTTATAATTTTATCTTTTTTAGCAAAACCTCTAGCCAAACGAATGGCGCTCATACAAGCTTCTGTACCCGAATTAACAAAACGAATTTTATCAATATTTGGCACCATAGAAACTGCTAATTCCGCAATTTCTGTTTCAATCGCCGTTGGCATACCAAAAGAAGTTCCTTGTTTTGCTTTTTCAATGACAGCATCAACAACTGGAGGAAATGCATGACCGAGTAACATTGGTCCCCAAGAATTTATATAATCTATAAAACGATTTCCGTCTTCATCATAAACATAAGCACCTTTTGCTGATTTCGCAAAAATTGGAGTTCCCCCTACTGCATTAAAAGCTCTTACAGGTGAATTTACACCACCAGGAATTACGTTTTGAGCTTCTTTAAACAAAGCACTACTTCTTTGATATAACATATATTAATTAGGAATAATAAGTTGTTGACCAACTGTGAGGTCATTAGATTTTAAATTGTTTTTATCTTTAATTGCATCAACTGAAGTTTTATATAATCTCGAAAGTGAATACAGAGTATCGCCTTTAGCAACAACATGTTTTTTTAAAACCACTTTCTTTTTTCTACCTTCAATTATAGTGGTAGAATTTCTTTTTCTTTTTGTGGTCGTTGAACTCAATACTTCAGCGTCATATTTATAAAGTTCGTATCGTTCTATTAAACTAATTAATTTCTGAGGATATTTTCTATCAGTTGCATAACCTGCTGCTCGTAAACCTTTTGCCCAACCTTTATAGTCATCTGGCTTCAATTTAAACAAACTTGCATAACGTTTTCTACCTGTTAAGAATTTAGAATGATCTTCATAAGACATTTCTGATTTTTTATATTTTCTGAAACATTCTTGAGAGCGATCATCATCATGGTAAATCTTAGCCCCTTTCCATCCATGACATTTTATACCAAAATGATTATTAGCCTTAACCGCTAAACGACCTTTACCAGAGCCAGACTCTAATACACCTTGTGCTAGTGTAATACTAGCCGGAATTTTATGATTACGCATATTCTCTTTAGCAATATGAGCATATTGATCTAAATAAATTTCTACCGCATTTCTCGACTTTTTTTCTGCCACAACAGGCTTCTCAATGACATCTGTTTGTCTTTCCTCTTGAGTATCCTTAACTACAATAGTCTTTTTAGTTTCAGTCCTTTTCTTTTTAGTAACGATACCTTTTTTAGGACCACAGCTCATCGCTGTTAAGACCAATGCTATAATTATATATTTAAATTTCATTTTATACTTCAATTAAAGGTTGGTTTTTTCGCTTCAACATGTCATTAACACCTGCAATACCTTGTAAACCTCCTGTATGGATAACTAGTATTTTAGAATTTGGAGGAAAAAATTCCTTTTCAATTAAATCAAATATTCCATACATCATCTTACCTGTGTAAATGGGGTCTAACGGAATATTATTATCTCTTCTAAATTTATTAATAAACGAAATTAATTCTGGCTTTATTTTGCCATAACCACCAAAATGATAGTCTGTAATTAATTTCCAATTATCTTGATTTGCAAATTTACGAATATCTTGTTGTAAAAAATCACCTTTTAATCCTGGAAAACCCAATATTTTCTGATATTTATTAGAAGCATTAATTATACCAGAAATTGTACCACCTGTCCCTACTGCACAACAAACATAATCAAAGTCAGCATCTTCTGGCAGTAATATTTCTTCACATCCTTTAATGGCTAATTCATTCGTACCTCCTTCTGGTATTAAGTAAAACGTCCCGAATTCAATTTTTAATTGATTGATAAATTCGAGATTTGTTTTCGTTCTATAGGCTTCCCTCGAAATAAATTTAAATTTCATTCCACAACTTTTTGCAAAAGCTAAAGTTGGATTTAATTCTGATTTATGCTCTAACTCCTCTCCTCTAATTATTCCTACTGTATTAAATCCATACTTTTTGCCAGCAAAAGCTACGGCCGCAATATGATTTGAAAATGCACCACCAAAGGTTAATAGAGCAGATGAATTAATTTCTCTCGCTTTTAATAAATTATACTTCAATTTTCGATATTTATTACCAGAAATAAATGTGTGAATCAAATCCTCTCGTTTCACAACCACACTAATGGAATTATTAAATGAAATTTTCTGATTTTGAATATTATAATTAATCAAATCCTTTTTCTACAAAGATAAGTAACTCATTTCAATCATTATCTACTCAATACTGTAAGAAAAAACACATAAAATACCATTAATCGATGTTTTTTGTCGTTTTATCGGTATAAAATTATTTTTTTTTCACATTTTTTATTACGTTTGATCAATTATTAAATGAATTAATCCAAATAAGTAAAGATTTTTAGCAAATTACAATTAACTCCATGGATGATATTGTAGTTTATAAACCCTAGTTATTATGAAGAATATTTTACATTCTCAGTTATATTACATATTTAATTCTTGTTCAAAACTCAACAAGAAACCTTTGTTATTATTGCTTTTTTTAGGACTACTGTTAAATAGTAATTTAGCTCATGCACAGTTACCTTTGTTCGATAATTTTGAATCTGGTTGGGGAAATTGGAATGATGGCGGAAATCGTTGTGACCGTAATTTCAACACTAATATTAATGGAAATTGGAACATTAGAACTAGAGATAATTCAGGTGTAAATTCATCATTATATAGTGACCCAATTAACCTAACCTCATATTCATCTGTTACTATTGATTTTCTTTTTTATGCTAATAGTATGGAAAATGGAGAAAATTTTTATGTAGAATACTTTAACGGTTCTGGATATACAACTATTGCAAATTATGTGCGTGGTACCGACTTTAATAATAACACTGTTTACAACGAATCTATTACATTAACTTCGGGAGCATATACTTTTAATGCTAATTCGTTTTTCAGAATTGTTTGTGATGCTAGCGCTACTAATGACCAAGTCTATATAGACGACATAAATATAACAGGTACTACGACAAGTAGCCCACTTACAAATGACGATTGTTCAGATGCCATAATGTTAACGCCAGATACAAGCTGTATTACTACAACAGGCACAACAGTAGGTGCAACGCAATCTTTAACTGGTTGTACTGGATCTGCGGATGATGATGTATGGTATTCTTTTATAGCAACAAGTACTGATCACACAATAACTGTAGAGGCAGGTACTATAAATGATATTGTATTTCAAGTTTTTTCTGGAGGTTGTAGTGGAAGCTCTATCGTTTGTAGAGACAGCACAGGTGGAGGATCGACAGAATCAACTACTTTAACTGGTCTAACAATCGGAGACTTATATCATATAAGAGTTTATAGTTATTTTAACGGCACAGGTCAAACAGGAACTTTTGATATATGTGTAGAAGAAGAACCTATAAGCATACCTCCACCGCCAAATGATGATTGTGCTAATGCTATATCGTTAACGCCTTCATTTGTATGTAATCCAGTAACCGGAACTACAATTGGAGGAACACAGTCTTTTGCAGGTTGCTCAGGTACCGCAGATGATGATGTTTGGTATTCTTTTGTTGCAACTAGACCTGAACATGTTATAACAGTAGATGCCATATCAATTAACAATATAGCCTTTGAAGTTTTTGTTGGAGGTTGTACTGGATCTGGAACGTCATTAGCTTGTGTGAATAACACTCTAAACTCGGCTTCTGAAACAACAACATTAACAGCACTTAATGTAGGTGCCACATATCATGTTAGAGTTTATAGTAGACAAAATATAACTGCAGATAACGGCACATTTAATATCTGCATACAAGAAACATGTCAAATATCTACTGATTTGGGTACTGCTAGCTTAGCATGTCCATCTGTAGACGCAGGAGGTTTGGGCTCATCTGGCTCTGATGTTAACATTAATTGTTCTATTGGAACTACAACGCTAGAGGCAAATTATTTAGAGCTAGGTGAAACATCAAGTTATGACGTTGAAGCAATTAACTATAACCCGCCTTTTCAATTTGGATGTTTAGAGTACCCTGTAAGTGTTAATGTGGATGATGTTTTTTCACCCAAAGTTAATTTACCGTTTGATTTTTGCTTTTATGGAAATACGTACGACTCTTGTGTTATAGGCTCTAACGGTGTTGTTTCCTTTGATGCAGATAGACTGGAAAACACAACATCAGGATGGGCAATTACGCAAATTATTCCTAACATAAGAAACGCTTCTGACTATAATTCCGGAGCTAGACATTACTATTATGGTCCTTCTGTATATGGCGTTCATCATGATGTTGACCCAAGCAAAGGTGGGGAAATAGGGTATCAACTTATAACCCTAGATACTGGCTGTCAAGCATTAGTTACAGCATGGAAAGACGTACCAATGTACTCAGACAATTCTATTCTATATACAGGTATGATGGTATTTTATGAAGATACAAACATTATAGAAGTATATATACAGGAAAAGAATATTGACGGAAATTCATGGAATGGAGAAAGAGCTGTAGTAGGCCTTCAAGCGAATTCTAACACAGCCACTGTAGCTCCGGGAAGAAACGCTAATAGCACAAGTTGGACAGCAACTAATGAAGCATGGAGATTTACACCAAATGGAGCATCAATAACCACTTTAAAATGGTACGAAAATTCTATTTCTGCAGCAAATGAAATTATTGACCCAAATAACGATGGACAAATAGACGTTAGTCCATTAGAAACTACTACCTACTATGCAGAAGTCACTTATGATTTATGTAGTGGTGCAACATTAGTAGAATTAGACCCAACTACTGTAACTGTAGAAGGTAAAAAAACATGGAATGGCTCACAAAGTACAGCTTGGGAAAACGATAATAACTGGACTCCTGTTGGCGCACCTGTAGACACTAATTGTATTACTATACCAAACACAGGTAACGACCCAATAATGTTAAGTTCAACTGATGGGTATGGTTATAATTTAGCTATTGAAGATGGTGCAACATTAACACAACAATCAAACGCTTCATTAACAATTGAAGATGCAATTGCCATTGAACCCAATGGAGATTTAGAGGTAAATAGTGGCGCAAGTATTATTCAAATAACAGATGTTGATATCAATAAAAATACTGGTGACGCTAAAGTGCGCCGTAAAGTTGACGGAATAGATAATTATGATTACGTATATTGGTCATCTCCAGTAGATATATTTGATGTTGAAAACATTTCGCCTGGAACAAACAACTATTACATTTACAAATGGACCCCTACTGAATCTAATGGAACCACTGGTAATCATGGAAATTGGATTAATACCCAAGAAAATATGGAATTAGGAAAAGGTTACATTGTACGTGGACTTACAGGGACTTCTATATCTAATACAGCCGAGTTTATTGGAACACTAAACAATGGTAAAATTTCTTTACCAATTTCTCGTGGTTCTTATACAGGTGGAGATTATACAGGTATTGGAAATACAGCAACAGCTGAAGATGATAATTGGAATCTTTTAGGAAACCCATATCCTTCTGCTATATCACTAAATGATTTTGTCTTAGCTAATCCTGCTATTGATGGGACATTATATTTCTGGCAACATTTAACACCAGCAACAAGTGCAATAGACAATCCTTTTTACAATGGTTATATCTATAATTATTCAGATAGTGAATATTTAGCAGCAAACAGTTTGGGATCAACACCTCCTGGATTTAACGATTATATTGCTGCTGGTCAAGGATTCTTTGCCTTAATGCTAGACTCAGCTCCAACTAGTAGTAATGTTACATTTAGCAATACTATGAGAGGAAATTTTGCTAATGATGGGTTTTATAGAAGTGCAACAACTGCTGAAGATAAACATCGTATATGGTTAGATTTAGTCAGCGAAGATAATACGGCATTATCTACCTTAATTGGCTTTACAAATGGAGCAACTGACGGAATTGACAGATTATATGATGGATTTATAATAAATCAAGCAGGTAATCAATTCTATTCCCTAGTAAGTGATGAAAAACTTACGATTCAAGGAAAAGGACTTCCTTTTGTTGAAACAGAAACAATTCCTTTAGGTTATAAAACTAACAATTCGGGAACGTTTACGATATCAATTAATCAATTAGATGGCCTATTTGCAAACACTAGTCAAAATATTTACTTAGAAGACACAGAACTTAATATCATTCATGATTTAAGAGCAAATCAATATGTCTTCACAACACAAGATGGTGTTTTTAACGATCGATTTATTTTAAGATTCACTACACAATCTTTAAGTATAAAAGACCAAGAAATAGTTTCTGACTTAGAAATTAAATCATTTAACAAAACTGTAATTGCTAAATCAGGCTTAAGCACAATTAAATCATTTGAATTATTTGATGTAACAGGACGAGTGATTCACAAAAATCTAAATGTAAATAATACAGATTACAGTTTCCCTACAACGAATTTGAGTATTGGAACCTACTTTGTAAAAGTATCTTTAGAAACTGGAGCTATTGCAACTAAAAAAGTAATAATCAATTAAAATAATTTAAAAAGTTAAAAAAAGGCCTTGATTTTAGATAATCAAGGTCTTTTTCATTTATATACGCTTCACGCTCAAATGAAATATTTCTATAGGCTAAATTCCAGTTTCTATATTTAACCAATCGAATTAAAAATTCCAATATATATATCAATAAAAATGGAATAATGAGTAATTCTATTTGTTGTCTTAGATGAATTCTTTCATGATTTATAAGAACACTTCTCCCTTTTAAAACTTTAGATTTTAAAATCATAAAGGGAAAAATTGTAATTCCTATGTAACCTCTAGGAACAAGATATTTTGAAATAATTATCATACTCTATTCTTTTCAAAAATCACACCAAATTACATTATCTTTGTTTAATATGAAGAAATATGTCCCAATCGAAGACGGAGACTACTATCTCACACCAGAAGGCTATCGATGTTTTACTGAACAATACCATCTAAAACGTGGTTATTGTTGTGAAAGCGGCTGCAGACACTGTCCATATGGTTTTAATAAGAATACATTAAAAAAAAAGTAATGCAAGTATCAGAACTATCATTCAAAGATCAAATATTAGAAGGTATTCCAAATATATTACCTGAACCAAAATCTTATGATGAGTCAATAAATCATGCACCAAAACGTAAGGCTATTTTAACTTCTGAAGAAGAAAAACTCGCATTGAAAAATGCATTACGTTATTTTAATAAAAAGGATCATAAAACACTGCTACATGAGTTTAAATACGAATTAGACACTTATGGTCGTATCTACATGTATCGCTTAAGGCCAGATTACAAAATGTATGCTAGGCCAATTAGTGAATATCCTGCTAAATCATCACAAGCTGCAGCGATTATGTTAATGATTCAGAATAATTTAGATTATGCTGTAGCACAACATCCACATGAATTAATCACCTATGGAGGAAATGGAGGTGTTTTTTCAAACTGGGCGCAATACCGTTTAACAATGAAGTATTTGGCCGAAATGAATAATGAACAAACATTAGTAATGTATTCTGGTCACCCTATGGGTTTATTCCCTTCACATAAAGAAGCTCCAAGAGTCGTTGTTACTAATGGAATGATGATACCTAATTACTCCAAACCAGATGATTGGGAAAAATTTAATGCATTAGGTGTTACACAATATGGGCAAATGACAGCTGGTAGTTATATGTATATTGGTCCTCAAGGTATTGTTCATGGTACAACAATTACTGTTTTAAACGGTTTTAGGAAAATAGGAAAAGAGCCTAAAGGAAATCTTTTTGTTACTTCTGGATTAGGTGGAATGTCTGGAGCACAACCTAAAGCTGGAAATATTGCAGGATGTATTACTGTATGTGCAGAAGTGAATCCAAAAATTACCCAAGTACGTCTAGAACAAGGTTGGATTGATGAAAAAATCACAGATTTAGACAAACTCGTCTCAAGAGTAAATAAAGCTAAAGCCGAGAAAGAAACAATTTCAATTGCGTATCTAGGAAACATTGTAGAGGTATGGGAAAAATTTGATGATGCAAATATTCATATAGACTTAGGAAGTGACCAAACCTCACTTCATAATCCTTGGGCTGGAGGTTATTATCCTGTTGACATTTCTTTTGAAGATGCTAATATAATGATGGCTAATAATCCCGAATTATTTAAACTAAAAGTCCAAGAAACACTCCGACGTCATGTAGATGCTATAAATAAACATACTGCAAAAGGTACTTATTTTTTCGACTACGGAAATGCATTTCTCTTAGAAGCTTCTCGGGCAAGTGCAGATGTTATGGCGAAAAATGACATTGACTTTAAATATCCGAGTTACGTGCAAGATATTATGGGACCAATGTGTTTTGATTATGGTTTTGGACCTTTTCGTTGGGTTTGCGCTTCAGGTAAGCCAGAAGATTTAGCAAAAACAGATGAAATTGCTTGTCAGGTTTTAGAGGATATAAAAAAGAATTCTCCTTCAGAAATTAAGCAACAAATGGCAGATAACATCCAATGGATTAAAGGTGCTCAAGAGAATAAATTAGTCGTGGGTTCACAAGCCAGAATTCTCTATGCTGATGCCGAAGGACGAATGAAGATTGCTGAAGCATTTAACCAAGCCATTGCTAAAAATGAAATTGGAGAAATAATTCTTGGTAGAGACCACCATGATGTATCAGGTACAGATTCGCCGTACAGAGAAACCAGTAATATTTATGATGGGTCACGTTTTACAGCAGATATGGCTATTCAAAATGTTATAGGTGATAGTTTTAGAGGCGCAACTTGGGTCAGCATACATAATGGTGGTGGTGTTGGTTGGGGAGAAGTTATTAATGGAGGATTTGGTATGGTTCTTGATGGTAGTATAGAATCATCAAAACGTTTAAAACAAATGCTGTTTTGGGATGTTAATAATGGGATTTCTAGGCGAAGTTGGGCTAGAAATGAAGGTGCTATTTTCGCAATTAAACGCGCTATGGAAGCTGAACCTAATTTAAAAATAACATTACCAAATATTGTAGATGATAATTTATTAAACGAAGTTTAACTAAAAACAAAACCATTATGAACAAACTACTCAAATTCACTCCAATATTACTTTTACTAGTAATATTATCATCTTGCAGCTCTGTTAAAGTTGCTGCAGATTATGACAGAGAAGCAAATTTTGACGATTACAAAACCTTCGCTTTCTTTAAACCTGGAATCGATAAAGCAGAAATCAATGATATTGATAAAAGGCGTATATTAAGAGCTATCGAAGCCGAGTTAATCTCAAAAGGGTATACAAAATCTGAAAACCCTGATATGCTGGTAAGCATATTTACCAAGTCTAACCAACGTGTTGATGTTTACAACAATGCCTGGGGAAATGGAGCTTGGGGCTGGGGAGGTTATGGAGGCTGGGGCTGGCGCTCAGGCTGGAATAACAATCAAATATCAACATCAACTGAAGGTGTCTTGTATATTGATTTGATTAATACTAAAAAGAAAGAATTAATATGGCAAGGTTCAGGTACTGGAAATCTTGAGATGAAAAATGTAGAAAAGAAAGAAGCTCGCATTAAAGAATTCGTTTCAGAAATGTTAATGTTATTTCCTCCAGAACAGAAATAATAAAACTCAAAATTATATGGAAAGCACTAGTTTAATAACTAGTGCTTTTTTGTTTCATAAGCCATTTGCTTAAGCTTTAAATCTAAATAATATATCTTTGCCGACTTTTAAAAGCATATTCTATGAAATTCGGGCAAAAATCACTTAAAAACTTTACACAAAACCCTAAGAATGACATTCTTTCGGGTATTACTGTATCACTAGCCATGATACCTGAAGTTGTTGCATTTGCATTTGTTGCTCAAATTAGTCCTATTGTAGCACTTTTCGGAGCATTTATCATTGGTATTATTTCTGCTCTTTTTGGAGGTAGACCCGGTTTAATTTCAGGTGCAGCAGGAGCCGTTGCTGTTATTTTTGTTCATATGATACAAGAAGGCCATGCAAAAGGGCTTTTATTTGACACTCCTGTTGAGAACATGGGTTATTTTTATCTGTTAGCAGCTGTTGTTTTAATGGGAATTATTCAGGTCTTTGCAGGTATATTTAAACTTGGAAAATTCGTAAGGCTAATTCCACACCCTGTTATGATGGGCTTTGTTAATGGTTTAGCCATTGTCATTTTTATGGCACAATTAGGTATGTTCAAAGAGAATACAAAAGATATTTTTGGACAGAACATGCGTAATACTGAATCTAAGGAATTGGTATATAACGTTAATGACAATACCGTTAACGATTTAATTTCTGGTACTGCGTTATTCTCAATAAACGACCAGTCCGTAAAAAACATTAATACTGGCAAGGACGTTTTTGTTATTGCAGACAATCAAGTATATGATATTGATACAAAAAAGGTTGTATTCAACATTCAAGATAACGGATTCTACTCTGTAAAAGATAATGGTGTTGTAAAATCTACAATGCAAGGGAATAAGCTCTATATAATGATAGGTCTTGTTTTACTAACCATGTTTATAATTTGGGGGCTACCAAAGCTGACTAAAAAATTACCAGCAGCATTAACGGCAATTCTAATTGTAACTTTAATTTCTATTTTTGGAGGACTTGAATCTATCAACGTTGGTGACTTTATAAGAGATGGCGGTGGCGCTGGTCTTAACGGTTTTGATGAACTTTCTAGCAAACTCAACCTCTTGGAACTTTGGAGTAATCTACCTTTCAATCTAGACACTTTAAAATTCATTGCACCTTATGCCTTTTTAGCGGCATCAGTAGGATTAATAGAAACATTAATGACTATGAATCTTGTTGATGAATTAACGGATTCTCGAGGAAATGGAAATAAAGAATGTGTTGCACAAGGCGCAGGAAATATGCTTAGTGGGTTATTCGGTGGAACTGGCGGTTGTGGAATGATTGGGCAGACAGTAATTAACATCAACGCAGGAGGACGAGGACGATTATCTGGTGTAATGATGGCTGTAACGTTGCTAACATTTATATTATTCGCAGATAAATATATTGAGCAAGTACCAATTGCAGCCCTAGTTGGCGTAATGTTTATGATGGTTATTGAAACTTTTGCTTGGTCTAGTTTTAGAATTATGAAAAAAATACCAATGTCAGATGCCATAGTGTTAATCATAGTTTCTATTGTTACCGTTATTTTTGACTTGGCAATTGCCGTATTTGTAGGTGTAATTATTTCAGCTCTGTCATTTGCTTGGGAAAACGCAAAAAGAATTAGAGCAAGGAAACGTGTTAAGGAAAATGGCACTAAAACTTATGAAATTTGGGGTCCTTTATTCTTTGGAAGTATAACCTCTTTTAATGAAAAGTTCGATATTAAAAATGACCCAGATACAGTAGAAATTGATTTCGTTGAAGCTCGAATTTCGGATCATTCAGCTATAGAAGCTATATTCAACTTAGTTGAGAAATACCAAGCTGCAGGAAAATCAATTAAGTTAAAGCATTTGAGTGAAGACTGTAAAATATTGTTATATAAAGCCAGTCCTAAATTTAAAGATGTAATCGTTGAAGCAATTGATGACCCACGCTATCATTTAGCTGAAAACCCAGAAAAATTTACAAAATCATTATTTGAATATGACATCTAAATTTTGAGCATTCTATTTCACTAGAGACTAAGGACTAGATACTTATCTTTATTTTCAAAATAACAGGCCTAAAATAATTGAATATCAATTAATTAGACTACATTTGCATCTTAATTTAATATATTATAATATGAGTACTGGTACAGTAAAATTTTTTAATGACTCTAAAGGTTTTGGATTCATAACAGAAGAAGGAAACAACAAAGAGCATTTTGTACACATTTCTGGTTTAGTCGATGAGATTAGAGAAGGAGACAATGTAGAATTCGATTTAGCAGAAGGAAAAAAAGGATTAAACGCAGTAAATGTAAAAGTTATATAATTATATATCTTACAATCTTTTTAAGAATAAAGCCTATCTTTTGGATAGGCTTTTTTATGTTCAATAGTTAAATATTTAATCCCAAAGAATTACCAAGTATTAATAATTCAATAATGTCTCTATTTTAACTTTCACTTTATCCGTCGAAGGAATCATTGTTTCTTCTAAAGTTGAATTTAGAGGTATGGCTGGCATATTCTCACTACCAATCGTCATTACTGGTGCATCTAAATATTTAAAGCACTCTTCCTGAATTTTTCCTGATAGTGCTCTTGCAAAACTATTGTTTGAAGGCTCTTCTGTTACCACTAAACATTTTCCTGTTTTCTTAACCGATTTTATAATTGTGTCTTCATCTAAAGGAAATAGAGTTCGTAAATCAATCACTTCAATTTGGTCTTGCATACCAAGTTCTGCACTAGCATTCATTGCCCAATGCACTCCCATTCCATAAGTAACAATAGTTAATGTTTCTACATTTTCTTGTTTCCAAATTTCTTGTAAAACCCATGCTTTACCAAAAGGCAATACATAATCTTCACTTGGCTCAACAGATGTTGCACCTTGTGTTCCTGGTACTTTAGACCAATACAAACCTTTGTGTTCTAAAATAACTACAGGATTAGGATCGTAATAAGCCGCTTTCATCAACCCTTTTAAATCGGCTCCATTACTTGGATAGGCTATTTTTATACCTCTAATATTTGTTATCACACTTTCTACTGAAGAGGAATGATAAGGTCCACCACTTCCGTAAGCACCAATCGGTACTCTCAGAATCATGCTTACTGGCCATTTACCATTAGATAAATAACAACTTCTACTGACTTCTGTAAATAATTGATTTAAGCCAGGCCAAATATAATCGGCAAACTGAACCTCAACAATGGGTTTTAATCCAACTGCAGACATACCAACTGTAGAACCTACAATAAAAGCTTCTTGTATTGGTGTATTAAATACACGGTCGTCTCCAAATTTTTGCGCTAATGTTGCTGCTTCTCTAAAAACACCACCAAGTCTTCCACCTACATCTTGCCCATAGAGTAAACATTCTTTGTGCTTTTTCATCAGCTCTTCTACTGCGAATAAAGCGCAATCTACCATCACGACTTTCTCAGCACCTTCTGGTGAACGTGTTCCTTTTTCCTCAGTAATTGGGGTGGATACAAAATCGTTGGTAAATAAATCTTCCGGTTTTGGGTCTTCAGCCAATAACGCTCTTTCAAAATCGAACTGCACTTTCGCTTTCGCGGAATTTTCTAGCTCTAAAACGTCTTGTTCTGAAAATCCTGCATCTAGTAATTGTTGTTTTAAAACTGGATAAGGATCACGAGAGCGTGCTTCTTCTAAATCATCACGATACCATTCCATTCTTACTCCTGAAGTATGGTGATTTAATAATGGTACTTTTGCGTGTACTAAAAATGGTCTACGCTCTGCACGAATAGTTTCTATGACTTTTTCTAATGCTTCGTAGCTTTCCGTAAAGTTTGCTCCATCTATTGAGATAGCGTCTAAACCTTTAAAGCCTTTTGCATATTCAAAAGCATTTTGCGCTCTTGTTTCTGCTGCATTGGCACTAATATCCCAACCGTTATCTTGCACTAAATATAAGATTGGCATTTGCTTTAATGCTGCCATTTGAAAAGCTTCGGCTATTTCACCTTCGGTTACTGATGCGTCTCCTAAAGAACACACCACGAATGGCAAATCTTTAAGTGTTTTATCGTCTAAACCTTGTAATTCTTTATACTGCATTCCCATAGCAACTCCTGTTGCTGGAATGGTTTGCATTCCTGTTGCAGAAGATTGGTGTGGAATTTTAGGTTTATCGTCATCCTTTAAACTAGGATGCGAATAGTAAGTTCTTCCGCCTGAAAATGGATCGTCTTTTTTAGCCAACAATTGCAACATTAAATCGTAAGGCTCTAAACCAAACGATAACAACATGGCATCGTCTCTGTAATACGGAAAGGCATAATCTTGAGGTAATAATTGTAATCCTAGAGCTATTTGAATAGCTTCGTGTCCACGAGATGTTGCATGTACATATTTTGAAACTTGTTTAAAATTAGCTTCGTATAGTTCTGCCATAGCTTTTGCTGTGCAGAGTTTTGAAAATCCTTTTTTTAGTGTTTCTTTTTTCAT
>TARA_R110002049_G_scaffold253753_1_pt1 | contig 24077 bp, 18 predicted proteins | sample TARA_R110002049 | Tara Oceans TARA_R110002049 (sample SAMEA4396941) | marine metagenome | biome: Polar Biome; feature: [SRF] surface water layer (ENVO:00010504); material: water (ENVO:00002006), including particulate matter (ENVO:01000060) such as... | depth 5 m
CTGTTTTTCAATGGTTTTAGCACTAATCTTTGCAATATTTCCAGTGCGTTCTTTATCCTTTACAGTGTAGTATCCTGTATTGATTTCTATAGTATTTAAGGATGTGATATCAGTTTCCATTTGGATGTTAATTTCAGTACGCCCTTGTATTAAAACTTCTTGGGTTTTAAAGCCCACAAATGAAAACAGTAATACGTCTTCAGTATTAGCTATTATATTATATGCTCCATTAAAGTCGGAACTTGTTCCTGTGTTTGTGTTTTTTATTTGTATGTTAACACCAGCTAAGGGTAAACCATTTAAATCTGTTATTACACCTTTGACTTGAATGTTGTCTTGTTTTATGCTTTTCGTTTTTTTTCGGCTAATGGTAATGTAATTGTCCTCTGTGACCGAAATATCAAAACTCTTCTCTGGTAGACATTCGGATAATAGCTTAACAACCTTGATAACCCCCTTTTTAAGGTGAATTTCTGGTAAATCCTGAAAAATATCAGATTGATAGATAAACGTACATTCTGTTTGTTTTCCAATCAGTTCGAAGACCTCAAAAATGGTCGCGGTTTTGTCTGATTCAATAGCTACTTTCGCATTTTGCGAAAACAAGGTTTCTGAGGATAGACTAAAAACGGTAGTACAACATAAGAATAGTAAAGCTTTCACAATAAACTTTGAAATTCTTTTCCAGTATAGGAAATGAATGTTAGTTAATTTAATTTGCATAAATTTGTGTATTGGTTGGTTTAAAAACCAGTTAATGATATAAGGGGATTTAGCTTAATACTGTCGAGGTAGCAGCTTTATTCCCTTTCTTTTTTACTTGATGGTAATGGTCTTGTTTTTTATCTCATAGGCATTTATAAATTTTGTGTTTTTGATTCCGTTCAATATAGCTTCAATGTTCTGCTTTCTATTTAGCAGACCACTGAATTTTACCTTTTCAAGGTCTTGTGATTCAAAGGATATATCCACATCGTACCATCTGGAAAGCACTGTCATAATTTCTTTTAACGATTTATCCTTAAAATTGAAATAACCTCTAACCCATGCAATGTCATAATCAATATTTACTTTACGCTTGATAATATGATTAGTATATCTATTCAGCATCGTCTGCTCTCCTGGGCTTAATTGTTGTTTTTTGTCCTCAACAACTAGGTTTACCTTACCTTCAACCAAAGTGGTGTAAATATGCTGCTCATCATTGTAGGACTTGATATTAAATTCTGTACCAACGACTTCCACTTCTTGGTTCTTTGAAAAAACTTTAAAAATATCTCCTTGATGCTTTGTGCTTGGGGATACATCAAAATAGGCTTCTCCATATATAAGTTCTATAGTACGAGGTTCCCCTTTTCTAAATGCCACTGGATATTTTAATTTGGTATCGGCATTCAACCATACCATGGTACTATCAGATAGTATAATTTGGTATTGCCCACCTCTCGGAATAGTTAAATAATTGAAAGCAATTTTAGAATTATCTTTCGTTTTTGAATAGTCTAATTGCTCTCCATTGCTATGAACTACTTTGCTATCATAGGGTTTTCCTTTTTCAAGAACAACTTCAAATCCATCTTCTAGGGTCAAAATGGCTTTATCTGTTCCTGCTGTAATTTCGACCTGTTCCACTTTTAAGAGTGGGGTATGGGTTCTGTTATTAAATGTTATATATGTAATTGATATTAATATTAGAATAGCTGCGGCTACCTTGTAAAATGATGATGTGAATAAATACTTTGGACGATTGATTTTTCTTTGGGGAGAAATTCCTCTCTGTACGTGTTCCCAACCTGTCTCTTTATCAATTTTATTGAGCAGCTCTAAATTTTCCTTGATTTCTGCCTCAGATAAATGTTGTTTGATATACTTCTTGGCATCATCTGAAAACAAATTGGAATCTTCCAAATCTTGGAAGCCTTTATTGTTCTGTAGAGCTTTTGAAAGCTTTTTACTGAGTTTATATATGTTGTCGAAAATTGTCATGACGCATTTTGGTTATATGGTCAAAACGACAAGAGTTAAAAGGAGGGTGCAAAAAAAATCAAAAAATATTTAAGAGGCTACTAAGCGAGTGTCTTAGCTTTTCATAAGCAATACGTTTTTGGGATTTAACGGTGTTCTTACTTATCGCCATTTCTTGGGCAATTTCTTTATTCGTATATGCTTTTAGGCTTAACCTAATAATCTGTTCACACTTGTTGGGCAGTTTCTTTATTGCTGTTTCGAGTTGGGAGTAAGTGTCAATAATGGTTAATTGGGTGTGGAAGAACTCTTCGGTCAACATGTTATCAAAGTCTATTTCTGGAGATTGTACTATACTTTTGTAATGCTTACTTTTAAGATAGTCCAAACAACGGTTTCTCACAGAAGTATACAGAAACGATTTAATGGCATAAAAGTTTGGATATGGCGTTTTTTGTTCCCAAGTTTTAATAAAAACCTCTTGAACCATATCCTTGGAGGTTTCCATATCATTCAGGTATTTGTTGGCAAACAAACACAAAGGGGGATAAAGGGTATCAAAAAAAGACTTATACCCTTCTATACTCATAGGATGCAATTTATCCTTGGACATATTCCATAGTATTTTAAGGGAAATGGTTTAGATTTTCCCCAAATAAATTATGAGCACCAAGCAATATAGTATTGTTTGTTGGTGTAAGCTTACCAACTATTTATTGAAACAGCCCAATATTATTAGGCATCCACAAAACAATAGGGCGTAGTACTCAACTTATCTAAATAGGGGTACTGGTATACCTTGCACTGATAAGAGAGCCCACGCCCGGGTCGTGAGCCATTCTACTTATCATCTCTAGTGCAAAAATTACCAGTTTTCTATTCAGAGACTCTAAGCGATAGCTTCAAATATTTTGTAATACGAAGAATCGCAAATATATGTATTCAAAACCAAATATAAGAAAAATAATAAATGTCAACCAAATGGATTACAGAATATTTTGATATAAAATGAAAATTGCAATATGGCTAAATTAAAACCAGAGGATATTGCATTGAACAATAAAATTGCCCTGCGGATTAAAGAATTGAGGATAAAATCTAACCCAAACCAATCAAAATTCGCTGAACGCCATTTTATAGATAGACAATTAGTAAGTCGTTGGGAAAATACTAATGACAAACGAGGAGTGTCGATACATACAGTTAAACGATTTTGTAACTTAATAGGAATAACACTGACAGAATTTTTTGATTCTGATCTTTTTAAATAAATGTGAGACGCACCTAAATGACTCCCTTATTTTAACATGATTTGCTCTAGTTTATTTCAGAGTTGCTATTAATTTTTTTCTAAAAAAATGAGTTTTGCATCCTAAATAAATTATATTCAAAAATCGTTACCTTTGTAACTATATGGCAATATTATGGATATTCAATTAGAAAAATATAAGTTAATGGAATGGTTGATGGGTCTTCAAGACGAATCCGTTATTTCAAAACTTAAGAGTATTAAAAGTAGTCTTTCTAATTCTTCTGACTGGGCTGAGGATATCTCTGAAACAGAAAAATTATTGATTAACGCTGGATTAAAAGATGTTGAGGAAGGGAATACATTTACTCATGAGCAGGTAATGAAAGAAATTAACGAAGCCTATGGCATTTAATGAATGGAAATTGTTTGGACGAAACTGGCTAGCGTTACTTATAAAGAAGTTTTTGAAAATCTTGAATGGAGATGGACAAAAAAAGAAATGAAAAACTTTAATGACTTAACTAACTCTTTGTTAGAAAAAGTCAAAAACAAGCAAGTTGTTCATCCATTTGCAAATAAAAAGTTAGGTGTTCGAAAAGCAATAGTACACAAAAACGTTTCTTTATTTTACAAGGAAGACAGAAACAATAATAAGATTTATTTGATTACATTTTTTAATAATCGGATGAATCCTAAAATATTGAAAGAACTATTGAAAAAATAGTATTAGATTAAAAAAATGATGGCTTCCACTATCGCAAATTTCATAGAAGAGATAGAAGTGTTATTTCAGGAACTTCCCAAATCGTAAGCATTACCATGCCTATGGACAAATTCTTTCGGGAGTCTAATTTTGGTATGTTTACAGACCAATTTGGTATGCAGTAGATGGTTAGTTTTGATAAAAATCAAGGACAAGGGACTCAATAGTAACGGAAATAATCACATTTTTGTATGGAAACTAATGACAAATTACGGCACCAGATTTTTGAAATCATTAAAAATCAGATTAAGGCTGACGATCCACCAGAAACCAATGTGACTTATAAAAGATTAAGAGCTTTAGGTTACAATGATTTTGAAACCCACCAGCTCATCGGACAATGTGTATCGCTGGAACTATTTCATATATTAAAGCATAAAGAAACCTTTAATCAAAATAGATACATTAAAAATCTAAAACACCTTCCTAAAGAACCGAAAAGTTTAACTCACAAATAAAAAGCTAGTTCTTTATTACAAAATACCATAAAGATGTTCAAGTGGAAAAAGTATTTTATATTAAAAAATATTGCTTAAATATAAGTGATAAATATATGTAAATTTTTAAGACACAATAGTTTAGAAACCATCTCAAATAATTCATAAAATTTGCATCTAATTGGTTAAATTATATTAGATATTTTATAGTATATTTGCCATAATAAATGAAATTAAATCAATGCAGAAGTTACCTATTCGGTTACCTGTATTTGAAAAATTAGGATAACTAATTGATAATTAAAACATTAGGGAATAGCTGTTAGTTCTGCCACCCCGACGAACCTAGTAATAGGTCATATCAAAACACTGTTAATCGTATGATTATCAGTGTTTTTTGTTTTATTTGATATCGTTTGACATCTAACAAAACCATATAAAAGGTGTGCAATCAGGTGTACACTTTGTAACTGAAATTGTCGTAATTTTAAAGAGCTTTTAAGAACAATTTGACTTTTGTCTTTGCAAAACATTTGTTTAACTAAAGTCAATAAAAATGCAGACAAACAGCACTTTCTCCATTATTTTCTTCACTAGAAAATCTCGCACTAACCCCAGTAAGTTATCAATCTATGCACGTATCACAGTTAATGGCAATCGGGCAGAAATCAGCCTGAAAAGGTGTGTAAATGTTCTTGAATGGAATTCATTTAAAAATAGAGGCAGAGGAAGCTCTTCAAAAATTCAAATTTTAAACAGGTATTTGGACTATGTATATGGTAAACTACTAGATTGTCACAAACAACTGTTAGAAGAGTTTAAAGTTGTATCAAGCCACTCTATTAAAGCACGTTACTTAGGCGAAGATGACCATCAGAAAACATTAAAAGAGTTAATAGCCTATCATAATACTAATATGGATTCTGTATTGAAGCCAGGAACGATGAAAAATTATTATACTACAGAAAAGTATTTGAATAGATTCTTATTTGAAAAATTAAAAACCAATGATATTTATCTTAAACAATTGAATTATCGGTTCATTACAGATTTTGAGTACTATTTAAGAAATTACCGCAATGCCAAAAAGCAACTGATGCTTACCAATAATGGTGTGATGAAACATTTAGAGCGCTTAAAAAAAATAATAAACCTATCTATTAAGTTAGAGTGGCTTATAAAAAATCCGTTTCAAAAGTTTCAATTAAAATTTGATAAATATGACAGACAATATCTAACAGAACGGGAATTAGGTCTTCTTGAAAACACTTACTTCAAACAAGAACGATTAGAGCGAGTCAAAGATATTTTTATCTTTTCTTGTTACACAGGATTGTCCTATATCGATGTTAAGGAACTGACCATCCATCAAATAGTAAAAAGAATGGACAACAAATATTGGATTCATACCAAAAGGGAAAAAACCAATGAGATAGTTAAAATACCAGTACTCCCAAAAGCATTGGAGATTTTAGAGAAGTATAAGTACAGTTCGGAATTAACAAATGAAACAAGATTATTACCACTTTGTTCGAATCAAAAAACAAATAGTTATTTAAAAGAGATAATGAAGGCTTGTAGGATTCATAAAAACGTTACGTTTCATGTTGCCAGACATACCTTTGCAACCACTGTAATGCTTACCAATGGTGTTCCATTGGAAACAGTATCAAAATTACTGGGGCACACCAAATTGTCAACCACACAAATCTATGCTAGGGTACTGGACACAAAGATTAGTGAGGACATCGATAATCTTTTAGAGCGGTTTGAAAGAAAAAAACGGAATCAGATAAACCAGTCAAACGTTTTTAAAACTGTGGATTCAGAGGCTGGGTAATAATGGCTCTTTTTAAATTAGTAGAGGTTTAAAGGGAGGAGAATCCACAGCTTTAAAAATGCAGCAAGCTCACCAGAAGTGAGCGCGGTAGTATTCATAATATGTGTTATCAGAATCGATTATTTAATTTTTTCTGTAAATTAAAAAAGAAAATAGCCATCTATTTGTAATCTGGAGATATAACATAAGCTTTGGTTCTGCCTTTACCTGTTTGGCACAAAACCCTATAGCTAACAAGTTTGCCTAATTCACTGTTGAGAGTTGGAATACTAATAGATTCTGGTAATAGGGTTCTAATTTTAGAGCTACTAACCTTATTATGTGTAATAACTATGTCTACAATATTTAGTTGTCTGTTAGTCAGATCCATATGCAAACTTAAAGAAATCCTATAAATAATGAAGTGCTACCCATAAATGTGTCTTCTTAGATTTTATGGGTTTGTAAACACTAGGGTAGTTTAGAAGTAATTTCTTCGAAGGTCTCTTGGTTAATATTAATACGATAGTAATTGCTACCAAAACTATTGTTTACAAAACTCGTGTGTTTCAATAGCGCGTTAAAGCTATGTTTTAAATCATGATATTTCTTATTGGATTTCTCATAATTCTCTCTGTAAAAGTCTAACTCTTTGTTTTTTATTTTTTGACCAGACATCCTTAAGCGTTTGCGCTCTACTAATAAAGGTTTCTTATCTTTTTCATTGGCAAATAAAGACTCCAATAGTTCCCTTGTGGGTTTCAGTTGTGTTTGTTCAACATTTCTGAATATTGCAATTACGGCATCTATGCGTTTATTAATTCTATTTGTTACAGAAGTCATATTCTCGTTTAAAATATCATAAGGAGATAGATCATTATCTTCAAAAAAAGCGATCATAAAATCTAAAGTTTCAGAATAGCTTGGACTTATTTTTTTAGAATATTTCTTAAATTTATCAATAGTTTTCTTCTTTAACCGAATGGTATTAAAATCATCCATAATTTATGATATTGTTACAATGAAACGCTGATTTTACTGGGGTGAAAGTTAAATTTACTACAAAAAACTGAAATAGCAGTAATTAAAAGTGTTTTAATTGCCTGAAAGACAGTAAGATATGAATTAGTAACATCGCGCAGCGTGTTACCCTCTTGCTTTTCCCCTTAGTTTGGAATTAACAGTTTTGATAGAGAGGATTTTTAGGATATTAATCATTGTTAATAAGTGAATTTATATTAGGGAAAACTTTAAGATAATAAATTAAAATATTCACAATTGAAGATGATTTTTTTGAATGTCGCATTAAATTTATTGTACAAACGTGTTTTAGTTTATCCAAAACTTTTCAAAAGCACACTTGCTTGCAAAAAATGTTTTCCACTTCTAAAATTAGTTTTCTTCTCAAAATGGAGATTAATGATTTCTCCAAACTTGGTTTTCTGTTCTAGTTTATGGATGAGTTTTAAAATAGCATTAAAATCGCCTTCTAAAGTAAATTGGTAAGTGTTTATTTTTAGATTGTTTTTGCTAATGATATGTGGTTCTAAAAAATCAACAACTTTTAGGTTTGTAGAATCAGCAAAGGTATTTATTGTTTTTAAAAGATTGTTTTGTACTGAGCTTCCATTAAGTTGGTGCTTGTCTAGTAATGTATCATAATACTTCTGTTTTTGTTTTAACAGCGACACTTGCTTTGGAGTATCATTAAATAGAGTTTCTTTTTCTGATAAGCTTCTAAATTCTTTTTTAAGACTAATTGTTTTTGATATAGACAATTGATAGCACAAAATTAAGGCTAATAGAAAACCAACAATAAGCAATATGTTTTTTGTTTTACTGGTCATTTATGACACCTAGTTTAAGACTGAATTTAGAACTTGATTTTGAAAAATCCTCATAACTCAAAATCTCTACTTTATTAATCCATTTGATATTCTCTAAATCTGTCAGCCATTTTGAGAACATATCACTATTGTTAGATTCGCCACTAAGTAATATAGAATTACTATCCACATTTATAGGTTGTTCAGCTTTAATCCGTTTTAATACAGGTTGATAATTTAGCTCTGACAGCAAAATGGAATTTGGCAAACTTTGAACTATTGTATTTATATAGAATGAACTTTTAGAAGAATTTCCTTTAAGCATATCTTCTACCATTTTTTGTGATTTACTTACACTTTCATTAAGCTCAATAATTTTCAATTTTGTGGTTTGATTAATTTGAGAGGTTTGTTGCATAGTTTTAACTTCATTGAAATAATGGTTGAAAACAAAAAAATTAATTGATAGAATGGCTAGTATTAGAATCAAACCAAGCTTTAGAAAAACATTGTAAAACCTAGACTGTTTATAATCATTATTTAAAGAAGTTTTTAGGTCATCAAAATTTGTTATTGGTTTAAAGTTGCTTAGTAAAGGATTCAACGCTCCAGCGCATGAAAGCATTGATTTGTTTGTTATTTCCAATCCATTAACGTTATAGTTTATCGTATTTATGCCTTCTGTTTTTTCAATGGTTTTTATTACCTTGTTTTCAAAATAAACCGATGCATTTGAAGTCGCTATTTTTTCAGTTTTAAAAAAGTTAGAAATACTGGAAATAATAGTATTCCCGAAAGTTATATTGACTATTGAAAAACCATGTTGATTGTAGCCATTTAGCAATTCGTCAATATAGGTCTTTCTGCAAATGGATACGAATTGATTTTTCTGCTGTTTTACAATTTCATAATAAAAATCATCTAAATTAATATTTGGAAAAACCTTGTGGACCACTTTTAAAGTGTCAGCTTCAGAACTTTCTATTTGCTTGGTAAGAACATTATCGTTGTTAATTATTAAACAAACATGTTGTTTTTTTGGAAGCTTAGAAATTGTCTTTTTAAAAGGCAACTCTTCATAGATGTTTTCAATATCTAAAGCACTTTTGTTTTTTTTTAATAAGGTAACGAAATAAACTTCTTTTCCATTTTGCGACGTATGTTCTATCCCGCAAAAGCGATTACCATACTCCAAATATGTTTTTAAATGTTCTAGCATTAATAGATGACTGTTGGTTTTATAAGGACTGTTAATTTAGACTTAGAGTCTTCACGTCTACGTTTACTAAATAACCATTTAATAACGGGGATTCTAGCTAAAAAGGGAACACCAGAACCCGAATCGTTTTTAACCTGTTCTTCTAAACCTCCCAAAACTACAATATCTTGATCTTGGACTCGAATGATGGAGCTAAACTCACGGGAGCTTAAATCTGGAGGAGCATCTTCCGCAATACGAGTACCAAAACTAGATTGTACGACAAAAATATCAAGGGTGACCTGTCCGTCGCCAGATACCAATGGTTTAATGGTCAAACCCAGTTCCGCATCAATAGGTTCATAATTAGTAATCTCTGAAGTTTGTGGATTATCTGTACCGTAAATATTACGCTGGGTTACAGCATAGTAGGAGGTTTGTCCATTAGAAAACGTAGCTCTATGACCATTTAAGGTAGACAGCTTAGGCGTGGAGCGTATTTTTATATTACCGTTGCTTTCCATGGCTTTAATGGTAGCAAAAAAATTAGGCACTACTTTTCCTAAATTGACATGACCAAATCCATCAAACCCGTTTAGCACTCTATTAATTGTTTTTGCGCCCAGTGTCAAATCAGTTTCTGGAAATATTGCTCCACTTGTTTCTCTGGGTTGGTCACCTATTCCCCAACTCACTCCAGCTTCAATAGTTGAGCTTCTGTTAACCTCTATGAGCATGACTTCAATTAGGATAACAGGAACAGGTTTATCAATCTTTTTAATGAATGCTTTAAAGCGTTCAATTTTACTACTTGAACCCATAACATAAAAACTATTGAGCTCAAAATCTACCTTAATATCCAAGTCTTGAATAATTTCATCTGGGAGGACGCTCAATAAAGCTTCTCCTGAATTTTGGGCATTACCAAAACCTGATTGATTATTAGTATTAACGGGTACTCTATTATTATTTGCAGTCCTGTTATTATTTGACCTTAAATTATTGTCAAATTGGTTATTTAAACCATTGGAATATCCATTGTTAAAGTTTGTGTTTCCATAGGAATTTAAACTATTATTAGTTCTACCAACGGTTCTATTTCTATTTGTTCCCCCTGAAGGGTCGGCAAACATTTCTACAGTACGAGAAATTAAATGGATAATTTCTGCCTTACGAACACTGAGTTGGTTTTCTGTTCCAAAAAAATAGGTGGTTCCTTCTTTTTTAAAGGTGAATTTTTGTGAAGAAGTGTTAGAACCCGTATTTTGATTAGAAACATTTCTATTTGAATTTGAACCGCCTCGACCTGGTATCGAATTACTGCCCAGATTCATTTGATTTGAAACATTCTGGGACTCAAAAATCTTAATTAGCAATTCATCAAAAGAAATAGATTTTGTTTTAAATGTAATGTTACCAGCTTCATCTAAAGGGGTTGCCGTAAATATATCCAAACTGAGTTCTACTCCTAAATCATTTATAATATTTACAATGGGCGTATTGCTAAAATCTACTTCAAGTAATTTGCTGTCAAAATCTAAAACTTTAAAAGTTAAATCAGATTTTCTTCTACTGGCTTGTTTTATACCTGAGCCGTCTTCGAAAGGTGTATTATCTTCAAATACATAAAAGTTATCTTTTGTTTTTTCAACAAATAGATTATTGGCTAGTGCCAACTTATCAAGAGCTGCATCAAAAGGGGTGTCATTTATATAAAAGGTAAGCGTTTTGTTTTCCATACCAGGTGTAAAGACTAAGTTCTTACCTGATTCATCCATAATACGCTTAAAAACATCATATAATTTATCGCCTTTAGCATCTATACTAATGGTGCTTTCGTCAGGGTTGTAGATAACGGGAACAATGCGATTTTTCGCTTCCTCTATTGGTGCTATATACTTTTTTACGGAAAGAATATTGCCAGTAAAATCTATGGTTAAACTATACTCTTTACATATAAATACCAGTAAATCAGTAACGGTAACATCAGAAAAATTATTGACTATAGAAATATTTTCAAGCCCCGAACCAATGTTAATATTTACTTTATGAATATTAGAGACTGCTAATAGAAAATTAGGCAAAGTAATATTACTAACACTAATCTCCGTTTTTACTTGCTCGGTTAATCCTGCATTATCAACAGCTAAAATCTCCAACTGATTTTTAATCGTTTGTATCCGAGAATCGTTGTTTTGAGCAAAACTGAAGCTAACAAATAACAATAAGATGAATAGTGATTTTTTCATTCTGATTTCAGGTTTACCCATTTTAAATTTTTAACCAATAAGTAACGCGTAAACTTCATCAATAGAAGTTATACCTTGTTTGACTAGATTAATGGCATTATATTTTAACGTACTTATTTTATTATCCTCTAAATACGTGTCTATTTCTAATTCATTATTCTTTATATGAGGTATTAATGTTTTTGTTATCGGAATAATTTCATAAATAGCTTTTCTACCTTGATAGCCTGTGTGATAACAATTATGGCAACCTATAGGGGTATAGTGTTTTAATAAGCCTTTAGGAACACTAAAATTTTCAGGGAGTATATCTTTAGATATGGAAGCTTCTTGTTTACAGTCCTTACATAACTTTCTTACCAAGCGTTGGGCAATACTAACGTTTAAGGTACTTGCAATTAAAAAAGCAGGAATGCCCATATCTATTAATCGAGAAATGGTAGCCCAAGCAGAATTTGTATGAATGGTAGACAATACCAAATGCCCAGTTAAAGCTGCTCGAATTGCCATATTTGCTGTTTTTACATCACGTATTTCACCTACCATAATAATATCGGGGTCTTGCCTTAAAAATGTGCGGAGCGCACTGGCAAAATCCAAACCAATATTCTCTTTTAATTGGACTTGATTAATACCTTCCAAAGTATATTCAATAGGGTCTTCAATGGTTACAATATTTGTTTTGTCATCATTAAGAAGTTTTAAGGTAGCGTATAGAGTTGTTGTTTTTCCAGACCCTGTTGGCCCAGAAATGAGCACGATACCATTGGGGTTTTTTATAGCTTCCTTATAGGTTTTTAGCTCTTCTTTTGTAAAACCCAAATCCTCTAAATAGATATGATTGGCATCCTTACTTAAAATACGTAGTACTATTTTTTCGCCATGAAGTGTTGGTAAGCTGGACACACGAATATCAAACTCATCCTCCCGATAGCTATCGGGATGGTTTTTAACGGTAATACGCCCATCTTGAGGTAAGCGTTTTTCAGAAATATCTAAACCTGCTTTAATTTTTAACTGGTTAATTATAACGGGGTATTCCTCCAAAGGAATAATATAATGTTCCTTTAATTTTCCATCTAAACGAAAACGTACTCTACAGGTGTGTTCATAAGGCTCAAAATGGATATCACTACTCCCAATATCTTTTGCAGAGAGTAAGAGTTTTTCTAAAAAGTCATTACAGTAATTCAGGTTTTCTATCTGATTTTTACCCCGTTTTCTAAAATTGGTAGCCAGATACTGTTTTATGGTTTCTGTAGTTTCTGGAATCAGTTCAATCTGCTTTCCAAAAACAACACGTAATTCTCGTTTTAAATCCTCAGAAACGTTGTCTGATTTAAATGTCAGTGTACCATTATGTGCTTCAATAGGAATAATATGGTACTGATAGGCTTGCTCACTTGTTATGAGTTGCAATAAATGTGTTGCTATGTTTAAATCGTTTTCTAATATCATTATAAAGTGTATAAACCATCAATGAATCCAAACCAATAGGATATGTAGGTGATTGAAAAAAACAGACTCATATAACCTGCCAATGGAATCGTATTAAAAGTGGATTTCCTTTTTACCAACAAATGCAGGACTAATGAAAAAAAAAACGAACTAATGAAAACAACTATAAAAGAGACCGTTGAAAAAGAGAGAGTCAACCCAAAAAAAAGCAATATATCACCCAAACCAATAGCCTCTGAAAACTTAGATTTTAGCTTTAATCTTGAATACATATAGATGATAAGGATAAGTGTACTCACAAAAACCACATTCATTATTACCGCATTTAAAAATAATTCAGAAAGTGAATTTTGATAAAAGAGTAAACCACATAAAACACATACTGATACAATTAAAAACCAATAGACTTGTCGCTCTTTAATATCTTGAAAGCCAATAAAGGCAAACATTAAAATCAATACTAGCTTTAAAGTTAAGGGAATGAACATTAGTCTTTAACGGTTTGTTTAGGTGTTCCTGTTTCATCAATTTCCCAAACATTAAAAATGCCATCCCCATCAAAATCGGTAATTGCCGTTGCTCTGGCTTTAAAGCTATTATTTGTAGCCGTTAGTATTTCATAAGTATAGTTACTGGCACCATTTTCTTTTACTGTCTTTGGGGCTTCAAAATCTATATCACTAAAATCAAATGCATATTTCGAATACATATACCTATAAGACGTTTGCGAATTATAAACATACTTTAACTGCGTTTGTGCCTCAATGCTCTTGGTCTTACTTATTAAAGGCATCAAATTTGGTAAAGCCAATAATAATAGAATACCTATTATTATTAGTACAATTAATACCTCCTGTAAGTTGTAAGCGGGGAGTTTTTGATTTACTTTCATTGGAATTTCTTTTTAAAATTATAAGCAGTTAAGCCATTTATAAAAACCCACTTTCTCTTGCCAGCCTTAATAATACCTTATCAGATTTCTTATCGTTGTTGAAAATCTGATTCAGGCGTCGCTTTCTGCGCTCAATGCCCGCTTGGGATAGGTGGACAATGTCTGGCAACTCTTTGGTTTTTGCGCCAAGTGATAAGTGGTAGAGCATTTGTCGGTCAATATTATCCAAGTTGAAATCATTTGAGATGTGCTGTCTAACGAGTTTTAAAATAGGTTTACTGTAAAAAGGGACATCGCTGATAACATTTAACACACCCTCCGTTAAGATTTTAAAATCCAAGTCGTTTTTAAGTAACAAGGCATCGGGCTTGATGGTTTTTAAAATATTTACCAGCCTATAATTATTCTCCAAATGCGTGGCGATGATAATTTTCACTTTAGGGAACAAAGACTTTAATTTAATCCCTAAATCATCTCCTGAAACCAGTTTTCTGTCTTTTGAAGGGGGCAAACTGATGTCCAAAAACACCAAATCAACGATGTAATGATGCACGGCATGCTCAATTTCTCTGTTGCCTTCTTCACAGTTTTTAGCGGTCCTTATCTTAAAACCCAGATTACCATCGTTTGAAGAAATATGGTCTAAAACCCTTCTGTATCCTTCGATAATAAATGGATGGTCTTCAATAATTAGGGTGTTCAGTGGGTTCGTCATATTGCACATTTTTTGCACTCACAAAAAACAAGGGTTTGCGTATGCTGTTTCTTGAATATTATACAAAGACAACAAAGCTATTTATATATAATCAGAAAAAAGTAAGGCAAACCCTTACTTTTAGTAAGGGTTGGGTTTTTAAATATTTTATACTAAAAAATTGTCACTAAGATAGGAATTACTTGACTAATATAGAAAAAGAAAATGAAATTTCAAGCCCCTCACATTTGTATGGGAAAGCCTTACTATTTAATTAATAGTACTTTCTAATTTTAACCCAATAGATTCTTTGATAACCGACTTAAACTTTTATACTTATGAATAAGCTTTTATATTTTATAGCTCTGTTAATATCTGTTCTTTTTATAGATACATTTCATGCCCAGGAACAGGAATTACCCGTTTTAATTCCAAATTCACCAGAAGCCACGGAGTTTCTTAAACATGGCAATACATCGGTAAGTATGTATACAGGTTCACCAAATATTGGAATACCCATATATACCATACAAGGGAAAGAATTTAGCTTGCCAATATCTTTAAATTATGATGCTGGCGGTATAAAAGTAAATCAAATTGCTACACAGGTTGGGCTCGCCTGGTCTTTACAAGCTGGGGGTGTTATTTCTAGAATCACTAACGGGAAGCCTGATCATGTAATCGGAGGGGCAACAGAATATTATGGTAGTTATTATACCCATTATGATAAGTTAAGTGCATTTTACCAAACTACCCCTTTGGAAAATCAAATATACCAACCTGTAAATCCATCATATTTTTCCACTTTAGCAGAATATTTTTTATTTGAACAGGAAGATATTCTCAGTGGAGAATTAGATACACAACCAGACTATTTTTCTTTTAACGTGGGGAATATTTCTGGCTCTATATATATAGACCCCGTTTCTGGAGAAGCTAGATGTAATAATGGTAAGAATTATAAGGTTTCTTATACAGGTTCTCTTTCAAATTTTACTGGTGGTGGTATTATAAAATGGCATATTATAGATGAGCTTGGGAATCAATATTTTTTTGACAAATATGATACAACAAGAACACTAATTGATTCATCTGGTGAGGATAATAGTAAAACCTTTATATCTTCGTGGCAGTTGACCAAGATTATTTCTGCTAATGGCATAGATATACTTATATTCAATCACTCATTTTCGAGTTTCTGGCAAAATGAAAAATATGTTCCTGCAGCTGTATCTAACGTTTCAAACTTGACATTTTCAACAAATAATAGCATGAATCCTTGCCCACAAGTAACAGGGGGATTTAACTCTAATACGACACCATATCAAATTGAACAACATTACTTATCTTCCATTTCCTTAAACGGAAACATTATAATCACATTTCAACAAAGCGCAGGGGAAAGAAAAGATTTAAGTAATAGATATGCATTAGAAAAGATTTCTATTTTTGATGGCATTGACTGGGAGCTACATCAATCTTATTTTAAGTCCAGTCCAAACATCGATTTAAATAATATTACTGATATTACACAAGATGATATTCGCTTAAAACTAGATAGTATTATAAAGAAGACTAATGGATCGACAGTTGGCCAACAAACCTATAGCTTTGATTATTTTAACCCTAACGACATCCCTAATTTGCAATCCTTTTCACAGGATTACTGGGGTTTTTATAATGGGAAATCTAATACCTCTAGTTTAGGTCTCGTTCCTAAAATGACTGTTTTAGACGGATCTGGTAATATACTATCCTTTACTGGTGCCGATAGAGATCCAGATTTTAATTATGGTAAGAACGGAACTCTATCAAAAATTAACTATCCTACTGGAGGACATACTGACTTTGAGTATGAACCCCATAACATACACAAAACAGAAACTGACACTGAAATTGTTTTTAATAATATCCCTATGGGCAGTTTAGGTGGTGGAAATGATATTACTGACCCCTATGATTATTGGGATGATGAATACTTTTTTGATGACCCTAAAGGCGCTGAGTTTATAGTACCTGTTTACGAATCTGGGGTAAAAGATATTGCTATTCAATATTTTTCTCCAAACCTACCCTATGGCCTAGGCGATAATGATGATGGAATCTTATTTGTGGCTATTCTTAAATGTTCAGGTGCCGCACCCACACCGCCAGATGATTGTGGAGACCCTGGGGGGTTGACCATTTCGGGTTGTCCTTTAAATTTAGATTGGGAAGACATCATTAACTATCCGGTAAACGATCGGATTTTAATAAGAAGTTACAAAGGTGGCGGGGATCCTGGATCGCTTCCTAATGGGTACACAGAGATAATCCCAATTGATTTAGATCCAGGTTTCTATAAAGTTTATATTTTAAATGGTGTAACCAACTCTTCACTTTCTGTTAGTATGCGGTATAATACTATTGAAACTGAAAATCAAATCACAGCCAAAACCATAGGCGGGCTGCGTATTAAGAAAACAAAAGATTATACATCCGATAATGGTTCTCCAATTCTAACTAAGTCTTACACCTATACTAAAACTGCTTATGATGATTGTGGAGCACCATATTCTGCATCCACTGGAGTACTTCATTTTAATCCTATATATAGTGATTATAAAAGCGTATCGATGACTACATACGAAGTGGGACAGACCCTTACTGCCAATTCGTGCTCCTATTTAAACAGGTATTCACAGCCATTAAACCCTCAAAAGTCTCCTCATGTAGCCTATACAACTGTAACAGAAAAGTATCTTGACAACAATGGAGCTGACATTGGAGCGAGTGAGTTTCATTTCTATAATGATGTAGACCAAACTAGTAGTGCTGAGCCTAGCATCCCATTTTTAAAGGCAAATTTTAAGAATGGGAATATTGCTTATCAGTTATACTTTGACAAATCTAATGTCCTTAAACAAAAAACAGTTAATACTTATGGTCAAACACAAGTAACCAACTCCATACAAGCCTTTAAAACAGTGTTGGATGATTATACTGAGGATGCTATATTAAAAGTTTTTAATATTTTGGGTCAAGGTCAGAAATTTGAAATGGATTACCCTGGAGTTTGTGGCAATTTTCAGGGGTACATTAAATGTTATACAGATGGGTTTCCATTTCCTATTCAGTCTTACGGTGAACCATTCACAAAAAAATTACATTATTATTATACAGTAACTAACAATTATGCCCATTTAGATGAAACTATAACAACAAACTATTTTGGTACAGATTCTTTGACAACGAAGACTAATTATTATTATGATGGTCTCACTCAATTTCCAAAAACACATAGGCAGGTTTCTAGAACTAAAACACTAACAACAGATGGTAAAACCATCCTTACGCAAAACTATTATCCTGATGATATCAATTCAACATCTGATTTAGGGCTCGATTTGCTCACAGCTTCTGAAAAAGCAGCGATTGATAATTTGAAAAATCGAAATAGTAAGGCTATACCTATTCAATCTAGTTCCTATCAAGATATAAATGCCAATGATGTAGGCGATGCCAATGAGTTGTTAAGTACACAAAGGACAAACTATAAAGAGTTAGGTCTTAATATGATATTGCCAGAGTTCGTTCAAACCTTAAAAGGAGCATATAATTCAACTTCAAATGTTCTTGAAGACCGTGTGGTCTATCATCAATATGATGGGAATGGCAACCCTTTAGAAATAAGTAAAAAAGATGGCACTAGGGTTTGCTATGTTTGGGGCTATAATCAACGATATCCAGTTGCAAAAATAGAAAATTCAACATATAGCCAAATAGCCTCACTTTTGTTAAATAATGGATTGGATATTCAAAATAGATCCAATTTAGATGACGATCGAACACTTGATTATAATGGTAATGAGGGAGCATTGCGCTCGAAATTGGATGATTTTAGAAATCTGCCTGAATTATCAAGTGCTGTGATAACCACCTATACCTACGATCCGTTAATAGGAGTCACCAGTATCACCAATCCTAAAGGCTACACCATATATTACGAGTACGATGACTTTAACCGATTAAAACAGGTTAAAGATGCAACTGGTAATATTTTGAGTTCCAACGAGTATCACTATAAGAACCAATAATGCATTTAGTAATCTTCATTTAAACTTAAAATACATAGATATGAGATATATATTCAACAACATTTTGGCTTTAACATTTCTTTTTGGTTCAGTATTGCAAGCACAAACGAACACTTTAGATTTTAAAATCACCAGTAATAATGTAAAAATTTCTGGACAAAACTCACCACTTACTTCAACCTTTACCAAAACAGGTAATACCATAGTATGGACTCAATTAGTAAATGGTAATACCAATACGACTAGTTTTATTGTTGGTAATGTAACGGGTAATTGGAATCAAGAAACCTCATTAGGGGTCATTATTTACAATATGATTAATGGTGATATGCCAGTAACATTAACTATTTCTGGGAAAAGAACAGAAACATCTGCCCGGCTCTCTTTCAAAAGATCTGATAATAAGACTGAAAACTACATTTTTAATATAAACACTATCTATTATCAATAAAACAATCCATAGCCATGATACAACTCTTAAATAAATACTTTAACAATAAAATCTTACTGGGTGTTTTTGCTCTTTTGGTTTTTTCCCAGTTTGCAAATGGCCAAAACCTGACAGGACCTTCAACAGTATCCCCCAATATTACAAATACTTACCTATTTAATGACGGGTTTCTTCATTTAACAAGCTGGGCCATAGTTGGAGGGACACTAATTAGTTCTGGCTATAATCCTGGAACAAATTATGAATATTACGCTACTGTACAATGGGGTGCAGCAGGTACAGGTTCTGTTACTATTAAACAAGGACCAAATGTGCTTGGATCCAAAACTGTTACTATACAAGCACTAAATACTCCAACAAGGCCAACCATAAGTAATAACTGTGGCAGTACAAGGCTAACCAGGGGCACTCCTCCTACTGGAGAAACCTGGTATTGGCAGGATACAGCTTCAGGGACCAGTACGTCTAATTCTGCGCAGTATGTAGACAGAACAACGGGAACCGTTTATTATTTAAGATCATTTAAAAGTTCTACATCGCAATGGAGCAATGCTAGAACTGTAAATTATAACATTACAGCCAACCCACCCGTTCCACCTATTCCTAGCATTGCTAACAATTGTGGCAATACGGTTTTAACCAGATCAATAGTGGGGCCTCCAAGCGGTGTTACCTGGTATTGGCAAAGCAGCTCTACAGGAACAGATACCAATCTATCTGCCGTTAGTGTAATAAGAACCACTGGAACTACTTATTATTTAAGAGCACGCAACAATAGTTCTGGTTGTTGGGGAACTGCCAGTACTGTGAATTATACTATCGACGCAAAACCAAGTGTGCCGAGTGCACCAACTATCGCAAATAATTGTGGGAGCACCGTACTTACAAGGGGAACAGCTCCCAGTGGCATTACATGGTACTGGCAAAGTAGTAGTTCCGGCACTAGTACCTCTAACTCTAGTACGGCTATAACCCGAACATCGGGTACGGTTTATTACTTACGAGCCAGAGACAATAGCACTGAATGTTGGGGAAATGCCAGAACGGTAAGTTATAGCATTAATGTGGTTCCATCCACACCGGCTACCCCAACGACAACGAATAACTGCGGTAGTACAGTTTTAACAAAGGGCAGTGCACCAAGTGGAATCACTTACTATTGGCAAAGTAGTTCTATTGGTACAAGCACTAGTAGTTCATCAACCAGTATAACCCGCACCAGTGGAACAGCTTATTATTTGAGAGCAAGAAACAATAGCACTGGATGTTGGGGAACTGCCAGAACGGTAAGTTATAGCATTAATTCAATGCCCGCAACACCGAGCACACCAAATATCGCAAATAATTGTGGGAGCACCGTACTTACAAGAACCCCAGCAACCATTGGTACTACATGGTACTGGCAAAGTAGTAGTTCCGGTACCAGTACCTCTAACTCTGGTGCGACTGTAACCCGAACATCGGGAACGGTTTACTACTTGCGAGCCAGACACAATAGCACTGGATGTTGGGGAAATGCCAGAACGGTAAGTTATAGCATTAATGTGGTTCCATCCACACCAGTTGCCCCAACGATCACCAATAACTGTGGTAGTACGGTTCTAACAAAGGGCAGTGCGCCAAGTGGAATTACCTACTATTGGCAAAGTAGTTCTAGTGGTACAAGCACTAGCAGCTCATCAACCAGTATAACCCGCACTAGTGGAACAGCTTATTATTTAAGAGCAAGAAACAATAATAGCGGTTGTTGGGGAAATGCTAGGACAGTAAGTTATAGCATTAATTCATTGCCTGCAACACCGAGCACACCAAATGTCGTAAATAATTGTGGGAGCACCATACTTACAAGAGTCGCAGCACCCTTTGGTACTGCATGGTACTGGCAAAGTAGTAGTACTGGCACTAGTACCTCTAACTCTGGTGCGACTGTAACCCGAACATCGGGAACGGTTTATTACTTACGAGCCAGAGACTATAGCACTGGATGTTGGGGAACTGCCAGAACGGTAAATTATAGCATTAATTCATTGCCTGCAACACCAAACACACCAAATGTCGTAAATAATTGTGGGAGTACCATACTTACAAAAACCCCAGCACCCATTGATATTACATGGTACTGGCAAAGTAGTAGTTCCGGCACTAGTACCTCTAACTCTGGTGCGACTATAACCCGAACATCGGGAACGGTTTACTACTTGCGAGCCAGACACAATAGCACTGGATGTTGGGGAAATGCCAGAACGGTAAGTTATAGCATCAATGTGGTTCCAGCTATACCAACTACACCAACGATAACCAATAACTGTGGTAGTACCGTATTAACAAGAGACAGCCACCCTAGTGGTCAAACTTTATATTGGCAAAGCAGTAGTTCAGGCACCAGTACGTCAAATTCAAGTACAACAGTAACAAGAACTACAGGTACAGTGTATTATTTAAGAGCAAGAAACAACAGCAGCTTATGCTGGGGTACTGCTAAAACAGTAAGTTATACTATTACCCAGCCAACATCTTGGTATGCTGATACTGATGGGGATGGCTATGGTAACTCTGGGGTTTCAACGAGTGCCTGCACACAACCAGGTAATTATGTAGCGAATAGTTTAGATTATGATGATACTACAGTAAACATAACCAACATAGCGCCTCAAACTTTTTATGCAGATACCGATGGTGATAGTTTTGGAGATGCTACCGTAAGTGTACTTTATAGTGTGATGCCAGCAGGTTATGTTAACAATAATACTGATGAATGTCCAACAGAATATGGAACTTATAATGGCTGTGATTATACACCTGTAACATTTTCTGACGAGAATTACGTTTATACCAGAGTGTATCAAGAACCTATGAGTAATGAATCTGAAATTAATCAGGATTCTGATATTATAGAAAGTATTACCTATTTTGATGGTTTAGGTCGCCCTATGCAGAGCATCGCAATAAAGGGAGCTCCCGATAAAAAAGATATCATTACGCATATAAACTATGATGATTATGGCAGACAAGACAAAGATTGGTTACCATATCATGAAGCTACGGGAAATTTAGGAAGTTATAGAGGTGATAAAGCTTTAGCGACCCAACAATATTACCAAGCAAATTATACCGATGATTTTATAGGAATCACTAATACACAAGATATTGTTGCGTATTCTCAAAAAGGATTTGAAGAGTCTCCATTAAATAGGATTTTGGAACAGGCTGCGCCAGGTGAGGACTGGAAACTAAACGGTGGTCATGGTATACAGTTTGAGTACCAAACTAATACTGCTAGTGAAGTAAAGAGTTACAGTGTAGACTTAAGCTTTGCAAACAATACCTATACCCCAATCCTTGCAGGGGGTACATCGTATTATGAAGCTAATGAACTTTATAAAAGTATTACCAAAGATGAGAATTGGAAGTCCACACAAACGTATTTAAACGATCATACCACTGAAGAGTTTAAAGACAAACAAGGTCGGGTTATTTTAAAACGAACTTATGAGTCTGGAGTAAAACACGATACCTATTATGTATATGATGATTACGGGAATTTAACCTATGTGTTGCCACCAAAAATGGATGCATCTACCACTGGTTTGTCTACAGTCATAGGTCAATTAAATGATTTGGGTTATCAATATAAGTATGACCATAGAAACCGCTTGGTAGAAAAGAGAATATCAGGAAAAGATTGGGAATATATTGTGTATGATAATTTAGATAGACCTGTACTAACCCAAGATGCAAATCAACGTGTACCATCTACAAACGAGTGGTTATTTACTAAATATGATGCTTTAGGAAGAGTTATCTATACTGGTTTTTTTGATTCAAATAGTTCTAGAACCTCTTTACAAACTACTTTTAATAATAAAAGTGCTGCTCAAAATTATGAAACTAAAGTAACATCAGGTACAGGTTATGATGGTACCTATTATAACAATAGTAATTTCCCAGATACAGGTATAGAAGTTTTAACGGTTAATTATTACGATGATTATAGTTTTAATACAGACTCACAATCATTACCAGCTAGTTGGGATGGACAAACTATTATTAACTATAATAATGCTACTGGCACTAAAAAACTAACAAAAGGTTTAGTAACAGGAAGCAGAGTTAAGGTGTTAGATGAATCTCATTGGATTACTACAGTTACCGGTTATGATGTTAAAGGAAGGCCTATATATATTATGAGTAAGAATAGTTACTTAGGCACTTCAGACATTGTGAAAAACACCTTAAATTTTATGGGAGCAGTAGACAGAACTGTAACCGAACATGATAAAGGTAGTACTAGTGTTGATACTGAGGATTTATATACTTATGACCATGTAGGCAGGCTTAAAAAACAAACCCAGGAGTTAAACAATACCAACATAATAGAAGTTATAGTAGAAAATAATTATGATAAATTAGGGCAGTTAGAAAGTAAAGATGTTGGTGGTAAAACCACCCAAAGTAGGCTGCAAAATGTAGATTATACTTATAACATACGTGGTTGGTTAAAACAAATAAACAACCCAACGACTTTGGGAACAGATTTGTTCGCATTCAAAATAGGCTATAATGAAGGAGCTAACGCTTTATATAATGGCAACATAAGCTTAACACAATGGAAAACAGCTAATATAGATAATAGCCTTAAAACCTATACTTACAGTTACGATGCTTTGAACAGGATTACAGCAGCTACAGGGAATACAAGCAATTACAATCTAAACTCTGTGGCTTACGACAAGAATGGTAACATTTCCAGTCTTGTAAGGCGTGGGCATACTAATAGTGGTGCAACAATTTTTGGGGTGATGGATGATTTAACGTATTCCTATCAAGCCAATAGTAATAAACTATTAAAAGTATCGGATGCTATTGTTACGTCAACTGATGTAAAAGGGGAGTTTAAGGATGATTATAATTATACATCACCAGACCCATCTGATGATTATACGTATGATTTGAATGGCAACATGCTATCGGATGCGAATAAGGGGATAACTTCAATC
>TARA_R110002049_G_scaffold45754_1_pt1 | contig 24019 bp, 21 predicted proteins | sample TARA_R110002049 | Tara Oceans TARA_R110002049 (sample SAMEA4396941) | marine metagenome | biome: Polar Biome; feature: [SRF] surface water layer (ENVO:00010504); material: water (ENVO:00002006), including particulate matter (ENVO:01000060) such as... | depth 5 m
CCCGAAATAGCCACCCAAATGCTTAGCAATGTCAGCGCGGTGATCGGCGCGGGAACGTTGTGCATTCCGAGCGCGACTAGCGCTAGCACAGTGCCAATCAACAGCCCCACTAACGGATAGGCGCGTACTGCCCAGCGTCGGGTATCAGGTGTCCAGGGAACGGCTATTGGAATCGGAACGCGAGTAAGGAACTGCAGTGCAAGCAGAAGACCGAACAGGGCATTTCTCAAATCAACGGCTCCTTCATTAACAAAATGCCTTTGCGGACTTCCAGTCGATGACGCATCCCGCCACCACTTCTATTACCGAGTCCGCCTCTTTCGCTAGCCAGCGGTGAACGCGTTGAAGAAACGCCAGATAACGCCAGGTTTCAGCATCCGTGGGCGGCAACGCTTCGTTGATATCATTGGAAACAATCACTAGATAAAGGTCGCGCTCTCGGGTATCGGCAAGTGCGCTTGCCAGTAGCGACAAGCCCTCCTCTTCGCTCAGCTCACTGGCGTACAGCACCTGGCTGGCCCAGAGCGTTAAGCAATCCAGCAGCACGGCGCTACCACTTGGCACCTTAGCCAGCGCATGATCAATGGCAAGTGGCTCTTCCAGTGTTTCCCACTGAGCGCTCTGCCACTCACCTTGTCTGGATTGACGATGACGGGCCACACGCGCGGCCATTTCGTCGTCGTATACGTCTGCGGTGGCTAAGTAGTAACAGGGCGAACTGCCCGCTGCATTCACTGCTTGCTGCTCGGCAACATCGCTTTTGCCCGAACGCGCCCCACCGCTAACGAAGACAATCATTCAGCACCTTTATCAAGCGTCGATTGGCGGGCTCGTCGCGTAGCGCCACTCGCAGCCATTCACCATTAAGCCCGGTAAAGTTATGCGTATGGCGCACCAGTACGCCCCGGCGCAGCAGGCGCTCAAACAGCACGTCGCTAGTGATACCGCTTGCACGCTGCTCGGCCCCAGGGCGGAGCAGGAAAAAGCACGCTTGGCTGGGCACCACTTCCAGCCCCAATTGAGCGAGCGCTTGTGTCATGCGTGGGTGCTCACTGGCCCACCACCGCTGAGTGCGCCGGGTAAACGCATCATCCGCCAGCAGTGGCGCCACCAATTCCGCCGCCAAATGATTAACGCTCCATGGCGGTTGATGGGCCTGTGCCGCTTGAACCGTGGCCGCATCCGCCAGCAGGTAGCCTAGCCGGAGACCCGGCAGGGTATAAAATTTGGTCATGGAGCGTAGCAAGATCAGATGCGGGTAGCGCGCCAATAACGTTGTCAGCGGCGCCTTATCTTGGCTGTTATCCACCATATCGATAAAGGCTTCATCGACCACCACGCGGCAATTCAGGGCAGCGGTGTGCTCCATTAAGACCACCATGGTCGAGAAGTCGATTAGCGTTGCAGTAGGATTATTCGGGCGACATAGAAACAGCACATCGGTATCGCTTAACGCAGCTATCAGCGCATCAATATCCAGACTGAAATCCAGTGGGGACAGCGGAATCTCGCTAATCGACAGCCGGTGGGCATGACAGGCGCGGGCATACTCGCCAAAGCTTGGGGTCAGTATGGCGGCTCGTTTACCCGCATGTAACGCAGCGGTCAGAAAGATGGCCTCAGCACCGCCGTTGGTCAATAGCACCTGTTCGGGCTCAATCTGATGATGGGCGGAGATGGCCTGACGAGCAGCGGAATAATCCGGCGATGGGTAATGATCAAGGCCCGATAGCTGCCGCGTTAGCCAATCGCGCACCCACGCGGGCGGCCCCAGCGGGTTGAGATTGGCGCTAAAATCGTCCAGACGGTGATCGGCAGGCAAACCGAAGTGCGTTAGCAGCGTCTCGGCCTGGCCGCCATGCTTGGGCCATGCAGAGCTGGGTAATGGAGAGCTGGTCCATTGAGAGCCGGGGCATGCGGGCGTACTCATAGCAATCCTCGCAGAATAAACATCAGTCCAGCCATCACGAGCACCGACAGCAACATAAAGAGTAGCCAGGCGCCGTGCATCAAACGGAGAGTAGCGCCGATATGAGCAACACGCAGCTTCTCAAGTGGCTCGCCCAGGGTCGCACGGTGGGAAGCCACGCCTTGATAGAAGTTGGTGCCGCCCAACTGCACACCCAAAAGCCTCGCTACCATGGCTTCCGGCCAACCAGCGTTCGGGCTGGGATGGCGTGGCGCATCCCGACACGTGCCACTTAGCGCACCTTTCCAGCGTAACGTTAAAACAGTAAAAGTGCTCAGCAGCAGGCCAGCGAGCCATAGACACAGCGCGGTTAAGCGTGCGGGTACCCAGTTGGCCACATCGTCCAGCTTCGCGGAGGCAAAACCAAAATCAGCATAACGCTGGTTTTTATAGCCGACCATCGAATCCAGAGTATTTACCGCCTTATACGCCAGCGCTAGCGGTGCCCCGCCAATAAGAGCAAAAAACAGCGGCGCAGTGATGCCATCCACTGTATTTTCCGCCACGGTTTCCACTGTGCCCCGGGTGATTTCCGCTTCGTCCAAGCGATGGGTGTCGCGGCCAACAATCATGCCCAGTGCTTGGCGTGCGGCGGGCAAATCGCCCTTGGTCAGCGGCTCTACCACAGCGCGGGCCGCATCACCCAAACCTTTGATCGCCAGTGTCGTGGAGAGCAGCCAGAGTTCGGCGACCAATGCCAACCCAGGGTGCAACTGCGTTAATACTGCTAGCAGCAGCCAGCTGATACTCCATACGCCACCTACCACGATGAGCGTCAGCAGGAAGCCGCAAACTCTACGCTGCTGCGCAGTCCCGCGATTCCACAGTTGTTCAAAACGACTGATAAACCGCCCGATCAGCACCACCGGGTGTGGCAGTGAGCGCGGATCGCCGATGAGCAAATCAATTATGATCGCTAAGATGATCAGCACAATACCGCCAAAAGTGGCGCCTGGGATCATGGTGATGCCTTATCGCTGACACCGGCATTTGCGAAAGTGGCCATTTCCGCCATCATCGCTGTGGCCGCCTGCAGCAAGGGATACGCTAGCGCCGCGCCGCTGCCCTCGCCTAGCCGCATGCCCATATCCAGCAGCGGCTTGGCACCTAGCACACGTAACGCAACATCGTGCCCCGGCTCTTGGGAACGATGACCAAAAATCAAATAGCCGCGCACTGCGGGACACATCCGGCAGGCGGTGAGTGCGGCGACGGTAGCGATAAAGCCATCCACAATCACAGGTAACCGATGCGCTGCTGCCGCTAAATACGCGCCAGTCATGGCGGCGATTTCCAGCCCGCCCAGCTTGGTCAATACCTCTAAGGGCGCCTGCGAATCAGCATTGCGCGCCGCGATGGCACGCTCAATAACGGCCACTTTATAGGTTAGCTGCTGTGGGTCAATGCCTGTTCCAGCGCCCACTAGGCTTGCCACCGGCTCGCCGGTTAACACTGCTAACATGGCGCTGCTGGCGGTGGTGTTGGCAATACCCATCTCCCCGACTATAAGGCACTTTGCCCCCGCCTTGATTGCCCGTTCAACCGCCGATACGCCTGCATTAATGGCTTCTGATGCTTGCCCAGGCTGCATCGCATCTTCTACTGCCATATTGGCGGTACCGCGGGATACCTTGGCACTGACCACCCCAGCCGCCGTGATATCGCTCACCACGCCGACATCCACCACTTCAATACGCGCGCCAATCTGCCGGGCAAACACGTTAACCGCCGCGCCGCCCTGGGCAAAGTTAGCCACCATCTGAGCAGTCACCGCTTGCGGAAAGGCTGAAACACCCTCCGCGGCAACGCCGTGATCGGCGGCAAACACAATAACGGCCGGCGGTATTACGCTGGGCTTCAGTTCGCCAGTGATAGCGCTAAGCTGAATGGCTAATGTCTCTAGGGCACCTAAGCTGCCTGGCGGTTTGGTTAACGTATCCAAGTAGCGACGCGCTTGCTCACCTGCATGAAAATTAACTGGCTGGATGTCGTCAAGAATCGCGTGCATGCAGGCTCCGGCTTGGTGAATAAACAATAAATATTAAACGTAGCGCGCAAAAGGGTAGCAAAAGCCTGAGTGCTATACTTGCTATTTCACTGGTGGCTCTACCAAGCTGTTGGGGCTCTTTGGATTCATCCGCGCATTTGCGGGAAAAATTCGAAGCCCCATATTCGGGTAATAAAACTACAATTGTGGTTTTTATTGCCGTAAAGTCTCTTAAATCGACACTAAAAAATGTAAAATAACTACATGTGTTACACACCGTCTTTATCATGCAGAGGTCCCTATGCCGAGCCCAACACCTGCCACTCTAAACACCACCGTTGCTGAGGTTACCCAGCGCATCCGTGAGCGCTCCAAGCACCGGCGTGCCCTCTATGAATCTCATATGGCTGACCAGCATAAGCAAGGCGTACATCGCGGTGAGCTTTCCTGCGGGAACCTCGCGCACGGATTTGCAGGTTGCGACGTGCCTACCGATAAAGGCCGACTAAAGTTAACCAATAGCGCCAACTTGGGCATCATATCCTCCTATAACGATATGCTTTCAGCCCACCGGCCATTTGAAGACTACCCTGCCGCTATTAAAGAAGCCGCACGCGGCATGGGCTCAACCGCTCAGTTTGCTGGCGGTGTACCCGCCATGTGCGACGGTGTTACCCAAGGTCAACCGGGCATGGAGCTATCGCTCTTCTCCCGTGATGTGATCGCCATGGCAACCGCGGTTGCGCTTTCCCATAATATGTTTGATGCGGCGCTGTATTTAGGTATCTGCGATAAAATCGTGCCAGGTCTCTTTATTGGTGCGGCACGCTTTGGCCATCTACCCGCTATTTTTGTCCCCGGCGGCCCAATGACAACGGGCCTGCCTAACGATGAGAAGGCTAGAGTCCGTCAGCTTTATGCAGAAGGCAAAGTAGGTCGCGATGAGCTTTTAGAGGCCGAATCACAGTCGTATCACAGCCCTGGCACCTGCACCTTCTACGGCACTGCCAACTCCAACCAGCTGATGATGGAGATGATGGGGCTACACCTGCCCGGCGCCTCTTTTGTTAACCCAGGTACTCCGCTGCGCGAAGCACTTACCCGTTACGCCACTGAACAAGCGATTCGCAACACCGAGCAAAGCGGCAACTACCGTCCGTTCTACAAGCAGATTGACGAACGTGCAATTGTTAACGCTATCGTAGGTTTACTGGCCTCCGGCGGGTCTACCAACCATACCCTGCACTTGGTTGCCATGGCGGCGGCGGCGGGCATTACCATTAATTGGGACGACTTCACGGATCTCTCCGCCGTGGTGCCCAGCATGACCCGCATCTATCCCAATGGCCAAGCAGATGTTAACCACTTCCAGGCCGCTGGCGGCATGAGCTTGCTGATTCGTGAGCTACTTGGTGCTGGGCTTATCCATGCGGATATCGCTACCGTCTTTGGCACCGATATGATGGCCTACACTCAGGAGCCTTTCCTTGAAGAGGGCAAGCTCACGTGGAAAGAAGGCCCTACGTCCAGCCATGATTCAGACGTTCTGCGTCCGGTTAGTAATCCCTTCTCGCCCACCGGCGGGCTTACCGTGCTTGACGGCAACCTCGGCCGCGGCGTGATTAAAATCTCGGCAGTAAAACAGGATCATCGCGTCATCGAAGCGCCGGTACAGCTGTTTGATGATCAAAATCAGGTAAAAGCGGCGTTTGAATCCGGCCAGCTTGATCGTGATGTGATTGTGGTGGTGCGCTTTCAGGGGCCCAAAGCCAACGGCATGCCTGAACTACACAAGCTCACTCCGTTCTTGGGTGTGCTTCAAGACCGCGGCTATAAAGTTGCCCTGGTAACGGACGGACGTATGTCTGGGGCGTCGGGTAAGGTTCCGGCCGCTATCCACGTAACACCAGAGGCCGTTGACCGTGGGCCGCTTTCGAAACTTCAGGATGGTGATATCGTTCGCCTGGATGCCGACAGCGGCGAGCTAAACGTATTGATAGACGCGGCAAAATTCAATGCCCGTCCGTGCGCCGAAGCCAATCTGGAACACAACCACTTTGGCATGGGCCGTGAGCTCTTTGGCGGCTTCCGCCACTTGGCCACCAAGGCTGAAGAGGGAGCGGGCGTGTTTGGTGGTTTTGAGGCAGAAGTACTAGCGCGGGAGCTGGAAAAAATCGAGCAGGAGGACCAATGAGCCGACCGGCCCTCATTGGCGACATCGGTGGCACCAATGCACGCCTGGCGTTAGTCACGCCAGGCGAGATCACGCCGCACGATATTGTGAATCTTCCCTGCGCTGACTACCCCGGCGTTATTGAAGCGGTGCAGGATTATTTACAGCGTGTCGGTGCTACCGGCGATAAAGCACCTCAAGAGGCGTGCTTAGCCTTTGCTTGCCCCGTTCACGCTGAGCGGGTCAAGATGACCAATAACCACTGGGAATTTTTAAAAAGCGAGGTTCAGCAAGCGCTGAACCTCGCTGTTTTTAAAGTCATTAACGACTTCACCGCCCAGGCGCTGGGTGTGCCTCATGTCGCTGCCAGTGAATTGGTTGAAGTCCAGCCGGGCAAGTCACAAGCGCACGCCACACGTCTTGTCATCGGGCCTGGCACGGGGCTAGGCGTTGCCGGGGTATTCCCCGGCCAACGCGCCTGGATTCCACTGCCTACTGAAGGCGGCCATGTCACCTTCGCGCCCACGGATGATACCGAGCGAGCGATTGTGGATGTGTTTAAACAGCGTCGTATGCGTATCAGTGTAGAGCGAGTCTTATGCGGCCAGGGTTTGTTAGAACTTTATCAAGCCTACTGCACGTTTGAAGGTGCTGAACCACGCTTAGCTAGCCCGGCGGATGTCACAAAAGCCGCTAATGAAGGCGATACCCTCGCCACTGCCGCCCTGCTGCGTTTTCTAAAAATTCTGGGCGATGTGTGCGGCGACGCCACCTTGACCATGGGCGCGAGGGGCGGTGTTTATCTGTGCGGGGGCATCCTGCCGCGCCTGCTAGATTGGCTACCCAAAAGTGAACTGCGCGCCGCTTTCGTCAATAAAGGACGCATGGGTGCTTATAATGCCGATATCCCCATTTGGGTGGTCACCGCCCCATGGACAGGCTTATTAGGCGCCGCTGAGGCACTGCATAACGAAGAAGTTTTTTAATACCATTTCTAGCACCTCTAACAACACGCCTAACAACACCAATACGGAACCTGCTATGCCCGCCGCCATTTTTGATGTGCCGTTTTTACTCGGCATGATGCGCCTGCACGAAACACCCGCCATGCACGAACCTGAGCGATTAGCGGACTGGATCGAAGTGCGCCTGGAACAGGGACTCAACTGGTTTGACCATGCGGACATTTACGGCAGCGGCCAAGGGGAGACGCTTTTTGGCACCGCGCTACGGGCGCGCCCTGCTCTCGCTCAGCGGGTCAATATAGTGACCAAAGCGAGCATTGCCAACGACAACCCCGCACCCGGTTCGGGCAAGATAAAGCACTACAACGCCAGCCCTGCTTATCTTCATAGTGCCATTGATGCCTCACTTGCGCGTTTGAATGTCGAACGTCTCGATCATTTTCTGATTCACCGCCCTGATCTTCTGATGAATGCGGAAGCGACCGGCCGGGCGCTGGACGACGCCATAGAAGCAGGCAAAATTAGCGCTGCGGGGATTTCCAACCATTTGCCCAGCCAGTGGCGGCGCTTGCAGGGCGCCATGCATCACCGCTTATCAGCTAACCAAATCGAGCTCTCGATTGCCCACACAACGCCGCTGTTTGACGGTAGCTTTGATGACCTCTGTGCCGATGGCCACGCGCCCATGGCGTGGTCACCTTTGGCAGGTGGGCAGTTGATGCAAGGCGCCGTTGGCGAATGTTTGGATAAGTGGGCAACAGAGCTTGATAGCACCCCTAGTGCTTTAGCGCTGGCATGGCTGCGCAGTCTTCCTAACTCGCCAGTACCGGTAATTGGCAGCGTTAAACCTGAGCGAATCAACGACATGCTCAAAGGCCCTGCCACGCTACCTCGGGAAGCCTGGTATGAATTGCTAGAAGCCGCCCGCGGCCACTGCGTGGCATAAGGCTATTTGTATAAAACGACGCGGTACAAAACAACTATTACGTTAATTACACTAAGGAGCCACTGATGACGCCAATCATCGCCTTTGGGGAAGCACTGGTGGATATGCTCTCCAGCCGTCTAGGGGCGGCAACGGATGCACAGGAAACCTTTACGCCCTATGCCGGTGGCGCTCCCGCTAACGTGGCAGTCGCCTGCGCTCGTTTAGGCGTACCCAGCCAGTTTCTAGGCATGGTGGGCGACGATACGTTTGGGCACTTCATCGTGCGCGAACTCAACAGTCACGGCGTCGACACCAGCGGCGTGGTATATACCCGAGAAGCCCGTACAGCGCTGGCGTTCGTTTCCCGGGATGACGTGGGCGAACGCACTTTTGATTTTTATCGCCCACCCGCGGCTGATCTGCTTTATCGTCTTGAGCACCTACCCCACGGTGTCTTTGAGAACCCCGCTATTTTACACCTGTGTAGCAACAGCCTGACCGACCCTGAGATTGCCGATGCCACCTTGGCAATGGCCACCATAGCCAAACGGGCAGGTTGCCTGGTCAGCGTAGACGCCAACCTGCGTCACAATTTATGGCCCGGTGGCGAAGCGGATGCCAGCTTAGTCACGCAGCTGCTAGACGGCGCTGAGCTGCTCAAGCTCTCCCAGGAAGAGCTCGACTACTTGCGTGCCGACCACCCTGCGGAGTCGTGGCTTTCAGAGCGGCTAGCGGCAGGGGTAAAAGTTATCTTAATCACCGACGGCCCCAACGATGTCGTACTCAAAGGCGTCGGTATCGACCAGCGCATCACACCACCCAAGGTTGAAGCAGTCGATACCACCGCGGGTGGCGACGCTTTCATTGGCGGGCTGCTGGCGGAACTCTCGGCCCACGGCATCAATGAGAACTGGCACAACGATGCCGACTTTCTTCGTCGCGCAGTGGATACCGCCTGCCACTGCGGTGCCCACGCGGTCACTCGGCCAGGTGCCTACGCAGCGCTGCCAACGTATAGGGATATCGAGGCGATCCGGAACACTTAACACTGGCCAGTAAGGTTGGCTTGTTTGATCAGCGAGTTTGGTGACCGCCAGAGCGGTCACCAATGTTAGTTGGGCATGTCAATTACTGTGATTTGAATACTATTGCATCGCTGCGAAGTTTTCAGCTGCGGCTTCTAGCACCGCCCTTGCCGATTCTGCATCGTCAAATCCAAGCCCTTCCATCCCGCCATCAGGCCCTTTGTAATTGGCAAACCATAGATCAATGATCTGACTGACACCTGGGTACTCGCTATCCAACTGCGCCATGCTTTCAATGTGTGCAAAAGGTGAATCCTGGGTGAGAACGGCAATTAGCTTGTCATCTTGCTCGCCGCCATCCAGCATTTTCAGTACACCGATCACGTTCACGTCGACAATTTCACCACGAGGAACGGCTTGACCCAAAACGATCACGTCGAGCGGATCCCCATCACCGCCCAACTCTTTTGGCAGAGCCGTGCCTGGAATAGCGCCATAATTACCGGGATACCCCAGATAACTCACCACGCGCGGCTCACCGTCTTTATATTCCCAATAAACCGCTTTGGGATCATCTTTACTGACTTCCCATTTCGCCGATGTACCCGTTGGTATTTCAACAATAGCCCTTACCGAGCCATCTGCATTGATGGCATCCATAGTCATCAAGTCGTCATCACCTACAATTGTGAACTCATCTGCTGCGTTCATGTTTTGGGCAATGGGCGTAGTGTCAGAAAACGCCAATCCGCCTAGCACCTCAGCCTGAGCAGCAGACGCTAAAGCCGTCATACACGCGACACCTGTGAGTAATAGTTTTTTCCGCATCATGTTCTCCATTGGTTATTGAGATACGTTAGCGAGGAGAAATGACGGAGTAATGACAGTCTGAAGTTGGCATTTCTTACTTTTCAAAATTGGATGCTACGCCACGGCATCCCCACGAGTCGTTAGTCACTGGCCCACATCTGTTGCAAACCGGTGTGGGCTTTTTTGATTGGGTAAGGCGTCACCGGCTATCTAAAGACTCTTATGGCATGACTTGTTTAAATGTCAGACATTTACTAGACTAAGATTCATCCAATAAAAAATAAGAGATAAACATGACGCTGGACGCTCTACCGCCCCACCAGGGGGGCGCTGAACAGTTAGCGCGCCTACTCGCCCAGGCGCTGCTGACAGGCCATTGGCAGCCGGGTGCTACCTTCCCCCGCGAGCTTGATATCAGCAAACACTTTGCGGTGAGCCGCAATCAGGTGCGCAATGCGCTAACCAGCCTCTCCGCGGCAGGGCTACTGGAACGTACGGCGGGTAGGGGCACGCTGGTGCGAGAAATGGGCGACTGGCACCTGCTTGACCCGCTGATGAGCGAGTGGATGACCGGCCTGGTCAATCTTGACCCTCAGCTGGTACGGGCTATTTACGCCTTTCGTTTTTCTGCCGAACCAGTAGTCGCCGGGCTCGCCGCCCAGGCCGCTGAAGCTGAAGACCTCGAACGCTTGGAGCGCGCCTTTGCGGGTATGGAAAACACCGCAGGCAGCGTTGATGCGCGCGATGAGCATGCGGAATACGACGTTGCCTTTCACGATGCCACCTATCGCGCTAGTCACAATTTAGTCTGGCGACAAATGGGGCATTTACTGCGCCCATCTATCATGGCGTTGATTCATGGCTCTCAACACCGTACTGACACCTTGGACGACAGCCTCGCCCGCCATCGTCAAGTACTTGACGCTATTCGCCATCGCGATGCCAGCGCTGCAGAAACCGCCGCCAGAGAAGTGCTGCGCCGCACCGCCATTGACCTTGGCATTGTTAGCTAACATTACTCACTAAATATTTCCTATCCAAAAGGATGACCGGACATGAAAATTACCAAGCTCAAGACCTGGCAAGTTCCTCCGCGCTGGCTGTTTCTCAAAATCGAGACTGACGAAGGCTGCTACGGTTGGGGCGAGCCGGTGATTGAAGGCCGCGCCGCAACCGTTGAAGCCGCCGTGCACGAGCTTTCCGACTACCTAATCGGCCAGGACCCGCACCGAATCGAACACCTCTGGAACATCATGTATCGCGCCGGATTCTACCGCGGTGGCCCTATTCTGATGAGTGCGATTGCCGGTATTGACCAGGCGCTATGGGACCTTAAAGGTCGCGACCTGGGTGTGCCCGTTCACCAGCTGTTAGGCGGTGCCGTGCGCGACAAAATGCGTATGTACGCATGGACCGGCGGCGATCGACCAAGCGACGTGGGCGCTGGCGCCAAAGCGCTGGTCGAAAAAGGCTTTACGGCTTTCAAAATGAACGGCACCCCCGAGATGCAGATCGTCGACTCCCATCGCAAGATTGATGAAGCAGTAGCACGAGTCGCGGAAGCGCGAAACGCCGTGGGCCCGGATGTTGGCATTGGGATCGACTTTCATGGCCGTGTGCATCGGCCAATGGCCAAAGCACTGCTGCGCGAGCTGGAGCCTTTTCACCCGATGTTCGTGGAAGAGCCGGTCGCCCCGGAGCACTTGCCTTGCCTGAAGGATATTGCCGGTGGCCTGGGTTACCCGCTAGCCACCGGGGAACGGCTGCACACCCGCTTTCAGTTCCGCGACCTACTGGCCGACGGCATGATCGACATTATTCAGCCCGACATTTCCCACTGCGGCGGGATCAGCGAGGGGCTAAAGATCAACGCCCTGGCATCGGCCTACGATGTCGCCCTGGCACCCCATTGCCCGCTCGGTCCGTTAACGCTGGCCGCATCGCTACAGCTGGATGCAGTCAGCCACAACGCCTTTATTCAAGAGCAGAGCATGGGCATCCACTACAACCAGGGCAACGACGTTCTCGACTACTTGGTCGATAAATCGCCGCTCGCCATTGAAGACGGTTTCTGCGCCATTCCCCAAGGCCCAGGGCTTGGCGTCGAGATCAACGAAGAGTTCGTTGAGGAGCGCGCCAAAGTGGGGCACCGCTGGCGTAACCCGGTTTGGACGCATGAAGACGGTTCAATTGCGGAGTGGTAAGCCATGGAATCAAGCGCGATGCGTGAAACGACTGAAATAGCATATCAGTTGGCCTGGATTGCCGTGGACTGGGGCTCTAGCAACCTGCGCGCCTGGGGTCTGGATCAACACGACCAGGTAATTGCCCAAGCCAGCAGCGACAAGGGCATGCTATCGCTTAAAGCCGATGAGTATGCAGCCGAGCTGCTACGGTTAGTGGGTGATTGGCTGCCTGCCTCCGGCCAGACGGATGTGATGGTTTGTGGGATGGCGGGCGCCCGTCAGGGCTGGCTGGAAGCCGCCTACCTGCCCGTGCCAACGCGGCTCGATCAACTCAGCCAGGGTGCGGTGACGCCAACGCTTACGGGCAGCCAGCTGCACGTTTATCTGCTGCCTGGTTTAAGCCAAACCCGCAGCGCGACAAAACACTTTGACGTGATGCGCGGCGAAGAGACCCAGCTGGCGGGTCTGGTCGCCGATACGCCTGACTTTTCAGGCCTCGCTTGTCTGCCCGGCACGCACGCCAAATGGGCTACCCTGGAAGCAGGCGCCGTCACCCAGTTCACTACCTATCTGACAGGTGAGCTTTATCAGCTCTTGGCACGCCAATCGGTTTTGCAGCACTCCATCGGCAGTGATGACTTGAATGATGCGGCCTGTCGTGACGCCTTTGTGACAGCGGTCAGCGAAAGCTATGAAGCGCCCGAAACCTTTAGCAGCCGTCTGTTCGGCCTGCGTGCGCAAGATTTACTCGATGGTCGACTACCTATCGGCAAAATGCGAGGGGCCATACTGGCGGCCAGGCTCTCCGGGCTCGCTATCGGCCTTGAACTCGCTGGCGCCTGCCGTGAGCCGTCAAGCCAAGCGCCCATCACGCTAATCGGTAACCAAGCCCTTTGTCAGCGCTATACGTTAGCCCTCAATGCAATCGGTTTTCAGACACGGCATGTGGATGGCGATGAGGCCGTGCTAGCAGGCCTTCGGCTTGCTCATCATGCATTGAAGGCTTAATGCTGCTCACTATTAACGGAGAAATTACCCATGTCGCTGCCACTGATTGGTATTTTGCGCGGTGTAACGCCTGATGAGGCCGTGGATATCGCGGAAGCGGTGCTAGCCGCGGGCATCACCCAAATTGAGGTGCCGCTTAACTCACCCAACCCACTAGATAGCATTCGTCGCTTGGTAGACGCATTTGGCGAGCGTGCAGTGATTGGTGCAGGTACGGTGCTCACGCCAGCTCAAGTACGCGATGTTCACGCCGCTGGGGGACGCTTGATCGTTTCGCCCAACTGTCGGCCAGCGGTGATTGAAGAAACCCACCGGCTGGGTATGGCGAGTTGGCCGGGGATTGTCACGCCCTCTGAAGCCTTTGATGCGCTGGACGCTGGCGCAACCGGGCTTAAACTCTTCCCCGCGGTACAGGTAAGCTTAGAAGGCATGAAAGCGGTACGTGCAGTGCTACCGGCAGGCACACTGCTCTATGCCGTGGGTGGCGTTGGGGTCGATAATTTCGCTGAGTGGCGCGCCGCTGGCGTTGACGGTGCAGGCCTGGGCAGTGCGCTATACAAACCCGGCCAAAGCGCTGCTCAGGTACGGCAACAAGCGCAAGCCCTTGTTGATGCTTGGTCAGCGGGAGAATAATAAGGAGAGCAAACAACAATGAATACAGACATCAGTGTTTCAACGTGGCAGGCCGAGTTAGCGGTTGATAGCCGCTGCACACTGGGGGAAGGCCCGCAGTGGGATGCTATTAATCAGCGCCTTTATTGGTGCGATATTCTCGGAAAGCGATTGCACTGGCTCTCCCCCGCTACCGGGGAAAGCGGCCACTATCAGCTTGATCATATGGTCTCGCTGGCCACGCCGCTTGAAGGCGGCGGGCTGCTGTTAGTCGGTGAAGATCGCTTATGCAGGTTCGATTCCAATAACGGTAGCGTAGAAGCGTTTTGTGATTTCGAGGCCGATAACCCGATCACGCGTAGCAATGATGCCCGTGTCGATTGCCATGGCAGTCTGTGGCTTTCCACCATGGGCAAGAAGGCCGAAAAAGGCGCGGGCAGCCTTTACCGCCTACATCGTGGCGAGCTCACACGGTTACGCTCAGGCTTAACGATTCCTAACGCTATTTGCTTCTCAGCCGATGGCTGTTTTGCTTGGTTTACCGATACGGTGACGGGCGTGGTGATGCGCTGGGCGCTCAATAATGAAGGTTGGCCAGAAGGCGAACCGCAGCCCTGGGCGGACTTCTCCTCTACCCTAGGTAACCCCGACGGCGCGGTAGTCGATGGCGAAGGCTGTCTTTGGCTAGCACTGTGGGGTGCGGGACAAGTTGTGCGCCTGAATCATGACGGAAAAGTGATAGGCCGTGTCAAGCTGCCGGTCAGCCAACCTTCCTGTTCAGCGTTTGCAGGTCCCGACCTAAAAACGCTCTATATCACCACGGCCCAAGAGGGATTTAGCGCTGAGCAGCTAGCCCAAGAGCCAACGGCAGGTTCGCTTTATGTGGTCGAACTCGATATTGCTGGGCTAGCTGAGCCGCCGCTGCGCCTAGAGTAGATTCCCTGTCATTGCAAGCTCACTCACTGTCATTGCAAGCTCACTCACTGTCATTGCGAGCGAAGCGAAGCAATCTCGGGGTATCTGCCACCGGAAGTTGAGATTGCCGCGTCGCTGCGCTCCTCGCAACGACGCGGCCTCGTTCCCGACAATCCCAGCTTAACCAGCAAAGCTTATATACATAACGATCACTAATACGACCAACACGATGCCAGCAGGCACGGCGCCTTTCCAGGGGGTTAGGTCGACGTCGCCGCTGTGCTCCTGAATCCAATCCGTTTCACGCGGGCGAAGCTTGCCGATGATCAGCATCACCGCCACTAGTAACACAAATACCAGCGCCACGAAGTGGAACTCGTGCATGACCTGCGGCAGCAGCGTGAACGGTGGCACAAAGTAACCGGCAGCAATCAATAAGCAACCGCCCACCAGAGCAATCTTGGCAGCCATAGGCGGAACACGCTTGGTCAGCAGGCCTACCAGCACCACCGCCAGAATTGGAATAAAGTAGATCGCGTTCATCTTCTGCAGGTAGCCAAACAGGCTTTCCTGGCCGGCCAGCAGCGGCGCAATGATCATGGTAATGATGGCCATGATCCAGCCAAACACCTTGCCTGATTTAACCACCTGCTCTTCGGTAGCTTCTTTATTCAGCACACCTTTATAGATGCCCAGGCTGAAAATCGTGGTGGTGCTGTTAAGCGCCGAGTTAAACGACGACAGAATCGCACCCACCATCACTGCGGCAAAGAAACCGGTGAGGTAAGGGGGCAGTACGTTAAACACCAAATGGCCGTAGGCTTCATCGGCACGTACGCCCTGGTCAGCATAAAGATGGTAAGCAATGATGCCCGGCAGAACCAGGTACAGCGGCCCCAGCAGCTTGAAGAGACCGGTCAACAGAACGCCCTTCTGCCCTTCAGCAAGGTTTTTGGCCGCAAAAGTACGCTGGATAATCTGCTGGTTAGTGCTCCAGTAGAACAGGTTGATCAGGAATACGCCGGTAAACAGAGTGAAAAAAGGCACCTGCTGATCAGCGCCACCAATCGAATTCAGCTTATCCGGGTCGCTCTCTTTCAGGATGCTCCAACCTTCCATAATACCTGTGCCGCCACTCACGGCCTGCAGGCCGAAGTAGACAATCACAAAACCACCGATCAGCAGCCCGACGCCGTTAAGCGTGTCGGACACCGCTACCGTGCGCAGCCCGCCAAACAGCGCATACACCGAGCCGATAATGCCGACGATCCACACCGTTAACCAGAGCAGCGTCGAGGACGACTCAATGCCGGTTAATCCAGGAAGATCAAGCATTCCCTGCAACCCGATGGCGCCCGAATAGAGGATAATCGGCAGCAGAATCACCGCGTAGGCAATCAAGAAAATGATATTGGTGATTAGCTGTGTGGTTTTATCGAAACGTATTTCGAGTAACTGCGGTAACGTGGCAATGCCACTTTTCAAAAATCGCGGCAGGAAAAATAGCGCCAGCGCTACCAGCGCAATAACCGCTACCACTTCCCAGGCCATTACACTTAAACCATCGGCAAAGGCAGCCCCGTTCAACCCTACCATTTGCTCGGTAGAGAGGTTGGTCATCAATAGTGAGCCAGCAATCAGCGGAAAGGTTAGCGTGCGACCGGCGAGAAAGTAGCCGCTGGTGCTTGAGTGGTCATCGCGGCGCGTAATGCGCCAAGTAATGAAGGCGACAAGTCCTGTAAAGAACAGGAAAGACGCCAGGGTCAACGCGTGCATATTGACTTACCTCATCATCTTTATAAGTGGCACGCACGTTACGGTATGCGCGGATTAAAATGTCAGACATATTATTCAGTCATTTTAGACGAGCTGAATATAGCCCCGTTATACATCTTTGGTCTTAGTCGCTCCTTCAAAGCGCCAAGTGGACACAATCAGCGCATAAAAAAGCCCCGGCTCAGTTCTTAAACATGACGTTTAAAAACATAAACCAGGGCGGCTGCCAGCGCTGCTATCGATACGCAGCGGCAGCTTACTTAATGATGAAAACGCTCGGCTGATTGGCGTGCGAGTTCACGGATACCGTCCCAATCTTCCGCTTCCACCATTGCTTTAGGCGTCAACCATGAACCGCCGACACACATCACATTGGGCAACGATAAATAGTCATCGGCGTTATCAACAGTGATACCGCCAGTGGGACAAAAGCGTGCTTCAGGAATCGGCGCTCCAAACGCTTTGATCGCTTTAGCGCCACCGCTGGATTCCGCAGGGAAGAACTTAAACCGACGGTAGCCGTACTGCCAGCCAGTCATCAACTCAGAAACGGTTGAGACGCCTGGCAGCATAGGTACAGGGCTTTCAACGCCATAGCGATAGAGGGCATCGGTAGCACCGGGAGTTACCACAAAATCAGCGCCGACCTGCTCGGCTTGGCGGTACTGGGCCGGGGTTAATACCGTGCCCACGCCAATGCTGGCACCGGGCAGCGCTTCACGCATGCGTTTAACCGCTTCCAGAGCACAATCGGTACGTAGGGTGACTTCCAGTACGGTTAATCCTCCTTCCACCAGTGCGCGACCCAACGGGACAGCGTCTTCCAAGCGCTCAATAGTGATGACGGGAATCACTTCGGCTTTTAAGCAGATGCTATCAAGCTCGGCGGTACGTGTAGACGGTAACTGTTTATCGATAGTCATGAGTGAGTCTCCAAGCAAATTATTATTGACTAAGGCGGTTAATTCTCAAGGGCGGGCCTAAAGGATTGACCTTAGGGCGCCCAGTAAATCGCCAGGGGGCAGGTTAAAAAGACACGTATCGGCAGTTGACGTACGTCGTCGCCGTTCAATGCCTTGGCCAATACGGCGCGTTTATCGTCGCCGGTAATATGTAGAAAATGACGGCGCGCTTGATGTAAGCGATCCGCTGAGAAGGTAATTCGTGGCTGCGGCTGGCTAGGGGTGCGCACTGCCACCAGCAACTCATCCGTGGAAAGTGCCAGGTCAAGCTCACGGCTATCAGGGAACAGCGAGGCAGTGTGACCATCGCCGCCCATGCCCAGAATTACGACGCTGGCAGGCCACGCCAATGCATCCATTCGCTTAGCGACTTCCTCGACACCTTCTTCCGGTGTCGAGGCATCACAAGTTAACGGTATAAATTGGGCAGCCGTCGCTTCACCCTGCAACAGGTGTTCGCGTACCAGCTTGGCGTTGCTATCGGTGCTTTCCTCTCCGACCCACCGCTCGTCGGCAAGGGTAATGTCAATGCGCTCCCACGGCAGTGGCTTGGCCGACAGCGCCTTAAAAAACGGTACCGGCGTCGAGCCACCTGAGACGACTAACAGAGCGCGCTCTTGATGATTTAAATCTTCTTGCAGGGCTTGAAACACCGCTTCGGCAAGCTGCTCGGCGAGCTGTTGGCGTGCTTGGCTCATATTAATAATCCTCGTACCAGCTGCGGCCGTCTTGGGTAATCATAGCGATGGAGGCGACCGGTCCCCAAGAACCTGCAGGGTAACGACGCGGCGACGTGTCACGTTTTTTCCAGCCGTCAATGAGCTGGTCGCACCAGCGCCATGCGTGTTCGATTTCATCGCGGCGAACGAACAGATACTGCTGCCCTTTCATGACTTCCAGCAATAGTCGTTCGTAGGCATCGGGAATGCGCGATTTCGGGAAGGCACTGTTAAAGTCCAAATGTAGCGGGCCAGGCCGCAGGCGCATGCCTTTATCCAGGCCACTGTCTTTGGTCAACACCTGGAGGGCGATGCCCTCTTCCGGCTGTAAGCGGATAATCAGCTTATTGGAGGCAATATTGCGCTGGTCCGGGTCGAAGATATAGTGCGGCTGCTGGCGGAAGTGAATCACGATCTGCGACAGTTTTTCCGGCATCCGTTTACCGGTGCGCAAATAAAACGGTACGCCCGCCCAACGCCAGTTAGCCACTTCGGTTTTCATCGCGACAAAGGTTTCGGTCTGGCTCTGGGTATTGGCGCCCTCTTCTTCTAGATAGCCGGGTACCGACTGACCGTCGCTGTTGCCCGCGATGTACTGACCGCGCACCACGTCTCGATCTAGCGCTTCGCCCACAAAGGGCTTGAGTGCTTTAAGCACTTTCACCTTCTCGTCACGGATGGCATCGGCATCCAGGTTCGAGGGTGGATCCATGGCGATTAAGCACAGTAGCTGCAGCAGGTGGTTTTGCACCATGTCGCGCAACTGACCCGCTTCATCGAAGTAGCCCCAGCGACCCTCAATGCCCACTTTTTCCGCTACGGTGATCTCCACATGGGAGATGTTGTTCTGATTCCACTGAGTACCGAATAGCGGGTTGGCAAAACGCAGTGCGATCAGGTTCTGTACGGTCTCTTTGCCCAAATAATGGTCGATGCGATAAATCCGCGACTCGGGAAACACCTCGCCAATGGCGTCGTTAATTTCAATTGAGGAGTGCAGATCGGAACCAATCGGTTTTTCAACCACCACGCGGGACTCTTCATCCAGGCTTTTGCTGGCCTGAAGGTGACGACAAATATCACCGTAAATACGCGCGCCAACGGAAAGATACACCACCATCGGGCGGGGTGACCCCTTTCGCCACTGGCGGATTGCGTCGTACCCGTCGACACTGGAAAAATCGAGTTGCAGGTAATCCAGGCGGGCGAGAAAGCGTTCCAAGCTTTGCTTGTCCTGCTCGCCGCTTTTCAGTCGCTTTTGCAGCGCGTCGTTAACCAGTTGCCGAAACGACGCCACATCGTGCTCTTGGCGAGCCAGTCCCATGATGCGCGTGCTTTCAGGCATTAAGCCTTCACGGTCAAGATGGTATAAGGCAGGAAACAGCTTGCGCATGGCAAGATCACCCAGCGCCCCAAACAGCGCTAAATCGATAGCATTATCTGGATCGCCCAGCGGCGCACCTTGGGAAGCATTGGACTGGCTCATCGTTGCTCCTATTTATAGTTAGTCAATCTAATGTAGTTAGATTACCTAAAACCTACCTGAAAGAAGACATTGTACGCAATAATTTGTGTAATTTTACTACAAAAATTGGGATTATCTACCGCCAACAGTTCATAACATTCTCTCTGCGTCGCTAAAGCGCGAAATGGAACCGTGACAGCAGAGCCATTTCACAAATAATTATCCAAACGGCTTGGTTTTTACAGACTTTTTATGGAAGGGCATGTTCTCTTAGCGCATGCTTAAGAATACTAAATGGCGAGTCAGGTATATGACACCTTTTACACCGTTGTTTCATCGCAGTAGGGATGTTTATCGGCACTGGGCCCCTGTCTTTAAAATCATGTCGATTCTCTGGGTAGTACTGGCCCTATTCATGCTGGCTCCCCTGATTATATTGCTTATCGAGCATGACCCCGACGCACCCGCCTTTGGTATCTCTGTGCTGTTCATAGTGGGGGCGGCCGCACTTACCTGGCTACTCACCTTCCGGGCCACGCTTGAGCTGAAGCCCTGGCAGATGTTCATTCTGACCGCTGCCAGCTGGGTCACCATCAGCGGTTTTGCCAGCCTACCGCTCGTACTTGGCGCCCCCCAATTGACGTTTACCAATGCCGTCTTTGAATCGGTTTCGGCGATTACCACCACGGGGTCGACCATCCTGGTCGGCATCGAACACTTTTCCGATGGCCTGAAACTGTGGCGAGGGCTAATGCAGTGGATGGGCGGCATCGGCATTATCGTCATGGGCATCGCAATCTTGCCGTTTCTGAAAGTAGGCGGTATGCGGCTGTTCCATACTGAATCATCCGACTGGTCGGATAAAGTGATGCCGCGTACGGGTGGTATCGCCAAAGCAACCCTTACCATTTATGTGGCTTTGACCCTGGTCGCGATTGGCAGTTACTGGACCGGTGGGATGACGCTGTTGGACGCCACCGTACATGGCATGACATCGCTTTCCACCGGCGGATTTGCCAACTCAGACGCCTCCTTTGGGGCCTATAGCGGGCAACCTTGGCTGCTCTGGATGGCCAGCTTTTTCATGCTCAGCGGCGCGCTTCCCTTTGTGCTGTATATCCGTTTCATACGAGGTTCAAGTAGCGCCTTATGGCAAGACCAGCAGGTACGGGGGCTGTTAAAGCTGCTGCTTACCGCGGTTCTGCTTATTAGCCTCTGGCGGGTTGCTCACGGAGATAACTGGTTTGAGTCGTTGACCCACGTCACCTTTAACGTCGTATCCATAGTAACCACCACCGGCTATGCCTCTGACGATTATACGCTTTGGGGTGCACTCCCGATGATGGCATTTTTCTACCTCACCTTTGTCGGAGGTTGCAGCGGTTCGACCAGCGGTGGGATGAAAATCTTCCGCCTGCAGATTGCCACCTTGATGCTGCGTAATCAGTTGCACTACTTGATCCATGCCAATGGCATATTTACCACTCGCTACAATCAGCAGCCGGTAACCAGCGACATTTCACGCAGCGTAGTCGCCTTTTCGTTCTTTTTCTTCATTACCATCGCCGCACTAGCACTAGGCCTTTCCGCGTTGGGACTTGATTTGGTAACCGCCCTTTCCGGTGCCGCCACGGCGGTTACCAATGTAGGTCCCGGTCTGGGTGACATCATTGGCCCTGCGGGCAACTTCGCCTCCCTGCCCGACGCTGCAAAGTGGCTACTATGTATCGGCATGCTGATGGGACGTCTGGAAATTTTGACGGTCGTCGTACTGCTGACCCCGATGTTCTGGCGCCGCTAGCGAATTACCATGAAGGACGACAACATCATGCCGCTTGGCAAATCAATTAGCAGGTCCGACTCGCACTTCGTTCGCCGGCTGCGCGCTCCCACGCCGTTTGAAATCCTCATCGCCCTGGCGAGTACCGGCGCTGCGCTGCTGATCGCCTGGGGTCTGTACGCTTGGCTGGCACTAGCCAATCTTTCGTTGATCTTTCTTACCGCAGTACTCACCAGCGCTGTTGTGGCTGGGAGCTATGCGGCTTTGCTCAGCGCCCTGCTGGGGTTTCTGACCTTTAACTTCTGCTTTACCGTCCCGCATTTTTCATTTGCGGTCGAAGAGCAGGAGCAGCTACTGACGCTGCTATTCTTCCTATTGGTGGCACTCGTAGTGGGTAAGCTCGCTGGCGATAGCCGACAACGGCTGCTGGAGCTGAGTGAAGCGCGCCTTGCAGAAGAGCAGGAAAGGCTGCGGTCCGCGCTACTCTCATCGGTATCCCACGACTTGCGTACCCCGCTGGCATCAATCATTGGTGCCGCCAGCTCTTTGCGCACCCTGGATGCTCAGTTGACCCAGCAGGATCGCTTCGAGCTGCTGGATGGCGTATTGAGCGAAAGCGAACGGCTAAATCGCTATATACAGAACCTGCTGGACATGACCCGCCTCGGCCATGGCGATATGAAAATCGAGCGTGACTGGGTCGCGTTTGACGATCTGGTCTCATCGGCTCGTAAGCGCCTGGGCAGTATCCTTGATGACCTCCAGATAAAGCAGCACTGGCCTGACGACCTGCCGCTGCTCTATGTGCATCCGGCCCTGATCGAACAGGCCCTGGTCAATGTGCTGGAGAATGCGGCTCGTTTCTCGCCCCCAAATGGCTGCATCACTATCGAAGCCTGCTGCTCCGGCACTGACAGAGCTGGGAAAAGTGGCTCTACTAAGCCCAACACTGATGATACGCCTACCCTGCTATTTTCAGTCACCGACGAGGGCCCCGGAATTCCGCCAGCGCTGAGCGAACGGGTATTCGATATGTTCGTTACTGGCCATGAAGGTGATCGCAGCCGACATGGAAGTGGCCTGGGGCTGGCGATTTGCCGCGGTATGCTGGGCGCCCACGCAGGGCAGATCCACGCCAGTCAAGGGCCCGCAGGGATCGGCACTACGATCACCATGTCACTGCCGCTACCCTCCCCCCGCGAGGAGGCAGACAATGAGCAGTAATCAAGTGCGAGTATTGGTCATCGATGACGAACCGCATATTCGCCACTTCTTGCGCATCAGCCTTGCCTCCCAGGGGTTTCAGGTGATCGAGGCCGCCACTGGTCGTGAAGGACTGGTAAAACTCAGCGCCGGTGCATCTGCACCCAACGCGGACATCGTTCTGTTGGATCTTGGCCTACCCGATATGGATGGTCAGCAGGTACTCGATGCCATCCGCCAGCATTATGAAGTGCCCGTTATCATCGTTTCGGTTCGCGGGCACGAGGCAGAAAAAGTGCGTGCCCTGGATAACGGTGCAAGCGACTACGTTACCAAGCCATTTGGTATCCAAGAGTTGTTGGCCCGTATTCGGGCATTATTAAGACGGCGCGCCAGCCCAAGTGCTCAGCGATTCAAGCATGGCGGACTGGTGGTCGATATCGCCGCCCACCAAGTCAGTTTGCATAACATCGCGGTTCATTTAACGCCTAAGGAGTTTGCCGTTCTGGCCCATCTTATCGCTTGCGCTGGACGCGTCGTGACTCAGACCCAGCTACTTCGTCAGATCTGGGGCCCTACCCACCAGGACGACAGCCACTATTTGCGTATTGTGGTGAGCAAACTGCGCTACAAACTCGGCGACGATCCCCAGTCGCCTACCCTGTTACAAACAGAACCCGGCATTGGTTACCGGCTCTCCCTTGAGCCTGACCGTGAGGACAATAGCCCATGAAGATCATTATTCTCGGCGCCGGCCAGGTCGGCGGCACCTTGGCAGAACACCTCGCCCGTGAGGAGAACGACATCACTGTCGTTGATACCGATGCCAAAAAACTGCGCGACCTGCACACCAAACTCGATATCCGCACCGTGACCGGCGCGGGCTCATACCCCATTGTGCTGCGCCAGGCAGGCTGCGAAGACGCCGATATGTTGATTGCAGTGACCAGCAGCGATGAAATTAACATGATCGCCTGCCAGGTCGCCCACACGCTGTTTCGCACTCCGACCAAGATCGCCCGGGTGCGCGCTACGGCGTATTTAACCCGTAAAGGCCTTTTTGCCCACGAAGCGATTCCCATTGATGTACTCATCAGCCCCGAGCAGGTGGTGACCGACCACGTACGCCGCCTGATCGAGCACCCCGGCGCCCTACAGGTTCTGGAGTTTGCCGGTGGACTGGTACAGCTGGTGGCGGTGAAAGCCTTCTACGGCGGCCCGCTGGTAGGTCAGGATTTAGCCTTTCTTCGCCGCCATATGCCCAACGTGGATACCCGTGTGGCGGCGATCTACCGGCGCAATCGACCGATTATTCCCCGCGGCGATACGGTCATCGAAGCCGACGATGAGGTGTTTTTCCTCGCCGCTCGTCGCGATATCCGTGCGGTCATGAGTGAGCTACGCCGGGTCGAGCGGGATTTTCGTCGGGTGGTGATTGCCGGGGGTGGCAATATCGGCGAACGCTTGGCAGAGCATCTAGAGCATAGCCACCAGGTCAAGATCATCGAGCACAACCTGGAGCGCTGCACCACGCTT
>TARA_R110002049_G_scaffold260412_1_pt1 | contig 23925 bp, 19 predicted proteins | sample TARA_R110002049 | Tara Oceans TARA_R110002049 (sample SAMEA4396941) | marine metagenome | biome: Polar Biome; feature: [SRF] surface water layer (ENVO:00010504); material: water (ENVO:00002006), including particulate matter (ENVO:01000060) such as... | depth 5 m
TTATCGGCCTTTTTGAAAGCGTCCGCGATATCAGGGGTTAACCCGTCCTACTCTTGGTCACGTTACTTCCATTGTGGTTTCTTGTGGCCGAGGGCCTAGAGGCCGCTTCGGAAATCCTAATGCTGTGTTTGACTTGGACTGTGATGGTTGCCCCGTTTGTTGCGACCTACTCAATAGTCATTGCATTGCTACTCTTGCTAACTTTTAAGCGATTTGGTTGGATCGATGACGCCGCATAGTGGACTATTCAGCGACTGCTTCTGGCCGTTTCGAGTAAGTCGCCTTGCGCATGTGCGAGCGACCGCTCCGCATTCGCATAGCCGCCGGTCGCAGATCTTAGGCTATAATTTCTGTTACTGACCCTGGACAGACTGTCAATTTGAAGGGTGCGTTAATGGTTCTATACGGCTGGTGGTATCTGATTGGCATCGCGATCGTCGTCGTAGTGTATCTGGGCTACATAGCACCATCAGAGAATAGACATTGGAAGCGACGCTTGAAGCTATACGAAGATCGAATCCGTAAGAAAGAAGAAAAGGAAATAGAAAAGCAAGAAATCTCGGACAGACTCGAACAACAAAGACGCGTGTACAGAACGCACGGCCGAGCCCGCCGCAGATTCATTAGGAAACCGAAGTAGCGCATCGTCCGGTTTTGGCCGTTCTGAGAAAGTCACCTGGCGCATGTTCGAGCGCCTGCTTCACGTCACATATCCGCCAGTCGCAGATCTTGAGCTATAATTTCTGCTAATGACCCTCTCCGGAAATTCAGTTCTAGCCCAATCCTCATGTTAGTTGTTCAAGCCACGAGAAGATCGAGTGAGTCAGTTTGAATTTGTAATGGCAATGATGTCGTTGATCCTGGCGCTTGGATTGGCGCAGGGATTGCGCGGCCTGTCCGAGGTCTTGGTCAGTCCTAACCGCTATACGCCACATTTACTATGGGTCATAGCCTATATTGTGATGATTTTACTCGGTTGGTGGAGTCTTTGGGACTTCAATGTCGTGACCCAGTGGCGACTCACGACATATCTCACTACATTGACACTACCAGCAATTCTGTACACCGGAATCCACTTGCTAGTTCCGGCTGTTCGAACCAGCGATTTCGATTGGCGAACTCAATTTCTCCGGGTAAGGCGTCTTTTTTTCGGCCTCGGCATTGCCATGGTATTCGTAGCGGTGTGGGTAAACGTTGAGTATTTCGGTACGCCTGTCCTACACCCCTACCGTCTATCGCAGGCTTTGTATCTTGCAATATTTCTTATTGGTTTCTTTACAGAAAATGAAAAGGTGCAACGGATTCTTCCCGTCTTCTTCATCGTTAGTTTCGTGACTAGTCTGGTGATCGTCCGCATGAACATCGGCGCACTCATTGCAAGTTAGGAGGCCGCTACTGACCGTTCTGAGAAAGTTACCTGGCGTATGTTCGAGCGCCTGCTTCACGTCGCATAGCCGCCAGTCGCAGATCTTGAGCTATAATTTCTGCTGTTGACCCAATGCAGCCATCGGCCCTCTCATAAACCAAGTTTTCTCTAGTACAGAATAGTCCAATTCAAACCGACTCCGGGGCGGCGGCACGATAATGATCATCGGAACTCTGGTAGCGCTCTTTCTTTCATGGCTCTTGCTCCGACTGACGGTGCGCGAACCCTTGACAGTACTGGGTATCGTTCCGACCAGACAACGCATGATGGAGCTCGTGGCCGGAATGCTATTCATGGCCCTCATCGGTGTCATCAACTTCACGTGGCAAGCCCACTTCAAGGAGATCTCCTACCAGATCAATCGTGATTACGGCCTGTTCCAGCTGCTTGGCGGTTCGGGCTGGGTGCTGTCCGCGGTGCTTTACGAGGAATTGCTCTTCCGTGGAGTCCTGCTCTACCTGCTTATTCGTTACATCGGAATTGTGAAGGCGTGCCTGCTCAGTTCCATTGCTTTTGGTGTGTACCACTGGTTCAGCTATGAAGTATTCGGTTCCCGCCTGATACTGATGATCTACATTTTTCTCGTCACCGGAGCTGGTGGCTGGATGTTTGCATTTGCATACGCCAAAACCCGGTCTCTATATGCACCGATAGGGCTTCACCTGGGCTGGAACCTCGTGGCCGCTGTGGTTTTCTCTTCAGGCCCGATCGGTCAGCAATTGCTGATCCAGCAGGGTGAAGGGGTTTATAAAAGCGAATGGATAACTCTGCTGTTCTTCACGCTTCAGGCAATCATCGCACCCGGCCTGGTAACCTGGTATCTGCAGAGATTCTATCGGCCGCGAACGGAGAAGCCACTGTAGGGGCGCCTCTTTAATTCGTACCCGCCTGCTGATCTAAGACTTTCGCGGCCCTTCATTTGAACTGCTGGTTCCTCCTTCTGGCCGATTTGAGAAAGTCACCTGACGCATGTTCGAGCGACTTCTCGCTTCGTACAGTAACCGCTCATAAATTCTGAGGTAAGATGGCAGATGTTGTCCCGAAGCGTACGGCTGCAAACCATAAAGGATGGATAAAGAATATGCTTCTTGCCAGAGTATCCCTGACCATTTCGGCTTCTCGCTCAGCGCGATTTTCCAATCGGTAGCCACCTACTCGGCTTGGCAGCGATAGGCGGCAATTATTGGCAAACGGTCCGTAGAGGCCTGCCGGCCGCTTCACTTCGCACAGCAGCCGCGCATGAATTTTGGAGAGATGAAGATGATGCGAATTATCACGCTACTGGCACTCATGTTCGGAGCGATAGCACCGGTATGGGGAGAAATCCCCGCCGGAAAACGGGTGTTGATAGTTGTATCAAATGTCGTTGATATGGGTGATCCCGAGGCTCACGATGCGCGTAATAACCTCTGGGAGGTAGCTCCTCCGTACCATGTCTTTCTAACTCACGGCTACGAGGTCGATTTCGTGTCACCGACAGGCGGCCCTGTTCAGTTTTCCATGGACCCGATCGGCATCAGTAGTTACACCATAAAGTACGAAGGTTTCGCGGATCGAGCAAACGCCTCACTCGCACCGTCTGAGGTAGATCCGAGCAATTACAGTGCGGTCTTTATCGGTGGCGGGTATGGACCGCTATTTGACGTGGCTTCTGACCCGGCATTGCTCTCGCTGATTGCTGCCATTTATGAGGCAGGCGGCGTCGTAGGGGGTTGTGGTCACGGACCGGGCGCCTTTGCAAACGTGGTTCTGAGTGACGGTGACTTCATGGTATCCGGAAAAAAAGTAGCAGGATTTCCCAATTCCACGGAAAGAACGAAGTCGTGGGCCAAGCAAGGCGAACTGTTGCCATTTCTGGTTGAAGATCAGTTACGCGAAAATGGCGCAATCGTTATCAACAAGGAAAACATTGCGAACAAGACTGATGTCATTGTTGATCAACGCATAGTGTCCACAATGTTCCTGCCATCCGCGACCTGGGTCGCGAAGGAAATGATTTTGCAGATCGACGGCCGGTAGTCGACAAGGACCAATTACAGGCCAAGGAAGACTATTCGATATGTTCACTTCTGACCGTATAGAGACGCGCATCGGATTCGGTGCAGAATGACGGCTGTTGGCCCACGGTGTGCAAACGAAATACCGTTCAATCAGGGGTATTATCCTGCAATTGTCCTTGGCGTGAGTTTTTGACTTGGCGGCAACCGCAAATTCAAATAAGGCGAAATGCCGATGGTGCTGGTGGCTCTACATCGTGATTATCTGTGCTGTTGGCTACGGGAGAATGGTCGAGCGCCTCGTGAAAGACTCCGGCGGCTTTTGGAGTCAATTTGGCCCGCCAATTGGCGCGATGATTCTAGCCGTCGGGCTGGCTTGCTGGCTTAAGAACAAAGCCGTTTTGAACGTTTGGGCATGGCGCGCTGTGCATGCCTGCGTAACTCTTATCCAAACGCTTGCGTTCGTGTTTTCTGCCTATTTGGCTGGAACTGGAGCTTACGTGCCGGCCGCACTGATACTTTCTGTCTGTTTGATCCTGATACCTGCGAATATTGCGCTAAGACAGTATTCTTACCGGTCACCGGCGTTGTGGAACACTCATCAATGATGAATTCTATTCATTGCTAACGCGCTAACAGGCAATCGCTCAGGGATCTTTCTGCGGTTCACGGTTTAAGGATCAGATTTATGTCAGAAACAAAGTCACACGGTGAGTTTCAGGCGATGACGCGTCGCTTGTATGAGCTTGTCTCTGCCCAGTCGGGGGAGCGGAACTGGGAAAGTGTGCGTGAGCTTTATCATCCGCGTGCCACCCTGGTTCGAACCGGTGTAGACGATGAGGGGCAGGCATTTGTGCTGGCTATGACCTTCGATGAATACGCTCTTAATGTCACCGAGCTGTTGGACGGTGTTGAGTTTTCTGAAACCGAGGTCTGGCAGGAGGTGACGGTGTTTGGAAATGTTGCCCGCCTTGTTAGCGTCTATGACTACACGTACAAGTCTTCTGGCATGACGCGGCAAGGGCGCGGGGCAAATTTCTTCAATCTGGTGAACGAAGGGCACGGATGGAAGATAATGAATATCGTCTGGGACAATGAACGCGAGGGGCTATCGCTGAATGCTTCGGGCTTGCTCGATCCGAATCAATAGTGCTGTGTCAGTTCGGCGGTGTTCAATTAGGACCATTTACCTTGCGTGCATCTGAGATGACCAAAAAATGATATCAAGTGGCACGGACATTGTTCGAGTCACTTACGTACTTCCAGGCATGTAACCGTTCGCAGATTGCGGAAAATCTCGATCTCGGCTCGTTGCAGGCCTACAGAATGAAACTCAGGCTTCTGTAAAGTCCTTCAATGCCTTGAGGCGCTTGTCCCACTGGCTTTCAATTTGCGAGATGAAGGCGCGGGCCGCTTCGAGTGTTTTCGTTTCCAGCGACACCTGGGTGGTCCGGCCATGTTGCTCCAGATGGACAAGATTCGCGTTCACCAGCACCTGAAGCTGCTTCCTGGCGCCCTGTCTTGAAACCCCGAGATTTTCGGATAACTCACCAATAGTGCAGGTGGGTTTTGTCGACAATCTGCGGATGATCTCCAGTCGGGTTGGATCGCCCAAGGCTTTGTAAACCTCTGCAACGACCATTTATGAGGTTTCGAACAATTTCTGGAGTCGACCGAGCATGAACTCCCAACCGCCTGAATTTTGCTTGAAGGCGGCTTCCACTGTGTCTGCAGGCAGCGCAGCGAACCCGCATTCGGTCAGCAACACCTTGCATGAACCGTCGGCTTGTTCCTCGATGCGAAACTCGACGAGTGTGTTCGGCACGCTGAGTACATCACCCAGAAAATGATTGGCGCCGGGAACCCAGCGGTAGGCAAAGTACTCATAGGGCTGGGCAGCCACCACGCAGACCTGGCTTTTGCCGTGTTCACCAAAGCCAAACACTGGTTGCTCGCCCACTGCATAGTTGCCCTCGAGTGTTTCGGGGAACCATTGCGTGACCATCTCGGGGTTGGCGATCGCCTCGTAGATACGCTCTTTTGATGAACTGATCGTTATTTCGCGCTTGATGGAGTCTTGCATGTTCACCTCGCTGATCTGGATTGGCTTGTTTCGGGTACTAAAGCACAGGACAGCCCATTATGCAACCAAATAGTTGCATAATGGGCTGTATGCCTGCCGTCTGCCCGCCAGGGAGTTTATCTCTGTACAAAGCGGTGGCACGCGACTGTGGCTGTAAATGCCTCGGTGTTAAACTGCAGCCGCTCCCGGGAGATAAATTTGCGCGGGGAAGACCGTTGCAAGCACGATGCCAGGACCTCAATGAGCCGGTGTGGCCGTTCGCGAATTCAAGCGGAGATATGCCAGATTGAGCGATGAACTACTAACGGTACTAGGACAAGTCGGCGTGATAGCTGTACTGGGTGCGATTGGGGCCGCGCTGTATCGGCGGGACTTTCATTCAGGATGGTTCCTCGCGGCACTGGCTCTCTACGTTGTCTACGACGGCTTGCTCACGCGCGCGTTCTTTACAATTCCGAATCTACCCGTTGATGCAAACTGGAATTGGCTCGGAAAATTAATGTCGTTCACAGGGATGCTGATTGTTGCGTCCTTGCCAATGTTCGGTCTTCGCAGAGTTGGTCTGACGCTTAAGCAAAAGCCTGGTTTTCGCACACCTCTTATTGTGTTTGCGGGTTTGATGGCATTATTCGCTTACTTGGCCCTCTCGGACTCAAGCGAGATGGCAGATTTCGAGACGATCGCATTTCAATGGACAATGCCTAGCATAGACGAGGAATTGTTCTACCGTGGTGTCCTCCTGCTGGCGATGAATGAAGCGTTCGCTCGCCGGGTAAATATTCTAGGGGCCGGAATAGGGTACGGTGGACTTCTTACTTCAATCCTATTTGGCCTGGCGCATGGCTTCGGTTACTCGGAAGGCAGTTTCTATTTTGACGCAGTCACTTTCGCGATCACCGGCGTGCCGTCGTTAATTTTATTGTGGCTAAGGGAACGAACCGGTAGTTTGTTGTTGCCAATGCTTGGACACTGTGCGTCCAATGGATTGTTCACGGTCATATAGTGCGGAGGCAATAGCCCCAGGTGAAAGAAAAAGAAACCGAGACAAGCCTTAGCCGTGAGTCAGTAGCGATGGACAAGCTGCGTGACCGGACTGACGAGCTTGAGTTGATTATCTCAAGCTTGACGATCTTCGCGCTATTTTCAATTCCTGGCTGGCTGTTCGACAAGATTGCCGATATCTATACGCACCTGTCGACGAGTCTGGCTATCGCCGGCATCGTGGGCACTTCTCTACTCGCCGGCACCAGCTACGGACTCGCGGTCTGTTTCCTTGTGCATCTGATGGCGCGCGCGTACTGGGTTGGACTTATTGGACTGCGTTCGGTTTTCCCTGATGGCATCAACTGGAGCAAGACACCGGGGCTTGGCCCACTGAGTCGGCAGTACTATCGGGACACGCTGCCCAACCTTGATGCCGTCATCCGCAGCACCGACAGGCTGGCATCGTCACTGTTCGCGGTGATTAGTATGTTAACGCTGAGCATTCTGTGGTTTGGCACGATTCTGGTGCTCATCCTGGTGATCTCTGGTGTGATCGGTGCGCGCTTCGGTTTAACCAACACCGGTATGGGCGTTGGCGCGGTGATACTCCTGGTCGTGTTTCTCTGCGTGCCGTTGCTCGTGTATTTGCTGGATGCACAACTCCTCGCGCGGTTTTCTCGCCTCCGCGAGAACCGCATACTGGTCGGCACTGTCAGCTTTCTGAGGCGCATCGCCGGACTGGCTTACCCCCAGCGGTTGGTATTGCCGGTGCAACTAACATTGCAGAGCAACACACGCCCGGTCGCGTTTTTTATCGCGCTGATACTTAGCACGATGGTTATCGTCATGGTCGGCAATACCAGTGCTGCCGCGTGGCGAAATTTCACGCTCTCCGAAGAGTTCGTGTACCTCGATTCGGCGCAGGTTCAGGGAGGGCTTCGCAGCACTTATTATGAGGACATGCCGAGCTCGCTAGATCGCTTGCGCGGCTGGCCGCGGGTCGACAGCTTTAACCAGGGTGGCAGCTTCGCGCGCTTGTTTCTTCCATACCATCCGCTGCGCGACAATCTGGTACTCGATCAGCTTTGCGGCAGTGCTGAAGAGGCACCGGACAAGATTGCCTGCTTGCGCCAGCTTTGGGCCGTGGAAATTGATGGCCGGGCAGTGTCGCTGGAGGATTTTGAGGCGGCCGAGCGAGCGGACCTGGGTATGCGAGGTCTGATCGGCCTGGTGCCGCTTGGCGGCCTTGAACCCGGCCTGCGCCGCATTGAAGTGGTCTGGAACCCGAGTGGTGAGGAGGATGCTGTCGCGCTGGATGATCGCTACACGCAGGTGAACAGCCGCTATGTCATTCCGATTGCTTTCTCCCCAAGTTTTGAGATGCCTCTGGATACAAGTGACAAGTAACAACGCGGTCGCATAGCCGCGTTGCAGAGTTGGGAGTCTTGCTATGCAGTTCTCGCTGAAGACGAAAATAACAACTGCGCTCTACCAACAGTCTATCGATTTTTATCGGCAAATATTTGGGATGATTGTTCTCGATGAGTGGAACGATCCTGATGACAAAGGTATGATTCTGGGGTTCGCCGATGGCAAAGGCGAGGCGATGCTGGAGATCTATCTTGGCGACGAGTCTTATGACTTCGCCGGCTTGAGCCTGCAGTTCAAGGTGGAGGACTTAAGCGATTTTGTCGACCGCCTTCCGGAGACAATAGAATGGACCGGTCCCAAGCCCAGACCCTGGGGGGCTATGTACCTGTATCTGCGAGACCCCAACAATATCCTGATAATTGTTTATGAGGGCTGTCTTTAGATCTTTCTTCCGCCCACTATTCGCTTTGCGAATTCCTGAAGGCATCGTCTTTCGCCTGCAATTCGCCCCAGCGCTCGATGCGTGCTTCGAGCAGTTGTTCTGACTCGCGTACTGTTGCCAGTTTTTCCTGAACTACCGCCTGTTCCTGTGCGTAGAAGTCGGGTTGCGAAAGTTCTTCCGTCAGTAGCTTGATGCGTGTTTCGAGCGCTTCAATTTCATCCGGTAACTGGTCCAGTTCGCGTTGGTCTTTGTAACTGAGTTTGCTCGGCTTTCGCTGTTGCCGGCGTTCGGCGGCAACGCGTTTCTTTTCCTCGGCAGCAACCAGGTTGTCTGTCTCTGTTAGCGCGTGGCCCTGGCGCAGCCAGTCTGAGTAGCCACCGACGTACTCCTGAATCTTGCCATTTTCCTCGAACACGATGGTGCTTGTCACCACATTGTCGAGAAACTCCCGGTCGTGGCTGACAATTATCAGCGTGCCCTGGTAGTCGCACAGTCGTTGTTCGAGTACCTCGAGCGTTTCGATATCGAGATCATTCGTAGGCTCATCGAGTACGAGCAAGTTGGCGGCGTTCGTAAACAACTTGGCGAGGATGACTCGATTTCTCTCGCCGCCGGATAAAGCCTTGACGGGCATCATTGCCCGCTTCGGACTGAACAGGAAGCCCTTCAGGTACCCGACAATGTGGCGATCCTTGCCGTTCAGTTTGATATAGGTTCTGCCATCAGCGACGTTGTAGGCGACCGACTTGTCGAGTTCGAGCGTCTGGCGGAGCTGATCGAAATACCCGATTTCGAGATTGGTGCCGAACTTGATCGTGCCGGACTGCGGCGTCAGTTCGCCCAGCAGCAAGCGCAGCAGGGTTGTCTTGCCGACGCCGTTGTTACCGATGAGACCTATCCGGTCGCCGCGCATCACCTTGATCGAGAAATTGTCAATCAGCGGTTTGCTGTCATAGCCAAAGCACACGTTTTTCGCCCGGATAACCTTGCGCCCGGATTGCTCGGCTTCCTCGATATGAATACGCGCGCTCGATTCGCGCGACATACGCTGTTCGCGCTGGCGACGCATCTGTTCGAGCGCACGCACGCGACCTTCGTTGCGCGTGCGCCGCGCCTTGATGCCCTGACGTACCCAGACTTCTTCCTGTTCGAGCGTTTTGTCGAAGCGCGCATTCGCCGTGGCTTCATCTTCCAGTGCCTTTTCCTTGCGGCGCAGAAAATTGGCGTAGTCGCCCGGCCAGCTTGTCAGTTTGCCGCGGTCGATCTCAACGATGCGGGTTGCGAGTCGTTGCAGGAAGGCACGGTCATGCGTGATAAAAAGCACGGCGCCGGGGAAGCTCGCAATACGGTCTTCAAGCCATTTGATGGTGGCAATATCGAGATGGTTGGTTGGTTCGTCCAGTAACAGCAGATCGGGATGCTGAACCAGCGCTTTGGCGAGCGCGACGCGCCTGCGCCAGCCGCCGGACAGCTCACTCATTCGCTTATCGGCGGGCAGGTTGAGTTCGGTAATCGTCGCTTCTATTCGCTGCTCCAGGTGCCAGCCGTCGCGCGCATCGATTCGCGACTGCAGTTTTTCGAGGTCCAGGAGGCCTTGCTGATCGAGATTCTCTGTCGACAGACGGGAGAATTGCTCCAGCAGGCTTTCGATATGCGCAAGACCTGAACGGACCACCTCACGAACAGTCATGTCCAGTGCGTCCGGAAGCGTTTGCGCGAGCTGGCTGACCACAAGCCCGGTTTGCCGGGTGATATCGCCGCGATCGAAATCCACTTCGCCGCTGATTAGTTTCAGTGTGGTCGATTTGCCCGCACCGTTGCGACCGATCAGGCACACGCGCTCCCCGGATTCGATCGCGAAGGAGGCGTCCGTTAGAATCTTTTGTTCGCCAAAGTCGAGTGAAAGGTCGTCGAAACGAAGCAGGGCCATAGAAGAAAGTCTGTGCAAAAACGCCTAGGATACACCGGAGCGTAGCAGGAGCCGCGAATGAGCGAAGAGAGATTAATCGAAATTGAGTCCCGATTGGCGTATCAGGACCATACCCTTAATGAACTGAATGACGTGGTGACGCAGCAGCAGGCCACTATTATGAAGCTTGAGCGACTGTGCCTGTCGATGGCAGAACGTGTCTCGTCACTGCAAGAAGCTTTCAGCGAAGGCGAGAATGGCGACGAGAAGCCACCACATTATTGAACCGGACATAACGACGTAGACGACAAAACCCGATTCTTGCGTTCATTGCGTTCACGTATAGTGTCGGTCGAAGCAAACGGGAGGCGTTTTATGGCAAGGTTCTTAAGGTTGGCCCTGGTTATCCGGCGCCTGGTCGCGCTGCTGGTCTCGATCACGGTGCTGGCGTATAGCGCACAAGCCGCCGAAGTCTACGTGCCGGATGCCCTCAGTGAATGGCAAGACTGGGTGCTGGCCGATAAAGAGTATAGAAGCTGCCCGTTCCTGTTTGATCGTGCGGCAAGCAGCCCCGCGGACTTCGTATGCGCCTGGCCAGGTACGCTGCGGCTTTCAGTAGAACGCGCGGGTGCGACATTTAGCCAGACCTGGGACGTGAGTGCCGGGGATGCCTGGGTGCCACTACCAGGCAATACAGCGTACTGGCCCGATGCCGTTGCGGTTGATGGCAAGGCCGCTGCGGTGGTCCTGCACGACGGTGTACCGAGCCTGCGACTGTCGCCGGGCCGCTACCGCATCAACGGGCGCTTCGAGTGGGATCAGCGTCCCGGCAACCTGCCGGTGCCACCTGCCGGCGGACTCATTGCACTGACCGTCGACGGCCAGCTCGTCGCGCGGCCGCTTATCGACCGCAACGGTATTTTCCTTGGCGACCGTGAGCGGCAGAGCCAGGCGCAGGACCAGGTGACGGCGCAGGTTTATCGCCTGGTCATCGACGATGTCCCGACTTTGCTCGTCAGCAATCTGCAGTTGAACGTATCCGGTGCTGTACGTGAGGAGTTGTTTGGCCCCTTGTTGCCCGAGGGTTTTATACCGGTTTCGATTCAAAGCGCGTTGCCAGCCCGGCTGGAAGCCGATGGCCAGCTCCGTGTCCAGGTGCGTCCGGGGCGCTGGGAGGTCTCACTCACGGCACGAGCTGCCGCGGTGCTGGATGAGGTGCCCTTGCCAACCGCAGAGACGAACTTGCCCGACAGTGAAATATGGAGCTATCAGTCGAACGACAAGTTGCGCGTTACGTCGCCGGAAGGCCTGACGCCAGTCGATCCGCGCCAGGTTCAGGTGCCTGGCGCATGGAGCCAGCTCGCCGCGTTTCGTATCGGGCCGGGCGAATCACTGCGGATAAACGAGCGCAGTCGTGGCCAGGTTGCCGCAGACAATGACCTCAACCTCGTACGTAAGCTATGGCTAGACTTCAGCGGCGACGGATTCCTGCTGCGTGATCACATTGAGGGCAGTATGCGGCGCGACTGGCGCCTCGATATGCAGCAGCCGTTCGAATTACTTAGTGCCGAGGAAGGTGGCGACGACCTGTTGATTACACGCGGCGCGAGCGCTACTACAACCGGGGTGGAGTTGCGACGCTCGGACCTCGACATCATGGCGCTCGCTCGCAGCGAGACTCGCGGTGCAATGCCCGTGACGGGCTGGGATGCCCGTTTCACCAATGTCTCAACTATGTTGTATCTGCCGCCCGGCAATAAATTGTTGCTAGCCCCTGGCGCCGATACAGCCGAGGGAAGCTGGATTGGCAAGTGGCGGTTGCTCGATTTCTTCCTGGTCCTGATTATCACAATTTCGGCTGCGCGCCTGTTCGGTCGTGCCGGTGGCGTGGTCGCGTTTTTCGCTATTGTCCTGAGCTTTCACGAAGCGGGTTCGCCTGCCTGGTTGTGGCTGAACCTGCTGGTCGCGGTTGCGCTGCTGAAGGTTGCACCGGTTGGTCGATTACACACGGTGGTGAAGTCATACCTGGGACTCAGCGCGCTGATACTTGTCGTGGCGCTGGTGCCATTCGTAGCGCAACAATTGCGCATCGCAATCTATCCGCAACTCGAAGCACAATACTGGCCCGGCATGTCAGGTAGCTCCTTGACAGCATACGATCTTCGGGCACCTGCGGCGGCCCCGTCGGTGGATATGCTCGAAGATGAGCTTCTTGAGAATAAGGCACGCGCGGAACGGTCGGTGCAAAAAACCATGTCGCGGGTTCCGATGGAGGAGATTGTCGTGACAGGCGCGGCCAAGCCATCCAGCTTCGAGCGCTACGCACCCAATGCCATTGTGCAGGCTGGCGCTGGCATACCGTCCTGGGAATGGAATCCGTACCGGCTTGGCTGGAGTGGCCCCGTGGATGCAGGCCAGAGCATGCGACTCGTTATCCTGCCGCGTTGGGCAGTGAGCCTGTTTCGCTTTGTCGAAGTGGCGATGCTGCTGTGGTTCGCGGCCGTGATCGCCGCCTCTGTTGTAAATCGTCAATGGCGTTTACCGGGTGGCTTTACGCTGGGACGTGCGACATCGGCAGCCGCTTGCGCGGTGCTCGCTGTGAGCCTGTTGATGAGCCCGAATGCACAGGCCGAGGTGCCCGGACCGGAGCTATTGCAGGAGCTCCAAAATCGCTTGTTGCAGCCACCAGACTGCGTGCCGCGCTGTGCAGAAATATCGAGCGCCACAGTCACAGTCAATGACGCAGAAGTACGCATCCAGATGACAGTCGATGCACTTGAGACCGTTGCGGTGCCGCTGCCTGGATCCGCACGCGGCTGGCGACCCGAACTCGTCGTCGTTGATGGCTCAACCGACGCCGCTATTGTGCGCGGTAATGATCAGCTGCTTTGGCTGCGCCTTGCTGCGGGGCGGCACAACGTCACGCTTGGCGGCGCAACCACAACAGCGGACAGTATTGAGATAGCGTTCCCGGCACCACCGCGAGTGATTCGCGCGAGCAGCGATGGCTGGCTGATCGCGGGTATCAAGGACCGCCAGTTGTTGGCGGGTTCATTGCAGCTGACACGCCTGCAGAGCGCGGCTGATGATGAGGGTGTCGTGCGTTGGGAAAGCAGTCGTTTTCCGGCCTTCGTGCACGTCAGTCGGACTGTTGAACTCGGGCTCGACTGGCGTGTGACAACAACCGTCCAGCGTATCGCTCCGGCGCAGGGTGCGCTGAGCCTGCGGTTACCGCTGTTGCCGGGCGAGTCGGTCTTGACGGACAGCATGAACGTCAGCGACGGTCGTGCCCTCGTTTCAATGAATCCGGCACAGGCGTCGGTTACCTGGCAGTCCACGCTGCCACGGCAATCGCCGCTCACGTTGTCGGCCGCGGCCGGTGAAGCATGGAAAGAAACCTGGTTTGTGAACACGGGGAGCATCTGGCATGCAAACTTTAGCGGTGTTCCGGAAAGTGACGCCGGGCCTTCTGCTTCAGGCATTCGGACGGCCGAATTTCACCCGCGCGGCGGTGAGACGCTGACCATTGAGGCAAGCCGGCCCGAAGCGGTCGAAGGCTCAACGCTGGCGTTCGACAATATTGCTATGACCGTAGCGCAAGGGGCTCGCTCGCGTACGACCAGTCTTGAACTCGACTATCGAAGTACCCGCGGTGCGCAACATCTCGTGCGCCTGCCGACTGACGCCGAGGTAACGGCCGTGTACATCAACGGTGAAGTCGAGCCGCTTCGAGCACAGGATGGTGAACTGGTTATACCTATCTTGCCGGGCGAGCACGATGTGGAAATCGAGTGGCGCGAGGAAGGCGAGGTCGGGTTCGCGACGCGTACCCCGCAGATTGATATTGCAGCACCGGCGAGCAACATAAAGTTGACGGTGGACTTGCCGAAGAATCGATGGTTGCTGCTAACGCGCGGTCCGAGTCTCGGGCCAGCCGTACTGTACTGGTCCGAACTTGCGGTGCTGGTCCTGTTCGCCGCCTTGCTGGCACGCATAGGCTGGACGCCACTGCGCTTTCACCACTGGCTGTTGCTGGGACTTGGCTTCAGTACGTTTAGCTGGAGCGTGCTCGCATGGGTCGTGGTATGGCTCGTCGCCGTTAGCGCACGGGACAAATGGCGCGTGGCCGGCCCCTGGTGGCTTTACAACCTCATGCAGGTGGGCGTCGTTGCGGTCACGGTCATTGCCATGTTCCTGATAGTGACTCAATTGCCGCAGGGCCTGCTGGGCACCCCGGACATGCACGTTATTGGCAATGGTTCCTGGGGCAATCACCTGATCTGGTTTGCGGATCGCGCAACGGCTGCGTTGCCAGAGGCTGTCGCGCTGTCATTGCCAATGTGGGTGTACAAGGTACTTATCCTTGCCTGGGCCTTGTGGTTAAGCCTCGCGCTGCTAAAGTGGTTGCCGTGGACTTGGCAATGTTTTGCGCGTGACGGGTTCTTTCGCAGCCGCACGCAGGCTAACGATGAGTCGCCGGCCTGAGGCCGGCCAAGGATAGGGTGTGCGAACAGGAGCTATTATTTGGGCATTGGTGTTTGTCGCCGTCCTGCTGTGGTCGGCGATTAACCCGCATGATTACCCGACCTGGGGTCTGGAAGTTGCGCCAGCGTTAATAGGCGCTGCGATATTGTTTGCGACGCGCAACAGCTTTCCCCTGACAACGCTGACCTATGTGCTGATCCTGATTCATTGCATCATCCTCATTGTCGGCGGTCATTACACCTATGCGCTGGTGCCGCTTGGCGAATACGCGCGTGAACTGTTTGACCTGTCACGCAACAATTACGACAAACTCGGGCACATTGCACAGGGTTTTGTGCCGGCGATCATCGCGCGCGAATTGTCGTTGCGCTTACGGGTCTTCAAGTCGCGGGCATGGATGAATTTTTTCATAGTCGGTCTGGTTCTCGGCATCAGCGCGTTCTATGAGCTCATCGAGTGGTGGGTGGCGCTGCTGTCGGACGATGCGGCGGACTCGTTCCTCGGCACCCAGGGCTATATCTGGGATACACAATCCGACATGTTCATGGCGCTCGTCGGCGCGCTCGTGGCTGTTACAGTTTTGGCTAAGTGGCATGATCGCCAAATCAATGCCCTGGAACACACGGAAAGTGCGCACAACTAAACTGCTGCTGATCGGTTTGCTCGGTCTTGGCGGCTACGCGCAGGCGAGCGAATGCGTTGTCTTGCTGCATGGCCTTGTGCGCAGCGCTTCGTCAATGCAGACCATGGCCGATGCGCTTGCAGAAGACGGCTACCTTGCGGTCAATGTGGACTACCCTTCGCGTGACTTCACAATAGAAGAGCTGGCGCCGATTGCGATCGAACAGGGGCTTGCCGATTGCCATGCACAGGCCGACGTTGAACGTATTCATTTCGTGACCCATTCGCTGGGCGGCATTCTGGTGCGGCAATACCTCTCGCAGAAAGCGATTCCCGAGCTCGGCCGGGTGGTCATGCTTGGTCCACCGAACCAGGGCAGCCTGGCGGCGGACAAGATGCGCGAGGTTCCCGGCTATGACTGGATCAACGGACCGGTTGGGCGGCAGCTCGGCAAAGGTGAAGAAAGTGTGCCGCTCAAGCTGGGGCCGGCCAACTTCGAGGTCGGCATCATCGCCGGCAATCGCACTATCGATCCGGTGACATCGGCCTTCCTGCCGGACCCGGACGACGGCCGGGTGTCTGTTGCCGACACGCGCCTTGACGGCATGCGCGATTTCGCGGTGGTCGAGCATTCACATGCTTTCATGATGCGGATGCGGGAACCCATCGAACTCACCCTGAACTTTCTCCACTATGGGCAGTTCAGTCGCGAACAGAGCGGGGAATGACAGCTACCGACAAACTTCGCTGCGCGTTCCTGGTCATGGAGAGCCCGGGCGATTTCGTGATGGATCACGATCTCGCAATTAAGCCATTGGAAGCGCTGGGCTGGTCGGTGGATTGTGTGCCATGGCGCGACCCGGGCATACGCTGGCGGGAATATGACGCCGTCTACATCTGTACGCCCTGGGACTACATCGAGCACCCTGACGAATTTCTCCGTGTCCTGTCGGCGATAGACCGGTCCCGCCCGGTGCTCGTCAACGACCTCGCACTTGTGCAGTGGACACTTGAGAAGAGCTACCTGCGTGATCTCGCGGCGCGCGGTGCGGCTATCGTACCGAGTACCTGGTACCGGGACTTCGACGAGGAATATGCGAGCGAGTTCTTTGCCGAGCACAACGCGAAGCGGCTGGTCATCAAGCCACTGATTGGCGCCAATGCGACCGATACGTTCGTGCTGCAAAAACCCTTGAGTGGCCAGCTATTGAGTGACCTGGCGGAAACCTTCCGGGAGCGCGCTTTCTTCGTCCAGCCTTATATCGAAAGCATCGAGACCGAAGGGGAGTATTCACTGTTCTATTTCGCTGGCGAATACAGCCACGCCATTCAGAAGGTACCTAAGTCGGGTGATTTCCGGGTGCAGGAAGAACACGGCGCCAACATCAGGAGCATCGAGCCGGCAGCCGCACTTGTCGCGGCGGCAGACAAAATTCTCGCAATGGTTTCGCCGTCGCCTGTGTATGCGCGTGCCGACTTTGTGCACGACGAAGAGCGGGGCTACCTGCTGATGGAACTTGAACTCATTGAGCCGTCACTGTACTTGCGCACTTGTGCAGAGGCGCCCGAGCGATTCGCTCGCGCATTCGATCGTTACGTTCGCGAACAGGCATGAGTAACCATGCCTAGCAGCATTTCGCCCAGAGCAGACCTTTTGCAATAACGCCTAAGCGGCCTTCTGTTTTAACAAGGGTGCGAGAAATTCGCCGGTAAACGAGCCTTTGGTCGCGGCCACGTCCTCGGGTGTGCCAGCGGCGACAAGCATACCGCCTCCGTCGCCACCTTCAGGGCCCAGGTCCAGTACCCAGTCAGCCGTCTTGATGACATCGAGGTTGTGCTCGATGACCACCACTGTATTGCCACGGTCGCGAAGGCGATGCAGCACCTTGAGCAATTGCTCGATATCGAAGAAATGCAGGCCAGTGGTTGGCTCATCCAGTATGTACAGCGTATTGCCGGTATCCCGTTTGGACAGTTCCTTGGCAAGCTTGATGCGTTGCGCTTCGCCGCCCGAGAGTGTCGTCGCATTCTGGCCGAGGCGGATGTACGAGAGACCTACGTCCATCAGTGTCTCGAGCTTCTTGGCAACCACGGGCACGTTCTTGAAGAACTCGAATGCATCCTCGACGGTCATGTCGAGTACTTCATGAATGTTCTTTCCCTTGTAGCGAATTTCGAGTGTTTCCCGGTTATAACGCTGGCCGCGGCATACATCACAAGGCACATAGATGTCCGGCAGGAAGTGCATCTCGACTTTGATGACGCCGTCGCCCTGGCAGCTTTCGCAACGACCGCCTTTCACGTTAAAGCTGAAGCGGCCCGGCATGTAGCCGCGCGAACGCGCTTCCTGCGTACCGGCGAACAACTCACGTATTGGCGTAAACAATCCTGCGTAGGTCGCGGGGTTGGAGCGGGGCGTGCGGCCGATGGGGCTCTGGCTGATATCGATGACTCGATCGATGGCATCGAGCCCGGTAATTTTCTTGTGGGTCGCCGGGTTGCGATTCGAACGGTTCAGCAAATCAGCGACCGACTTGTACAGTGTATCGTTGACCAGTGTGGATTTACCCGAGCCCGAAACGCCGGTTACGCAGGTCATCAGCCCGACGGGGATCGATACGTCAATATTCTTCAGATTATTGCCGCTGGCGCCGACAACGCTAATCTGGCGCTCGGCGTCCGGCGCGGTGCGTGAATCCGGCACTTCAATCCGGCGCTTGCCGGACAGGTATTGGCCGGTCAGTGAATCGGGATTTGCGCGCACTTCGTCGGGCGTGCCCGAAGCAACGACAGTGCCACCGTGGACGCCGGCGCCCGGCCCCAAGTCGACAACATGATCCGCCGCGAGAATAGCCTCTTCGTCATGTTCGACCACAATGACCGTATTGCCGATGTCGCGCAGGTGTATCAGCGTGCCGAGCAGGCGTTGATTGTCGCGCTGGTGCAGGCCAATTGAGGGCTCGTCGAGGATATACATGACGCCAACCAGCCCGGAGCCAATCTGGCTGGCAAGGCGGATGCGCTGCGCCTCACCGCCTGACAAAGTGTCGGCACTCCGATCCAGTGACAGGTAGTCGAGCCCAACGTCGGACAGGAAACCGAGTCGCTCACTTATCTCTTTGACGATTTTGTCAGCCACGGTCGCACGCCAGCCTTCGAGTTGCATCGTCTCGAAAAAAGCGCGTGCGTCGCCAACAGACATGCCAGTCAGCTCGGGCAATGTCCGGTCGGTAATAAAGACATGCCGCGCTGCACGGTTGAGGCGCGTTCCTTTGCAATCCGGGCAGGCCTGGCTATTGAGAAACTTGGTGAGCTCCTCACGCACGGCCCCTGATTCGGTTTCACGGTAGCGTCGCTCGAGATTCGGCAGTACGCCTTCGAAGCGATGCAGTTTCTTGATCTGCAGGCCGCGCGAATTGGCGTAGTTAAATTCGATTTTCTCCTTGCCACTGCCGTGCAGAACGATGTTCTGCAGCTTCTCGTCGAGGTCGCGGAACGGCGTTTCAATGTCGAACTTGTAGTGATCCGCAAGGCTCTGGATCATCTGGTAGTAATAGGTGGTCTTTCGGTCCCAGCCGCGTATCGCGCCGCCGGCGAGCGAGAGCGCCGGGTTGACCACGACGCGCTCCGGGTCGAAGTACTGTTTAACGCCCAGCCCGTCACAGGTTGGGCAGGCACCTGACGGGTTGTTGAACGAAAACAGGCGCGGTTCGAGTTCGCTCAGGCTGTAGCCGCAGATATTGCAGGCAAAGCGATCCGAGAAAACCAGTTCCTCGTTGTCCGATTTGTCCATCCAGGCAATGCGCGCAACACCGTCGGCAAGCCGCAATGCGGATTCGAAAGACTCGGCAAGCCGCAGGCGCAAGTCTTCCTTGACCTTGAAACGATCGACAATTGCTTCGATCGTGTGTTTCTTGCGCAAGTCGAGTTTTGGTGGCTGATCCAGTTCGTAGACTTCGCCATTGATGCGTGCCCGGATGAAGCCTTGTGCCATCAGGTCCTGCATGAGTTGCACGTGCTCACCCTTGCGATTGTCGATGACGGGTGCGAGCAACATGAGCTTGCTGCCCTCTGGCAGCGCTAGGACCTGGTCGACCATCTGGCTGACAGTCTGTGCCTCCAGCGTGGTGTCGTGGTCGGGGCAGCGGGGGATACCGGCGCGTGCAAACAACAAACGCAGGTAGTCATAAATCTCTGTTACGGTACCGACGGTTGAACGCGGGTTATGCGAAGTCGACTTCTGCTCAATCGAGATCGCGGGTGAAAGCCCGTCGATATGATCGATATCGGGCTTTTCCATCATCGACAAGAACTGGCGTGCGTAGGCTGACAGCGATTCGACATAGCGACGCTGGCCTTCGGCATAGATCGTGTCAAACGCGAGCGACGACTTGCCGGAGCCTGACAGGCCCGTGAACACGATGAGCTTGTCCCTGGGCAAGGTGAGATCGAGATTACGCAAATTGTGCGTCCGCGCACCGCGGATCGTTATAGACCTGTCCATGGAATTGTTGCCCTGATTCATTAAACGCCGACCAACCTGCTAATATACGCGGCCTGCCAAGGGCGGCGCAAAGCCGATCCTGTTACAAGACCTGGGAACGATGTCCGACCAAGCCCCTATTGACCTGCAAGCGGAGCCAACGCCGCGCAGGAAATCCGTGACGATGCTGAAATCGGAAAAGCGCGCAATCAGTGTGCTGACGCTGATCGCCATGCTGCGCATGGTCGGGCTGTTTTCCTTACTGCCTGTCCTGTCCCTGTATGCCGGCAAGCTCGAAGGCGCGACGTCACTGCTGGTCGGTTTCGCCGTCGGCGCCTACGGCCTGACGCAGGCTGGTCTGCAGATACCGCTGGGTGCGTTATCTGATCGCATCGGACGCGTTCCCATCATAGTTGGGGGGCTAGCGGTTTTTGCAATAGGCAGTGCGGTGGCCGGCTTGAGTGACACTATCGGCGGGCTGATCCTGGGTCGTCTGCTACAGGGGGCAGGAGCCATTTCCGCTACGCTCACGGCGCTGGTCGCCGATGCCACGCGCATTGAGGTGCGCACCCGCTCAATGGCGGTCATCGGCGTTGGCATTGGCGGCTCGTTTATTGTTGCGATGGTTTTTGGGCCATGGTTTGCGGGGCATTTCGGCGTACCGGGACTGTTTGCCTTCGGGGTTGCCATTGCGGTGCTTGCGGCCGGGCTGCTGCTGTTGCTGCCGAAGGACATTGCGCGGCCAGCGACACCACGGAGCTGGGACTTTCGGCCGGCGCTGACGCCGGAGTTGCTGCGACTGGATTTCTACGTGTTCCTGCTGCACGCGATCATGACGGCGAGCTTCGTGGCGCTGCCTTTTCTCCTGAGCAATCGACTGGAACTGGCGGCAGGCGCACACTGGAAGATCTACATCGGAGCTATCCTGGTGTCGCTCGCCGGCACGATACCGCTGATTATGCGCGACGAGCATCGCGGCAAGGGGCAAACGATAGGCATCGCTGTCGTGCTGGTGATGTTTGGACAGCTGGCATTGAGCTTTCTGAGTTTCTCCGCAACCAGTGTATTTCTCTCGCTGGCGCTGTTTTTCGCGGGCTTCAATTTCCTCGAGGCCGGGCTGCCGGCGCGCTTGTCGGCGCTCGCCGATGAGGAGTCCCGGGGCGCCTCGCTCGGGGTTTTTTCCAGTTCACAGTTTCTCGGTGCATTTGCCGGTGGTCTGCTGGGCGGGCGCTTCCTCGCTGACGGCAACCCTTCCAATGTGTTCTTCGTCTGCGCATTGCTGGCCGCAATCTGGCTGGCGCTGCAAGGCTTTGGCCGCTGGCGGTCCGGGCCTGAAGTGACATAAGCATCAGTAAGTTATGCGGCGTCGGGGTAGGAAAATTGTTATGATCCAGCGCCAGCCAGTCAATGGATTCGGAGTCAGATTTTGTCGCTTTACTCGGAACTGAAACGTCGCAACGTCATACGCGTCGCGATCGCCTATGCCGTGGCATCCTGGGTATTGCTGCAGATCGTCGATGTCATTACGCCAATACTCGAGTTGCCAGCCTGGGCGCCGAAGCTGGTCTTCGTCATTCTGGCCATCGGCATGGTCGCGGTACTGGTGTTTGCCTGGGCTTTCGAGTTGACGCCGGATGGGCTGAAGAAAGACTCGGAAGTTGATCACACGCAATCGGTCGGCTCGGTGACCGGCCGCAAGCTCAACGTCGTCATCGTGGTTTTTCTCGCGGTAGCGGTGCTGTTGTTGCTGGCTGAACGCCAGCTGGTGAAGCCACAGAGCGAGGCAGCGGTGACGGCCGCTGATTCTTCGGTAATGGCTGAAGCACAAGACAGCTCGATCGCCGTGCTGCCGTTCGTCAACATGAGTTCGGACCCTGAGCAGGAGTTTTTCTCGGATGGTATTACCGAGGAGATTCTCAATTCGCTGGCCTCTGTGAAAGACCTCAAGGTGGCCGGACGGACCTCATCGTTTGCTTTCAAAGGCGAGAATGACGACCTGCGACGCATCGGTGATGCGCTCGGTGTGAGCCACATTCTGGAAGGCTCTGTGCGCAAGGCCGGTGGGCAGGTGCGTGTCACGGCGCAGCTTATCCAGGTCGACAACGGTTTCCATCTCTGGTCGGAGACCTACGACCGGGAACTCACCGATGTCTTCGCGATCCAGGACGAGATTGCCAACGAAATTTTGAAGCAGCTCAAAAGCCAGTTGCTCGCGAGTGGCGCGAAACTTGCGGATGTACAGGAGACCGAACCGGAGGTCTATGCGTTGTACCTGCGTGCGAAGCAACGCATCTACACGCGGATTCCGTCGGAGATTGAAACCGCCGTCGCTGAGCTCGACCGGGCCATCGACATTGATCCCGGGTACGCGCCGAGCTATGTCCAGCGCGGTATAGCGACCATGCTGATGTCGGAGCAACAATACGGCCCGATCGCGCACGACGAGGCGACCCGGCGCGGCAAGCGCTTTATCGACAAGGCGCTTGAGATCGACCCGGACTACGCCGAGGGGCTGGCTGCCCTGGGTCTCTACTACGGTAATGTGCCGGGCCAGTACGATCTCGCGATCGATCCGCTTGTAAGGGCGCTGGAGATCAACCCCAACCTGATTGACGCCAGCAACTGGCTACAGATTTCACTCAACGATATGGGCGACTTCAAAGGTGCACTCAAGATCCTTGAGGATATCGCCGATCGCGACCCGCTCTACCGGCCCGCTTTCAGCAATGCGATCACTTTATTCAACAGCTTTAATCAGGCCGACAAGGCGGATGCACTGGTGGAGCGCATCGCCGCTATTGATCCGGACAACCCGGATCTGCTCATGGCGCGTTCTATCAACTACATGTATTCGGGGCGCCTTGGCCTCGGCCTTCAAGAGATTGAGGAACGCAACAAGATTGGCCAGATGAGCGGTGTGGCGCGTGTGTACTTGAGTGTTGGCTTACTGGGAACCGCGCAGTTCGAGCGCGCGATCGCCGAGGGGTCGCCCTATCTCAAACCTGACGCCCTGTTCGCCTCGGGGCGAGTGGACGAAGCCATCACGCTCGCGCATCAGATTGCGGCAGACGGCTATCCTGAAACGCTGTTCATGCTTTTGAATCGCGCCGGACGCAGCAAAGAAGTTGTCGATTATCTTGAGGAACGCTGGCCCAGTATCTCGGACTTTGCCGAAGAAAATCGTGGTAACGCCGATGGCTACTCGCTAATGGCCCAGGTAGCATTCGCCTATTCGCAGATGAACAACCAGGCACGATTTGAGGAAGCCATGGGGTTCCTTGGTCGCCACCATGAGCGCTTGATTGAGCAGGGCGCCGACAACATCGTTTTTTCCTTTAACCGGGCGGTGCAGCAGGCGTTGTTGGGTAATTCTGAGGAAGCGCTGGACTTCCTCGAGTCATCGGTCGAAGGTGGCATGACCGCTTACGGCCCGCTCGCGAAAATGGAGCCGGTGCTGGCAGCACTCAAGGATGACCCGCGCTTCGCCGAAATCGAAGCGGCCCAGCTTGCGACAACCAACCGGGACCGGGCCATTGTGGGCCTGCCGCCGGTTGATAAGAACTATCAGGCGGCATTGATTTCGCCGACCGACGTTTCCGCGGCGCCTTAGCCGGAGGCGGACTTTTCGCAAGCTATTGGCAGAAATCGGGCTGTCTTTTGCCCGGCGAGCCACTACAATAGTCTGCCCTCGAGAGCGGCACGGTGCCGCCTTCTGAGCCTCAATTAGCCGAACTACACACGAGAAAAGGACCGCACATGGCCCGTGGAATTAACAAAGTCATCCTGGTTGGAAACCTGGGCCAGGACCCTGAAACCCGCTACATGCCTTCCGGCGGGGCGGTTACCAACATCAGTGTCGCGACCTCGGAGTCCTGGAAGGACAAACAGACGGGCGAGCAAAAAGACCGCACTGAATGGCACCGCGTAGCGATGTTCAACCGGCTTGCGGAAGTCGCGGCCGAGTACCTGCGCAAAGGCTCGCAGGTCTATATCGAAGGCAAGATCCGGACCCGTAAATGGCAGGACAAGGACGGCAATGATCGCTACACCACTGAAATCATCGCGGACGAGATGCAAATGCTCGGTGGTCGCGGTGGCGCAGGTGGCGGCTCCTTTGAGGGCGG
>TARA_R110002049_G_scaffold309051_3_pt1 | contig 23901 bp, 20 predicted proteins | sample TARA_R110002049 | Tara Oceans TARA_R110002049 (sample SAMEA4396941) | marine metagenome | biome: Polar Biome; feature: [SRF] surface water layer (ENVO:00010504); material: water (ENVO:00002006), including particulate matter (ENVO:01000060) such as... | depth 5 m
TAAGATGCGATGGATTGAAAGCCTCTAAACCAACACCCGCTGAGATTCCTAAAGAAGGATAAAACCTAGCTTTAGCAACTTTAACATCCAGTTTGGCAGCTGCCAGCTCAAACTCCGCCTGCCTAATATCTGGTCTATTTTCCAACAATTGCGATGGTACACCAACAGAAAGGCTTTCTGGAACCAAATCATAAAAAGACTCTGAACTTCTTAATATGGGCTGCGGATATCTACCTACCAAAAAATTGATTTTGTTTTCGGTTTCTGTAATCTGTTGGCTGATATCAAATTGAAGGCTTTTGGTATAGAATACCTCAGCTTCAAATCTACTCACAGCCAGTTCTGTAACACGGGCGGCTTCTTTTTGAAGCTTTACAATTCTTAAGGCATTGCTTTGAATACCAATATTTTCTTTTACAATGTTCAATTGATTATCCAATGTTAACAATTCATAATAGGAATTGGCTATTTCTGCAATCAAATTGGTCACTAAAAAGTTTTTGCCTTCTACAGTTGACAAATACCTTTCAAAGGCAGATTTTTTAGCGTTCCGAAGTTTTTTCCAAACATCCAATTCCCAAGTCGCCTGAATGCCCAACGCATAATTTGGCAAAGGCTCAGGAAATTCTTTCCCAGGTTCAATATCCGTAGTGGCATCATTGGCGCCTTGACTGGTGTATCTGCCTACTTTTTCAACTTCAGCCCCAGCTTTAAAACCAACAAAAGGCAAATAGTCTCCTTTTTTTGCTTTCACTTCATTTCTTGCCATCTCCACTTCCTGCAATGTGATATTGAGTTCTTGATTGTTTTTTAAGGCTGTGTCGATCAATGCGTTCAAATGCGGGTCTGTAAAATAATCTTCCCATTTAATACGCGCCGTATTCAAGGTATCGGTTGATTGATTTTTATATTGAGCTGGAACGTTTCTGTTTTCCTGAACAACCTCTTTAGTAGGCACGCAGGCGTTTAGGCTCCATAATATGACAATTCCCAACAGCCCGCTGTTTTTATATTGCCACAGGGTTCTATATCTATTATTCATCTTGTGTTCTTTTGGTTAATTTTTTCAACAGCTTGTTTATTTTTCGGAGCTGTATTTTTATTTTACTATCGCCTTCGCTATATCTCATAAACTCTTCGGAAATCGGCTCGGAAGATTCATCTTTTATAAGATTACGTCCGTCTGACATATTAGCAAAAACGTAGTATAAACCAGGGATAATCAAGACCCCAAAAAGCGTACCAATAAGCATGCCGCCCATCGCCGATCCACCAATGGTCCTGTTACCTATAGCACCTGCGCCACTGGCAACAACCAAAGGAATCAATCCTGCGATGAAAGCAAAGGATGTCATTAAAATAGGACGAAAACGTACTTTGGCACCTTCAATGGCTGCATCAATGATAGACATGCCTTCCCTGCGCTTTTGCACCGCAAACTCCACAATAAGTACGGCATTTTTACCTAAAAGACCCACCAGCATGATTACACCTATTTGCGCATAAACATCATTGGCAAGCCCCATCAACTTAAGCAATAAAAAAGAACCAAAAACACCAACTGGCAAAGAAAGTATCACTGCTAATGGCAATAAAAAACTTTCGTATTGCGCTGCCAATACCAAATACACAAAAATCAATACCACTATAAAAATGTAAAAGGATTCATTGCCTCTGGAAGCCTCATCATAAGAAAGTCCTTCCCAAGCAATATCATAACCCCTTGGCAAGCTTTCCTTAGCGACTTCCCGTATAGCATTGATAGCATCAGCACTCGTGTAACCTTTGGCCGGAAGCCCTCTTATAGCTGCTGAATTATAAAGATTGTATCGCGTAATCTCATTAGGCCCTAATGTTTTTTCCATCGTCATAAATGATGAATATGGCACCATTTCTCCTGCTTCATTTTTAACGAATAGTTTCTCCAAGTCCGATGGAAGCGCCCTGTATTCTGGAGCGGACTGTGTGTAGACTTTAAAGAACCTGCCGTATTTTATAAACCCTTGTTCATAGGTACTTCCTATTAAAATATTTAGGTTTTCCATGGCTTTACCAATAGAAACCCCTTTTTGCATGGCTGCTTTGTTGTTTATCTTCAATTCGTATTGCGGATAATTCGCCGCAAAAAAAGTAAATAAGCCCGTTAATTCCTTTCGCTCTCTTAAAGCATCCATAAATTTGTTATTCATTCTTTCAAATTCATGGTAATCTGTAGAATTGGTTTTATCAAGCAAACGCATGGCAAAACCACCAGAAGAACCGAAACCGGGTACGGCAGGTGGTTCAAAATATTCTATAACGGCGCCGAGGTCTTTGGTTTCCTCTTCCAGTTCTTCCATAATTTCATGGACGGAATGTTCCCGATCAGACCAAGGTTTTAAGTTAATAAGACAGGTTCCGGCATTGGAGCCCCTACCTTCCGTCATAATTTCATAACCTGCCAAAGATGATACGGATAGTACCCCTTCGGTTTCCTCACAAATTTTCTGAAGTTTTTTGGCGACCTCATTTGTACGTTCTAAAGTTGCTCCAGGAGGGGTTTGGATAATGGCGTAAATCATTCCTTGGTCTTCATTAGGGATAAACCCCGCTGGCAATATTTGATTGGTAAAAAATATACCTGCACAAAATGCCAGTAACAATCCGAATGTGACTACTCTACGGTTAACAATTACATTTAAAACTTTTACGTAGCGTCCTGTCAATTTATCAAATCGACCATTGAACCAAGCAATAAACTTATCGATGGGCGATTTTTTCTTAGGTTTTCCATGGTTATTTTTCAATAGCATGGCACAAAGTACCGGTGTAAGCGTTAATGCCACAACCGCAGACAGCACAATAGCACCTGCCATAGTAATTGAAAATTGCCTGTAAAATACCCCAACTGGCCCCGTCATGAATGAAATAGGGATAAATACAGAGGTCATAACTAAAGTAATTGCCACAATAGCACCACCAATTTCTCCCAACACCGCATATGATGCTTTATAAGGCGTGAGGTTTTCTTCTTCCATTTTAACATGCACACCCTCAACCACCACAATAGCATTATCTACCACAATACCAATGGCCAATACTAAGGCAAAAAGCGTTATCAAATTGATGGAGAGGCCAAATAATTGCATGATGAAAAACGTACCTATCAATGATACTGGTACAGCAATAATGGGAATGAGCGTAGAACGCCAATCACCCAAAAATAAAAAGACCACAATGGCAACCAGAACAAAAGCATCTCGAAGTGTATGGAGTACTTGTTCTATAGAGGCATCTAAAAAGTTGGAAACATCATAGCCTATTTCATAATCGACACCCGGCGGCAACTCCGCTTTTAATTCTTCCAATTTATCTTTTACCGCTTTAATAACATCATTACCATTACTATCAAAAGTTTGCTTTAAAACGATGGATGCAGAAGGTTGTCCATCTAAGTTGGAATAAATATCAAAAAACTCACTTCCCAATTCTACATCGGCAATGTCTTTCAATTGTAGCATTTCACCCTCTTCATTGGCACGAATGATGATGTTTTTATACTCTTCGGGTTCATTGTAGCGCCCTTTATATGTGAGCACATATTCTAACGCTTGCGCGGTTTTTCCTGAACTTCTACCCAATCGTCCAGGCCGTGCTATGATACTTTGGTCATCCATAGCTTCCAAAACATCTTCTGCCGACACATTATACGCACGCATACGGTCTGGTTTTAGCCAAACACGCATCGCATATTTTCGGCTACCCAATATTTTCGCACTTGCAATACCTTTTATACGTTGGATTTCAGGGACTATTTTAGTATATGCATAATTGTACAGGAATTTCTCGTCGTTGTTCTTTTCTTTACTGAACAAATTCACGTACATAAGCATACTGGGCTGCACGGGCGTGATAACCACCCCTTCTCGCTGAACCAATTCTGGAAGCAAAGGCATGACTTGATCCACACGCGTTTTAACCCTAACCACCGCTTCATTGGGGTCAGTTCCAGGATCAAAAATAATACGTAATGTACCTTCGCCCGCACTGGTAGCATCGGATGCAATATAACGCATACCTTGTACACCATTTATGGAGGTTTCCAAAGGAATCAAAGTGGATTTTACCAATACATCGGCACTAGCTCCTGGATAGGCAATAAAAATATTGACCGTTGTGGGTGCTATCTGCGGAAATTGGGAAATAGGCAACTGATTGATAGCCAGCAAGCCCGTAAAAACAATGATAACCGATATGACAATGGCCAATACCGGACGTTTTATAAATTTACTAAACATGTTGTTGTAGGATTATAAGTTTAAATTACTCTGCATACATGGCCAAACTTGGCAATACCGAACTGGGTTTTTCAAACTTGTAATGGATTTTTTCGCCATTTTTAACCATTCGGATGCCTTCAAGCAATACTTTATCATTCTCAGACAGGCCTTTTTCCACAACGAATAGATGTGGCAGTTCTGCTCCAACAGTGATTTCACGCTGTGTAACCACATTGTTTTTATCAATTACAAAAACAAACTTTTTATCCAACACCTCAAAAGTGGCTTTCTGTGGCAGAATAAGCACCTGCTTAAACGGCACTTTCATAAGGATACTGCCTGTTTCGCCGTGCCTTAAAACACCATCGGGGTTATCAAAAGTGGCCCTGAAGGCAATATTTCCGGTTTCGTTATTAAATTCTCCTTCAATGGTTTCAACCTTGCCTTCATGGGGAAACTTTTTATTATTCGCCATCAGCAAGCTTACCTCTTTAGAACTTTCTTTAGAAACATTGGTTACATAATCTAAATATTCCGATTCTGGGACATTGAAATACACCCACATTTTACTGTTATCAGAAAGGGAAGTCAATAGTTCGCCTTCATCTAAAAGGCTGCCTTCCCTAGCATGCAGGTGGTCCATAATACCATCAAAAGGAGCTCTGATATCGGTAAAACCCAAATGTGTTTGCGCCAAAGCCACTTCTGCTTTTGCTTTTTCGAGTTTGGCTTGGGTCATGGTCAATTCATTTTGCGAGACCACATCATTATCTGCCAATAATTTTGTGTTTTTGTATTCAATTTGAGCAACTTGCTCTTCGGCCTTGGCTTTTTGCAAATCGGCTTGATACACATTGGGCATGATATCGAACATTTTTTGTCCTTTTTTAACAGACTGCCCTTCATCAACATAAATCTGTTTGAGGTAGCCTTTTTCCAAAGCCCTAACTTCAATATTCCTGATGGAATGGATTTGGCAAACGTAATCTTTAGTAATGGTGGTATCCATTTTAACCGGGCTGGTCACTAAAAATTCAATTTCTTTTTCTTTCTTTTCTTTTTTTGATTCGCAACTCATAGTAAATACCAGCAAGACGCAAAAGCCCGCTAGCAAAAGACACTTGTTTTTCATGATTGTTATTTAAAAAATTGATTGTTATTTTTTTTCAGAAATGCACAAACATTTCTTGTTACCAATATTATGCGAAATGCATAAGGCATCATTTGGTACTAAACGTACCGAAAACATGAAAGGCATTAAGATTTGCCTTTACAATATTTTATAATCTAAATACTTGGAATAAAATATACCGTTTGCTCGGTACAACACATAAAAAAAGCCTATTAGTAATTAGGCTTGTTTTAAAAATATTAAGAAGACACAATAGTGCTAAATAGTACAATATAAAAGAACTATTGTATGCTAATTTTTCAGAACATGCATGTTCACTCTCTTCAACATCTATTTCTGCAACCTTAATTTCCGTTGTTGCTTTTGTGGTTAAGGGGTCAACATGTTGGCTTTGTTCTGCCACAGCAAATTCGCCAACAGCAACATTGCTTGGTGTTGCTAAAGAAAAATAAGTTGATTGGCTATTAACAGGTGCATATAATTGACCATACCCACTTAAAAAGATGGCAAATAAAGAAATAAAAAAGGTAAAAAAGGGCTTTTTCATATAAGGCGGCTAAATTATATTACTGAGAAAACCTCGACAAGTTTGTTGGTCTTAAAATTTTGTTAAAAATAAGTTGTTCATTTGAAAGCCTGAAGAAGCTGGAAAAAAGACAGTAAGCAAAAGTTTTTCATTTATACCTTAATTTGAGAATAAAAGTCCATTACCAGCTTACCACTCATTAATCCTATTGGAATCCAGTTTTATAAAAATAAAAAGCAAAATGGTAAACGCCCAAAGCCCAGAGCCGCCGTAACTGAATAAAGGCAATGGAATACCAATGGTGGGAATGAGCCCCATAACCATGCCTATATTGATAGTAAAATGCATGAATATAATGGCGGCAACGCTGTAACCATATATACGACTAAATTGTGATTTTTGCAATTCGGCCAAATGTAAAATCCTGATTAAAAGCAACACGAAAACAATGACCACAAACGAGCTGCCCAAAAAACCCCATTCTTCGCCTACGGTACTAAAAATATAATCCGTATGCTGTTCTGGTACAAACTTTCCTGTGGTTCTGGTACCCTCCATAAAACCTTTTCCTGTAAAACCTCCAGACCCAATGGCCTTTTCAGATTCGTTCAAATTATAGGCAAAAGTTTTTTTCATCCGTTCCAATTTTTCAGGGTCTTTTTCCAACCGCAACCACAAACTGATACGGTCTTGCTGATGGGGCTTCAATATATTTTGGTGAAAAAATTTAATTCCAAAAGACATGGCTATAGCAAGTACTAAAATAAAAGCAGACTGCAGAAAATGGGGTTTCTTTTTGGATGCGAAATGAAAAATGCTTATTAAAAAAATTGCCAAAATAGAAGTTATTACGGCTCCAAATTTTAGAGAAAAAACAGACAGCAACACCAACATCACCCCAATTATTAAGTACACTTGCGGCAACCCTTCCCGATACAATACAAATATAAAAGCAGCATATACCACCGTACTCCCCGTGTCATTTTGCAAAAGCACCAACACAGCAGGAATGGCAATAATTATGAACGTTTTTATCTGGTCTTTAAAATCATGGATGTTAGTATTCAAATCGCTTACATATTTAGCAACGGCCAATGCTGTTGCCATTTTTGCAAACTCGCTGGGCTGGAGCGTCATACCGCCTATGGCATACCAGGAGGTAGCCCCATTAACATTTTTTCCGAAAACGAAAAGGCCCACTAAAGACACCATGGAAATGATGTAAATAACACTTGAAAAGCGTTCATAAAACTTAGCTTCAATAGATAAAATAAGAACAATCAGGCCAAAAGTTAAAAAAATAAACACGAGCTGTTTGCCGTAAGACTGCGAAAAATCAAAATAATCAATGGTATCTCCCGTATGTGAGGCCGATATAATATTCAACCAGCCAAAGCCTACCAATAATAAAAAAAGGATGATGGTAATCCAATCAAATTTAAAATATCTGTTAGTTTCCCTAACCATGAATGTTGTTTAGTTTGAAATGGTTTTTAAATGGGCTTTAAGTTGTTGATATCTATTCTCTTCAATGACTTTTGGCATGGTTTCACTGTTAATTCTAAAGGGTTCTCCAGAATAAGGCTTGGCATATTCATCTTCCAAACTGTGCCTTAAAATCCAGTCTTCCAAATCGGTTCTGGTAATATGGTCATTTATATATTTTTCAATCATTAAACTGGCAATTTTACCTGCAAATCGGCTTCCCCAATACCCATTTTCCACAAACACAGCCAAGGCTATTTTTGGGTTGTCTTTAGGTGCAAACGCCACAAAAATGGAGTGGTCTGTCAATTGTGTTTTTACACCATCAATTTTCATAAAATTTTCTGCAGTTCCTGTTTTTCCACAAATCTCTATACCTTTTACTTGAAGCGCTACGGCCGTTCCTTTGTTATAGACATCAAACATGCCTTGCACTATAGGTTCAAAATTTTGTTTATCAATAGTGGTATGCTTAGCTCTTGTATATTTACTAGGAATGGTATCGCCTTCTATCTTTTTAATAATATGCGGTGTATAAAAATAGCCTCTATTGCCAATAGCCGCCACCATATTCGCCAATTGAATAGGGGTGGCCTCCACTTCGCCCTGACCAATGGCATTTGATATATTATAAGTAGAGACCCATCGGTTTTTACCGTACCATTTATCATAAAAATCGCCATCTGGAATACGGCCTTTATTGCCAATTTTCAAATCATAACCCAAATAATCGCCCAATCCAAAACTTTTCACATGGTTGCTCCAAACGTTCATGCCTTCGGCAGGGTCTTTATATTTATCAATGATGCGACGGTACACATTGGCAAAATAAGCGTTGCAAGATTGTGCAATGCCGCCATTCATATCCAAAGGACTTGCGTGGCTGTGACAACCTGTCAATCTTCTACTACCTAAATAATATCCCATTCTACAGGCAAATTTATCTTGTTCCGTCACAACGCCTTCCTGTAAACCAATAAGGGCGTTCATTACTTTAAAAGGAGAACCAGGCGGGTACTGTGCTTTTAAACTTCTATCAAACAAAGGTTTTGCAATGGTATCATTGTACAGTTTTGTGAAATTTCTTGAACGTTCCCTGCCTACCAATAAATTAGGATTATAGGATGGTGCAGAAATCATGGTCAGTATCTCACCGCTACTAGGTTCAATGGCAATAATACCGCCTCGTTTATTTTGCATGAGCAATTCGCCATATTCCTGTAATTTGGCATCAATGGTAATGGTAATGTCTTTTCCTTGTTCGGGAATGGTATCCAGCGAGCCTTCTTTATAAGGGCCTATATCTCTATTAAATCGGTCTTTTTGGATGAATTTAATGCCTTTTACACCACGTAACGTTTTTTCGTAAGAAGCCTCTACACCTTGTTTACCAATAAGGTCACCCATTTTATAATAAGGCTCTTCTTCAATAATCGCATTGTTAACCTCGCCAATATCGCCTAAAACATTGGCACCAATGGTCGTTTCGTAATGCCTTAATGAACGCTTTTGGATATAAAAACCTTCAAATTTTCGCATTTTTTCCTGCAAGGCTGCATAATCTTCTTTAGACATGTGCGGCACCAAAACAGATGGCAACCTAGGAGAATAATGTTTTGCTTTTTGAATGGTTTTCAACAATTCTGCTTTATCTATTTTCAGTAAAGCACAAAACTCAAGCGTATCAAAAGGCTTTACCTCACGAGGAATTAACATCACATCATAAGACGGTTGGTTGGACACCAAAAGCTTACCGCTTCTATCATAAACAAAACCACGTTTGGGATAATCAAAAACCTTTCTAATGGCATTATCCTCATATAAACTTTGATGATTATCTTTATATATTTGCAAGTAGAATAGCCTCGCCATAAAGGTAAGTCCAACAAAAATAATGGTTAAAAGAAGTAAAAATTGTCTCATTTAGATTTTCTGCTAAAAATGATGGTTAGCAAAGCACATAATAAAATAGTAAAAATACTTGAGAATAACGTTTTTTGAAGGATCAAAAGTATTTTTGAAATGCTAAATATTTCTAAAGAAAAAAGAATGAAGTGGTGCACTACCGTTACAAAAACAATGTAGGTTAATTTGGAACCAAAATCCACCATATCAAATTTAATGCTTTGGTATTCATATATAGTACCAAAACTAGACTTTAACAGCACAGGCCTAGCATACGCAATGGCGACTGAGGCTGCAGCATGAATACCTCCAGAATCTAAAAACAAATCGACTGTCAAACCCAAGAGAAAACCTAAAAAAATAAATAAAAGACGATTGTTTTTCACAGGAAACAAGATGATGAACAGGATATAAATATACGGGTTGATATATCCTAAAAAATTAATATGGTTACAGATAAGCACCTGAACAAAAATAAGGACAATAAAGCGGATGCTATTTACTGCTATAACACTATTCATCGCTTTTATTTAATAAGTTGGTAATTTCCGAAATATCTTTGTTTTCAATGATATAAACATGTTCTAAACTAGTCATATCATTGAAAAGTTTAATGTTGATTTCATAGAAATTTTCAGCAATATCCATATGAAAATCGTGAACCGTACCAATCAATATGCCTTTTGGAAAAATAGATGACCGCCCCGAGGTTACAATAGTATCGCCTTCTTTAACGGGTGCAATTTTAGGAATATCCACAAGTTGAACAAACTCGGGTATTTTGGCATCCCAAGTCATGGTTCCAAAATGATTGGTCTTTTTAAGCTGCGCACTAATTTTACTAGTTGTATTCAAAATAGAGATGACCGTAGAAAAACGACTGCTGGTTCCATCAATAATCCCAACAATGCCTTTTGAGGAAACCACCCCAAAATCCTGTTTGATACTATCCTTTTTTCCCTTATCGAGAAGCAACACGTTGTTGGTCAGCGCATAGCTGTTTTTTATAACATTTGCAGATGTGAAATGATAGGAACTATCTATAGCGAAACCATCTTTAAAAGTAGAATCGCTTTTTATTTCCAAATTTGAAATTAGTGATTTTAGCCTATTGTTTTCTTCGGATAAAACAGCGTTTTGCTCTTTTAAACTAAAATAGCTATTGATATTATTGACCGTATTATAAACACCGCCCGTTAAAAAATTAGCTGAATTTATAAACTTGCTTTTATGGTACGAATGCGATTGGATCGTAAACAAAAGCGATACAGAAAAAAGCAACAAGAACAACAAAAAGGTTTTGTTCCTAATTATAAAATTAATAATCTGTTGCATGTTCTAGAAGCCTTTTATGCCTTATTTTATCAAAATGCTTTTGTATTTGGCTAAATTTTTAAGGGTGATACCAGTGCCTCTAACTACCGCACGCAATGGGTCTTCTGCAATGTAAACCGGAAGGTCTGTTTTTTGTGACAGACGTTTATCCAAACCACGTAGCATAGAGCCACCACCTGCTAAATAAATACCTGTATTGTAAATATCGGCAGCCAATTCTGGAGGCGTTTGTGATAGGGTTTCCATCACGGCATCTTCAATGCGCAAAATAGATTTATCCAATGCTTTAGCAATTTCCCTATAAGAAATCTGAACTTGTTTTGGTTTACCTGTCAACAAATCACGTCCTTGAACGCTCATATCTTCTGGAGGCAATTCCAAATCTTCGGTAGCAGCACCAATCTGTATTTTTATTTTTTCAGCTGTACGTTCGCCCACATACAAATTGTGTTGGGTACGCATGTAGTAAACAATATCGTTCGTAAAAACATCACCCGCAATTTTAACCGATTTATCACACACAATACCACCCAATGCAATCACAGCAATTTCGGTAGTACCACCTCCTATATCCACCACCATATTTCCTTTGGGCTGCATAATATCCACGCCAATACCAATAGCAGCAGCCATAGGTTCGTGAATTAAATACACTTCTTTCCCATTAACACGCTCACACGATTCTTTTACCGCACGCATTTCCACCTCGGTAATTCCAGAAGGAATACAAACCACCATACGCAATGCCGGTGTAAAAAATCGTTTTTTTAATGCCGGAATATTTTTGATGAACATACTTATCATCTGCTCCGACGCATCAAAATCTGCAATAACCCCATCTTTCAAAGGACGGATGGTTTTTATGTTTTCATGCGTTTTACCTTGCATTAAGCTAGCTTCTTGGCCAACCGCTGTTATTTTTCCAGAAATCCTGTCGCGCGCTACTATGGATGGCGCATCAACAACAACTTTATCTTGATGTATTATAAGTGTATTTGCAGTACCTAAATCTATTGCAATTTCTTCGGTTAGGAAGTCAAAAAAACCCATGTGCTATTAGTAATTATTAGTGGTTAAAAAACGAATCCTGTAAATGTAATAAAAGTTGATAAATATATGAGTTTTATAAGGCTTCAAAATTTTATTAAACCTCGGCATCAGTTTTTTATACGTATTTTGTCGGTTTTTGGATTATTGAAAAACAATCCCATCCTTCAACGCGTTTATTTTCAACTAAGAGCCTATTAAAAAAAATATTTTTTAATGTTTAAAATGACGTGTTCCTGTAAATACCATCGCTACCCCATTATCATTACAATAATCAATACTTAATTGGTCTTTTATAGAACCTCCAGGTTGGATAACCGCTGTAACACCTGCATGTTTTGCAATTTCAACACAGTCAGGGAATGGGAAAAAGGCATCACTCGCCATGGCAGCACCGTTTAAATCAAACTTAAATGTTTTTGCTTTATGGATGGCTTGTTCCAAAGCATCTACACGGCTGGTTTGTCCTGTTCCGCTCGCTAATAAGCTTTTGTTTTTCACTAAAACAATGGTGTTTGATTTGGTGTGCTTACAGATTTTTGAAGCGAATATCAAGTCATCAATCTCACCAGCAGTTGGTGCTGTATTGGTGACGTTTGTTAAGCCCGCAATGGTATCGGTCACATTATTTCGATCTTGAACCAAAACACCATTTAAACAACTTCTTACGTTGGTTTTTGGCATCTCAACATCATGGAGCACTAAAATAATACGGTTCTTTTTTCCTTGAAGCAATGCCAATGCTTCTTTTGAATAGGAAGGTGCAATGACAACTTCACAGAACAAACTATGAATTTCTTCAGCAGTTGCTAAATCAATTTCTTTATTACTGATCAACACACCACCAAAAGCTGAAACTGGGTCACCAGCCAAAGCATCCACATAAGCTTCTCGCAACGTTTCGCGTTGTGCCAAACCACAAGCATTATTATGTTTTAAAATGGCAAACGTTGGTGCATCGTTCTTAAATTCCAACATCAAATTTACGGCTGCATCAACATCTAAAAGATTATTGTAGCTTAATTCCTTTCCGTGAAGTTTAGTAAAAATATCATCAAAATTTCCGAAGAAAAAACCGCGTTGATGTGGATTTTCTCCGTAACGCAATACTTTTCCGTTGGTTTCGCTAATTTTTAAAACCACCTCATCGTTATTTTGGTTGAAGTAATTGAAAATAGCCGTATCGTAATGCGAAGACACATTAAATGCTTTTCCTGCAAAACGTTTTCTGTTTGCTTCAGAAATAGCGCCGTTGTTTTCTGAAATCAATTCTAAAAACTCAGCATAATCATCCACAGAAGCCACACAAATCACATCGGCATAATTTTTAGCGGCCGCACGAATCAATGAAATACCACCAATATCAATCTTTTCAATGATATCTTGCTCACTAGCACCTGAAGCTACGGTTTTTTCAAAAGGGTATAAATCTACAATCACGACATCAATTTGAGGGATCTCATATTCGGCCAATTCAGCCACATCGCCCGCATGGTTTTGTCGGTTCAAAATACCACCAAATACTTTTGGGTGCAGCGTTTTTACACGGCCGCCAAGAATGGATGGATAAGACGTTACCTCTTCAACAGGCACGACATCAACGCCTAAATCATTAATGAATTTTTGTGTACCACCCGTTGAATAAATAGTAACACCTTGCTCATTTAATTTTTTGATGATAGGCTCTAAACCGTCTTTGCTGAATACAGAGATTAATGCCGACTTGATTGTTTTTTCGTTGCTCATTGATACTAGATTGTATGAATTCCCATAGTTTTGAAAATGAGATATTCACATTATTTTTTAATTAAATTTATGTGTGATTTTTTATAAAGTGCAAAAGTAGTTATTTCCTTTAGAAAACAGATGTAGAATCTTTAAAAAGATGTGATTTTTTAACTAAGAAACAAGTTGTCAACAACTATAAAACTTCTGCAATTTTTGAGCAAACAAACTCCAAAAAGCGCTCATCATTTTCTGTAAAAGGGTTACGCTTATTGGAATCAATATCAATTTGTCCAATATTTTTACCGTTCACAAAAATCGGAATCACAATTTCTGATTTTACCGTGATACTGCAAGCAATATAATTGTCTTGGGCAGACACATCGGGCACCACAAAATTTTGATTGCTTACGGCAACCTGACCGCAAATGCCTTTTCCAAACGGAATGACCGTATGGTCTGTGGGCGCACCAACGTAAGGTCCTAAAACAAGTTCTTCTTTATCTCCGTTCCTAAAATAAAAACCTACCCAATTATAATAATCTATCTCTGCTTCTAACAATTCGCAAACTTGCAAAAGCCTTTCATTTACAGAAAATTTAGTATTTAAAATAATGGTTTCTATTTGCGGTTTTAGGGTTTCAAAAATCATACGGCTAAAGTTTTGGCAAATATATTTAAAAAGGTGTAAATTCGGTTTTCAAATGGATACCACAAATGTCACGAATTTTCACTAATGTTTAAAAATCTTTAGATTTTTTGATTTGTGAAATCATCTTGAAACAATAATTTCACGAATTTCAAATGGGGCAAGCTCATTTATTCGTATTAATTTGTGACATTCGTGGCAAAATAAAATATTGATTTTATATCATAAACGACTCAACTTATTTGAAAGCACTTTTAATCAAATACAAATCTGTTATAAAATTTATACTCACTTTTTTAATTGTGTATATGACACTATCTGTGGCTTACAAATTTTATTTGGACTTTTCTGATGGCTCAAAATTTTATCCCGATTATTTTACCAATTTAGTTGCCAATCAAAGTAAAAATTTATTAAATGATATAGGCTACAGCGTACAAGTTTTGCCACACCCTGATGAACCCTCTATGAAACTTATTGTCAACAACAAATATTTGGCTCGGGTTATTGAAGGCTGCAACGGCATTAGCGTTATCATCCTATTTATTTCTTTTGTCATTGCTTTTTCTGGCAAATTGAAAACCACTATTCTCTACATTTTGGCTGGCAGCGTTTTAATCTATGTGGTTAATTTGAGCCGTATTGTTATTTTATCCGTTGGGCTGTACCATTATCCGTGGCGGGAAAACATTTTGCATACCGTTGTGTTTCCTGGGATTATTTATGGCATGGTTTTTTTATTGTGGATGTTTTGGGTCAATCGATTTTCTAATTTGAAGAAAAAAAAATGAATAAACCATTAAAGTACATCCTGCTATTTTTGCTTTTCGGATTATTAGTTTTAATTCGGTTTTATGAGAACGAACTGTTTTACGATCCTTATTTAACGTTTTTTGAAAGCGATTATCTATATATAGACAGCCCTAGGCGTGAGGTGCTTAAAGTAACCGCTTTCACCACCATACGATTCGCTTTAAACAGCATCATTTCACTAGGCATATTATTTTTGGTTTTTAAAGATAAAAGCATCATCAAATTTTCGGCTCTTATTTTTACATTCGCTTACATCGTACTCATAATCATTTATTTATACTTTGTTATTAACCCCCATCAAGAAGATTACTATTTATTTTTCAACATCCGAAGGTTTTTGATACAGCCCATTATTTTAATTCTTTTATTGCCAGCTTTTTACTATCACAAATTAAAAAACTGATATGCTAATCATTTATTAAAAAACAGATTGTTATTTATTTTTTTTGTAATTTTCATCTAATGAAAGTGATATTGCACAAAATAACATCTTCATTTATTGTATTTGTTGTTTTGCAATACAATGTCGTTCACAATAAATAAGCATTAACATAGTAAAACCTTAATGACTTCCGCAATTTTACATAAAACTGATACATGTGGAATAAAAATACAACCAGAAACCTCCACTTCAGACTATTCTCTGAACAAAATTGCTATAAGTATGAGCAATTGGATTTGGCCTATCAAGACAAATTACAACTTTTCAGTTACCAAAGACATCTGCTCATATGAAGTTACTTTTATCTCATTATTAGGCAACTCTCTATGCTATGTTTTACAAAACATATTCATTTTTTTAATAACCATTTTTGTTTCCAGAGGATTTTCCAACAGCACAATTGTTATGATTTTTTCCTAGAACCTAAAAATCAAATACTATATGAGTATTTTAAAAACTATTTCAAGAGTTATAAAAAAAATCCAAAATGAGGGAGCTATTAAAACGTTAATAGATTCCATATCCTATCTATATGATCATTATTATGATGTAAAGTATGGAATTGACACGTATTCTTGGGTTTCAAAACAAGATTTAACTGCTGAAGATGCAATTGCCGCACATGCATCATGTTATCAAGCCACAAAAGTTTTGGCATTAAGGAAACTATTTAAAAAATTAAATATTGCAAGCGGTAAAATACTTATTGATATTGGCTCGGGCAAAGGGAGGATTTTATTGGTAGCTTCAGAGTTTGGTTTTAAAAAAGTTAGAGGGGTTGAATTGTCTTCTAATCTATGCTCAATAGCACAGAAAAACATCACAACATATCAAAATGGAGTTAATACAAATACACTATTTGAGGTTATTAATATTGATGCAACACAATACAACTTTGAAGATGATGAGTATGTGTTATTTATGTTCAATCCATTTGATGAATTTATACTAAAAAAAGTACTAACTAATCTTTCTCTTTCTATTAAGAGAAAAAAAAGACCAGTATTAATAGTATATGCTTATCCAGTCAAAAATAACATAATTAAAGAAGCTATGGATATTGAAAAAATAACAAATTATAAATTCTGGAATCAGACATTTGCTATATATGAATTATCCGCCTAACTAAAACATCAATCGGTTACTTTATCTTAGCAAGCAAAGCAGCCCAAATCCACATCCACTTAATCTATTTAATTGATTTCAAAATACTTATTTAAAAGTATATTTTCTCTAAGACCCCATTTCGCAGACAAAAAAAGTTGTGATTACACTTCAGCTGCCCAATAAGAGAAAGATTAGAAGCATCATCAAACATCAGGCTTTTTACTATCACAAATTAAAAAACTAAACTGTTAATCATTTTATAAAATACCCTTTATAAAATTCATTTTTGTACTTTTGCACCGTTAGAATTTGTATGATAAAACAATTTTTACATAAAGGTTTTTCAATAGCATTGGCATTGCTAGTGTTACTTTCAACGGTATCATTTACCATTGAAAAACACTTTTGTGGTGATGTGTTGGTAGATGTTTCTGTTTTTAATTCCGCTGAAAGTTGTGGTATGCAAACCTCTGAAATCATCCAAAAAAAATCGTGCTGTAAAGATGAGATTGATGTGATTCAAGGTCAAGACGAATTAAAATTTTCAAACATTGACGATTTAAACTTTGAACAGCAATTATTCTTAACAGCTTTTACGTTTTCCTATCTCAATCTTTTTGAAGGCACTCCTGAAAAAACCATTCCGCATAAAGATTACTCTCCACCAAATTTGGTTGCCGACATACAGGTTTTAGACCAAGTTTTCATTATTTGATATCTAGTTTTTTTATCATTCCCTTCTTTCAACTATCGCTCAAGGTAAACGTAGGAGGAAATCTCATGAACAGCTCCGTTCAACTAAAAAATATCTCATAATTTCAAATTCAATTACAAAATTACAAAGTGAAACACACATATACAGTTACAGGTATGTCCTGCAATGGTTGCAGGGCCCATGTTGAAAAAATACTCAACAACATCCCCGAAGTTACAAATGCTACGGTAAATTTGGAACAAGCAAAGGCTACCATTGAAATGGAAGAGCATATACCGCTAAGCACGTTTCAAAAAGCATTAAAGCATGATGGTGGCAGCTATCAAATCCATAAACATGGCGAGAAACAGCCTACTAAACCCGAAAAAAAAGAAGCTCCAAAAGAAGATGGCACGGGTATATTTTACTGCCCCATGCATTGTGAAGGTGACAAAACCTACAACAAACCTGGCGATTGCCCAGTTTGCGGCATGGACCTTGTAGAAGAAACCGCTTTTCAAACAGAAGGCTCCTCAACGGACAAAAACTACAAAAAACTCTTAAAAAAACTATGGCTGGCAATCGCCTTTACGCTGCCTATTTTTCTGATTGCCATGTCTGAAATGATTCCAGACAATCCACTCTATAAAATTTTAGATTTAAAATACTGGAACTGGGTACAGTTTGCACTTTCTATTCCTGTGGTATTTTATGCCACTTGGATGTTTTTTGAGCGTGCATACAAATCTGTTAAAACATGGCACTTAAACATGTTTACGCTCATTGGCATTGGTGCGGGGATGGCTTGGGTTTTTAGCCTCTTCGGTCTGTTTTTTCCAGACATTTTTCCAGCACAGTTCAAAACGGCATCGGGCACGGTTCATGTGTATTTTGAATCGGCAACCGTTATTTTAACCTTGGTATTATTGGGCCAAGTATTGGAAGCCAGAGCACACAGCAAAACCAATAGCGCTGTGAAAGAGCTACTAAAACTTGCACCAAACAAAGCCATTAGAGTTAATGACGGACAGGAAGAAGAAATTGCCATAGACCAAATTGATATTGGAGACCATTTACGTGTAAAACCTGGAAATAAAATCCCGGTTGATGGGCAAATTATTGATGGCGAAAGTTCCATAGACGAATCCATGATTACTGGCGAACCCATTCCTGTGGAAAAAGCCAAAGGCGATGTGGTACATTCGGGAACAATCAACGGCAAACAATCTTTTGTAATGAAAGCTGAAAAAATTGGAGCAGATACATTGCTATCACAAATAGTAACGATGGTCAATAACGCAAGCAAAAGCAAAGCGCCTATTCAAAAGTTGGCCGATAAAATTTCAGGATATTTTGTACCTATAGTGGTTCTTATTTCTGTTATCACATTTATTATTTGGAAATTTTTTGGGCCAGAACCCTCTTATGTCTATGCGTTGGTCAATGCCATTGCAGTTTTGATTATTGCCTGCCCTTGTGCTTTAGGACTGGCCACACCTATGTCCGTGATGGTTGGCGTTGGCAAAGGTGCTAAATCTGGCGTGCTGATAAAAAATGCCGAAGCCCTTGAGCAACTGAATAATATTGACACTTTAATTATTGATAAAACCGGCACCATTACCGAAGGCAAACCGTCGGTTGAAAAAGTTGAGAGTGACAGCGATGATTTTGACACCAATAAAGTCTTGCAATATATTGCATCTTTAAATAATTCCAGCGAGCATCCATTAGCAGAAGCTACTGTAAATTATGGAAAATCAAAAGACATCACGTTTCTGGAAGTTAAAAATTTCACTTCGATTACCGGAAAAGGCGTTACAGGCACTATCAACAATGAAAAAATCGCTTTAGGAAACCAAAAACTAATGGCATCTGAAAATGCGTCTATTTCTGAAACACTTCAAAATAACATGAGTGAATTTCAGCAACAAGGCAAAACCGTTCCCATATTGTCCGTTAATGGTAAAGCGGTTGGTTTTGTAATTATTTCAGACAAAATAAAAGAAAGCAGTAAAAAAGCTATTGACAGCCTTCAATCCAAAGGCATTCAAATCATCATGCTTACTGGCGATAATAAAGCTACTGCAAAAGCCGTTGCTGAAATACTCCACATAAAACATTTTAAAGCGGAAGTGCTTCCCGAACAAAAGTTACAAGAAGTAGAAACACTTCAAAAACAAGGCAAAATTGTGGCCATGGCGGGCGATGGCATTAATGACGCCCCTGCTTTGGCAAAAAGCGATGTGGGCATTGCTATGGGAACAGGCACCGATGTTGCTATAGAAAGTGCAGCCATAACCTTAGTAAAAGGCGATTTGCACGGCATTGTAAAGGCTCATAATTTGAGCGAAAAAGTGATGAAAAACATCAAGCAAAACCTCTTTTTCGCACTTTTTTACAACAGTATCGGTGTGCCCGTTGCTGCAGGTATCCTGTATCCTTTTTTCGGCATTTTATTATCGCCCATGATTGCAGCTTTAGCAATGAGCTTTAGCTCCGTTTCTGTAATTTCAAATGCTTTAAGATTAAAAAACACCCAAATTGATTAAACAATGAAAACCATACTATATATACTATTAATGCTTCCTGTCCTGCTTTTTTCTCAAGAAAAAATCAGTGGCATGATTATGGAAGCCAATGATAAAAACGAACATATGGGCTTGCCCGGAGCCAACCTATATTGGTTGGGAACTACCGTTGGAACGGTTACTAATATCGATGGCATATTTGAGCTTTCATACAAAAAAGAATACAAAAAACTGATAATAAGCTACGTTGGTTTTAAAACCGACACCTTAACAATTAGCAATCCGTCAAAAATGGTGCATCATTCGCTAAAACCCACTAGCGAACTCGATGAAGTTACGGTAACTTCTAGAAAACAAGCCACTTCCAAATCGTATTTACAATCACAAAATACAATGACCGTGAGCAGTGATGAATTACTAAAAGCAGCCTGTTGCAACTTAGCGGAAAGTTTTGAGACCAACCCGTCCATTGATGTGAATTTTGCGGATGCGGTTACAGGAACAAAACAGATAAAAATGCTGGGGCTAAACAGTCCGTATATTTTAATTGCTACGGAAAACATCCCGTCCATTCGTGGGGCTTCACAGGCTTTCGGACTCAGTTTTATTCCTGGTACTTGGGTGGAAAGCATCCAAATTACCAAAGGTGCCGGTAGTGTGGTCAATGGTTATGAAAGTATTGCGGGGCAGATAAACACCGAACTTGTAAAACCGGCAATGGACAACAAATTGTTTGTGAATCTTTACGGCGCATCGAGTGAACGATTAGAGTTGAATACACATATTAACACTAAACTAAGTGAAAAATGGCATACAGGTTTATATATTCATGGTAACACTCATAATGGCGAACATGATGTAAATAACGATGGCTTTTTAGACATGCCAAAGTTTAATCAAATTAACTTAATGAACCGCTGGCAATATACCAATTCTGAAAAAGGCGTTTTAATTTTTATAAATCTGAAATTTTTAAATGATGAAAAACAATCTGGCGAGCTTGATTTCAACCCGAAAACGGATAAGTTGACAACTAACTATTGGGGTAGTGAAATTGATACGAAACGCTATGAAGTATCAGCAAAACTTGGGTACGTAAACCCAGAAGTGCCTTGGCAAAGTATCAGCTTTCAAACGGCTTTTAGTAGCCATGCCCAAGACTCTTATTTTGGATTGAGTCAATATAATATTACACAAAATAGTTTATACACCAATGCTATTTATAACTCCATCATCAGTGATTCTCGACACAAAATTAAAACAGGAATCAGTTATACCTATGACCATTATGATGAATTTTTAAACGCCCCCAATTTAGGAACCAATTACGAAAGAACCGAAACTTCGGTGGGTGCTTTTTTTGAATATAACTATGATAATTTAGATAAACTGAACCTGACCGCTGGCATACGCATTGACGAGCATAATCTATTGGGCACTTTTGTAACGCCCAGATTCCATATGCGCTATACACCTTGGGGAAAATCCGCATTAAGAGCGTCGTTTGGGCGCGGAAAACGTAGTGCCAATATTTTTGCTGAAAACCAAAATATATTTTCTACTTCAAGAATTATTAATATTCTCAACACCACAGGAAATATTTATGGCTTAGACCCTGAAATAGCTTGGAATTATGGCGTGTCTTATTTACAAGGTTTCAATCTTTTCAACAAAAAAGCAGACATCACTTTTGATTTTTACAAAACCGATTTTAAAAACCAAGTGGTGGTAGATTATGAAAATCCACAAGAAGTTAACTTTTATAATTTAGATGGAAAAAGCTATGCCAACAGCTTTCAAGTGGAAATGAATTACAATGTATTTGAACATTTCGATTTACGAACTGCCTACAAATATTACGACATCCAAACACAGTACAATTCTGGAAAATTATCAAAACCATTGATACCCACGCACCGATTTTTTGTCAATGCCTCTTATGAAATCAATAGTAAGAACAACGGCCAATGGAAATTTGACACCACCTTCAATTGGCTGGGTAAGCAGCGTTTTCCATCAACCACAGGAAACCCTTCAGCTTTTCAATTACCCGAAGAGACACCTACCGTTGCCACTCTAAATGCACAAGTGACCAAAGTGTTTTCTGAAAAATTTGAAGTATATTTAGGTGGTGAAAACATTACAAACGTAAGGCAAAATAATCCCATTTTAGGAGCCGATGACCCTTTTGGTTCAAATTTTGATACTACTTTTGTGTACGGCCCTATTTATGGAAGCATGTATTATGCGGGTTTAAGATTTAAAATTAAATAGCATCATTTCCGCAAAGACAGGAATTTTAAAACAAGAATAAAAAATTTAAAACAGCCACAAATACACGAATGTTTAAAATCATTAATTTGTGTATTCGTGGCAAAAAAAAAAAAAAACAAAAAATGAAAAAAGCATTAATTATCGCAGTATTATTTATCACAACAGCAACCTTTTCCCAAAACAAAAACGCCAAGGCAACCATGGAAGTAGATGGCGTGTGCTTGATGTGCAAAAGCCGTATAGAAAAAGCCTGTTTTAAAACCAAAGGTGTTAAGTCTGCCATTTGGGATGTAAAGACCCATGAACTGAAATTGATTTATGATGCACGGAAAACCGATGCAAAAACCATCCAGAAAAGTGTTTTGGAAGCTGGGCATGACACCAAAGAATTAAAAGCTACCGACGAAGCTTATGCTCAAGTACACCCTTGTTGCAGATATCGTGATGAAGTAGTTAAAGATGAACACAATAATGAAGAAATCAACAAATCATAAAAACATTATTAAATCCATTTTAAAAATTTATGGAACAAAGATTAACCATTATTGGACTTGGTGTTGATGATTTAAAAATTTCCACTCAATTTTATGAAGAAAAATTTGGTTGGACTAAATTGCCAACAAGCAATGATAATATTACTTTTTTCCAACTAAATGGCATTCAATTATCTCTTTATCCACGTGAAAAATTGGCCGAAGATGCCACCGTTAATGCTGAAGGAAATGGATTTAAAACATTTTCTTTGGCATTCAACACAAGAAGCGAAAATGAAGTTGACAAGCTCATAAATTCTTTGGAATCTAAAGGTGTAAAAATTATTAAAAGACCTGAAAAAGTATTTTGGGGCGGATACAGCAGCTACATTGCAGACCCCGACAATAACCTTTGGGAAATTGCGTTTAACCCTTTCCTACCAATCGATGAAAATGGAAATTTTTAACAACCTAAATTTACTATGAAAAAATCAATAATCATTTTATTTTTAATCCCTTTATTTAACTTTTCCCAAGCCAATAAATTTTTTAGGCAAGGGATGAGAGCTATCGATTTGAAGGAACAAATAGATTTATTTTCCCAAGCCATTGAAGCGGATCCACAACATTTGGACGCTTATTTCCAGAGAGCTGTAGCAAAAGATAATATGGGTGATTTTAATGGTGCCATTTTAGATTATACCAAAGTTATTTTTTATGAACCCGGCGCAGATTCTTATTACAACCGAGGCAATTCAAAATACAAACTGAATGATTTTATGGGTGCCAGGGATGATTATGAAAAAGCACTGGAATTAGATCCCCAATTTTCAGAAGCCCGTTACAGTTTAGGTAGTGTAAAGTATGATTTACAAGATTACGAAGGCGCTATTGAAGATTTAACCATCATCATAAAAACATATCCTTATGGTGACAATGTGCTTCGCCAAAGGGCCTTTGCTTATTCTGCATTAAAAAAACCACTTGAAGCCCTACGTGATTTTACATTGGTAATAATGTCCAACCCAACTTCTGAAGCGTTTTATAATAGAGGAGCTGCTTATATGGACATCAATTATTATCAAAAAGCAAACACAGATTTTAAAACAGCCATTCAAATTGACAAAAACAATACCTTGGCTTATTTTTTTAAGGGGACTTCCCATTTTTTCTTAGGAGAGTATGAACAAGCACTTTCAGATTTCAATACCGCCATAAACTTTGATGCTTTAGATTATGATGCTGTTTTTGGATTGGCATTAACCTATTATAAAATGGGTGATTTAGAGAATGCCAAACTTCAATTTGAAAAAGCAAAACGCATTTTAAAAACAACTTCTTACAGCAAAGAAGACACAGCTCTTTTTAAAAACACCTATTGGTTTTTAAATCAAAATTATGCGTTTCAGGAAAATTATCAGGAGATTTCTAAGTTGTAAAATATTTTAGACTGCTTTACTTATAACCTGAGTTCGATTAATAAAAAGCAAGTTGATTCGTTTTAACC
>TARA_R110002049_G_scaffold3947_6_pt1 | contig 23889 bp, 20 predicted proteins | sample TARA_R110002049 | Tara Oceans TARA_R110002049 (sample SAMEA4396941) | marine metagenome | biome: Polar Biome; feature: [SRF] surface water layer (ENVO:00010504); material: water (ENVO:00002006), including particulate matter (ENVO:01000060) such as... | depth 5 m
CTGGCCAGTATTCTTCACGTATTGGTGATCTACTCAGGCTTTATATCGCTGTTGGGTCGGCTAAGCCCTATGCGCTATTTACAGGGCAGCCTGGACGCTATTGTAGTGGCGTTCTCGTCCGCTTCCTCTGCGGGCACTCTGCCTGTCTCTATCCGCTGCGCACAGAAAAACCTGGGGGTGTCTGAAGGGGTTTCAGGGTTTGTTCTACCGGTAGGCGCCACCATCAACATGGATGGCACGGCGCTTTACCAGGGCGTGGTAGTGCTATTTATTGCCCAAATGACCGGCACTGATTTGAGTATGATGGATTACGGCATGATCGTTGCCACCGGCACGCTGGCCTCTATCGGTACGGCGGGAGTACCGGGCGCAGGTCTAATAATGCTATCGATTGTAATGGCACAGATTGGTCTGCCGCTGGAAGCCATCGCCGTGGTCGCGGGGATTGATCGAATACTGGATATGGCCCGTACCAGCGTCAACGTCGCGGGCGATTTAATGGTTACCACGCTGGTAGGTAAGAGCGAGGGTGAACTCAACGAAGAAGTTTATAATCGCCGCTAAGTTTAGCGTTAGTATTTATAGAGCGTATGAAGAGCGTCCGCTGTGGTTAGCAGCGGACGCTGCGCCTCCCCTGTTCCATCTCCCCTCATACTGCGGTTGTGATTCATGCGATTTCTCGGCAACCTATTGCTAATTCACTCTTAAGCCGAGCACTGTTGCCATGTCTACTGCCTTTGATCAAACGCTTGCCGCCATTGATGCTTTGCATGCCGAGGATCCGCGCTCCACGACGCTTGCCGATGGCACCTCCATGCCCCAGGAGCTGGCCTACGCCCAGCGTATGAGTGACTGGTTAGACCGCGTTCACGATGCCCCAGATGAATTGCTGCGCCTGGCCGTTCGCGCCCAGCACTTGCAGCGCTGGTTAGTGCCGCGCGATGAGTACCCCGAAGGGCGTGTGGGTTATTTAACCTGGCGGCGCGATCAGGGAATTCGTGCTGGCGATACTACCGCTCAACTTATGCGCGACGCAGGCTATGCAGACCAAGACGCCGCCCGAGCCGCAACGATGATTGGCAAGAAAGGCCTGGGCCGCGACCCAGACGTACAAGCGCTGGAAGATTGCGCCTGCCTGGTGTTTCTAGAGAACTACTTTGCCGACTTCTCGCGCAAGATCGAGCACGACCACATGGTGCGTATTGTGCAGATGACATGGCGCAAAATGTCGCCCCGTGCCCACGAACTGGCGCTAGCACTGCCGATGTCAGACGCCTCTGCAGCGCTGGTAAAAGAAGCCCTGGGTGTTGAGTAAGGCGTTACCGTAAGATGCAGCTGAGCAGTCACTGCGGTAAAGTAGCCGTCTTCTTTTTTTGCGCCCCCGGCACTGACGGCTTGCTCAACTATGATTGCATCCTTGGATACCCGTACCGCCCCGTTTGAACGCTTGGGAAATTCGTATGTACGTTTTCTACAAGCCCTAAAAACTCGCGGATTTGAAGGCGAAATTGCCCCCGACTATGCCAACCGCACGGTGCTGGCGACGGATAACTCGATTTATCAGCGTCTGCCCCAGGCGGCGATCTACCCCAAGCATGCCGAAGACCTAGAACGCATCACCCGGCTGGCGGCACAAACCTCTCATCGTGGCATTGTGTTGACCCCGCGTGGCGGCGGCACTGGCACCAACGGCCAGTCGCTCACCGACGGCATCGTGGTGGACGTATCACGCCACATGAACAATATCCTCGAGATCGACGCTGAAAACCGTCGAGTGCGTGTACAGGCCGGGGTGGTGAAAGATCAGCTCAACGCCGCGCTCAAACCCCACGGGCTGTTTTTCGCCCCGGAGCTTTCGACCTCCAACCGCGCCACCATCGGCGGCATGATCTCCACTGATGCCAGCGGCCAAGGCAGCTGCGAATACGGTAAAACCCGCGATCATGTGTTGGAAATCGATACTATTCTAATCGGTGGAAAGCATCTGCACAGCCGGGCGTTAACACCAGACGAAGAGCTAGCTGAATGCCAGCAGGAAGGCATCCTGGGCCGCGTACACTCCACCGCCGCCGACATCATCGACCAGCAGCGCGACTTGATTGCAGCCAAATTCCCGCCGCTCAACCGCTGCTTGACCGGCTACGACTTGGCCCACCTGCGCGACGACGAGGGGCAGCTCAACCTCAACAGCCTGCTGTGCGGCTCGGAAGGCTCGCTGGGCTTTTTGAACGAAGCGGTGTTGAACGTGCTGCCAATCCCCAAGCACTCCACCCTGGTCAATGTGCGCTACACCAGTTTTATGGATGCGTTACGGGATGCCAAAACGCTCATGGCTGCTAGCTCTTCACAAAACCAGCCGCAGGCGCTACAACCCCAGCCACAGGCGTTACAATCTCAACCGCAGGCGCTGCGCCCGACTTCCATAGAGACCATCGACGACACCGTGCTGCAACTGGCCATGGAAGACTTCGTCTGGGACAGCGTAGCGGAGTTTTTCCCGGCGACCGCTAACACGGCGATTCGTGGCATTAACCTGATCGAATTTAATGACGACGATGAAGCCGCCCTCGCCGAACGAGTGCGCGCCTTCATCGACCATTTAAGCCAAGACACCACCGTGGAGCGGCTGGGTTACACCCTGGCCGAAGGGCGCGGGCAGATCCAGAAAGTCTACGGTATGCGCAAACGCTCGGTGGGTTTGCTCGGCAACGTGCAGGGTGAGAAACGGCCGATTCCGTTTGTGGAAGACACCGCCGTGCCGCCAGAGCATCTGGCGGACTTTATTGCCGAGTTTCGTGCCGCGCTGGATGCCAGAGGGCTCTCCTACGGGATGTTTGGCCATGTAGACGCCGGCGTACTCCATGTGCGCCCCGCTATCGATATGAAAGATCCCGAGCAGGAAAAACTGATTCGCGCTGTGTCCGATGAAGTGGCGGCGCTTACCCAGAAATATGGTGGCCTGCTATGGGGCGAGCACGGTAAAGGCGTGCGCTCTGAGTACGCGCCTAAGTTCTTTGGCGAGCTCTATCCCAGTCTTCAGCGGGTAAAAGCGGCCTTTGACCCCTATAACCAGCTCAACCCCGGCAAGATCGCCTCACCCGCCGAAGGCGGCGAGCTAATCGCGAAGGATAGCGACCCTGATCTGCTGACGGTCGATGGCGTGCCCATGCGCGGCCAGTTTGACCGCACCATCGATGAGCGTGCCTGGCAGGCCTACGACGCCGCGGTGTACTGCAACGGTAACGGCGCCTGCTACAACTACGACCTTGATGACCCCATGTGCCCTTCCTGGAAGGCAACGCGGGATCGCCGCCACTCTCCCAAAGGCCGCGCCAGCCTGATCCGCGAATGGCTGCGTCTTCAGACCCAGGCGGGCATTGACGTCGTCGAGGAGTCGCGCAAGAAGAAAGCCGAGGGCGGCTGGGGGTTTATTAAACGCTTTCCGCTACGGGTGGCGAACACTCTCAGCCGCAAGCAGCACCACGACTACTCCCATGAAGTGTATGACGCCATGGCGGGCTGTTTGGCGTGTAAGTCCTGCGCGGGGCAGTGCCCGGTTAAGGTCAACGTCCCTCAGTTTCGTTCGCAGTTCTTGGAGGTCTACCACGGCCGCTACCTGCGCCCGATTCGGGATTACGTGATTGGCGGCACCGAGTTTATGCTGCCCACCATGGCCAAGGCCGCGCCGCTGTATAACGCGGTAATTGGTCAGCGCTGGGTAGAGCAATTAATGCGCCGCACACTGGGTATGAGCGATTCACCGGCGCTTTCACGAGCCAGCGTCAAAAAGCAGCTCAACGCCTGGGGCGTCGCCGAGGCAACGCCGCTCTCACTGGCCCTGTTAACCGAACAGCAGCGCGCCAACAGCGTGATAATTGTTCAGGACGCCTTCACCACCCACTTTGAAGCCAAGCTGGTCATGGACGTGGTAGAGCTACTCTCGCGTCTCAATCTACGCGTGTTCGTGATGCCCTATTCGGCGAACGGCAAACCCCTCCAGGTACAGGGCTTTTTAGGCGCTTTCGAGCGCACCGCCGCCAAGCAGGCCGAGCGGCTACGCACGTTGGCCCGCTTTGATATCCCCATGGTGGGCATCGACCCGGCGATGACGCTCACCTATCGCCAGGAGTACGTCAAAGCGTTAGGCCATGAAGCCGTGCCGGAGGTGCTGATGCTGCAGGAGTGGCTGGCGACCCGCATCAATACGCTAGCGCCCACCCCGCTTAAGCTAACCGACCCCGGCTTTAAGCTGCTCTCCCACTGCACCGAGAAAACCAACGCGCCGGGCAGCCCTAAAGCATGGCAGCAAGTGTTCTCGGCGTTTGGGTTAGAGCTTGAGCTGATGGCCACCGGCTGCTGCGGTATGTCAGGCACCTACGGCCACGAAACCCGCAACGCCACTACATCAAAAACCATTTACGCCCAGTCGTGGCAACCCCAGGTGGAAACCAAAGAAAACGCAGGCAAGCTACTGGCTACTGGATACTCCTGCCGCAGCCAGGTGAAGCGCTACTCGAATCAAGTACTGCAACACCCTTTGCAGGCGTTACTCATTGCCCTAAAGCGCAGCTGAAATTTGTACAAACACTAAACCTTGTATAACGTTGAGGGAGCTAACGGCGTGCAGTGCAAAAAGCTGTCACGCTGTTCATTGACTGTTATTTTTCAGGAGCTGCCTTGTTGTTTCTACTTTCCTCCCTGACTCGCCTAGGCGCAGGCGCTGTTCTAACCCTGAGCCTAGCATCCCTCGCTATCGCTCAGGAAAACCGTGTTGAGACGCAGGTGGTGGCTGACTCTCCGCGGATACAGGTGTTGCCGTTGACCGGCAGCGTCAGTGCCCCACGCACCTCACAGCTATCAAGCGCTGAAGCGGGTCAGGTCAGCGAGCTGGCGGTTGAGATGGGCGACACTGTCACTCAAGGCCAGCCCCTTTTATCGCTTGATACCCGCGATATTAGCCTGGAGAGCCAGCGCGCCCGCGCGGATCTGGCCCAGGCCGAAGCCGAGCGCGACGAAGCACAACGTTTAGTGAGCGAAGCTAACCAACTTTCGGCGCAAAACTTTGCCGCCAGCGACCGCCGCCAGCGTGAAAGTGCTTTGGCGGCGGCCCAGGCCACCCTTGAAGCACGCCGAGCCGACTACAGCTTGGCCCAGCTGCAGCTCGAGCGGCACCAGATACGCGCGCCCTTTGACGGCATGGTCACCCACCGGGAGAGCAATGTCGGTGAGTGGGTCAACCCCGGCGACACCCTGCTTACCTTGGTCGATTTAGCGTCTCTTCGCTTGGATTTCTCGGTGCCGCTCTCCGCCTACCAGCGCTTTGAGGGCTCTCAATTAGAGGTGCGCTTAGAAGGCAGCGATCAATGGCACCCGGCGCGCACCCTCGCACGTATTCCCCTCGATGCCAGCTCAAGGCAGTTTCTGCTTCGTGCCGCGCCGGAAACGCCACTTGAAATGCTACCGGGAATGGCAGTGGAAGGCCGTTTGCAACTTAATGGCGAAAGCGGGCCCAGCGTGCCGCGGGATGCCCTCATTCGCCGCCCGGATGGCAGCGTTAGCGTTTGGCTGGCCCGCCTAACCGATGATACTTGGCAGGCGTTCGAACAACGGGTTGAGATCGGCAGTAGCTACCAGGGAGAGGTGGCTGTGAGCGACGGCCTGTCAGCGGGAGACCGCGTGATCGTCGTCGGTAATGAGCGGCTTGAAGAGGGGCAAGAAGTGTCCCTGAGCGAAGACTAAAGGAGTCTGCCCTACCTATGTTTGCCGCCATTATTCGTCACGGCATCTTGGTTAGCGTTATTACGCTGATCCTGCTGATTTTGGGTATCGCTGCCATCTGGCGCATCCCGGTGCAGATGATTCCCGACCTGGAAACTCGCGTAGTGGGTATCGAGACGCAGTGGCCGGGGGCCACGCCGCAGGATATTGAAAAGGACATCTTGATCGAGCAGGAGGAGTTCCTGCGTAATGTGCCCAACCTCCAGCGCATGGAGTCGACCGCCAGCAGCGGCAGCGCCGAAATCGAGCTTGAGTTCCCGTTTGGCGTCGATCTCACCGAAACCTTGATTCGGGTTAACAACGCGCTAAGCCAGGTGCCCTCCTACCCCAATAACGTTGACCAGCCGCGTATCGTCGCCAACTCCTTTTCCGCCAACGCCTTTATGTACTTTAACGTTGGCCCTCGGGAGGGCAATCCGCGCCAGCTTGATATGCCGGCCATGCGCGACTATCTGGAAGATAATGTCCGCCCGCGCCTGGAGAGCGTTGCTGGCGTATCGGAAGTCACGGTTTCCGGTGGCGCCGAGCGGCAAATGCAGCTGCTGATCAACCCAGAGGCGCTAGCCGCCCGTGAACTGAGTATCGCTGATATTCAGGACGCCCTTCAGGCCCGCAACCAGGATGTCTCCGGCGGTAACCTAGAGAGCGGCAAACGCCGCTACCTGCTGCGTACCGTGGGCCGTTTTGAGGATGTGGAGAGCCTTGAAGCGCTGATCCTCATCCGCGACGGCGACGCGGTTACCCGGCTCAGCGATGTTGCCGAGGTGCGCCAATCCTACGCCGAACTCAGCTCTCGCTCCTACAGCGCAGATGGACAGCCGGTATTGAGCGTGCAGGTGCGCCGGGAACCGGGCGCCAATGTGATCGACATCAAGCGCGCCATGCTCGACGAAGTCGCGGCGCTGAATGAAGGCTTGCTAGCCGAGCAGGGCATGCGCATGACGCTCTCCAGCGACGACGTGCGCTACGTGGAATCATCGATTGCCAATGTCTGGGTCAATCTGGGCCTGGGGGCGCTGTTTGCTACCCTGGTGATGTACGCTTTCCTGCGCTCTGCCCGCGCCACCATGGCCGGGGTTATCGGCATTCCTATTTGCACCATCGCCGCCTTTTTAGGCCTGCTACTGGCGGGCCGCACGCTCAACGTTATTTCGCTGGCGGGTGTCGCTTTCGCCATTGGCATGACGATAGACAACACCATCGTCGTGCTGGAGAGCATTGAGACCCAGCGCCGCCGTGGCCTAGCACGCTTTGAAGCGGCCCTTGAGGGCGTCAAGCAAGTTTGGCCCGCAGTGCTCGCGTCAACGCTGACCACTGTTTTAGTCTTTGTGCCCATCTTCTTTATTCAACAGGAAGCCGGGCAGCTCTACTCCGATATTGCGGTGGCCATCTCGACCTCGATTATTGTCTCGATGGTGGTCGCTATTACCGTTATCCCCACCCTTGGTGCGCATATCGATTTTCGCGGTAAGGAGAGCACTTCGATCTCATCGCCGCGCTGGGTACGCGGCTGCCTGTGGGTGGTGGATGGCATGATTCGCACGGCATCCCGGCGCTTTATCGCTATCGTACTGGGCATCGTAGGGGGAATCGGCATTTTTGTCTGGCTGACGCCCCCGGCGGAGTACCTGCCCGAAGGCGAAGAAGCCAAAACCTTTGTCAGTATGAACGCCCCGGCGAGTTACAATCTGGCCACCATGGATGCAATTGCCCAAACCCTGCAGCGGGAGCTGGAGCCCCATGTGGGCGCGGAGCCTGAGCGCTTCGAGGGCGGCGAGACCGACATCCCGCCGATTCGCACCATGGGCATTCAAGCCGAAGCACAGAGCCTGCGGATCATTGCGGAAACCATCGATCCCACCCATATTGAAGCCTTGATGGACGCCCTCACCCGGCGCTTTGAGAAATACCCGGACATGCGCGCCTTTGCCGCCCGCGGCTCGATTATCTCCAGCAATGACGGCGGTACGCGCAGTATCACGCTGGATATTGCGGGCAATGATTTGAACGAACTCTACACCACCGCCAATGCGATTTATCAGCGCGCCGAGACAGTGTTCGACAACCCACGCATTCAGTCACGGCCCTCCGCTCTGGATCTTGGCCAGCCGCTGATTGAGGTATATCCCAATTGGGAGCGCGCCGCAGAAGTCGGCCTTGATACCAATGCCCTGGGCACCACCGTCGCGGTGCTCACCAACGGTGCCTACCTGGATGACTTTTATCTCGACGATGAAAAAATTGACCTTTACGGCTACGGCCCCGAGGCAGGCGATATCGACCTGGATGCCCTCGCCACCCTGCCCATCTATACCCCTTCAGGGGTAAGCGTTCCGCTCAATACCCTCGCCGATATTCGCGAGACGGTGGGTACGGCTACGCTGCGGCGGGTAGATGGTCGCCGCAGCGTTACGCTAGACGTCATTCCACCCCGCAGCGTGGCGCTGGAAGCCGGTATCGAGCAAATGCAGCGCGAGGTGATCGAGCCACTACGCAATGAGGGCGCAATACCCGCCGACATTAATGTCAGCGTGACCGGCGCGGGGGATCAGTTAGATGCCACCCGCCAGGCACTTACCGGCAATGCGCTAATTGCGTTAGCGATTGTTTATCTGCTGCTGGTGGCGATTTTTGCCCACTGGGGTTATCCGCTGCTTATCCTCGCCACTATTCCGCTAGGTGCCGCTGGCGGAATAGTGGGACTCTGGCTGATGAATACCGTGGGCGCGCAGCTGCCGAAAATTGGCTTGAATGCCATCAGTCAGCCGTTTGATATGATCACCATGCTGGGCTTTTTGATTCTGATGGGAACGGTGGTCAACAACCCGATACTGGTGGTTCATCAGGCGAGGGAGAATCTACGCACGGCGAGCATGGGGGTTCGGGAAGCCGTTCAACAGGCGGTAGAGAGCCGCTTACGGCCAATTGCCATGACGACTCTTACCACCCTGTGCGGCCTTTCACCGCTGGTATTTCTACCCGGAGAAGGCACCGAGCTCTACCGTGGGGTCGGTGCCATTGTGCTATTTGGGCTGCTTGGCACGGCAATTGTCACCGTTACCTTCTTGCCAGCCCTTACCGTTGCCGTGCTCAGTTGGAGAACCAAACGGTCGGCGAGCTAAAAAGCTGCGGAATTAAAAGAATAACCGCTTAAGTGCCAAGCCAGGGTCGCTTTCGCGCATAAAGGCTTCGCCAACCAGAAAACCGTTAACGTTGTGGTCACGCATTAGCTCAACGTCATCGCGGGTATGAATACCCGATTCGGTAATCACCGTGACGCCCTCAGGAATGCGCGGCAGCAGATCCAGGGTCGTATTCAGGCTGGTTTCAAAGGTATGCAGGTTGCGGTTGTTGATGCCGACCAGTTTTAGATCCAGCGCCAGGGCGCGTTCAAGCTCCTCGGCGTCGTGTACCTCGACCAATACATCCATTCCTAGCTGATTGGCCTGCTGATGCAGGTCGCTCAGCTGTGCATCATCCAGAGCGGCAACGATCAGCAGAATACAGTCCGATCCAATCGCCCGGGCTTCACAGACCTGATAGCCATGGGTGATAAAGTCTTTACGAATCACCGGCAGCGTGCAGACATCCCGAGCGGCGATCAAATAGTCTTCGTGGCCTTGGAAAAAGTCGGCGTCGGTGAGCACCGACAGACAGGCAGCGCCGCCCTGGGCATAGCTTTTAGCGATATCCGAGGGGTGAAACTCTTCGCGAATCACACCTTTCGAGGGAGAGGCTTTTTTCACCTCGGCGATAATCGCCGGATCGCCCGTTGCGATGCGCGTATTAAGCGCCTCAATAAAGCCACGCGGGGCGCTCTGCTGCTCTCCCAGCGCGAGCAGGTCTGATTCTGAGACCGCTTGGCGACGCTCAGCCACTTCTTGGTCTTTGCGAGCCAGAATGCGCGTTAAAATAGTTGGCGTTGCCTGTTGAGTCATGTTGATCTCTTTTTTTAAAACTTATCTTGTTTAAGAACCTACTGCTTAAAAACGCTGGTGAAGTGCGAAAGCTCTTTGAGTTTTTCGAGCGGCAGTTTGGAGGCTTGCGCGTCCTGAGCCACCATCACGCCCTCTTTTAAGGTATCCGCAACGCCTGAACAGTAGAGCGCGGCCCCGGCATTTAGCGCGACCATATCGGCGGCAGCGCCTTCACCTGAAAGAGCGGCCTTCACCAAGCGCAGGCTATCTTCGGCGCTATTGGCTTTCAGTGTTGCCAAGCTCTGGCGCTCAATGCCCAACTCTTCGGGTGTAATGGTGTACTGGGTAATCACACCCTCTTTAAGCTCGGCGACTACGGTGGGGCCTGCCAGGGAGATTTCATCCAAACCATCGTCTGAATGGACCACCATCACGTGGCGGCTGCCCAAGGTTTTAAGCACTTCCGCCATTAGCGGTACCAGCTCAGGCGCATAAACGCCAAGTACCTGGTTGGGAGCGCCAGCCGGGTTGGTCAATGGGCCCAGAATATTAAACAGCGTGCGCACGCCCATTTCGCGGCGGGGCCCAATCGCATAGCGCATAGCCGGATGGTGATTAGGGGCAAACATAAAACCTACACCCACCTGCTCGATGCAACGCGCCACCTGGTCAGGCTTAAGATCCAGGTAGATGCCCGCCACATCAAATAAATCTGCACTGCCGGATGACGACGAAACGCTGCGGTTACCGTGCTTGGCCACATGGGCGCCAGCGGCAGCGGCAACAAAACTGGCAGCGGTAGAAACATTAAACAGGTTCGCGCCATCGCCACCAGTGCCGACAATATCGACAACGTTTTCAGCATGCAGCTCAACGCGCTTCATCAGCTCGCGCATTACCTGGGCAGCAGCGCTGATTTCAACGGCACTTTCGCCCTTCATGGCAAGACCCACCAGCAGGCCACCGATTTGCGCATCACTAGCATCGCCGGTCATGATTTGGCGCATCAAGGCGTGCATGGCATCGAAAGAGAGGTCTTCGCGGCGCATCACCGCATTAATCGCGTCTCGCATTTGCATGAGCAGAGGGGCCCCTAAAAAAGCGTGTGAAACCGGCCATCAGCCGCGTTTTAAAAAGTTGGCCAACAGCTCATGGCCTTGGCGGGTAAGAATCGACTCGGGGTGGAACTGCACCCCTTCAATATCCAGCTCGCGGTGACGAAACCCCATCACTAAACCGGGAGTAACATCGTCATCACCTGTCCAGGCAGTGACTTCCAAACAGTCAGGCAGACTCGCTTTATCGACGACCAGGGAGTGATAGCGAGTAACCTCAACAGGATTATCCAACCCTTCAAATACACCTTGGTTCGCGTGTAGTACAGCAGAGGTTTTGCCGTGCATGACCTGTGGGGCGCGCACGACCTTGCCACCAAAGACCTGCCCAATGGCCTGATGGCCCAGGCAGACACCTAAAATAGGTAGCTTGCCAGCAAAATGCTCGATGGCGGCCATGGAGATACCTGCCTCGTTAGGCGTACATGGTCCCGGCGACACCACCAAGTGCGTCGGCGCCAGCGCTTCAATCTGCTCAATGGTGATGTCGTCATTAAGGTAAGTGATTACTTCCGCGCCCAGCTCGCCCAGGTACTGGACGATGTTAAACGTGAAGCTGTCATAATTATCAATCATCACTACTTTACGCGCTGGCTGATTCTGCGCTGACAGTTTCTGCACCGACTGAGCTTGCGCCATTGCCCCACTTACTCCGTTGCGTCATTCAGGTCACAGATGAAACCGCTAATGACTTGATGATACCGCAACCGGGCGCTGCGTTGCAGGGGTTAAGTGCTGCGCCGGGTCGTAATAATAAGAAGTTCCCTCAGCGAGCTTACGAACCGCCCCAGAAAAGGGGCTCACCAACGCCGCACCGAAGAAACCGTTCGCTCAGTCATCAGGCACGCTATGCTTAGGAGTGTAAGACTGTTAAGCATAGTGGCACTTTCCCCTAGAGGAAACCCTACCTTATATCTTACCTCTCTCGACCTGCCTGAAGATTGGTACTAGCAACGAACCACCGCAGTCTTTATTATCTACCGACATTTACGTTAGTTTACAATTAAGTTAGGAGCGTAAGATGACAAAGCGGGTTACCTGGATGTGTACGCTCTTATTCGTCGCATTGATCAGCGCTGCGCCAGCCTATGCCAACACAACGCTACGCGTTATTGCCTCGTTTTCAGTCATGGAGGAGTTGGTCAAACGGGTGGCAGGAGACGCGGTCAGCGTCAATGTCATTGTTCCTGTGGGTGAAGACGTTCACCGCTGGGAGTTAACACCCCCCAATGTGCTTGCGTTAGAAGAGACCCATATCGTCTTTTATAACGGACTGGGCTTAGAGCCTTGGATTCGTCATATTGAAGCGATGTCAGACGATCAGTTAACCCTCGTGGAAGTGGCGAAAAAGGCTGACTACGCACCGCTGATGATCTCCACAGGTCAATATAAAGGCGAACCAGATCCGCACATGTGGATGGACCCCGCTGGCGCCGCCGCTTACATTGATGTGATTGCCGCCACGCTGGCCGAGCATCTGCCTAAGCAGGCAGATGCGTTTTATGCGCGCGCCGAAGAAGCTCGCAAAGCGCTGACTACTCTGAACTCAGAAGTGAAAGAGCGGCTCGATGGTATTCCTCAAACCAACCGCACACTACTCACTAGCGAAGCAAGCTTTGGTTATTTCGCACGCGCCTTCTCATTTCAAGCTCAGGGGGTGTGGGGCGTTAATCATGAAACCCAAGGCAGTGCCCAAGCAATGGCCAAAATGAGCGAGCAACTTGCTGCAAAACGTCCCTCGGCACTCTTTTTTGAAAGCACGACACCCAGTATTCATATGGATGCTTTAGCTCGGGAGACTTCAATTCCACTCGCGGGGCCGTTGTATGTCGATTCACTGAGTAGCACAGATGGCCCAGCTGCCAACTATTCGGCCATGCTGCGTCATAACGCAGAGGTACTGCATACCGCTTTAGGCGGCGCAACGGCCGAGTAATCAGCCCTTTGTCATTACTCAACCGCCTTTGTCGTCTGGGAAGTAGTTGCCAGCAATTCTGTTAACGAAGAGAGCATTAGGTCAGGGTGACTCTCTTCGATTGGCTCGCCGTGGTTGTAGCCGTACGGTAACGCTACGGTAGTAAAGCCTGCCGCTTTACCAGCAGCAATATCATGCCGGGAATCACCCACCATCACACACTCAGCGGCTGGAATCTGGCACGTGCGGGCAGCATGCAGCAGCGGCAATGGATGAGGCTTTTTTTCAGCCAGTGAATCACCGCCCACCCAGAGTGTAAAATAGTCCAACAGTTCAAAGTGCTGTAAGAGCGGCTCAATAAAACGCTCAGGCTTATTGGTAATTAGCACCAGTGTCATTCCTTGCTGGTGCAGCCCCTGAAGCGCTTGCTGAACGCCCGAATAGAGCGTTGTGAGAACATGGGGCGCGGCGCCATAGTAATCCATAAAAGTATCATAGCCGCGCTGCTGGAGTGCGGGCGTGGGAGGCGTCTGTAACGCCCAGGTTAGGGCTTTTTCGACTAATACCGGCGCCCCATTACCGACCCAATCACGCACCTCTGCTTCGCTTGGCTGGCGTAGATCAAGCGCCTTTAGAGCATGCGCCACCGCGGCGGCAAGATCAGGTACCGAATCAATCAACGTGCCATCCAAGTCGAACGCAATCAGCCGCTTACCCTGCAGTGCTGAATGTAGTCCTGAATATCGTTCTGTCAATCGTATGGAATGCACCGTCATTGCCCTCTGCCTCATCGTGTTTAGAAAACTATCTTACCTGTTCAAGGTAAACGTTCGCATTAGTCAGAAGCGTAAGAAGCTTCTATGCTGGAGCTAACTTAGCCAAGGAGATAATGATGGCCATACCCAGGATTGTGATTGTCGGCGGTGGCGCGGGTGGGCTAGCCCTCGCTACGCGGCTAGGGCATACATTAGGCAAGCGTAAACGCGCAGAGATTGTGTTGTTGGATCGTAACACCACCCACGTTTGGAAGCCTTTGCTCCATGAACTGGCGACCGGCGTGCTTAATTCCAGTATGGACGAGGTGGATTATCGCGGACATTCGTCTGCTCACTTCTACCGTTATCAGCGAGGTTCACTGACGGGTGTGGATCGCCAGCAGCAAGTCCTACGTTTAGCCCCCGTTAAAGACGAAGATGGCGCTGAGGTACTGCCTGCCCGCGAGTTAACCTATGACTACTTAGTGATGGCGTTGGGTAGTGTTTCCAATGACTTCGGCACGCCCGGCGTCGCCGAGCACTGCCACTTTATTGATTCGCCCCAGCAGGCCAAAGCGTTTCAGCGCGATATGATCAATACCTTCCTGCGCTATACCGACCCCACCCTGCGCCAGCATACCCAGTTGACTATTGGCATTGTGGGCGGCGGCGCAACAGGGGTAGAGCTTGCCGCCGAGCTATTTGATGCCTCACGTATGCTCAATGCCTATGGCGTAACGGCGATAGATCATCAGCACATTAGCGTACACTTGCTAGAGGCTGCGCCACGCTTGCTGCCTGGGCTTTCTGACCGGGTCAGCCAGACCGTTAAAACAGAGCTTGAGAAAATGGGCGTCACCGTTCATACCGATACGGCGATCAAGGAAGCACAAGCGCATCGGCTGATTACCGACAACGGTGAGGAGATAAAGACGGATATTAATGTGTGGGCAGCGGGTATTAAAGCGCCGCCATTTCTAACCGAACTTGGCCTGACGACTAACAAGAAAAATCAGATCGAAGTGAAACGTAGCCTGCAAAGTGTCGACGATGAACGAATATTCGCGCTTGGCGACTGCGCCAGTTGCCCGATGGGAGACGAGGGTACCGTGCCGCCTCGCGCTCAAGCGGCGCATCAACAAGCCAAGTTATTAGCCAAAAACCTGGTTAACCAACTGGAAGATAAGCCATTACAGGATTTTCGCTACCGTGATCATGGCTCACTGGTCTCACTGGCGCGCTACGATGCAGTGGGTAATTTGATGCGTAGCGGAGCCTCCAAAGGTCTGTTTTTGGAAGGCTGGCTGGCACGCAAAGCGTATGCTTCGTTATATCGTACGCATCAGCTCTCAATTCATGGGCCGACAAAAACGGGGCTGTCATGGCTGGTGGATAAGCTCAATAAGTATTTAAAACCACGCATGAAATTACACTAAGCACCCCGTTAATTCTTGCTTGAAGCGCAGTATTACGCCGTCGCTAGCGCCGCCCGCAATTGTTTGAGTACTGTGTTGTAGCCGTGCGGGTCGCTGGCTTGGTGGGCACTGAAAATAGCGGAGCCTGCTACAAAGGTATCGGCGCCAGCGGCGGCAATCTCAGCAATGTTATCCACTTTTACTCCGCCGTCGATTTCCAAGCGGATATCATAGTGTGATGCATCAATGCGCGCCCGTGCCTCGCGCAACTTGTTTAGCGTACCAGGAATAAATGACTGGCCACCAAAGCCTGGGTTAACGCTCATCAGCAGTACCATATCGACTTTATCCATCACGTAGTCAAGATAGGAGAGCGGCGTTGCGGGATTAAACACTAAACCGGCCTTACAGCCACCATCGCGGATCAACTGCAGCGAACGGTCAACGTGCTCAGAGGCTTCAGGGTGAAAGGTGATATAGCTGGCACCTGCCTCAATAAAGTCGCTGATCATGCGGTCGACCGGCTTGACCATCAAGTGCACATCAATGGGCGCCGTTACGCCGTGCTTACGCAGCGCTTTGCACACCATAGGGCCAATCGTGAGGTTAGGCACATAGTGATTATCCATTACATCGAAGTGCACCACATCCGCACCTGCAGCCAGCACGTTATCGACCTCTTCACCCAAACGGGCAAAGTCGGCCGATAAAATAGAGGGGGCAATTAAAAAATCATGCGCAGCGGTCATATTCCATTCCTGCTAATTAATCAGACGATGAGAGTAGCCACCCTCTATGCCGTTGAGCACTGGCGAGAGAGCAAAGCCAAACACCTATCTTATCAGAGCCGCTTATCAGAACCACACATCCGCAGCCTAACAGCGGCTGAGCTTAGTCATCACACGCATATTCTTAAATAGAATATAAAACATGATTGTAATTCCACATTGATCGTTTTAACCTTGCCGATATTGCGACATCCCTATTTGGCGATATTTTGCGCTTACTGATTGAAGGAGTTTCTCTATGGCCCTGCCCACCATTTTCCGCCGCAGCCTGATTGCCATTGCCCTTGGCGTTACGGTTAGTGGTTCCGCCGTTGCCCAGGAGCGTGAACTGCTCAATTCGTCCTACGATATCGCTCGTGAGCTGTTTGCCGCGATTAACCCTGAGTTTCAGGCGTGGTGGCAGGAAGAGCACGGTGAAGGGATTGCCATTAGCCAGTCACATGGCGGTTCTTCTGCACAGGCGCGTGCCATCCTGCAGGGCCTACGAGCCGATGTGGTGACCTTTAACCAGGTGACTGACGTACAAGTACTCGCGGATGCTGGGCTGGTAGCAGAAGATTGGCAAGACGCATTTGAGAACAATGCCTCGCCCTACTACTCCACTACCGCTTTCCTGGTGCGTAAAGGCAACCCAAAAGGCATCGAAAGCTGGGACGATCTAGTCCAAGAAGACGTAGAAATGGTCTTCCCTAACCCGAAAACCTCGGGTAATGGCCGCTACACCTACTTAGCTGCCTGGGGCTTTGCCGAGAACGAATTTGATGGCGATGAAGAGCAAATCGAAGAGTTCATGAGCACCTTCTTAGCCAACGTGGCGGTATTTGATACCGGCGGCCGTGGCGCGACGACCAGCTTTATTGAGCGAGAAATTGGCGATGTACTGATTAGCTTCGAGTCTGAAGTTAACAATATTCGTAGCGAGTACGGCAGTGACGATTACGAAGTGATCGTGCCCCCGGTCAGCATCCTGGCCGAGTTCCCCGTTGCCGTTGTCGGCGAAAACGCTGAGCGCAACGGCAACAGCGACTTGGCCCAAAGCTACCTTGAGTACCTCTACACCGAAGAGACTCAGCGCCTGCTGGCAGGCTTTAACTACCGGGTGCATAACGAAGCCGTGGTCGAAGAGTTTGCCGACCAGTTCCCGGAGACCGAATTACTCGAAGTAGACGACGTGTTTGGTAGCTGGGACGAGGTAATGGAGACTCACTTTGGCAGTGGCGGCCGACTCGACCAGTTACAGCGCCGCTAATATTCACCTATGAGCCAGCCTGAACTATGAGTCAACTCGCAACTTGGCGAACCGGCAGCACACGTGTGCTGCCGGGTTTTGGCCTTTCTATGGGTATCAGCGTGCTGTTTATCTCGCTGGTACTGCTCTTACCGATTACCGGCCTGTTCGGTCAGTTAGCGGGGCTTAGCTTCGCCGAATACTGGGCGATTATCACCGAAGGCCGGGTGGTCGCAAGCTATATGGTGACCATTGGCGCGGCAGCCGTCGCGGCCATTATCAATGCCATCTTTGGCCTGTTATTGGCCTGGGTGCTGGTGCGCTACGAGTTCCCTGGCAAGCGCTTACTGGATGCCTTGATGGATTTGCCCTTTGCGTTGCCCACCGCGGTGGCGGGCATTACCTTGGCAACGCTTTACGCCAGCAGCGGCTGGATGGGCCAGCTACTTGAACCGCTTGGTTTTCAGGTCGCCTATACCTGGGTGGGCATTGCGCTAGCCATGGCCTTTACCAGTATTCCGTTTGTAGTGCGTACCGTTCAACCAGTGCTTGAAGACTTGCCCGCTGAAGTCGATGAAGCAGCCATGTCGCTAGGGGCAACTGACGGTGTCGCCTTTCGTCGCGTGATCTTGCCGCATATCTGGCCTGCCTTAGTCACCGGAACCGGGCTTGCGTTTGTGCGCTCGTTAGGCGAGTTCGGGGCGATCATTTTTATCGCTGGCAATATGCCTTATGAAACAGAGATTACCGCGCTGATGATCTTCGTCAAGCTGCAAGAGTACGACTATGCGGGCGCATCGGCGATCGCTTCGGTCGTACTGTTCGTATCACTGGCGCTTCTACTGGCAATTAATGTTTGGCAGGGACGTTTTGTACGCCGCCTGCATGGAGGTAAGGGCTAATGCGCCGAATTGGTGATGCACCGGTTGTCCGGCGCCTGCTGATAGGAGCCGCCCTGGTACTGTCAGCACTTTTTTTGCTGCTGCCATTGGTGGCCATTTTTGCTCAGGCGTTTTCTGAGGGCGTCATGGTCTTCTGGGCCAATGTTAGCAATACCTTCACGCTGCATGCGATTGGCTTAACGCTGATGATTGCGCTACTCACTATCCCGGTGTGCTTGGTGTTTGGTGTGGCGCTGGCGTGGCTGGTAACACGCTTCAGTTTTCCCGGGCGACGCATTTTACAGACCCTGATCGATATTCCCTTTGCGGTCTCCCCCGTGGTGGCGGGTCTGATTTACTTGCTGCTGTATGGCCGCAACGGCTGGATCGGCACGTGGCTGGATGGCCACGATATTCAGCTGATGTTTGCCTGGCCGGGTATTCTGATGGTGACTATTTTTGTGACCTGCCCCTTTGTGGCTCGCGAACTTATCCCGTTGATGCAAGCTCAAGGCTCGCGTGAAGAAGAAGCGGCCGTGACGCTTGGCGCTTCCGGTTGGACGACATTTCGTCGCGTCACGCTACCCAACATTCGCTGGGCACTACTGTATGGCGTCATCCTCACCAATGCTCGTGCAGTCGGCGAATTCGGTGCCGTTTCGGTGGTCTCAGGTGCCATTCGCGGCCAGACCAATACACTGCCACTGCACCTTGAGCAGCTTTATCAGGATTACAACGCCGTAGGGGCTTTTGCCTGCGCGGCCTTACTCGCATTCATTGCCCTATTGACGCTCGCCGCGAAGGCTGGGCTGGAATGGCGCGCAGCGCGCCGGGAGGCATTTGCATGAGCATTCGCTTACACAACATCGCTAAGCACTTCGGCAATACCCAGGCATTAGAGCCAATCAATCTGGATATTCATGAAGGTGAGCTGGTCGGCCTGCTCGGCCCTTCGGGTTCAGGCAAAACCACCCTGCTGCGGATTATCGCCGGATTGGAAAATGCCGACCGTACCACCCAACCGGGTAAAATTCTGTTTGGCGACCGCGACGTGACCAACGTGCATGTACGCGACCGGCGGATTGGCTTTGTCTTCCAGCACTATGCGCTGTTCCGCCATATGAGCGTTTACGACAACGTGGCGTTTGGCCTGACCGTGCTCTCGCGCAAACGCCGCCCCAGCAGCGGTGAGATTCGTGCACGGGTGTTCAGGCTGCTTGAAATGGTCAAGCTGGAACATCTTGCCAACCGCTACCCCGCCCAACTTTCGGGCGGCCAGCAGCAGCGCGTGTCGTTGGCCCGCGCCTTAGCGGTGGAGCCTGAAGTATTGCTCTTGGACGAACCGTTTGGTGCCCTTGATGCCAAAGTACGCCAGGAGCTTCGCCGCTGGCTGCGTCATCTGCATGATGAGCTCAATTTCACCAGCGTCTTTGTAACTCACGATCAGGAAGAGGCACTGGAGCTTTCCGACCGCGTCGTGGTAATGAGCAATGGCCGTATAGAGCAGATCGACACCCCCGACGAGCTCTACCGCACGCCAGCAAATCGCTTTGTGTTTGAATTTTTAGGCGATGTCAACCACCTGGAAGGCAAAGTGAGTAACGGCGTATTGACCTGCGGCGATGCCTATTGGCACGTTGATCTGCCCGATGGTCATGAAGAGCTGTTGCTGCGCCCTCATGAAGTACGCCTGACCGAGCAGCCCACCTCGGAAAGCCATCTGCCGGTTACCATCACAGCGATCTCGCCAGTGGGCGCCGAAGTGCGCGTGGAGTTGGAAGCGGATTGGCTCGCCCAGCCGTGGCTGGCAACCGTGCGCCACACTGACTTTGAACACTTGGCACTACGCCGGGGGCAACGCTTATTCGCCCATCCCCGTCACTGGCGCCGCTTCCCCAAAGTCACTGAGAAAACGACGGAGCAGACACGCGTCGCGTAACGTTTCAATAGCCGCCCCGTCCCGGGGCGGCTTGCGTAAATAACTACTCGGATTAGCTCAAAAGCGCATTTGCCTAAACGTGAGGCTCACCCGCGGCTCGATATCTTTCTTGGTTTTGGGCAGGCTATGTAACCAGTTCTTTTGCGTGGCGCCTTTCATAATCAACAGACTACCGTGCTCTAACGTAAGAGAGACACTCTCGCCTGTTACCTTATGTTTAAATGAAAACTTTCTTTCGCCGCCAAGCGTGAGCGCCCCGATTGATCCCTTTTCAACCAGATCCTTCTCGGCATCACTGTGCCAACTCATACCCTCATCCCCTGAGCTATAAAAGTTACACAGGCATGAGTTAAAGGCATCTCCACAGTGGCTTTCCACCAACTGGTTCATATCGCGTAAAAAATCAGGCCATACCAACGCCGTTTTGGTATATCCAGAGTAGCTATATTTGACCGGTTCATCTGCATACCATGCCATCTTTCGCTTAGTGACAATCTCTTTACCGTAAATAAGAGCGCGATCATGCTCCCAGCTCAATTCGTTAATGCACCTACTGAAGTACATATCGGCGGTAGAAGCGTCTAGGATTTTGCCGTGGTAATAGGCTGCCCCATCCCGTGGAAGCAGGTTAATCAATTTCATACCGTCGTTTTCAAATAGATCTGTATGCGTCATAGCGATGCCAATTGTATGCCTATTACAAAGACAGCAAGAAACGGGTTTTTCTCACCCTAACAAGGAAGCAATACTGAAAGCCATGCGGCAAAACACCCAGGCTGAGGCCTGTTGGCTAATCAGAAAATTTATAAAGGGAAACAAAATGAGAGCAATAGACTATATACGGCTACTGTCGCTAGCCGCTATCTGGGGAGCAAGCTTTCTTTTTATGAGAATCGCCTCACCGGCGATAGGCCCAATCAACACAGCATTTTTTAGAGTCTTTTTTGGCCTCATCGGTTTGGCTTTTATCATCGTTATCATACGTAAAAGCATGGCGTTCAGAGGCAAACTAGGCAAAATTTTGATTTTAGGTGCCATAAACTCAGGCATCCCATTTCTTATGTACAGTATAGCAGCAACATTACTACCTGCTGGCTATTCAGCGATTCTAAATGCGACGACGCCTTTAACAGGTGCCATGATTGGCTTTTTTATCTTTAGCGAGAGTTTAACTATAAAAAAATGGCTGGGCGTAACGCTAGGCATTGTCGGTATTACAATAATTACTACAGTGGGTGAATCCAATATTGTTGGCAACATCTACATTGGCGTTGCCGCCTGCATTATAGCTACTATTGGTTATGGCTTTGCGGGATTTCTTACCCGAAGATGGGTAACCCAGAAAGGCGGCCTGGATTCAACGCTAGTTGCGTTTGGCAGTCAAATAGGCGCGACCATTTTTCTCACTCCCTTTTTGATTTGGAACCTTTCATCTGGCCCCAACATTGATTGGCTTCAAGGTGATGTGTGGGTCAGCCTGCTAGCAGTCGGCTTTTTATGCACCTCCTTCGCTTATATTCTTTACTTTAGATTGATCGCCGACATTGGTCCGTTACGGTCGCTCACCGTTACTTTCTTGGTGCCGCCTTTCGCTGTGTTATGGGGCTTTTTAATCCTTGATGAAACGATTTCCAGCGGATTTTTACTTGGCTCTTTGGTCGTTTTACTTTCCGTTTGGCTAATCGTGAGCACTGATCCCAAAAAAACCACTTAGCGCACTATCTTGTTTTGCTTCTTTCGCAAATTCAGCGGCGTGCCGTAGAAAATAAATTAATAGTCTTTGAAAATAGCGAGCAAAGCCGTTTCACCAGAACATACCGTCAGCACGCTAGCCGCGTTATACTGGCCTTTTAGCCATAGCGGAGGAAGACCATGCTTCGGCGTCACTTTTTACGGATTTCAGGTGTTCTGCTTGCCAGCGCCTGGCTAGCCGGTTGTACTAGCCCGCAGTACCTGCAACTCAGCCCTGAACGCAGCGCCCAGGTGCCCCAGGTTGGCTCCGGCCAGCAGGTTACGGTAATTGCTCAAGATGGGCGCGAAAGCGATATTATTGGCAATCGTGCTGGCGGCGGAATGTCCACCGCGCATATCACCGTGAGCAGTCACGAATTGATTCCGCGCTTACAGCAAGAAGCTGAGCGCGCCGTTAGCGATATGGGCTTTACACCCACGACAGAACAAGCCGAGGGGCGTCCGAGTTTGACGCTGGAACTTGCCAGTCTGAATTACGCACGTGGCGAGAGCGGCCAGCCATTGGTAGACGAAGCGCGTCTTGAAGGTGTCTTCCGCGCTATTGCACAAAATAAGGGCACTACTTATACCGGCACTTACACATCGCGCCGTACTCAGGGTTATGCGCTTAAACCCGACGCCGACAGTAATGCGCGCATGCTGAGCGATCTACTTAGCGATGGTATGAACCGTGCTTTTAGCGACCCTGAACTGGGCCAATTGCTCGCCCGCTAAGCTATTCCCTTGCACAAACCACATAAATGCGGGCTGCCCCTCTTAACTCTCTAGAGGCGCGGCCCGCGTCGTTCCAGCGCCCACACGCTCTCCGTGTAGCCGCGTTCATCGGGGCTGCCCTGTTCTAGAAATGTTAATGTGAAATTAGGGGCGAACAAGCTTTCAATTTCGCTGGCGGGGACACTATAGGGAGGCCCTGCATCACCCTCGTTGTGGGCCAAACTAATCAGCAGACCTTTGGCGCCGGGCGGTACCAGTTGAGCAAGATGAAAAGCATAGCGCTGGCGGGTTGCTGGCGGCAGCGCTATCAGTGAAGCGCGATCATAAAACGCCCCAATTTCTGCGGCCTGCTGAATATGTAGGTGAAAAAAGTCCCCACACCAGAGTTCAACATTGCCTTGACGGGAGACATTGAATCCTGCCTGGCGATAACGCGACACAGCCATACTACGCTGAGCCAAAAACTGCTCAATGGCTTCAGGGGCAAACTCAATACCCAACACCGGATATCCTTCATCTGCCAGCCAGCGCATATCCAGGCTCTTACCACACAGCGGCACAAGCACCTTGGTGCGTTTGGCAACACCAAGCGAGCCCCAATGGCGCAGTAGCGCCGGGTGCGCATGCTGCAGATGAAAACCAATGCGCCCTTCTTGCCAGCGCTTGCGCCATTGATCACTCACTTTTTGCTACCTTGTCGTTGATCGCGCTATTAAAACCAACGGTCACGCTTTTTACGTCGACGTGGCAGATGCGGCACAATCAGGCCAACCAACAAGCCCGCGCCAGCCACACCACCGCCGTACATAAAGTAGCGCATCAACAGATCTTCTTCCTGGGTTTCTAAGCGCGCCTGAAGCCCTCTTACCTGCTGGCGCGACTGCTCAGCCTGACTGTCCAGCTCTTGATTACTCGCTTCAAGCTCGGCAATACGCCGTTCACGAACATCAAGGGTTTCTGTCATTGAGGAAACCCGCTGTTCCCAGGCCTCATTGATGCCATCCAGCTCCGCGGTTAACTCCTCTACCTGCGCTTCTAACGCGGGTAGCTGCTCAACCGCACTCGGCGTCTGCTGAAGCTCGTCGCTCAATACCCAGACCGCATTGCCATCGCTATTACGAACCCGGGTGTAATTCCCGCTGGTTTCAAGAACATCGACCTGCTCACCGGCATTCAACGTACCGATGATGCGATAACCGTCCGTTGGGCCACTACGCACGTAGGTACTTAACTCGTCGGTCACCCATGCCTGGTTGTCGGATTGGGCGTTAGCATTAATGCTCGCCACACTTAGTAAAACGCCGGCCGCAGCGGCGTAATATCGAAAACGAATTTTATTTACCTGCATGACATCATGTCCTGATTTAAAACGCTGCAAGGCGGACGAAGCCAACAGCGCTTATCGCCTAACTTAGCGGTGCGCTTGTCTCATACGCTTACCCTTCTCCGCGCGGTGGCAACGAAAAGGGACGGGGGAACTCTGCTACTCGGGCATCAGTTTTAACCGCCTTCAATGGGCCTTCACGCTCTACTTCATCAATGCGCACAATAGCATTTAATGGTAAGTAGCTACGTTTGACACCATCAAAGGTTCGCTGCAATTTTTCAGTCGCAGGGTCGACGACTACCCGTGAAGCATCGTCAAAGACAAACTCCTCGACTTCAATAAAGCCCCAAAGTTCGCTCTGAAAG